>ENA-ORBV01000486-ORBV01000486.1-microbial-mat-metagenome-genome-assembly--contig:-NODE-486-length-91050-cov-9.797215_pt1 | contig 91050 bp, 88 predicted proteins | sample MGYA00237777_ERZ505514 | MGnify/ENA primary metagenome ERZ505514 (study PRJEB26160, sample SAMN06269048) | microbial mat metagenome | isolation source: Oligotrophic lake microbial mat | place...
CGGGGTCAGGCAGTCGTCCGTCGTGCCGGCAGCGTAGTCGCTGGCGATGGCGAAATCGCCGTTGAAGTAGCTGGTGGCGTTGGTACCGGGGAGCGTCGTGAAGTACGTGGCGTTGTCCACCGTGCTGAGAGTGTTGGCAGCGCTCGACGCCCAGCCGATGGCATTGCCTGCCGGGGCGGCCGCACCCCAGGCAAAGGTCACGCTGGCCGTGGCGCTATACCCGTAGGCCGCCGTCTGCAGCCCGAGTGAGGCCGCTGCGATTGCAGCGATCGCTGTTCGCTTGTGCACTTGCTCTGTGTCCCCCTAGTAGGCGCGGGCCAGGTCAACCCGGCTCGTAGCTATTTCGTTGAGGGTACACGTTCCCCGCCGGGAGCGGTCTAGGTCCTCGCCGCAGGCCGCGTTAGGTTAAACCGGCAGTCATACCGCAAACGAAAATTGCCAATGGCGACGAGATCACCAGGCTCCAGCTGCTGACTCGCGGTGACCTGGCCGTTCACCAGCGTGGTGTTGGTGCTTTGCAGATCGACGATGGCAACGGTGTCAGTCGTGACGACCAGCAGGGCGTGCTGGCGGCTCACGTAGCGGCTGTCCAGTTGCACGCCACATTTCGGGCTGCGGCCGATCACCAGTCGCCCCGGGCTGAGTTCACGTCGCTCAAGAATCGCGCCGTCGAGCATCACCAGCAGGTTGTGCGGTGAAGTCTGGCTAATTGCCGGGTCCTGAGCCGGCTGCCGGCCCGTCGCCCAGGGCGCAGGGACTTCCCCCGTCTTTCCCGCCGGGGTGACCCAGGCCAGCGAACGATCCAGATCAAAGCGCTCCCGCGGGAACGGCCGGATCCCGGCCATGCCCCGGGAGTCCAGGATGCGGTGCAGATCCCGCGAGCCCACGAGAATGAAAGTCATCGCCGCGGTGGCGCCTGCCCGGACCTTGGACAGCGTCTCCATGAACTCGAGGACGTGCGGCCCGTAGTGCTCAGTCGCTTCAACAATCACCACGGTTCTTCGGCCCCGCGCACTTTCATGGCGGAGGAAGACCAGCATCAGCTTGTGGAGATCATCGAACGCCGCCTGGTGCAACTCAAAACCCAGTTCGGCGAGGCAGCTCGCCAGAAAGGTCTGCACACTGTCAGTGGGCGCGGCAAGCCGCACGGTGTGCAGGTCCTCCCGGGCCGCGCAGTCACCGGCGACGCGCTCAACCAGAGCGTGCAGTCCCCCTGCGGATCCCGTGATGATGCCGAAGGGGCGATGTCCGCGCAGGCAGCGATGCACGTAAGCGAGTCCTGCCGTGACGCCCGCGGGATCGGCGGTCCGCGTTACTCCCGAATGGGGGAGAAGCAATGCGCCCTCAAAGAGTGCGGCCATCGGGGACTCCTGCAGCAGGCGACAGCTGGTCGGGCTTATGGTTGCTCGTTTGCCGGATTCCAGGTCGCGTCTGGAGTCTAAGTACGGGTCCCCACTATGTAAAGCCAGTTTCCGGCAGGCGCGCGGACACTCCGGGGGGTCTGCAGCGAAAGCGTGGGAGTAAAGTGTCCTAGTGACTTGTTTTAGATGCAAAAGTCAGTAAGGATGGCCCGCCGCTCTGCCCGCCGCTCTGGGTGGGCGGTAAACCCCTTGGCCGGTTGGGGAACCGGGGCTCTGGAGACGGGTGTGCTGGCAGGCGCGGGCTTAACGCTGTGGCGTGGAACGACATGCCTCTTCGAGGACTTGTCTTTCAGGCTTCCCGTGGCCTCGGCCCTGCTGATTGAAGGCCCCAATGGCGCCGGCAAGACCACGCTCCTGCGGGTCATCGCCGGGCTGACCCAGCCGGAGTCCGGTCACGTCACCTGGCAGGGCAGCGGCTTCCGCCAGCAAGTCCAGTCGGGCCGCCTGCGGCTCGCTTTTTCCGGGCATTCACCCGGACTGAAGCCGGAACTCAGCACCCGCGAAAACCTGCGCTTCTTTGCGCAGCTGGCAGGGCTGCCGGCCCGCGTCAGCGACATCCTCGAAGCCACCGGCCTCGACAGTTGCGCCGATCTGGATGTCCGCCTGCTCTCGGCAGGCCAGAAGCGGCGGGCAGCACTCGCCCGGGTTCTGCTGTCGGCTGCAGACCTCTGGTTGCTGGACGAACCCCAGACCAATCTCGACACGGCGGGACGCCGCTTCCTGGAGCAGGCTCTGGGCACGCATCTCGCCAACGGTGGTACGGCGGTGGTCGCCGCACACCAGTCTCTCGACTTCGGTGCCGCCCCGGTCACCCGCCTGGCCCTGGGCAGCTAGGGCATGGCCGTCAACGTGGACACTGGCGCCAGAACTCGCGACGCAGCGACAGAGCCGGCGCTCGGGCTGCTCGCGCTGTTCTGGGTGATTCTCGCCAGGGATCTGCGCGTCGGCCTGCGGCGCTGGACGGACGCCAGCAATTCGGCGCTGTTCTTTATCCTGGTGGTGACGCTGTTCCCCCTCGCGCTGAGTCCCAAGGCGGAGCAGCTGCGCATGATTGCACCCGGCGTGCTCTGGATTGCCGCGCTGCTGGCGACCTTGCTGTCGCTGCAACTCCTGTTTCGGTCAGACCTGGAAGACGGCACTCTCGAACAACTACTGACCCTGCCGTACCCCCTGGGCTGGATGCTGCTGGCCAAGACGCTGGCGCACTGGATGATCACCGGGATTCCGGTCGTGCTCATGGCACCCGTCCTGGCAATCACCTACCATTTACCCGCTACCGCCCTGGCGGTTCTGACCTTGAGTCTGTTGCTGGGGACGCCAACCCTGAGCCTGCTGGGATCGATCGGGGCGGCGTTGACGGCGGGCTTGCGGGGCGCCGGGGTATTGCTGGTCTTTATCGTCGCACCCCTGATGCTGCCGGTACTCATATTGGGAGCCCGGGCCACGGATCTGGCCCTGGCGGGAGAGGACCCGACGGGCCCGCTGTACCTGCTGGGCGCGCTGCTGGTTCTGGCGGTGAGCCTGGCACCCATCGTGGCGGCCGGTGCCATTCGCGTCAGCGCTGACTAGTCAGCGCCGCGAGCTAAGGAAGGAGAGAAGTACGTGTGGACCTGGTTTTTTCGTCTGGCATCGCCACCGCATCTCTATGCGCTCGCCGGCAAGCTGAGCCTGTGGTTCCTGATTCCTGCCTTCGGTCTGCTGGCGGTCGGTACCTGGGGAGGCCTCGTGCTGGCGCCGCCGGACTACCAGCAGGGCGACGCCTTTCGGATCATCTATGTCCACGTCCCCAGCGCCTACCTGTCCATGATGATCTACGTCACGATGGCAGTCGCCGGTGCCATCGGACTCATCTGGCGCATGAAGCTCGCCCACGCGGTGGCGGCCAGCTGTGCACCCATTGGCGCGTCGTTTACGTTTGCCACGCTGGTCACGGGGGCGGTCTGGGGCAAGCCCATGTGGGGCACCTACTGGGATTGGGATCCCCGCCTGACCTCCGAGCTGATCCTCCTGTTCCTGTATTTCGGCTACATGGGATTGCGCAGTGCCTACGAGGACATCAATCAGGCGGACCGGGCCAGCGCGATCCTGGCGCTGGCCGGCGTGGCGAACGTGCCCATCATTCATTTCTCGGTCATCTGGTGGGCGAGCCTGCACCAGGGCCCCACCTTGTCCAAGCTCGAGGCTCCCTCCATTTCCTGGGATATGCTCTGGCCGCTCCTGGCCATGATTCTGGCGTTCACGCTCTATTTTTTCGGGGTCCTGGCGCTGCGCGTCCGCGGCGAGGTGCTGGCGCGGGAGTTTCAGTCCCGCTGGGCCCAGGACGTGCTGCGGGGCACCAGCACGGCGGGGGGAAAGTGATGGAACAGTCGCTTGCCATGGGGGGCTATGCAGGCTACATATCGGTTGCTTATGGGGTGACTGCCCTGGTCATCGTGGGCAATCTGGTCGCGGCCCGTTGGCGCTTCCGGAAAACCCGGCAGCGGTTCCGGGAGCAGTTGAGGCGGCGCGCAGGCAGGGCGGAAGCGCAGAATGGCAGGGCAACAGTCGGGAGAGAGTCATGACGCCGCGTCGACAGAGAATGCTGGTGGTAGGCCTGGTCGTGGTGGGGGTGGGCGCCGCCGTCGGACTGTCCCTGCGTGCGTTTCAGGAAAACCTGCTGTACTTTTACACGCCGGCCCAGGCGCTCGCCGGTGAGCCACCGGCCGGCAAGAGGTTTCGGCTGGGTGGGCTCGTGGAGAAAGGCAGTGTCCGGCGGGAAAGCGGCTCCATGGAAGTGCGCTTTCAGGTTCGGGACAACCAGCAACAGCTGACGGTCGCCTATTCCGGCGTGCTGCCGGATCTGTTCCGGGACGGTCAGGGCGTTATCGCGATGGGGACCCTGGAGCCGGGCGGGGTGTTCCGTGCGGATGAGGTACTCGCCAAGCACGATGAGAACTACATGCCCCCCGAGGTGGCCGAGGCGCTCGCCGCCCAAGGGCATCCTGGCAAGCCCGGTGCGCCTGTCACAGCCCCGAACTGAGCGCCGTCCTGCTTTTTGTCTGCATAGGAAAGACCCCGGATGATTCCTGAACTCGGTCAACTGTGTCTGATTCTGGCGCTGTGCCTGGCCATCTGCCAGACCGTCTTTCCGCTCGTGGGGGCCCATCGCGGGCAGGCAGCGCTGATGGCCGTGGGGCCAGCGGCGGCGGCGGGTCAGTTTGTCTTTGCCGCTGGCGCGTTCGGACTGCTGGCCTGGTCGTTTATCCACAACGACTTTTCGCTGCTCAATGTCGCCAGCAATTCAAACAGCACGCTGCCCGCCATGTATCGCTTTGCCGCGGTCTGGGGAAGCCATGAGGGCTCACTGCTGCTGTGGGTGCTGATCCTCGCGGCCTGGACGATTGCCGTCACGGCACTGAGTGGTGGCTTGCCCCGGGACATTGCTGCCCGCATGACCGGGGTCATGGGAGCGATCAGCGTCGGCTTCCTGGCCTTTGTGGTGTTTACCTCCAACCCGTTCCTGCGCCTGAGTCCCGTGCCCTTCGATGGCAATGATCTGAATCCGCTGCTGCAAGACCCGGCCATGGCGATTCATCCCCCCATGCTCTACGCCGGCTACGTGGGTTTCTCGGTGGCTTTTGCCTTTGCAGTGGCCGTCCTGCTGGCCGGACGCCTTGAGCAGGAGTGGGCCCGCTGGGTCCGACCCTGGACCACGGCTGCCTGGGTTTTTCTCACCATCGGTATCGCACTCGGCAGCTGGTGGGCCTACTACGAACTGGGCTGGGGAGGCTGGTGGTTCTGGGATCCGGTGGAGAACGCGTCGTTCATGCCTTGGCTCGTGGGCACCGCGTTGATTCACTCGCTGGCAGTGACCGAGAAGAGGGGAATCTTCAAGGGCTCCACGCTGCTCCTGGCGATCGCTGCGTTTTCACTCAGCCTCATCGGGACGTTCCTGGTCCGCTCCGGCGTGCTCGTGTCGGTACACTCCTTCGCGGCCGATCCGGCCCGCGGGCTTTTCATCCTGGTCTTTCTGGGAGTCGTGGTTGGAGTCGCGCTCGGGCTGTATGCCTGGCGGGCGCCAGCCCTCGACCGGCCCGTGGGCTTCCAGCCATTTTCCAGGGAGAGCTTTCTGCTGATCAACAACATCCTGTTGTGTATCGCGGCCGGGCTCGTTTTTCTCGGCACCATTTATCCGCTGGTGCTTGACGCTCTGGACGCCGGGAAGATTTCCGTGGGCCCGCCCTATTTTGAAACAGCGTTTCTTATTCCCATGCTGCCACTCATGGTGGCCGTGGGTGTGGGGATGCATAGCACCTGGCGGGGAGGCTCGCCTTCTCACGTCGCCAGGAAGCTGGGGCTGGTAGCGGCTCTGGCGCTGGTGATCGGTGTGCTGGTGCCACTACTGGTGTACGGCGGCGGCAATGGCGCGCTGACCGTGGCTGGTGTCGCTGCAGCGGCCTGGGTCATTGCTACCGCACTGATTGATCCGGTGAGGCAGCTGGCGGGCCGGGGCCCCCGGCTTACCCAGGCGGCGCTGGGTATGTCGCTCGCCCATCTGGGTCTCGGGCTCTGTGTGCTGGGCATTACGGTCACGTCGTCCTTCGGGCTGGCGACTGATCAGCGCATCGCTCCCGGTGAAACGGTTCGTGTGGGCGACTATGAGGTCGCCTTCAAGGGAACGGAACCGGTTACCGGCCCGAACTACACAGCCCTGCGCGGCGAGCTGGTCATCACCCGCGGCGGCCAGCCGGTGGCCACCGTGCATCCGGAGAAGCGGGTTTATTCCGTCCGCAGCTCACCCATGACCGAGGCGGGCATTGATGCGGGCTGGTCCAGAGACGTGTTCGTGGCGCTGGGCGATGAACTGGGTGATGGCGCCTGGAGCGTCCGGCTGCAGTACAAGCCCCTGGTGCGCTTCATCTGGCTGGGGACGATTGTGATGGCCCTTGGCGGCCTGCTGGCCGGGACCGACCGCCGTTACTGGCAGCGGGCCCGGAAAACAGCGGCCGTTCCCGCTGTCGGGCAGCGCGCCGCGCAGCCGGCACCGCCCTGACCTTGCGCTCCGGGCCCGTGGTGCGTTCCGAGGCCGGCGCGACGTTCTGGCGCTTCCTGCTGCCTGTGACGGTCTTTGCGGTTCTGCTCGCTGTCTTTGTGCTCGGACTGGGCAAGGACCCGACCCTCGTGCCATCACCGCTGGTGGGCAAGGCCGCCCCCGAGTTCAGCCTGCCGCGACTGGACGACCCCGCCCAGACCATCAGTCGCAAGGATCTCCTGGGCAAGACCAGTCTCGTCAATGTCTGGGGAACGTGGTGCGCCGGCTGTCGTCAGGAGCACGAAACACTCCTGGCATTGGCGAGCGATAGCGGGATTCCGATCTTCGGTATCAACTGGAAGGACGATCCCCAGCTGGCCCGGGAGTGGCTCACTACGCTGGGAAATCCCTATGCTGCTGTAGGCGTCGATCAGGATGGCAGGACCGCCATCAACTGGGGCGTCTATGGCGCGCCGGAGACCTTTCTGATCGGACCGGATGGCACGGTGCTCTACAAACACATCGCGCCGATGACTCTTGAGGTCTGGAAGAAGGAATTTCTGCCGCGCATAGCCACGGCCGGGAACAGGCGATGACTGAGCGCTGCTACCGCGTCATCGTGGGTCTGATCATTGCGCTCAGTCCGGGTGTCGGCTGGGCGATGGATACGGATGCCAGGCTGGCTGATCCCGTGCAGCAGGAGACCTATGTCCGCCTGACCCACGAGGTCCGATGCCTCGTTTGCCAGAATCAGACGATCGCAGATTCCAGCGCCCCTTTGGCCGCCGATCTGCGCCGCGAGATTCGGCAGATGCTGGAGGAGGGACGTTCTGAAGCCGAGGTCACGACGTTCCTGCTGGATCGTTATGGCGACTTCGTGCTCTACAAGCCACGCTTCAAGACTTCCACAGCAGCCTTGTGGCTGGCTCCGGGGCTACTCTTGCTGATTGGTGGCCTGGGTCTCGGCCGGATCATCCGGCGGCGCAGGGGGCTGCCTGTGCCCGCAGACGACGAGGGACCGCCAGACGTGGCCCAGGAGGAACGACGTTGACACTTTTCGCCGCCATTGCGGTCCTGTTTACAGCCTTGAGCGTTGGACTCGTCGCCTGGCCCTTGCTCCGCTCGGGGACCGGCACTCACCCCCTGGCGGCGACGATGACGGCGCTCGCCATTCCGGCAGCAGTCGTGCTGATTTATCTGCTGGTGAGCGAGTACGACTGGCGGGAGCCGGCCACAGGAGCGCCTGCCCAGTCGGCCGTTTCGCCGGAGGCCCGGTCTATGGAAGAGGCGGTCGCTTCCCTCGAACGCCGGCTCCAGGACGCACCGGCAGACGAGGAGGGGTGGATACTGCTGGGCAGCTCGTACCTCAGCCTGAATCGGCCTGCCGAGGCGGCAACTGCCTATCAGCGCGCGCTGGATGTGTCCGAGGGGCGCAATGTGGACGCTCGCCTTGGGGTGGCGGAGGCGAGGATTGTTCTTGATCCCGGTGCCCTGACCGGCCCGGTGGGCGACGACATCGAGGCCGTCCTGAAGGCAGAGCCACGCAATCCCAAGGGCCTGTGGTACGGCGGTCTCCTGAGCCTGGCTCGTGGCCAGCCTGCGGTGGCGCGGGAACGCTGGACAACGCTTCTGGAGTTGTCACCGCCGGAGCGAGTGCGGCAGATCATCGAAACACAACTGGCGGAACTAGACGGGCCCGCAGCCGCTGGCCCCGCGCCGCCGCGTGACGCCAAGGCAGCACCGGTAGCGGGTGGCGGGTCGGGCATCAGTGTGCTGGTGTCCGTGAGCGACGCGCTCCGCGCGCAGATCTCGCCGTCGGCACCGCTGTTTGTTTTCGTCAGGGATGCACAGAATCCCGGCCCGCCGCTGGCGGTTATCCGCCGGCAGGCGCGGGAACTGCCCGTCACTCTGCAGATCAGTGATGCGGACATCATGCTGCCAGGCAGGACGCTGGCGAGCGTGGCGACCGCGACGCTGGTGGCAAGGATAGCCAACGGCGGCGATCCGATCGCCAAGCCCGGTGATGTTTACGGCGAGGCCCAGTGGCAGCGGGCCACCGTGCCCGGTGGCCCTGTCGCGATCGTCATTGATCGCGTCGTCAACTAAGGGCAACCTTCCGCGGCAGCTTAAGGTCACAAACCAGGCCCAGCACCTCAAGACAGCGGAGGCTCAGGTAGGTCAGGTCAATCTGCCACCACTGAAGGCCATGCCGCGCCGAGTACGCGAATTTGTGGTGATTGTTGTGCCAGCCCTCGCCGAGGGTAAGAAATGCGACCAGCGGATTGTTGGTGCTGGCGTCGTCGGTTGCATGGGACCGCTTACCCCAGACATGGCAAACGGAGTTGACCATGAAAGTGGCATGCCAGAGGCAGACGGTGCTGATAATGAAGCCCCAGACCAGCATTTGACCGCCGCTCGTGCCGCTGTCCGGGAACTGGGACGCGAGCAGCGCGCCGAGCGCATAGAAGCCCAGAGCCTGGCCCACGATCAGCACGGGGTAATAGCGCTGCAAGGCCTTGATCTCCGGGAACCGGTACAGTTCTTTCACGTTGGTTGCCGCGGTCTCGAAGCTGGCCTTGTCCCACATCCAGCCCATGTGGGAGTGCCAGAAACCCCGCTGGCGCGGCGAATGAAGGTCCTGGCTGCGGTCTGTGTAGCGGTGATGGTTCCTGTGATGGGATACCCACCAGAGGGGCCCGCCCTGGGTGGCAAGAGCTCCCAGCAAAGACAGGGCAAACTGGGTGCGGCGGCCTGCCTTGAATGAAGCATGGGCAAGCAGGCGGTGGTAGCCGGCCGTTACACCAAAAGCCCGCAACAGGTAGGCGACACCGGCAACTTTCAGGGCGATGGCGCTAACCCCGGTTTCCAGGGCGGCCAGACAGGCCAGGTGGGCGCCGACCATCGCGATGCGAACCGTCCGAGCCTGGCGAGCAGCAGCTGTCATCGATACCCAGTGGGCCCCAGCCCGCAACGCAATCGAATTATACACAGCGCTTTCAGGGCGCCCAGCGCGCCGGGGACGGGCGCCGCTGGGGGGAATACACTGATCTATCGAGGGTCGTTTCGACGCCTGCCTAGTTTTTAACATAATATACATTATACGCATCCAGAGGATATCAGCCATGACCCCAAGACCCCTGCAAACGGCCCTTCTGAGCCTGCTGCTCTCCGCCTGCACCACGAGCGGGCTGCCCCCGTTGCGTGGCTTGACGGAGCCGGTCGATCTGCCGCGCTTTATGGGCCCTTGGTATGTCATCGCGTCCATCCCGTTACACGTGCCACTGCTACCTATGTTTTCGGAGAAAGGCGCTCATAACGGTGTGGAGACCTACACGCTGGAGCCGGACGGCACCATAGCCACCACCTACACCTTCAGGCGTGACAGCTTTGATGGCCCCGAGCGCGTTTTTACCCCCAGAGCCCGGGTAGCCAATCCGCCCGTGAACTCCGAATGGAAGATGAAGTTTGGCTGGTATGTGCCCGAGGCTGACTACCTGATTCTTTATCTCGATCCCGGGTATCAGCGCACCGTCATTGGCGTTCCTGACCGGAAATACGTCTGGATCATGTCCCGCACGCCAACCATGCCCGAACCCGAGTACAGCCAGCTACTGGGTTCGCTCCGGAGTTCCGGCTACGACACGGACCGCATTGAACGGGTGCCCCAGCGCTGGCCGGACTAGCCACGCTGGCGGATATGGGCGATCACCAGGTCCGGGAAATCCGTGAACAGCCCATCGACCTCGAGCAGTTCGATGAAGGGAGTCAGCAGCTCCGTAAACGTCCTGAAGCCCTCGGGCAGGTCGTCGGCCCGAAACGTGTACGGATGGATCAGCAGTCCAGACTCTCGCGCCCGGCTGACCAGGCCCCGGTCGGGCCAAGCCATGCCGATGGTCGGGCCAATGCCCTGGGCATAGCCCGCAATGGCAGCGAGGGCTTCCCGACTCACGTCGCCAGCGTCATCCAGCAACTGGATCAACGGCACATCGCCGCCATATCGAGCACGTACTCGGCGGAGTTCTGCGGCGCAGAAGCACTGGACAAAGAAGCCGTCCGCCGCCGTTCTGTAACCGAAGGCCCGCAGGGTCTCCAGTAATCTGTCGCCCAGCCCGAACCGGTGCTCCGTGTGCCACCCGGGAGCCTTGATTTCGGCGTATACCCCGGCTCGCCTGCCTGTTGAGCGATTGAGCCCCTGGATGAGATCCAGCTCCTCCTCCAGCGTAGGGATGCGGAACGATCCGGTGTTCGCGGGGAAGCGCGCCGGGAAGCGCGGGCCGGAACCGTCCCCGCGCTGCCTCTCAGTCACCGTCAGAGTCCGCAACTCTTGCAGGCTGAAGTCGATGCAATAGTGACGGCCGTCCGGCCGGGCCCGTCCAGGAAATTGGCGGCCCACGTCTGTGAGCTGATCGAGATGGAGGTCGTGAAAAACAAGGAGCTGGCCATCGCTGGACGCCACGACGTCCTGTTCCAGGAAATCAGCGCCCATGCCGTGCGCCAGAGCCTTGCCTGGCAGCGTATGTTCCGGAAGGTAGCCGCTTGCGCCCCGATGCGCGATGACAACGGGCCTGCCGCTCCCGGTCATCGGCTGCTCAATCAGCGACGCCGAGCCGTTTGTGCATCAGAGGGCTCGTGGTTGTGTATTGCAGATGCACCTTCTTGCCGGGCTCGATCAGCGCCTTGGCAGCGAAGGCCGCGAGCGCTGCCTCGTGAAAACCACTGAGGATCAGCTTCTTCTTGCCCGGGTAGTCGCAGATGTCGCCAATCGCAAAGATGCCCGGAACATTGGTCTGAAAGGCCTCTGTATCCACAGTAATGACCTTCTTGTTCAGCGTCAGGCCCCACGCGGCGATCGGTCCCAGTTTTGGCGAGAGTCCGAAGAAGACCAGGATGTGGTCTGCATCGACTGATCTGTGGGTCCCGTCTTTCAGGCTGACTTCAATCCCGATCAGGCGCTCGCCATCGCGACGCAGTGCCGTGGCGCTGGCCGATTCGATGATCTCGACACTACCGCTGGCAGCTCGCACCTTCAGTTGGGCCACAGAGGCCGGCGCCGCCCGGTAGTCATCCCGCCTGTGGATCAGGGTGACAGCGGCAGCTTCCCGACCCAGCGCCAGTGCCCAGTCCAGCGCAGAGTCTCCGCCACCAAGAATCGCCAGACGCTGACCCCTGAAGACCTTTGGCTCCTGGACCCGATAATGCACAAAACGGTCTTCAAGCGCGTCGGCTCCCTCGAGGTGCAGCTTGCGCGGCTGGAAAGAGCCTACCCCGCCAGCGATGAAGACCGTCTTCGCCAGAAACTCCTTGCCGAGGGCCGTGCGGACCTGGAAGCCGCCCTCGACGACTTGCAACCCAACCACCTCCTCGCCCAAATGAAAGCTCGGGCTGAAGGGTTCGATCTGGGTCATGAGATTGGCGACCAGTTCGGCTCCTGTGCAGATCGGGACTGCAGGAATGTCGTAGATAGGCTTGTCCGGGTAGAGCCACGTGCACTGGCCTCCTGCGCTGGGCAGGGAATCGACGAGATCGGCCTTGATCCCCAGCAATCCGAGTTCGAACACCTGGAAAAGCCCGCAGGGGCCTGCACCAATGATGAGCGCGTCAGTGTGAATAACCATTCTTCAGGATGTGGCCGGGCGCTTAACGCCCCGGCCAGCGACGATGACGCCGGGCTAGTCGGCGGAAGAAAGATATTACGTGAGCGCCCCGGAGCAGAACAAGCGCCAGAGCCGCGAATGAGCGCGTGATGGGGCCATTTGCCGCTAGTCCAGCTTGAACTCCACGATATCCCAGCGTGCCGTCTTCTCGTGCCGCGCATGCTGGCGAATGGCGTCCACCAGAGTCCGGGCATCCCAGTCCACGATGTCCGCGGCCCTGTCCAGGACCATCTTGTGAATGACCACCGTTGCACCGAAGGACTTGATGCCAATGATGGGCTTGTTAAAGGCGCCGGCGCAGTCCATCTGAAAGGTGACGAGATCCCGGTTCAGGTCGTAGATGGACACCGGCAGCACCAGCACCTCGGAGGCCTTGATCTGAGTGCGCAGCTCGTCCTTGAGGCCTTCCTTGCCACCCCCGGGTAACTGGTCAGGATTGCTGACATTCAGGTAGAGAAACTTATCCCGACTCTCCAGGTACTCAAAAACCCGGAGGTAATCGGGGTGCTTCTCAAAGAGATGGCTCACGAAGACCCGGATTGGACCTGGATCTGACATCCCGCTGCCCTCCTCCTCAACCGGCAAAAACTACCACGGAGTTCCAACCCTCGCAGCCGGGCATTACACTGACTACACGCATGCGACTCCTCTTGTACAACATTCGCTACGCCGTTGGCGCCGGAATGCCGCCGCAGATACCCGTTCCCGGAGCAGGCTACCTGTTTGGCAGTCCCGGAAACCTCGATAACATCATAGATTTCGTCAAATCCTGCCGCCCCGATGTGGTTGGACTGCTGGAGGTGGATGTGGGGTCCGTCCGCAGTGGCGGCGTGAACCAGGCTGAGGCTATTGCGAACGCCCTTGGCCACTACTCCAGCTATGAGTGCAAGTATGGCGAGGAATCACTGAACCAGATACTGCCGATATTGCGGAAGCAGGCTAACGCCTTCCTGGCCGCCCCGCACATCCTCGGGGAGCGGTTTCACTACTTTGATACCGGGATCAAACGGCTGATTATTGAACTCGAACTGGATGGTGTGGTTATTTTCCTCGTCCACCTGTCCCTCAAGTACCGCCACCGCCAGTTTCAGCTTCGCCATCTCTATGACCTGATTTCGAAGATCCAGAAGCCCGTGATCGTGGCCGGGGACTTCAATACGTTCTGGGGCGAGACGGAAATGTTCCTGTTCATGAAGGCGGCGGGCCTGCGCAGCGCTAACGTGGCGGGCTTGCCTTCCTACCCCAGCAAATCGCCACGTATGGAGCTGGACTTTATTCTTTACGGTGCTGGAATCGAGATCACCTCATTTGACGTACCAAGAATCCTGCATTCGGATCACCTGCCGCTCATTTGCGATTTTGAACTGAGGTAATGACATGACCAGTGCCGGGTCCTCGTCTGCAACGGGAAGTCTCCAACACTGGCGGCTGGACTGCGATGCCAGTCACATTGCCTGGCTGTGCTTCGATCGCCAGGATGCCGGCGCAAACACCCTGTCGGTTGAAGCCATGACTGAGCTGCACACCGTACTTGTGGACCTCGCCGGCCGACGCCTCAGCGGACTGGTGATCTTCTCCGGAAAGACCTCCGGCTTTATCGCGGGGGCCGACATCAAGGAGTTCCCGGGACTGAATTCCGAGGAACGGGCGTTTGCACTGACCAGTCAGGGGCAGATGGTTTTTGCCCGTCTGGAGCAGCTTCCCTTCCCCTCAGTGGCGGTCCTCGACGGGTTTGCCCTGGGCGGTGGTCTGGAGCTGGCACTGGCGTGCTCCTATCGAATCGCCATCGCGGGCTCGGAGCCGGTTTTCGGCCTCCCGGAGGTACTTCTCGGCGTCCATCCGGGATTCGGCGGGACGGTGCGCTTGCCCAGCCTCATCGGGGTCCGCAAGGCCATGGACCTGATGCTGACCGGCCGCTCGGTAAGACCTGGCGAGGCACTGTCCTCAGGCCTCGTCGATGCACTGGTCGCAGACGGTGACTGGCGTGGTGCTGCGGCCAGGCAGCTCAGCTTGCGACCCCCGCACCGGCAGCTGCCGCTGCTCGACCGCCTCCTGACCCTGGGGCCGGTCAGGCCGATGCTGGCGCGCAACCTGCGCCAGAAGGTCAGTAAGAAGGCGCGCCCGGAGCACTATCCGGCCCCGGGCGCGATCATCGATTTGTGGGAAGAATTCGGCGCCGCCCGGTCGCCAGCCTGCTACGAGGCCGAAGCGCGCTCATTCGGGCGCCTGGTAATGACATCTGCCTCGCGCAATCTGGTGCGGGTATTCTTTCTCCAGGAAAGGCTCAAGAAACTCGGTACGGGGAAGACTGGTATCACCAGAGTGCACGTGGTTGGCGCCGGAGTCATGGGTGGCGACATTGCTGCCTGGTGTGCGCTGCGGGGACTGGAGGTCACTCTCGAAGACAGGGAACTCAAATTCATCGAGCCCGCCCTGGTCCGGGCCCGCAAGCTCTTCACCCGCAAGCTCAAGAAGCCAGAGGCCATCGACGCCGCCCTGGCCCGTCTGCGGCCAGACCCCGCCGGCACCGGAGTGGCCGCCGCGGACCTGGTCATCGAAGCTGTCTTCGAGGACCTGGCGGTCAAGACCGAGGTCTACAGGCGCTTGGAACGCACCCTGCGGCCCGGCGTGGTACTGGCAACGAATACGTCCAGCATTGCTCTGGAGCAGCTGAGTGGCTGTCTGCAGGAACCCGGCCGACTGATCGGCCTGCACTTCTTCAATCCCGTGGCCCAGCTGCCACTGGTGGAGGTCATCGCAGCGACAACCAGTTCACCAGAGGCGCTGGCGACTGGCACGGGTTTTGCGCGCCAGATTGGCAAGCTACCCGTTCCGTGCAGGAGTCATCCCGGCTTCCTGGTCAACCGGATTCTTGCGCCCTACATGGGAGAAGCCATGGACATGATCCGCGAGGGCGTACCCCTGGCGGAGATCGACCAGGCGGCGACGGAGTTCGGCATGCCGATGGGTCCGGTGGAACTGGCTGATTCCGTCGGCCTCGACGTCGCGGCTCATGTCGCGAGAATCCTGGCTCCCATTGTTGGCCGCAGCCCGGCGCCGGAACTTGAAGAACTGGTAAAGCGCGGGAATCTGGGCCTGAAGACAGGCTCCGGGTTCTACACCTATCGGGACCGGCAGCCCGTGCGCCCGGAACTCGAGTGGGGCTCGGCGAAGCCTGCCGTTCAGGATCGCCTGGTTTACTCCCTGCTGAATGAGGCGGCTGCCTGTCTGCACGAAGGCATTGTCGCGGACCCGGATCTCGTGGACGCGGGAGTGATCTTCGGTACCGGATTTGCCCCTTTTCGCGGCGGCCCATTGCACTACGCCCGGGAGATCGGGATTGATCGGGTCGAGGCCCGGCTCCAGGAACTGGCCGAGCAGCACGGCCAGCGCTTCAAGCCTTCACCGGGTTGGGCCCTGCTTCGGAACTGACGTCACAGATTCGGGTCCTGAGTGCTTTCGTCCCGGAAATTCTTACGGTTACAATGCATCCCTGATGGATGACTCAACCGTTACTCCGGACTTGCTGCGGCGCTTTTCCCCGCTGGACGGGCTTAAGCGGGAGAACGTCGCGGCTCTGGCCAAGAAAATCGAGGTCCGCACCCTGGATGGCAGCAAGCCGCTGCTCAGGGAGGGTGATACAGACAAACGGACGTACTACCTCGTTTCCGGAACCCTCGAGCTCACCGATCGAGACGGGGCAGTCCGGCTCCTCAGGTCCAATTCCGACGAGTCACGCAACCCCATTGCGCCGGTCCTGCCTCGTCGTTATACGGTCCGTGCTGTGGATCGAGTGGAGTACATTTCGGTAGATACCGAGCTGCTCGACGTGATGCTGACCTGGGACCAGACTGGCAGTTACGAAGTCAATGAACTCCGCAGTGACGACCACGGCAACTCCGATGACTGGATGACCACCCTCCTCCAGACCAAGGCCTTTCACCGCATTCCCCCTGGCAATATCCAGGCGATATTCATGCGGATGCAGCAGGTCCACTTCAACGCCGAGGACGTGATCATCAAACAGGGTGACGAGGGAGACTATTTTTACGTCATCACACGAGGCCGGTGCACAGTGACCCGCGAGACGCCACTCAACAAGGAAGGAATCAAGCTTGCCGAGCTCGGCGTGGGTGACACCTTTGGCGAGGAAGCACTGATTTCCCAGAATCGCCGGAACGCAACGGTAACGATGTCAACCGATGGAGCGCTAATGCGCCTTGGGAAGCACGATTTCACCACGCTTCTTAATGAGCCCATGGTGGCCTGGGTGGATCAAGAAGACGCCCGCCGGATTGTCGCCGCGGGAGGTAAATGGCTGGATGTACGCCTGCCCAGCGAGTTCGAGAATTATCACGAGGCCGGGGCAATCAACATTCCCCTGTATTTCATCCGGCTCAAGCTGAATGCGCTCGACACCAAGACCACCTACGTGGTGTGTTGCGACACCGGGCGGAGAAGCTCGGCAGGCGCTTTTGTGCTCAATGAACGCGGTTTCGACACCCGGGTACTGCGCGGCGGCCTCAATCTGACAGGCCGCTAGCGGCCCCGCTACATGGTGTGGGTCGGCTTGTCCCCGCCGAGTGCCCCGGCCAGGTAGTTCTCAATCTTCTTCTGGGTGGCACCGCCATCCTGATCACTGAACTGAACGCCAATGCCCGCGGTCCTCTTGCCCTGCGCCCCCTTGGGCGTGACCCAGATGACCCGACCCGCTACGGGGATCTTTTCGTCCTCGCCCATCATGTTCAGGAGCATGAAGACTTCGTCGCCAATGCGGTAGCTGCTGCTCGTCGGGATAAACAGGCCACCGTTGCGAATGAAAGGCATGTAAGCGAGATAGAGGGCGCTCTTATCCCTGATCGTCAGTGTCAGCAATCCTGGTTTGGACATATCAATACCTGGTAGCGCCAGCCGCACCGTACCACCACATCAGCAGGTCAGCGAACATCACTTCCATGTTCAGTGAACGGTCCTTGAGGCGCTGGGCCTCCGTGACCTGATCGAGATACGCGCAGCAAGCGGCCATGTTCAAGGGGACCCCGGGAATTTTCAAGGGCGTCAGCCCCGAAAGCCGGTTGCCCTCGGCCGCTACCTGGCTGTGGAGGAGTCCGGCAGTCTGCAGGTAGAGCCAGCGCAGGCAGACGCCGGCATCGCGTTTGGCCCAGGTTTTCGCCAGCGTCGTGGGCGGGACGGCCCGGTCGATCAGGCGCTGCACCTCGTCGGCTAACTCAGCCAGCACCTTCCCGCTGCCCTCCCCTTGCCCTTCGCCCAGAAGGGTTCTCGCCATCAGGGGTGCCCCGGAAGCGAAAGCCAAGGCCCGCTCACAGGCAGCCCGGTCGCTATGCCACTCACTCAGCCACGCCAGAGCGGCCGAACGTGCAGGCGGCGAGACACGCAGGCGCTCACAACGACTGATGATCGTTGGCGGGAGCCGGGTCAACGCATCGGCAACAAGTAGAAGGGTGGTGGATTCCGGAGGCTCCTCCAGGGTCTTCAGGAGCGTGTTCGCCGCATTGTGGGTCATGACCTCCGCCGGCGCGATGAGTGCAACCTTCCACCCGGAACAGTGACTGGTGAGGTGCAGGGCCTGATTCAGGTCGCGAATCTGCTCGATCTTGATCACCCGGGAATCCTCCTCCGGGCCGATGCCCCAGTAATCCGGGTGGGGAACTCCCGCCAACTGGTCGGCCGGAGTGTCTATGGCGGGCCGCCAGTCAGAACCCAGGAGCCGGGCCGCGATCGTCAGTCCAAGATGGCGCCGGCCGGTCCCGGCCGGACCATGAATAAGCACCGCCTGGGGCGTCTGTCCCCGGGCCAGGCGCCCCTCAAAGCGCTGCAGAGTGCCGTCCAGCCAGGGTGCATTCAGCATTCAATAACCTTTCTCATTCATGAACTTGTCTTCAATACTGAATAGACTAGTTTAGTTCCAGAAGAGTCCGGCGGATATCCTCCTGAACCGCCGCGAGCGGCCGACCCGCATCAATCAGGCGAATCCGGCCCGGCTCCCGGGCAGCCAGGTCCAGATACGCCTTCTGCACCCGACCGAAGAATTCCAGAGACTCCTGCTCAAACCGGTCCCGGTGGCCGCGACCTGCCTGCCGCTCTTCCGCGACCTTGAGCGGTGCATCGAGGAGCAGGGTCAGATCGGGGCGCAGATCCCCCTGCACCAGGCTGGCCAGCGTATCGATGGTCGCTGCCGGCAAGCCCCTGCCGCCGCCCTGGTAAGCATGACTGGCATCGGAAAAGCGATCGCACACCACCCACTTGCCACTGAGCAACGCGGGCCGGATAACCTCTTCGAGGTGGGCGGACCGCGCCGCGAACATCAGCAGGAGTTCAGTGAGCGGGGCGATGCGGGTATCAGGGCTCAGGAGCAGATCGCGGATGCGCTCCCCGAGTGCTGTTCCACCGGGTTCGCGGGACTCCACCACAGCATGACCGGCACGTCGCAGTTCATTCGCGACAAAGCTCAGGTTGGTCGACTTGCCGACCCCCTCGATGCCCTCGACGGTGATGAAGCGGCCGCCTGCTTTCCCGGTAGTGATCATTTGCCTGTACTCAGTTGACGTTACGCTGGTTAAGCGCGGCCAGGTAGTCCCTGACTGCCGCCTCGTGCTCTTTAAGGGTAGCGGTAAAGCGATGACTGCCATCGCCATCGCCCGTGGCGACGAAAAACAGAAAATCGGTATCCGCCGGGCGAGACGTGGCTGCCAGCGCCGCTGCACTGGGAGCCGCAATCGGGGTTGGCGGAAGCCCATCCCGCGTATAGGTGTTCCAGGGGGTGTCTGTCAGCAGGTCTACCCGCGTGAGGTTCCCGTTAAAGCCCTGGCCAAGACCGTAAATGACTGTCGGGTCGGTTTGCAGGCGCATCCCCTTCCCTAGTCGCTGGACGAAGACGCCCGCAATCAGTGGCCTTTCGCTGGCCAGAGCAGTCTCCCGCTCCACGATGGAGGCAAGGATCAGGAGTTCGTAGGGAGTGCCCAGCGGGACCACCGGATTGCGCGTCGCCCAGGCTGCGGCGAGCTTGTCCTTCAGGGCCGTGTGGGCCCGCGACAGAATAGCGCGGTCTGAGGTCCCACGAGCGTACAGATAGGTTTCAGGCAGGAACGCGCCCTCCGCACTCTGCCAGGGCAGCTCCAGCTCGCGGGCTAGTTCCCGGGTCACATCCGCCGCAATGCTGCCGGCCTGCGTCGACCCCAGTGTTTTCTCCAGCGCGGGCTCCGCTCTGATTGCCCGCACGATGTCGCGGACCGACCAGCCCTCGACCAGCGTGAACTTGCGCAGAACTACGCGCCCCTCAACCAGTTGCGCCAGGAGAGACCCTGGCGTCAGCCCGGGCGCCAGAGCGTACTCGCCAGCCTGTATTCGCCCCGCTTGTCCTGTCAGCTGCGCGGTAGCCCTGAGGACCCAGCCCCACGGCGTGATGCCATCCTCCTCCAGTCGCCGGGCTACGGCAGACCAGGCGGTACCGGGCGGGATGTCGAGCCGGTACCCGCCGGCAGGAATCGCCAAGGGGCTCGCCATATAGTCGCGCAGCCCCAGCGCACCTCCCGCCCCGAAGCTCACGACAAGGAATAGAAGTATCAGGATTTTTCGGCGCATTCCCCGACTCCAGCGGCAAACAGCAGGCGGCATAACTGCCGGGTCAGGGGTCCCGTAACCCAGTGCTGGGTGCCGAGCCGGCGCACGGGACGGATACCCGTCAAGGCGTTGGTCACAAAGACCTCGGTGGCATTCCCGACATCTGCAGGGAAAAGCTGCGTTTCGAGAACCGGGATGCCCGCCTCCACCGCCGCCTCAACCACGACCCGCCGCATGACCCCGGCAATGCCGCAGCGCTGTAACCCTGGCGTCAGAAGGCGGTCGCCCACCGCGAGGAACACATTACTTGCGGTACCGCCGACCAGCTGTCCCTCGGTGCTGAGCATGAGCCCTTCGGCGATCTCCGGTTGCTGCCACTCAGCCCGGGCGAGCACCTGCTCGAGCCGCCCCAGGGACTTGAGCCCCGCGGTCGCCGGATTTGCCGAGGTCATGGTCTCGCACCACCGAATTTCAATAGGCAACGAGGGCTGAGGCTGGCTCTCGCCAGTTCCCCAGGCCACCGTCGTTGCCGGGTGATCCGGCAGCGCGTAGCCCCTGGGGCCCGGGCCCCGGGTCACGAAAACTTTGAGCACCCCGTGAGGTATTCCCCCGGCGGCTGCCACCAGGTCTGCTGCGAGGCTGGTGCGGGTTGGCACCGCTATGCCCAGCCTGCCGCATCCGGTCAGCAACCGATCCAGGTGCAGCGCCAGAAAGCGCGGTACACCAGCTCGTATGGCCACCGTCTCAAACAGCCCATCGGCGTAGGTGAAGCCCCGGTCGCTGACGTCGATGTGCCGACCGGCGCACCCATTGATCCACCATTGGTCCATACGTGCCTAGGCCCCGAGAGCGAGTAACAGGCCTTTGGCCTTGGCACGGGTCTCCTCAAGTTCCCGCGCCGGGTCGGAATCCGCCACGATGCCGCTGCCAGCCGCAAACGACAGCGTGCGACCGCGCATCACAAAGGTGCGGATCAGAATGTTCAGATCGCAACTCCCGTCCCGGTTCAGATAACCCATCGAGCCCGTATAGGGACCACGGGCCTGACCCTCGAGTTCGGCGATGATTTCCATACAGCGGATCTTGGGGCAACCCGTAATCGTTCCCCCTGGAAACAGGGCCCGAATAATCTCGCCCGGAGACACGTCGTCGCGCAGACGCCCACGGACGTTGGAGACAATGTGGTGCACGTGGGCGTAGGACTCCACGGCCATGAACTCGTCAACTTCAACCGAACCCGGCTCACTGATACGCCCGAGATCGTTCCGTTCCAGATCAATCAGCATGATGTGCTCGGCGCGCTCCTTCGGATTGGCAAGTAACTCGTGGCGCCGGGCCTCCTCCAGCGACGGATGATCGGCGGTCGGCCGGGTCCCGGCAATGGGCCGCGTTTCGACCGTGCCGGCCCGGCTGCGCACCAGCCGTTCAGGGGAGGAACTGATCAGCGTCCAGTCGCCGTGGGCAGCGATACCGGCATAGGGCGCGGGGTTTGACTGCCGAAGCCGGCTGTAGATGTCCGCAGGCCGGACCCCATCCCTTACCGTCGCCAGCCAGTGCCGGGCGAGGTTGACCTGGTACACATCGCCCCGGGCGATGCGCTGGCGCACCTCGGCTACGGCCGCGAGGAACAGTTCCGCCCGCGGTTCGCTGAGCGACGTGACCTGGGACTCGCGGGTGGGGGCCGACACGGGCAGTGTGGCCGCGTACCGCTCCAGGTCGTGCCTGAGTTCGTCCACAGCTTGTGCGTGGGTGGACTCGGCGACGATCCAGGCCATGCCCGTGCGACGGTTCCGCACCAGAGCCACGGGAATTCGCGTGGCGAAAGCAACGGGCCCGGTCGGCGGGACGGTCACCTGAATCAATGGCTCGATCTGCTTGACCAGTTCGTAGCCCAGATAGATAAACCAGCCCCCGTGGAATGGAAGAGCCTGGCGCGGATCCACAGACACCCGATTGCTTCGCCACCATTCATCCAGGGCTGGAAGGAACCGCTGGCGTTCGGACCCTTGCGCCCCGTGGAGGAGAAAGCGTTCGTCCAGACTTAAGGTGTGGCCCGGAAAACCGAAGAGAATATCGAAGACCTCTACGGCACTCCGGCCTTCGGCGGCGGTTGCGCCACTCTCGAGAAGGTACGGGTAACGCTCGGGATTGCCGGCGTGGAGCGCCAGCAGGTCACATTCGCCCCGCAGTACAACAGGGCACACTACCATGGCCGCATCCCGGGCCATTGGTCCGACCTCAGACCCGGCGGAAAATCAGGCTGCCGTTCGTGCCTCCGAAACCAAACGAGTTGCTGAGTACACTCTCGATGGGCATGGCGCGAGCGGTGTTCGGCACGTAATCCAGATCGCAGTCCGGGTCAGCCGTGTTCAGGTTGATGGTCGGTGGTGCGACCTGGTCGCGGATCGCCAATATGCTGAACACCGCCTCCACCGCTCCGGCAGCACCAAGCAGGTGGCCTGTCGTGGACTTGGTGGAACTCACCGCAAGCCTGGCGGCGTGACTCCCGAAAACGCCCTTGATGGCGCGCGTTTCTGCCACATCACCGAGCGGCGTTGAAGTGCCGTGGGCATTGATGTAGCTGATCTGGTCCGCGTTGAGCCCGGCATCCTTGAGTGCCGCGAGCATGCAGGCCTGGGCACCCTCCCCGTTCTCCGGCGGCGCGGTCATGTGGTAAGCGTCCGCACTCATGCCAAAGCCGACAACTTCGGCAAAGATCTCGGCGCCGCGCTTGCGCGCAGCCTCGTACTCTTCCAGGACGAGGCAGGCGGCACCGTCACTCAGGACAAAGCCATCGCGCTCTTTGTCCCACGGCCGGCTGGCCCCGGCGGGATCGTCGTTGCGCTGGGACAAGGCCCGGGCTGCGCAAAACCCGCCAAGTCCCATGGGCGTGATGCCGTGTTCTGCGCCCCCGGCCAGCATGACGTCCGCATCGCCGTGGCTGATGAGACGAGCGGCCATCCCGATGCTGTGAGTGGCGGTGGAGCACGCACTGACCAGCGCAATGTTCGGGCCGCGATAGCCGTACTGAATGGATACGTGGCCAGAGATCATGTTGATGATGCTGGCTGGCACGAAGAATGGGGACAACTTGCGGGGACCGCCCTCCTGCAGCCGCGCGTGGTTTGCTTCGATCGTGCCAATACCACCGATGCCGGAGCCGATGGCCACCCCTATCCGGTCGAGGGAATAGCCGCTGTCCCTCAGGCCTGAATGCTCCACCGCCTGGGTCGCTGCGGCGATGCCGAAGTGGATAAAGGGATCCATCTTCTTGAGATCCTTGGCGGGGACATACTGGCTGGCATCAAAGTTGCGAATGCTGCCGCCAAAGCGTGTGGAAAACTGACTCACATCAAAATCGGTAATGGGCGCAATACCGCTTTCGCCAGCGACGACTTGGCGCCAAGCCGACTCCAGATCGTTACCCACCGGTGAGATAATGCCCATACCGGTGACCACGACGCGTCTGTTTGGCATCCGTGGCTACCTCTCGAACGTGCCTGGACAGGAACCAGGCTGGCTGTCAATCACGGGATCCGGGGGGCTTGACAAGGACCTGGGCCCTCAAGCCCCAGGCATTGAGGCGTGATCAGGCAGCGGCAGCCCGTTGGGTGATGTAGTCGATGGCCTGCTGAACGGTCTTAATTTTCTCCGCGTCCTCGTCGGGAATCTCGGTCTCAAACTCCTCTTCAAGCGCCATTACCAGCTCGACCGTGTCGAGGGAATCAGCCCCGAGGTCATCAACGAAAGACGCCTGATTGGTGACTTCGTCTTCCTTAACGCCCAGCTGCTCCGCGACGATGCTCTTGACCTGTGCCTCAATACTGCTCATCTGTGCTATGTCCTCTTCGTGAGACCGACTACGCATACGGGTGGACGAACCTGCAGCTTCTGAGCAGATCGCAACCCCAACCGGCGGGTATTCTAGGTTAAGCCCTGCAGCCAATCTAGCACTGCAAGAAAGTGCCCTTATTCAGGCCATATGCAGGCCACCATTGACATGCAGCGTCTCTCCGGTCACGTAGGCGCCCGCGCTGGACGCCAGGAACAAGACTGCACCAGCCACATCATCGACCGTACCGAGACGCTGCAGGGGGATCTGCGTGGCCAGTTTCTCCCGCTGATCCTCTGACAGAGCGTTAGTCATGTCAGTCTGGATGAAACCGGGCGCGATGACATTCACGGTAACGCCGCGACTACCGACCTCGCGGGCCAGAGACCTCGAGAAGCCGACGATACCTGCCTTCGCAGCGGCGTAGTTGGCCTGGCCCGGGTTGCCCATCGCCCCGACGACTGAAGAAATACTGATGATACGGCCACGACGCTGCTTCAGCATTCCGCGCACAAAAACTTTGCTCAGGCGAAAAACCGAGGTCAGGTTTGTTGCCAGCACAGCATCCCACTCTTCGTCCTTCATGCGCAAAAGCAGGTTGTCGCGAGTGATGCCCGCATTGTTGACGAGGATCGATATCTGTCCCTCCTGGCTCGCAATGTCCTTCTCCAGAGACGCTACGGAAGCAGAGGACGAGGCATCCAGAACGAGGCCGCGCCCGGCAATCCCCAGCAGCTTCAGCCGCTCGGTGATGGCGGCGGCACCCGAGTCCGTGGTGGCGGTACCCAGAACGATCGCACCGGCGCGACCCAGCGCAGCAGCGATGGCGGCACCTATGCCGCGTGATGCTCCGGTGACCAGAGCCGTTTCACCGGTCAGGATTTGTGGTTGGTTTGAGGTTGGCATTCAGTCTCTCCGCTCGCTCAGAGGGCGACGTCCGTTAAGGACGCGACGCCGGTACAACTGCTCGCAGGCAACATAGATTAACCCGCCGACAGCGCCCCAGAGGTGGGCATCCGTAACGACTGCCGAGCCGACAGTTTCCGTAGAGAAAGGCAATGCACCCTGCCATTGCTCCCAAGCCAGTTTGCCGGACCAGAGCGCCAGCATTACCCAGCCCATCCGATCGCCCTGTCGTATCCAGTCAATTGCACCGATCATCAGGAGGCCATGCAGGGCGCCCGACATTCCGACGCACCAGCTGACTTGGGGGCTGAAGAGGTACAACCCGACACTGCTGACCACCGAGCACACGGTCTGCGCGACAGCCCAGGCAATGGGGCTGCGGGCCGGGTAAAACACCCAGATCCCAATCAGCAGCGCAGCCACGTTGAGCGCCAGATGCATCCAGCCCAAATGGACCAGATTTCCTGTCAGCAAGCGCCAGTACTCGCCGGTACCGATGGCAGCCCGGTCGTACCAGAGTTGCCTGTGCCACTCGGCCGGCAGGAACTGGAGTGCGACGAGCATCACAGCAAAGCCCGTTGCCCATACCAGAGACGACGACGGGAGATGGGGCGAAAACGTTATTTGTCGGGCGCTTAGGGCCACTTGGTCAAATCTGGCTGAAACTTGCTGACAGGCTCTGGCGGGAGGCAGATAATCCCGTGGGCTCACCTGCCGCTTTGGGTTGCGGCGGATCATCGCAGAATCGCAGGGTCAATTCATGAAGTTCGAGAACACGTCGTTCCGGGCCGGACGCGGCTTTACGCTTATCGAAATCATGGTCGTTATCGTGATTATCGGCATTCTCGCCGCGCTGATCGCACCGAACGTCATCAACCGCATTGATGACGCCCAGGGCGCGAAAGTTAAGCAGGACATTCGGGCGATAGAAAGCGCCCTCAAGCTTTATCGACTCGACCGGTTTCGCTACCCCACCGGCCAGGAAGGCCTGGACGCTCTCGTGACGCCGCCCCAGGACTCGGCGCAGAAGTGGCCCGAGGGCGGCTATCTGGACCGGATGCCAAAGGATCCCTGGGACCGGCCCTACCTCTATGAAAATCCCGGCAAGCAGGGCGCGCTCGACATCTACTCCCTGGGCAGGGATGGCCAGCCGGGAGGAGAAGGCCCGGATGCCGATGTCGGGAACTGGGACGCCAACTAGCCCCGGGTCCAGGGCCGGGGGGTTTACTCTCCTCGAGATGCTCGTCGTGGTGTTCATTATTGGCATCATGGCTGCCATGTTTACCCTGTCAGTCGGCGTGGCTGGCGGAACCGACCGGGAACTGCGGCGCGAAGCCGAACGGCTGGAAACACTGCTCGCTCTGGCCCTTGAAGATGCCTCCTTCCAGTCCCGGGAACTGGGCCTGCGACTGTATCCAGGTCGCTACGAGTTCTCGGTGCTCGATCGTGGCGACCTCTTCGACCTCAAAGACGACAAGTGGGAGCGCATCAGCGCCGATGTCTTCGCACCCCGCGAAATGCCCAAGGTCTTTGCCCTGGAGCTGGAGATCGAAGGCAGGGCGGTCAATCTCGAGCGTAGCGCGAAGGATGTGGAGAAAAAGTACCAGCCCCAGCTCTTCATCTTTTCGTCTGGCGATCTCAGCGATTCCTTTGACATTCGCGTCCGCAGTGTCGAAGAAGACCGCAGCTATTCCCTTGCAGTTGCCATTGACGGCAAGACCACACTGACCAAAGACGATGGCTGATGCCCACGTGCAGCGAGGCTTCACCCTGCTCGAGGTGATGGTGGCACTGGTCATTGTTGCGCTGGGCCTGATGGCTGCCTTTGGCCAGGTGAACCAGACACTGACTGTAGCCAGCAGATTGAGGGACAAGACGCTCGCTCACTGGGTGGCCATGAACGAAATGACCCGCCTCCGCCTGCTGGGAGAGTTTCCGGCAATCGGCAGCAGGTCCGACGACGTGGACATGGCCAGAACCACCTGGCGCTACACGATCAAGGTCGTGAAGACCCCGGTCGAGGCCCTGCGCCGCGTGGATATCAGCATCGCGTTTGCGGACCGGCCGGACGCGGTCGTGACCACACTGACAGGGTTTCTCGGTCGCCCGGCACCTACCACGACCGGGACCGGAACAGCGCCCCAGGCCGACTGGAATGCCCTCGGGTCCTCCGAACCGTGAACACAGCGGGACTCAGGGACCAGTCGGGCTTCACGCTGCTGGAGTTGCTGGTGGCCATGGGCATCTTCGCCGTCATCGGCGCCATGGCGCTGGGCGGCTTGAATGCCGTCGTAGGCCAGGAGACCCAGGCCCGGGAACAGACAGAGCGACTGGCCACGCTGCAGCGTGCACTGCGGCTCCTCTCGACCGATTTTAGCAGTGTGGAGCCCCGGTCCATCCGGGATGAACTGGGCAGCGATCGGGAGCTACCGCTCACGACCGATGGCCGTGGGCAGTTCCTGGTCCGCCTCACCCGGGGCGGTTGGCCGAATCCTGCGAACCTCCCCCACCGCGGCACCCTCCAGCGGGTCCAGTACCGGTTTGAGGATGGCGATCTGTATCGAGAGTACTGGCCGGTGGTCGACCCCGTACTGGGACAGCAGCCGAGGAGCGAGAAGCTGTTTGGCGGCGTCAAGGACGTCAAGTTCCTGTTCCTGGACACCAGCCAGGGCACGGGTGAGTGGCAGCAGCAGTGGCCGCCCCTGCGCAACACCACGGGCGCACCGGCGGGCCGGCCCCGGGCCGTCCAGATCACTCTCGACCTGGACGACTGGGGTGAGGTCGAGCGATTGATTGAGATTCCTCAATGAGGGCAGCCCCACCCGGCAGGCAGGCAGGCATCGCCGTGCTCACGGCTATTCTGGTGGTGGCCATTGCCACCGTGCTGGCAGTCAACCTGCTGTGGCAGACCAGCGTTGGCTTGACGAGGACCGAGAATCTGCTGCTGCAGGACCAGGCGCGGCAATACGCTCTCGGCGGGGAGGAGTTTGCGCGGTTCGGTCTTGCCGAGGACTATCGCGATGATGGCGAAAATGGCTCAGACACGACCCAGGAGAACTGGGCCAAGCCGCTGGCATTCGATGTCGAGGCCGGCAAGCTCGAGGGGTATTTGCAGGACCAGCAGGGGCGCTTCAACCTCAATGGCCTGATCGGCAAGGACGGCAAGCGCATCGAGGAGGTCCGGGATCAGTATCAGCGCCTGCTGCAGCTTCTGCCTCTCGAGCGGCCGCTGGACGAGGGGACTGCGGCCGCCCTGACCGACGCCACCGTCGACTGGATTGACCCGGGAACCACCGTCGAGGCAGTTGGCGCCGAGGATGACCAGTACACCAGTCGGCAGCCACCGTACCGGCCGGCGAACTTCTGGCTGGTCTCCACCAGCGAACTCCTGGCTGTTGAGGGCTATACGGCGGAGATCTACGCGGCGTTGCAGCCCCACGTGACGGCACTACCTCCCCCAACGACCGATGGCGAGCCCTGGACGCTCAACGTCAATACGGCGACGGACCTGGTACTGGCGTCGCTGTTGCCCAACCTGTCGGCACTCGATGTGGAGCCCTTCGTAAACGGGGCCTACGAAGACGTCGCCGATTTCAAGACTGACTTCCCCGGGAGTGAGGGCATCTCGGCCAAAACACCCCTGGGGGTGGGCAGCAACTGGTTTCTGTTAACCGTTACCGCGTCTATTGGCACTGCGTCGTCCACTATGTACAGTCTCCTGGAACGCAACAGGGATGTGGTGCGGACGCGGCTGAGAACCTTTGATGCGAACTGAGCTGGGACGTCGTGAGCAATGAGTGAAACGTTGGTCATCCGCCTCGTGACGGACGACCCCGGTCTGGTCGCCGGGGCTGAGCCGATTGCGGGTCAGGCCGAATGGGCTGTCGTCGATGCCACGGGCGCCTGCGTCCTGGCGCCAGGAACGGGCCCGCTCGCCGAGGCGGCGGTCCTCTGTGCGGGTCGGCGCACGCTGGTGCTGGTGCCTGCGGTGCGGGTGTTGCGCACCCGGATCGACGTGCCGGTCAAAGGCGCGAACCGGATTGCCCAGGCGCTGCCTTTCGCTTTGGAGGACGTTCTGGCGGAAGACGTGGAGGAGTTGCACTTCGTCGCCGGTTCCCGGTTCGCCGACGGGCAGGTGGCGGTCGCCGTCGTTCGTCGTGAGTGGATGGACGCGTGGCAGGCCCAGCTTGCCGCGGCAGGCATTCAAGCTCAGGGCATCTATGCCGACAGCGACGGCGTGCTCGACATCGCGGGTAACGCAACGCTGATTCTCGAACGTCAACAGGCACTCTTGCGGGAGCCGGGCGGTGATCCTGTCGTCTCGGAACTGGACTCGCTGGAAGGTCTGCTGGAATTGTGGCTGGCCCAGCCCCGACCCGTGCGTGAGGACGGCGCCACTCCGCCGCGCAATCTGCAGGTCTACGACGCCACGGTCGACGGCGTGCCCAACACGGTCTGGGAGCAGTTCCAGGACCGGGTCGAGAGTCTTGAGGTCCGTCGCCTGCCCGACGGGGCCCTGCTCCGACTCGCCGCCGCAATAGTCACCTGCCCCGGGGTCAATCTCCTGCAGGGGGACTACGCCCGACACACCAGTCTTGGCAGCCACTGGCCCCGCTGGCGTCTGGCAGCGGCCCTCGTCGCCGGCCTGGCAACGGCCACTGTGGCGGCGACAGCGGCCGACGCCTGGCGCCTGAAGCGCGAGAACGCGGCCCTCGAGATCGAGATCCGGCAGGCCGCCAGCTTCGCCTTTCCGGGTGTTGAACCCGGCGGCGACCTGCGGAGACTGGTGGATACCGCACTTCAGGGCGGGGACGGGGCGGCTTCCGGTGCTGCGGCTCGCCAGTTCCTGGAGACACTGTCCACCGTGGCCCTGGCAGTGACCAAGGCGGGGAACGCGAGCATCCAGGGCTTGAACTACCGCTCCGGGGTGCTGGAACTGCAGGTGCGAGCGCCCAGTGCGGACTCCCTCGACACCATTCGCAAGCTGGTCGCAGAGTCAGGCAAGCTCAAGGCCGAAATTCAGTCGTCTAATGCCGCCGGGGACCAGATCGAGGGCCGTATCCGAATCTCCGGCAACGGAGCTTGAGGTCTGTGCGATGAATCCTGCAGCACTGCGCGAATGGTTCGACAAGCTGGCCCCGAGAGAGCGGTGGCTGGTTTTGCTGGCGGCAGCCTTTGCACTCATTGCGCTGGTTTACGCTCTGGGACTGCAGCCCCTCTATGCCGCCCGGGGACGAGCCGTCGCAGAGCTTGAGATGCGCCGCAGCCTGCTCGGGGATATAGACCAGGTCGCACGCCGCTTCGGACCCCAGGGCCCGTCGACAGCCCCGGTCCCGGGCAACGGTGAATCTCTCGTCGTCGTCATCGACCGCTCAACCCGGGAACGGGGTCTCGGTCCCTACCTGAAACGCAACCAACCGGAGGGGGCCAACGGGGTGCGCATCCGTCTCGAGAGCGTCCCGTTCGATGATCTGACCGCCTGGCTGGCCGACGCCCAGGCCAAGCATGGCCTGTCCGCAGTCTCGGCATCCTTTGATCCGAGCGGCGAACCCGGTCGCGTGAACTCGAATCTCGTTCTTGAGCTTGCTGGTCGCTAGCAGCTCCATGCGCCAGACCCGTCTGCTGGTGGCCGCCAGCCTCAGTGCTCTGATCCTGTCGCTGATCGCCCTGCTCCCCGCCCGGGTTGCCTTTGGAGTTCTGGGCATGCCGGCCACCGCGGTCACTGGCTGGTCCGGCACGGTGTGGAGCGGCGCCGTCCAGCGCGTCTCGCTCGGGAATATTGCGCTCGGTCCGGTGCTCTGGCACGTCCGGCCAGGGCGACTCCTGACGGGCCAGCTTGCCGCTGATGTCCAGGCCACTGTACCGGATGGCTTTGTGAACGCGACTGTCGCGCTGTCACTGGGTGGTGCCTGGTCTGCCAGCGAATTGGAAGCGGCTGCGCCCCTGGCGTGGCTGGCACCGGCGATGGGTAGTGCGGGCAGTCAACTGACCGCACGCTTCGACAAGCTGGTGGTCAACAAGGGCCGCGTCGAAGTGGCGGTTGGCAACCTCACACTGGCCGGTGTCGTCCTGCCCATCCCGACCGCGGGGCCGCAACTCGGCCCGGGAACCTATGATCTGGCCTTCAGCGCCGATCAGCTTGGCCCCGACGAACTCCTGACGGGAGCCCTCAAGGATGCCGGGGGGCCCTTGGAGATCGCCGGGACAGTGACCATCACACCACCCCGCTCCTACGAAGTGACCGGGACCGCCAAACCGCGTCCCCAGGCGCCGCCCGAATTGCGCAGCGCACTCCAGATGCTGGGACCCGCCACTGCGGATGGCAGCCACGCACTGAGCCTTGCGGGCTCCTTCTAGCCCGCGAGCTCGCTGCCCCCCGGGGCCGCGTCTACTTCGATTCTCTGCAGCAGCTGCAGGAGTGGAAAATAGAGCGCGGTCTTGGTCGTCCGCTGCTCCAGACACGCGAATGCCTGCCGGTAGGCACGGAGCTGGGGTGCGTAGCGCTCCACTTCCGAGCGGATGAATCCCTCCGGGTCCCCGCCTTCGTGGCTGCTGGTCTTGTAGTCAACGATCCACCGCACACCGCCGCTGTCGACGAATGCCCGGTCAATAATCAACTGCCGGTAGCGGCCGCCCTCCGGCACCGTGACGGCATACTCGTTAAGTTGTTCCGTGTGGTCGGCGGCAAGCAGCCACTGACCCTGGGGATCACTGAGGGCCTCCCGCAGCACGGCCTCCACGCGCAGGACAGCCCTGTCGAGGGCTGTCGATTCCACCCCCTGCCGCCTGAGCAGCTGCCGGAACTGTGGACGGAGGATCTGCAGCCGGGTTACCGGATAGTGGACGGCGCCTTCACTGGCTATCTGTTGCAGCCAGCGGTGCGCGACCGAGCCGGCCTGCCGTGCCCAGGCACTGGCCCAGTCATAGGTGACTGGACTGCGGAGTGCCGGGCTGCCGGCTGGTGGCAGGCGCAGTGAGGGTGGCGCCGCCGGCCGCTCCCACCCGGATGGCAGGCGGCGTAAGGCGGGCTGTTGCCACTGGGCCGAGGGCTCGGCAGCCGGCTCCGGAGACGACGGTGAAGAAGCGGGCCCGGACCCCGTAGAGGGCCAGACCGACCCCACCACGGGCCACAGGCGATCCAGCAGGCTGCCACGGGCCGCCCGGGGAACTGCCCCTGCATCGGACGGGCCCCGGTCCGGCGGCACCTGGCCAAGCAGATGCAGGCGCTCCCTGGCCCGGGTGACGGCCACGTAAAGCAGACGGTCTGTTTCTGCCGTCTCCTGCCGGGCGCGGAGGCTCCAGAGCAATTCGTAGAGGGGATCGTCCGCGGCTCCGGTGGCATTGATCGGGGCGAGCAGCAGATCGCGGGAACCGGCCTGGGCCAGTTCCTGCCACAACAGCGCTGGCCGATCTTCCCGCCGAATCGCCCTGCCCAGGCCGGGCACGATGACGGTGTCAAACTGCAGGCCCTTGGCCTTGTGTATGGTCATCACCTGCACCAGGGCTCCGGGGTCGGAGAGTGAGGCCCGGGTCTGGTCCAAGGCCCGACTCAGTGCCAGTACGTCCGGGCAGTCGCCACCGACGTCATGCCGGCCAATCTCCTCTAGAACCAGGTCAGCCAGCACCAGTGCAGGCCCCGCCACGGCCGGCCCGCCCAGTTCCAGCCAGACGCCTTCCACGACATCCCGCAGGGCAATCTGCCCGAGTCGCGACAAGCCCAGGCGAAAGGCGGCACTGACCCGGCCAAGACGCGCCCGGCCATCGGCCGTGAGACGACTCACAAGCGCGGGGTCCCCGGCCAGCTCGAACACCGTGCGGCGGTCCTGGACAGCCCCCAGCTCGGCCAGATCCGCGAGGGTCAGTCCGCACCAGGGTGCGCGCAGGACCGTGAGCCAGGCCAGCCGGTCTCCGGCATGCACCAGTGCCCTGGTAATGGCCAGAAGGTCGATTGCCAGGGCAGTACGCCCAAGTTCCACCAGGTCAGTGGCACTGAGCGCCACCTGTGCCAGACGGAGTGCAGCGACGACAGGGGTAGCGTGAGTGCGACTGCGCACCAGGATACCGATGCTGCCCGTCGGCCAGCGCACCAGCGCCTCCTTGACGATTCTGACAACCTCCTCCGCCTCGACACTCTGCTGGTGCCAGCCAGAGGGGTGGACAGTGACAGCCGAGGTATCGCTTAGCGGCCCAACCCGGGCGGCCTGGCTCGGCGCAAAGGAAATGGCGCTGCTGAGCAGGTCATCCCCGGCCGGGAAAACGGTCTGGAACGTGGTATTGGTCCACGCAACGAGGGCAGGGACCGAGCGGAAGTTGGCCCGTAGCCGGAGAAACTCAAGAATGATTCCAGGCAGGCCATGGTCCCTGACCTCAAGAAATAGCCGAACCTCGGCCTGGCGAAAGCGGTAGATCGACTGCATCGGGTCCCCGACCAGAAACAGGGTCCGGCCGTCTCCCGGTGTCCAGCCCCGCGTGAGGGCCCGGAGCAGCGCGTATTGCGCCTGCGAGGTGTCCTGGAACTCATCGAGCAGCAGGTGTTGAAGCCGCCAGTCAACCCGCAGCGCAAGCTCGCTGGGCGCCGTCTCGTCACCCAGTGCTGCCCTGCCCTCTGCGGCGATCTCCGCGTAATCGGTCTCGCCCTCAACCGCAAAGATCAGCTTGAGCTCAGCGGCGGCGAACGGCAGCAGGGTCAGGAGCGACTCGAGTGCTGTCCACTGCGCCGGCGAATAGTGCGGTTCCGGCAGTGTCTTCACGGCAGCCAGGGCCTCCAGCACCCCCGCCGTATCGCCGAGGACACTCACCAGACCCATGGCGTGGGACTTCAGGTCCTTCTGGTCCGGCGGAAAGCCCCCGTTCTTGTCGAGTTTCCTGCGCCAGGCCTCATCCCCGGTGAGGAATGTGGTGGCCGCAAATCGCCACCACGCGCCCCAGCCTGCGAGTGTCCGCCCGGTCCCGCGGCCGCTACCGAGGTCCAGCCCCAGATTGATTGCAGCGGCGTGGATGACCTCGGCCATCTCGGCCTGTAGCGCTACCGGAACGCTCGCCTCCACGCGCTGGAGCTCACGTTCGACCAGCCTGCGAAGGCTGCTCTCGAGGTTGGCGCGCGCGCCCTGCAGATCCAGACCCGCTCCGACCAGCGGTAACCACTGGTCCCGTCGGGCGAGTAACTGCGCGAGCAGTTCCTCAGCGCGGCCGGGATCGTTATCCAGATGACGAAGAAGGGCAGCGACCTCGACCGCAGGGCCATCCGGCTCCGCCAGTAGTCGGAGTGTGGCCCTGGCGGCCAGTCGATAGAGCCTCTCTGGCCGTTGACCGACGGGCCGCAAGGCGCTGGCCCCGGCGCTCACCGGGGCGCTGCGGGCCAGAGCGGCATTGAGCGCGTCGATCGTGCTGATGCGCAACCGCGCCGGATGACCCGAAAGTTGCCAGCCCCGCTCCGCATCCCGGGTGCGGACGGCGGCAACCAGCTGGTCCATCTCTGCCGTACTGGCTGCCGGGGCGCTGGCGGCAGCGGCTCCGGGACCGGCTCCGGCTCCGGCGAGTGCGCCGAGAACGCGCCGCTGCATTTCAGCTGCAGCCTTGCGGGTGAAGGTCACGGCAAGAATGTCTTCCGGTTCCGCCACTGTCGCGAGCAACCGCAGATAGCGCCGTACCAGGAGCTCGGTTTTGCCTGCGCCCGCTGGCGCCTGAACCAGAAAGGAGCGGCCGGGATCGAGAGCACGACGGCGTTCCGCGGCGTCCGGAGCTGTCACTGAGTCGTTCACTCGTCGGCTCCGTCTGTTGCTTCACTCTCGTCCGCGGTCGGCGGGATCTCGTGAATCCTGGTCAAGCCGGCGAACTGACCGACCGCCCAGAGCCGGTCTGCCGGATCGACCCGGAAGTCCCCCGCAGCAAACTCGCCAGAGAGGCTTTCCAGCTGCAGCTGCCAGCGGCGGAGCGTGTCGCTCCAGTCAATATCCGCCTCCCGGAAGAAGGCGGCTGCGGACTTTATGCCCGGTATACCGAGGGCCGGATCGCCAACACCCTGCAGTTTCACACGGCCTGGCCTGAGCCCAATCACTGCCACGCCACGGCTGCCGGCAGTAACCGCATAGAGGGGCAACTGAGGGTCTGGCAGGCGCGGCCGTTTCCACCCGGCCACAGAGAACCTGCCGGTCTTGTAGTCGATCACCAGCTCGCCACCGTCGTCCAGAAAATCCAGACGATCCAGTCGAATCCTCAGCCTCAGGGCGCCAATGCTGATCTCCTTCCGGACTTCGGTCTCGACCTTAAATCCGGAGCGCTCCATGTCCAGATCCCGAAGGCTGAGAACGAGAGCCCAGAGCCGCTCGCTTTCCACGGGCCGGAGGCCGGCGAGAAACGGATCCCGGACTGGCAGGAATGCATTGAGGACGCCACCGACGACAGGGGCAAACAGGGCGTGAAGCCGCTCGGTAGTGACCCACCCGAGTCCCCGACGGCACTCTTCCACCCCGTAAAGGCGTTCGAGTAGCTGGTGCACGATCTTCCCCCGGGTGGCGAGGTCCAGGGGGCGGGCGGGGGCCTCCAGCGGCGCTCCCCGCAGCCGGAACTCGACAAACGCCCGGGCGGGGCACACCGCCTGAAGCGCCAAAACCCGGGAGCCGCCGGGTACGATCTCGCCAGCCAGCCACTGTGGCGGTGGATCGCTGGATACCGCTTCCGCCGTTGCGGATTTTGCAATGAGCTCCCTGTCGGGATGGCTGCTCTCGGCAGTCCCCGGCGCGCTTGCCGTCTCGCCAGCCGTCAGGAGCAAACTGGTCAGCAACGGACTGGGAAGCGTTTCAGTGCCCTCGTGGACAGTCGGCCAGCTGAAGACCAGCTGGTCGGCGGCGACCAGCAGTTGCCCGAAACTCAGTTTTGTCCGGGCCTCGAGAGTTGCAGCCGAGGATTCCGGAATGTTCGCGCCCTGCTGGAGCGCGAGTGGAATCAGCGGGTGCGGACGAGCCGGCGGTGGCCACTGATCCGCCGTGACGCCACAGACCCACAGTGCCGAGAAATCCTGCCCTTCCGCCTCGCCCAGACTGAGGATCTGCACCGCGCTCCCGGCGCTCTCCGGTTCAAAGGACCGGTCCCGCCCCTGCTGGGCCAGGACGCCCAGTGCCACCCGCAGCGGCAGCTGGCCGGCCACTTCGTCGGTGCCCGCGAAAGACTCCAGCAAGCGCTGCCAGGCCTCGGCAGCCTGATACTCCTCGCTCCCGAGACCGCGTTCACCGGGCCAGCCTGCGGCCCCGAGCCAAGCGCTGAAATGAGCGACCCACGCGCTCGGGTGGAGTCGCCGCTGGCGGACAGGAGCCACCAGGGCCTCTGCCGCGCGCCACTGCGCGGCGCTGCGCGGGGCCTCCTCGCCTAGCACGCCCAGCATGGCGTTCAGTGGCACCCGCTCCAGGGGCTCACGCCGCAGCCTGAGCTCGGCTCGGGCCCGGCCCGCGCGTTCCGGCTCAGCGCCTGCCAGGTAGCAGGAGCGGAGGAGAAAGCTGGCCTGCTCAAAGGTCACCTCCGTGGCTAACACCCGCAGCACGGCGAGCGCGCAGAAGACGATCGGGTAGTCAGCCAGTTGCCTTCCGGCAGCGAGTGCTGCCGGCCGGATGGCCGGCTCCCGCAACTGCCAGCCCGGCGCCAGGATGTCGAGAGCGATGCGGCGTGCACGGTCGCCCTCCCGCTCCAGGTTCGCGAGGACTATTCCTACGGCCGTGCCCGACTCTGTGCTGGCCTGCCGGGCCGCCCAGCGACACGCGCGGGCCAACTCGTCGCTCTCATCCTGGGCCGCGACAATCTGTCGGACCCCGGCCCTCCGGGGCGGGACGATCGTGACGACGGTCACTCCGGTTTCCCGAAGGCTGCTCGCCAGATTTCTCAACGCGGGTGTCCAGGGCTCGAAGCCCGCAAAGCCCAGCAAACCGTCACGCTCCTGGCGGCCTGCGTCTCCGGACTGACCCAGCCCGCTCAGGAACCCGTCACTGTCAAGCCAGTCCCGCCGTTCGAGTTCTGACGCGTAGGCATCGACCCACCGGGCAAACGCCCGGCTGTCCTCTGAGTCCGCCCCGGCGCGCAGCGCGGAGGCGGGAATTCCCCAGGCCTGACAGAGGCGCCAGCCGGCGGCAACGAGCGGGATGATGACTCCCGCATCCAGGTCGTCTCCCGCCCCGCCCTGGCGGTCCTGGGCAAGCACCCGGCGCCACACCAGCCGCGTCTCGTCCTCAGACAGGAGGCGCCGCCTGCCCAAAGGCTCGTCGCGGAAGGTCAGGGATTCCCAGGTGCGGCGCAGCCAGGCGTCCAGGGGCAAGACCTCGGGGGATGGCCAGGCTCGCCGGCCCGAGATCTCCTGGGCCTGGTCATGACGCCAGCGAATGTGCCGGGCAAGGCGGTGGCTGGCAGTAATGACCGTACCGCCGGTGGCAAGCACGGCCTCAGTCTGGACGATGTCGTTCACCGCCATCGCTGTCGGTGGCCGGGAGCCACCGGCACCAGGCACCAATCAAGCCGCCCGCTCGCCCGCCTGGGTTTCCAGAAGGTCATGGATACGGGTGAAGACCTCCCGCAGGGTGTCTGCATCGGGCAGGTTCGTCATGCGAAAGTAATTGGTGTCCCGGGTATTGAAGCTGGTACCCGGGGCCACCAGAACGTGCTTTTTCTCCAGGAGGTCCAGCGCAAAGCCCTGATCACTGAAGTTGGGGAAGCGCGACTTGTCCACACCGATAAACGCGTACATAGCCCCTTCCGGTGCAGTCACCTGGAGGTAGGGGCTGGCGGCCACCGAATCAAGAATCACCTGGCGCGACTCATAGAGCCGACCGCCGGGGCGAACCAGCTCCTGAATGCTCTGGTAGCCGCCCAGAGCGGTCTGCACCGCCCATTGTCCCGGCACATTGCTGCACAAGCGCAGGGACGCCAGGAGGTCGAGCCCCTGCAGGTAATCGCGAGCGGACTCCCGGGCTCCGCTATAGGACACCCACCCCACCCGGTAGCCACAAGCGCGGTAGACCTTGGAGAGTCCGCTGAAGGTGGCACACAGCGTTTCGTTCACGAGCGTGGCCAGGGGAATGAACCGGGCACCGTCGTAGGTCATCTGGTCGTAGATCTCGTCGCTGAAAATAATGAGCTGGTGCTTCTCGGCGATGCGCACGATCGCGCGGAGCACCTCTTCCGAATACACAGCTCCCGTCGGATTGTTGGGATTAATGACCACGATGCCCCGAGTGCGAGGCGTGACCAGCCGGGCAATCGTCTCCGGGTCCGGCTGGAAACCCGAGTCTGGCCGGCAGGGATAGTGAACGGCCTTACCCTGGTTCAGGGTCACGCTGGCAGTCCAGAGCGGATAGTCGGGACTCGGGATCAGGATTTCGTCACCGGGATTCAGGAGGGCCCGCAACGTCAGATCGATCAGCTCACTGACCCCGTTGCCGATAAAGACATCCTCCGCAGTCACGGTATTGACGCCCCGGGACTGCTGCTGCATGACCACCGCCTCCCGGGCCGGAAAGATGCCCTTCTGATGGCAGTAGCCCTCCGCGCTGGCCAGGTTCTCGATCATGGCGAGACGCATGGTCTCCGGCGCCCGGAAGCCGAAGCGCCCGGGGTTGCCAATATTGAGAGAAATAATTTCGTAGCCCCGGCGCTCCATGTCATGGGCCTGGTTGGCAAGCTTGCCGCGGATTTCGTAGCGGACGTTGCGCAGCGCGTCGCTGGGCTTGAAGGAATTCTGCATAGTTGATTCTCAGGCAGTTGCTGGCCGCGGGGCGGGCTGTCCGGGACGGAACTGGCTCGAAATCAGGAGTGCCAGGGTCACCAATGCGGCTACCAGAAGGAACGCGTTGTCGTAAGAGCCGGCCTGATCACGCATGGCGCCAATCAACGGGGGGCCGAGTCCGCCCCCAAAGGTATCGAGCACCGTGATGACGCCCAGAATCTTGCCGAGATGGAGCGGCCCGAAATAGTCCGCGGCCAGCAGTTGCAGCAGGGTGTACAGCCCTCCCCACCCAAGACCGAAGAACACCAGGCCTGCCCACAGCACGTCATCACTGGGCAGGGTCAGCAGGGCAGCTCCTACGGCCATGATGGCAATGGTAGAGACGAAGACAGGCTTTCGACCCAGACGATCAGCGAGAAAACCGCTGGTAATCTTGCCGATCAGTCCCAGGTAGAAAAGCACCGCATAGCTGATTCCCGCATCCACCTGCGAGAAGCCCCGGCCCAGCATGTAGAGATTGAGGTGGGACTGGGTGCCGATGATGGCAAAGAACGTCAGCATGGCAATCAGTGCCAGCACCCAGAAATTCACTGTACCCAGAGCTGCACGCAGGGTCAGGCTGACGGGACTCACTGTGGCACCACCCGCCGCGGCAGTCACGGGCTGCTGAGCCTTCAGGTCCGCCGGACGTTCCCGCACGACGAAGAGGATCACGGGGATGAGGAGCAGCGGCAGAAGGCTGGTCCAGGCAAAGGCCGAGCGAAAGCCCACCTCCCCCATCAAGGCGACATTCAGCGGAGGCAGGGTGCCATTCCCAAGGCTGGTTCCGGCCAGGGCGATGCCCATGGCCAGGCCTCGATCCTTCACGAACCAGCGTGAAACCAGAATGACATTGACGACCAGGCCGCAACTGGCCAGTGCGGAGGCGAACAGCACGTGAATGGCGTAGATCGTACTCAGGCTGTCCGCGGTCGAGTACAGGAAGTAGCCCGCGGACAGCAGGACGGCGCCAATCAGCATCAGGGGCCGCACACCGAAACGATCGGCCGCAGCACCTGCCAGGGGAGCGAGCAGGCCGCTGACCCCGAGGGTAATCGCGTCCCTCGTCTTCAGGGCGGCGAGGCTGACCGGTTCGCCGCCGGCCTGGCTTAAGGCATCAAGCAGGGGCTTGTCGAAGACATTGAGGCCGCCAAGGGTCATGCCGTTGGTGACCAGGAGGATCAGCCCTGAGGCAATGGCGATGACCCAGCCGTAGTAAAAGCCGCTGCCGTCCTTTGCCACCATGGATTGCCCCCTGTCAGATGCGGCGGTCACGATACCGGAATCGGCGGGCTTCCCCAAGCGGGCGCCGGATGACGGATACTTTGATTATGCCCGCAGGCCCGGGGATTAAAGCCTGAATTCAGGCCTTCTCGGACTCCAGGCGCACCAGTTCGTACTCCGTGAGCATGTAGCCGCCGATGACCCCCTTGAGAAAGATGAAGTCGTCATCTGCCGTGCACCAGATGTCATAGGGCGGGTGAGCCTGGGGGAGCCCCGGGGACGACACGAAGCGGAAGTGCAAGGCGTCGAACTTGCCAGCCTTCACTGTCAGGCTCTCCTCCCCCACGTATTCCACCCCGAAACCAATCCGGAACAGCATGGGGCCGGTGGCACCACGATGGTCTGGCGAGGAGAGCAGCATTTCGTCGATGCTCTGCAGGCCAGGGCCTTTGTGGCGATCGAACAGCTGCATGTGCCAGGCGTCACAGATGATGGCGTGATTCTGAAAGGCCTGAAGCCGGCCTTTGGTTTCCATCCGCTGGGTCACTCGTCCGTCGAGGGCCGTATACGTTTCGCATTCCGCGAAGTCCGGGCCAAAACGAAACCAGCCACTGCCGGTGAAGCGGTCGTTGACCGTCAGGCGTACGAAGCAATCCGTTGGCAGCCACTGCTCATCGAGACTGTAGACGATGTCACGCATGACGCTTGGACGATCATCGATCTCGGAATGTGCGCTACACGTCCGCCGCCCGTCACTGTGCACGGTAATATGAAAATGCTCCCGGCCGCGTTCCTGGCCAAGCCGATCCGGCTTGTTGCTGGTATAGGCAATGGTGCCGCGGATGACGCGCTGGTCGCGCTGAAGAATGCTGGTATTCATGCCGGACGGTATCCCAGGCGGTGATCAGGGGCCGAGACTGTACGGGGAAAGGTTCCGGTAGCCAACTACTTGCCGGGCTTTTCGGCGGCGTCCGGGCCAGTTGTCCCCTCAATGACCGGGCCCTGGCCGGGCCGGGGCCGGGCGACCGGAACGGTATCTCCCTCGCGGCCCGACTGGAGGGCCGCCAGGCTGCCGGGCGCCAGCCGTGAAACGTCAATGACCGGGACACGCTGGGTGCCCGTGCCACGACCGATAACCAGCCGTTCGCCGGCATAGCCACAGATGCGCGCGTTGGGGGGGGCGAAGGCCACACTTTCCACAAATCGGAGGTCACTCGACGGGGTGGCAATGCGGACGTGATAGGCGCGTTTCTCGTCGGGGGCATAGACGATGAGATTGCTCCTGTCCAGGACGCGAAAACTCTGGACCTCTCCGGGAAAAAAGCAGGCGGCAGTGCCCGTCGCCGAGGGCGGCGGAATCGGCAACTTCGAGCTGGCCGCCTGGTCGGTCGTCGCCGCACAACCCGCCACCAGGCAGCCCGCCAGCAGGCAGCCCGCCAGAGTGATGATCCGCACCGCCATCATCCCGTGGCCACCGGTCGGTCGGTCGACCGGATCCACTCGCTCCAGGAACCCGGATAGAGAGCGACGCCCGGGACGCCCGCCAGTGCCAGGGCGAAGATGCCCTGACAGGCCGTGACGCCGGAGCCGCACATGCAAACGACGTCACCAGGGTCTCGGCCTGCGACGTGGGGCGCGTAACGCAAGGCAAGCTCTGCCTCGCTGAGAAACGTCTGCGCGGGGGTCAGGTTCCCCGCGAACGGCACGTTGACGGCGCCAGGTACGTGGCCAGCCACGGGATCGATCGGCTCGGCCAGCCCCAGGAAGCGTTCCGCCGCGCGCACGTCCAGCAGCCGGATCGACCCCGCGCTCAGCGCAGCCCGAACCTCGGTGGTACCCCGGACTGGCAGCGCACCCGCTTCGCCCTGAAAAACGTCCAGGCGCGGTTCTGGACAGACCGGGGAGAGCGGCAGGCCCGCCCTTTCCCAGGCCGCCAGCCCGCCGTCAAGCAGCACGACGTCCCGGTGGCCCATCCAGCGCAGCAACCACCAGAGCCGGGCCGCAAGGCCGCCACCCCCCTCGTCGTAGGCCACGACCCGGGTGCCTGGCGTGATGCCAAAACTGCCAAACAGCACCCGGAGCCGCTCCGGAGCGGGCAAGGGGTGACGCCCTGTGTCCGGACCCCGGGGACCGGACAGGTCCACATCCAGATCCGCATACCAGGCCCCCGGAATGTGCCCGGCCAGATAGGCCGCCCGGCCCGCCTCAGGCTTGAGAAGGTTGAAACGGCAGTCCACGACGACGCAGGACGGGCAGTTCGCGGCCGTCAGCTCCTGAACGGACGTCAGCAGCGAATTCCGGGGTGGAGGATTGTTCAATCTCGCCATGACTTGTTCATCTTTCGCTGCTCGTTGAAAATAGCCGGCTGGTCATTCTTCCTGCCTTACGCAAGGATCCTCACATGCAGAAAATCATCGTATGCCTCAAGCGGGTCGTTGACTACAACGTCCGCATTCGGGTCAAGCCTGATGGCTCGGGGGTAGTGACCGAGGGCCTGAAGATGAGCATTAATCCCTTCGACGAGATCGCGCTGGAGGAAGCCCTGCGGCTCCGGGAGAAGGGCCAGGCCCAAGAGGTGGTGGCGATCACCATTGGCCCGGAGGATGCCCAGCAGCAACTCCGCACCGCCCTGGCCATGGGGGCAGACCGGGCCATTCTGGTGCAGACCAGCGCTGAGCTTGAACCGCTCGCCGCGGCACGCGTGCTCCATCAGATCGTCAGCCGGGAGCAGCCGGGCCTCGTGCTGCTGGGCAAACAGGCCATCGACGATGACTGTAATCAGACCGGCCAGATGCTGGCAGCGCTCTGGGACAGGCCCCAGGCCACCTTCGCCTCGAAGCTGGAGCTGAATGGCACCGTGGCCACGGTGACCCGGGAGGTCGATGCCGGCCTGGAAGTCATCGAGGTTGATCTGCCCGCTGTCGTGACCAGCGACCTGCGGCTCAATGAACCCCGCTACGTGAAGCTGCCAGACATCATGAAGGCCAAGAGAAAGATCATTGAGGTGTTAGCCATCGAGTCACTCGGAGTAAACATCACTCCCGTGCTGCGGGTGACCCGGTACGAAACACCCCCCGTGCGCTCCAAGGGCGGGATGGTCAAGAGTGTCGATGAACTCGTGAGTGCGCTGCGGGACAGGGGTTTGCTGGTATGAGCCGCATTCTGATCATCGGCGAGCATGACGGCCGCGGGCTCAACCAGAGCACTGCCCGCTGCGTCGCCTGCGCCGCAGCCATCGACCCAGCCAGCATCGAGATCGTTATCCTCGGCAGCAGCACCAGCGGCGTGGCCAGTGAGGCCGCTGCCCTCACCGGTGTCACGGGAGTACTGACGGTAACGGCGGCCGCTGACAGCCCGGCACTCGCGGCGGTACTCGCACCACAGATCGCAGCGCTGGCAGGCGAATATGACTACGTTCTGGCGCCCTCGACGACCTTCGGCAAGGACCTCCTGCCCCGGGTCGCCGCGCTGCTCGGCGTCCCGCAGCTCAGTGACGTGATGAGCGTGCTCGGTCCCCGCACGTTTCAGCGCCCGATCTACGCCGGCAACGCGCTGGTCACCATCGAGGTCCCCGCCGGCATCAAAGTGGTGGCCACTGTCCGCGGTGCGTCATTCAAGCCCGTTGGCAACGGCGCTGGTGCCCCCATTCGCCCGGTCGAAGTCTCGGCCCCGCTGCCCACCCACACGCGCTTTATCGAACTGCGCTCAGGAAAGACCGACCGTCCCGACCTGCAAACGGCCCGGCTCGTTGTTTCCGGGGGCCGGGGCGTGGGCAGCGCGGAGAATTTCGCGCTGCTCTACAAGTTTGCGGAGCGGATCAGCGCAGCGGTGGGCGCTTCACGGGCGGCTGTGGACGCGGGCTTCGTGCCCAATGACATGCAGGTCGGCCAGACCGGCAAGATCATCGCTCCCGAGCTCTACATGGCCTTTGGTATCTCCGGTGCCATCCAGCACCTCACCGGCATCAAGGACGCCGGAACGATCGTTGCGGTGAACAAGGACGGGGACGCGCCCATTTTCGAGATTGCGGATATCGGCCTTGTTGGTGATCTTTTCGAGATCATTCCGGAGATCGAGAAGCGCTTGCGGTGACGCCACGGCCAGCGCCGTCGTTGTGGCTACTGAGCCTGGCCAGTTCCCTGTCCCCTTTCGGCATGATTGTAGTCGTGCCGACCCTTGCAGCAGTGGCGGACCGCTACGCCGTCGGCCAGGGGCAGGCGCAGTTTCTGATTGCTGCCTATCTGTTCGGTCTCGGGGTTGGTCAGCCCGTGGTCGGCGCACTGAGTGACCGCTATGGCCGGCGTCCGGTAATCCTTGGTGGCTTTGCCCTGTTCACCGCGGCCAGCGTCGCTTGTGCGCTCGCGACGGGCTTTAGCACGCTCCTGCTCTGCCGTCTGCTGCAAGCGCTTGGCGTGAGTGTCGGCACCGTTGGGTCGCGGGCCATCGTCAGGGACACCCACGATGCCCTGGGAACAGTCCGTGCTCTGGGCTTGATCGGCGCAGCCATGGGCATTGCACCGGTGCTCGGCCCCCTGATCGGCGGCGCCCTCAGCGCCTGGGCAGGCCCGCAGTCCGTATTCTTCGTGAGCGCAGGACTGGGTCTGCTCGTCACGGTTGCGATGGCCTTAGGACTGGCTGAGACGCGCCAGGTCACCAGCCCGCTGGAAAAACGGCAGCACTGGATCACCAGCTATCGGGAACTGCTCGGGTCCCGGGTTTTCATCGGCTACACGCTGATGTACGCGTTCCTGCAGGGCTGCTTCTTCGCCTTCCTTGCCGTCGCGGCTGTCGTGTTTGCCGATCACCTAGGCGTCAACGAGACGGCATTCGGCGCGATCTGGGGAGCGATGGGCCTGACCTACGTCGCGGGTGCTGGGCTTGGTGCACGCCTGACGACGAGGTTGGGTAGCCGGAGGCTGTTGCTACTGAGCACAGCCATGATTCTTGTGGCCGGCGCCGGTCTGCTGACGGGGACTCTGGTCTGGGGTGTCACCATGAGTGGCTTGCTGGTGCCACTCACCCTGCTGATGTTTGCCGCCGGTGTCCAGACGCCGCTCTCAGTGGCCGGCGCGGTTAATCACCGGCAGGACATCGCAGGAACCGCAGCCGGTTTGTCGAGTTCCCTCGCCCTGGTGCTGAGCGGCAGCTTCAGCATCGCCGCAGGCTATCTGTACACCGGGGATTTCCTGCCCGTGGCCGCCCTGATCGCGGCCTCGGCAGCCATGGTCGGCATAACCTACCGGATGACTCGCCAAGCTGAATGAGTCAGGCTGAATGACTCAGGCTCCAGGCTTCCAGACCCCGAGGAACGCCGACAGGGCGACGCCGGCCCAGATGGCCCAGACATAAGGGCGACAGGCCATAAGACCGTTGTACATCTTGCTGTCGCTCTCGGGAGTCACTCCCTGCCCTGCCATCATCCGGAAACCCTCAATGAAGGGTGGCAACTTCCGGCGCAGAACAAAGCCACAGAAGATCAGGAAGGCGAAAATGAGCAGCTTGGCGGCGAGCCAGGGAAACGGCTTGAGGGGCCCGGTAATCCAGTGGTAAACCACTGATGTTGGCAGGGCGAAAATCATGAAGAAGCGGAACCAGTAGTCCCCCTTCGCCAGCATCCTGCCGAAGTCCGTGCCCTCCTTCGCGTGGACCATGTGCACGACCCAGACCCAGATCGGGCCCAGCGCCACGATCCCGATCATCTGCCAGGTGGGGTGCGTGTACCCAACAAACTCCGCCAGTATTCCGCCCACCGTCAGCATCAGGGCAAGGCAGTAGCGCGGCAGCATGTCGAGGTTGAGGAAGATCTTGAACGCTGTCAGGCGTGCGTCCTTCGACAGCTTGTTGTTGATCACGAACGTACTGGAGTAGTACACGCCGGCGTCGCCACCAAGCCAGTAAACAAACAGCAGTATGTGGAGGTACTTGAATACTGCGTAGATGAACGGCAGCGTGGTTACGACCTGCGTCTCTTCCATTGGACTTTCCTGCGTGGCTTAAGGCGGGCGGGTGGACTGGTGGTCTGGTGCTTCAGAGCTGCTTCAACACACACTCGGCGGTGCTGACCTTGAACTCTTTGGGCGCCTCCACGTTGAGCTCCTTGACCACGCCGTTGTGTACAACCATGGAGAAGCGCTGACTGCGGTGGCCCATGCCGAATCCGCTGGCGTCCAGCTCCAGTCCCAGCGCCCTCGTAAATTCGGCGTTACCGTCAGCCAGCATCAGCACCTTGTCGCCGACGGCCCGGTCCTTGCCCCAGGCATCCATCACGAACACATCGTTGACGGACATGCAGGCAATCGTATCTACACCCTTCGCCTTGATCTCCTCGGCGTGCTGGACGTAGCCCGGGAGGTGACTGTTGGAGCAGGTGGGCGTGAACGCGCCAGGAACGGAGAAGAACACAACCTTCTTGCCGCCGAAAAGCTCCTCAGTGGTGAGGGATCCGGGGCCGTCCTTGGTCATGAGGGCAAACTTGCCTGCGGGGAGCCGATCTCCAACCTTGATAGCCATAGAAGTGTCCTCTGCTGGATGGTTATTGAGTGCTAAAGAAGTTATTGAACCGCATTGTACAGTCCATGGCACGGCAGTCATCAGCAGCGCCAAATGCCTTGCTTGAGGCCGGGCCCGGCAATTATGCTGCCCGGCCTAGCACCGGGAGATGATCCATGAGCGCCGCCACGAACATTACACCAAGTCTGGACGCACAGTCCTTTCTTGCCCGGGAGCACCGCCTGTTGATCGGGGGACAATGGGTCACGTCGGCCTCCCGGGAGTCCATCGACGTATTCAATCCCGCCACGGAGGGCCACCTGGCAACGGTGGCGGCAGGCGGCAAGGACGACATCGATCGCGCCGTGAGCGCGGCCCGCAAGGCATTTCGCGGCGAATGGTCAAAGTTTACCGCCCACGAGCGGACACGACTGATCTGGAAACTGGCCGACGAGCTCGAGGCCAACCTGGCACTGGCCAGCGAGCTGGAGGTTCTGGATAACGGCATGCCGCTCATGCTTGCCCAGTACTCCATTGCGTCATTCGGCTGCGAGTTCCTGCGCTACTACGCCGGCTGGGCGACGAAAATTACCGGCGACACCATTCCGGTATCACCGGCGGGCGTGCGCAACGGTGAATCCCTGACCTATACGCGCCGTGAGCCGATTGGGGTGGTGGGGGCCATCATCCCGTGGAATGCACCACTCATCATGGCCGCGCTGAAGCTGGGACCCGCCCTCGCAGCGGGCTGCACAGTAGTGCTGAAGCCGGCAGAGCAGACGCCCCTTACCGCCCTTTTCCTTGGAGAACTCATCAAGCGCGTAGGGTTTCCGGACGGTGTCATCAATATTGTCCCGGGCTACGGCGAGACGGCGGGAGCCGCTCTCGCTGCTCATCCGGATGTCGACAAGATCGCCTTCACGGGATCAACCGAAGTCGGGAAAAAAATCATTGCCGCCGCCATGGGCAACCTCAAGCGCGTCACGCTGGAGCTTGGTGGCAAGTCGCCGATGGTTGTTTTTCCGGACGCTGACCTCAGCCGCGTCATTCCGGGCGTTACGCGGGGGGCGTTTTTCCTTCAGGGGCAGAATTGCATGGCCGGCACTCGCCTCTTCGTGCACCAGGATATCTTTGAGAAGGTCGTGGCCCAGGTCGGTGACCTGGCAGGCAAGTTTCGGATCGGCCCGGGAATGAGTCCCGACAGCGACCTCGGACCGCTGATCTCTGCTGAGCAGCGCGACCGGGTCATGGGGTACGTGGCGTCCGGCAAGAAATCGGGTGCGGAACTTGTGTGTGGCGGTGAGGTTCTGCCAGGGCGCGGGTTTTTCGTCAAGCCGACACTCTTCAGCAAGACCAACATGGACATGCAGATCGCGCGGGAGGAGATTTTTGGTCCGGTCCTCTGCGCCCAGTCCTTCGGCGATGGCGATCTCCAGGCGGTGGCCGACGAGGCCAACAAGAGCATTTACGGCCTCTCCGGCAGCGTCTGGACCCGGGACATCTCGGTGGCGCACAGGATGGCGGCCATGATCGACGCCGGCCAGGTCAGCATTAACTGCCACGCCGCTGTCGATCCCGCCATACCGTTCGGTGGCAACAAGCAGTCCGGCTGGGGTCGCGAGTTCGGGCGTGAGGGCCTGGATCCGTATCTCAAGACCAAGGCGACTACAGTCATCTACTGAGTCCCGCTTCACCAGGCGACGGCTGCGCCGAACCGGTCGATGAACTGGCCGTTGTGGCTCGGGTTTAACGCAGCAAACGTCTGCACCTGCGCACGCACGCTGTCATCCGGGTCTATTTGCGCGCCCTCCCCGCCGAGTTCGGTCTTGCACCAGCCGGGAGCCATGGCGACGGTGATCAGATCGGGCCACTCGTTGGCAATGCTTCTGGTCAGCATGTTCAGCCCGGCTTTACTCGTGCGATAGGCGTGGGACTGGCCCAGTCGATTGTTGCCTATCGAACCAAGATCACTGGACAACATGACCACCACGGGGCGGGACGCCAGACGAAGACTGGGGGCAAGCGCGACGGTCAGACGAAACGGTGCCAGGAGATTGACCTCGAGAATGTTCCGCCAGATTCCATAGTCCATGTGGGCGAGACTCTGATACCGCATCCCGCCCGGCGAGCCCTCCGGACCAAAGGTGCCCGCGTTGTTGATCAACATGTCCAGGGGTACCCCACGCAGTTCCTCCGCCAGAGCCTGCACATCGCTGTCCTTCACGACGTCAAGCCGAACCAGGCGAACGCGCTGCGGATGCTCCCTGGACAGGGCGTGAATATCGCTGGCTCGCTCCGGATCCCGGGTGCCAGCGAGAACCAGCCACCCCTCTGCGACCAGTTGGCGGCAGTACTCAAGGCCCAAGCCCCGATTGGCTCCGGTAACCAGTACGGTACCCGCAGGTGTCGGATGGTCTGTCATTGCCGCGTTCCCCTTAGTCGGCCACGCGTAACGGTAGGTAAAAAATCAGCAGCGGTCTTGGCTTTCCTCTCGGGACTCACTAACATCGACCGCCTGTCGGTCAGCCCTGGAACACTGAAACGCGATGACTTCCACCCGTCCCATCCGAGCCCTGCTTCGCGGCCTTGAAGTACTGCATGTCCTTAACCAGCACAACGGCGCAACGGTTTCCGAGGTCGCCACTGCAATTGATCTGCCGCGGACGACCACCTACCGGATCCTGGAGACCCTGTGTCACGCCGGCTACGCTTATCGTGCTGCCAGCGACGAACGCTACCGCATGACCATCCTGGTCCGTGGTCTGTCGGACGGCTTCGATGACGAAGCCTGGGTCACCCAGATTGCGCGGCCGTACATGTACGAGCTGTGCAACGAACTCGTGTGGCCCGTCGCCATAGCGACCCTCTCCGGCTCTACCATGCTCATCAGGCAGACCACCGATCACCGCAGTCCCTTGGCAGTGGAAAAGCGGGGGCCGGGATTCCGCGTGGCTATCCTTGGGTCTGCATCGGGCATCGCCTACCTGACCTGGTGCCCCACAGAGCAACGGGATGCGTTGCTGGACCTGTTGGCGAAGTCCAAGCCACCGGAAGACCAGCCTGCCACGAACCGCAAGAAGGTCCTCGACCTGCTGCTGGAGACGCGCAAGCGTGGCTATGCGGCGTGGCGCCGTCCACGCAGGGTCTCTGACGAACTCAGCCTCTCCGTACCCATTCTTGCCGGCGAGCGCCTGCTGGCCTCACTCACCATCCGGTTTTCCAGTACCGCCGTCCCGGAGGCCGAGGCCATCGCACGCTTCGTCCCAAAGCTCCGGACGATAGCCCAGCGGATCAGCGAAGACTTTGCCTCCCAGAGCGAACAGCAGGCACTGGCCATAGCGACAGACAATCCTGCGTCCTCAGCCGAGGCCTGAAGCCCCTCTTCAGGAAAAACAAAGGCCCTGGAATACCGGCTGGTACGCCAGGGCCTTTTCTTTCCGGCCAACCCTTACTTGGTCAGCGCCTCGCAGAATCAAGCGACCCTGCGTGCCGCCTTCTTCCCGTTGCCGGCTTTCGCTGCCTGGGGTGCCTTGATCCACGTTTGGAACACCGGGGTCTTCGGCGGTTCAAGCCCGGTCTCTTTCTTGCAGGCCTTCTTGAGCTCGGGAATCGTTCCACCAAAGTCAAACAGCTTGGTCTTCCCGCGCTTCTTGGCCATTTTGGCTCTGAGAGCCAGCGTCGCCTTTTCGTCGATAGTGCTGTTGGGCTTCATGACTACGCCATAGCGCTTGGCACCTTCCCGCGAGACCAGCCCTGCCTCTACATCGAAGGCCACCTTCTCGGCGGGCCGCTTGAGGGGATCACCCCAGCCTCCGCCGCCCCAGGTATCGAAGTACAGCAAGTCACCCTCAGCGACAACAACGCGGTCGCACTTGGACGGGAGCAACTCCTTCTTGCCGTTCTTCCGCAGCAGAATCTTCCGACTGCGGGCGCCGGGCAGACCGCCGTTGACACCCCAGGGATAGGTCAGCCAACGGTCATCGTGGATGGATATCTGGCCAGGCTCGAGGAATCGATACCCGACTCGCAGGGCGTTACCGCCCCGGTGCACGCCGGCACCACCGCTGTCTGTCAGAGTCTCGTAGGTCTCGATCCGGAGCGGGAAATAGCTTTCCAGAAACTCATTCGGCACATTAGTAAAGCTGGGCCACAGCGAGTGACCGTCCGGACCATCGCCAAAGGGCTTACCCGGGACGCCACCGAAGCCGATGCTATAGAGTTGATACCACTCGCCGGTCTTGCGGTAGCCGGAGTACATGAAGTGGGGGCTGTCGGAGAAGCCAGCGGCACAGAGGAAGTCCGGATTCCCCTGACCAAGCAAACCCCCAAGGATGTCGAAAATCCGTCCCAGGGCGTGGGTCCGGCAGGAAAGTGCCGCGGGAAACCGGGGCTTCAGGAGCGAGCCGTCGGGGATGCGCACCTCCATGAGATCGTAGAACCCGTCGTTGAACATGATCTGCGGATCGAAAACCATGATCATGTAAACGCCGCAGAACATCTTGAACATCTCCTCATTGAGGTAGAAGTTCACGGAACCTGATGACTGCGGATCAGTCCCGTCGAAGTCGAAGATGACTTTCTCACCCTCGCGCCACATCGCGCACTTTATCTTGTAGGGTCCCATGCCCATGCCGTCATCGCACAGGTAATCCTCGAAGTACTGCTTCTTGGCCGGGATAGCCGCCTTGATCAGCTTGCTCATGGCCCGTTTGTTGCGGTCCAGGAGTTCCTCCAGGGCGGAATACAGGGTGTCGTCACCAAAGCGATTAGACATCTCGATAACCCGCTTCTCCGCGGTGCGGATCGCAGCGACGATGGCGTAGAAGTCGCTGCGGTTCCACTGAGGCATGCGGCAGTTGTGCAGAATCAGTTCGAGCACATCTTCCTGCAGCACGTCTTTCTTGAAGATCTTGGTGGGGGGGACCCGAATGCCCTCCTCAAAGATCGACTGCGCGTCCGTGGGCAGACTGCCTGGAACCTTGCCGCCGATATCGGTCATGTGACCAAACATGGCGGCGTAAGAGATCAGACGGCCATCCTTGAAGATCGGGCGGAGCAACAACCAATCATTGGAGTGACTGACTGCTCCATTACACGTGTATGGATCAGTGGTCAGGAACATATCGCCTTCTTCGATTGTCCCGTGGTAAGCAGCCTTGAAGCCGTAGATGAAACTCCCGAACTGACCGACCACCATCTTGCCGTCAAGATTAGCGATCATCGGAAACTCGTCGTGCTGCTCGCGAATACCCGGCGACATCGCAGTGCGAAACAGCACCGTGTCCATCTCGAAGCGGGCATTCATCATTGCGTTCTCGATGATGTCCAGCGTAATGGGGTCAATCGGGACGCGACTGAAGGGGCGCGGGCGTGTCTCAACAATCTTGGCTGGCATGTCGTTACTCCTGAATTCTGTAGCTGGCTTGACCGGGCAGCGTGCGCGTCAGATGGAAGGGGTGATAAGAATATTGCCCCAGTCGTCCACAATGCCGACGTGGCCCGGAAGGATCAAAGTAGTCGAATCCATCTCGAGTACGATCGCCGGGCCCTTGATAGCGTTGCCCGACTTCAGCTTGGCGCGGTCGTACAGCGTGGCGTCCTGATCCTTGCCGTCGACGTAGACCGAGAGCTTGGCAGTCGCTGCTGCCGAGGGGCTCTCGCCGCCCTTCTCGACCCGGGACGCCCGAACGTTGGTTGGCTTGCCCTGGGCCACCGCCCGAAGATTCACCAGTTCCTTCTCCAGAGGCAGCGCAAAGGTGAACAACTGGCGGTGCATCTCGTCGAAGCGCTCGCCGATGCCATCGAGACCGCGCTGCTCGAACTCCTCGATCTCGAGGTCCACAGTCAGGAGCAGACCCTGCCCGTGGTAACGGATATCCACCTGGTAACTCGCTGACTGGTCAGCCTTGGGAATGCCCTCGGTATCCAGAGTCTTGGAGGCATCGTTGGCCAGTGAACGGAAAATCCTGGAGATTTCCTTGCCGGTGGTCTCGCTGAAGCGCCGGATGAAGGTCCGGGAGGCCTCGTCGCGCACCCGCGTGGTGGCATCGCCGTAGGCACAGAGCACGCCGGGACCCGGCGGAATGATCACGGGCCAGGAACCCATCAGCTTGCCCAGCGCATTGGCGTGCAAAGGACCAGCACCGCCAAACGCAATCAGCGCGAAGTCCCGGGCGTCGTAACCCTTCTCCACCGAGACGAGGCGCAGGGCCCCGTACATGTTCTCATTGACGATGTCGATGATGCCGGCAGCAGCCTGCTTCAGGCTGATCTTGAGTGCGTCCGCCGTGGACTGCACTGCCTTCTCGGCCAGGTCGCGCCGCAGCTTCATATCGCCACCGAGCCGCACTTCGCCGCTGGGCAGGTAGCCCAGCACAACGTTGGCATCAGTAACCGTCGGCAGCGTGCCGCCGCGGTTGTAGGCTGCGGGACCGGGAACTGCACCGGCGCTTTCCGGACCTACGCGCAGCGCCTTCGTCAGTTCTGGCACCTTGGCAATCGAACCGCCACCGGCGCCCACTGTCCGGACGTCAAGGGACGAAGCGCGCACTACCACGTCACCAACCGTCGTCTCGCGCCGCAACTGGGCCTTGCCGTCCTGGACGAGGCAGACGTCAGTTGAGGTCCCGCCCATGTCAAAGGTGAGCAGATTCTTGAAGCCGGCCTGTTCGGCAACCCATACGGCCCCGGACACGCCACCGGCCGGGCCACTCATCAGGAGGTTGACGGGAAAGGCCTCTGCAGCCTTCGCCGACGCCAACCCGCCATCCGAACGCAGGATGTGCAACTGGACCTTGCTCATAGTCTTCTGCAACTGGCGATGCAGGTTGCGGACATAGGTTTCCACCTTCGGCCGCACGTAAGAGTTGGCAACCGTGGTGAGCGTCCGCTCGTATTCCTGCATCTCGGGGACAATCTCTGATGACAGGGAAATCGGGATATTCGGCATGACTTCCTTGGCGATCCTGGCGACCTGAACCTCGTGATCGCCATTGGCAAAGGAGTTGATCAGCGAAATCGTCAGAGCCTCGATCCCCTTCTTGCTGAGGGCCTTGAGGTCCCGGCGCAGCTTTGCCTCATCAAGCTTCCTGACCACTTCGCCGCGAGCGCCAATACGCTCGTCAGCTTCGATAGTCAGGGCCAGCGGGGCCAGCGGGAGGCTCTTGTTGTAAATCACCCAGCCCCCGAGACCACCGGGGACAAAGGAGCGGGCAATCTGCAGAACCTGCCGGTAGCCCTTAGTGGTAACCAGGCCGACTTTGGCGCCAGAGCCCGTGAGTACCGTGTTGGTGGCCACGGTAGTGCCGTGCATGAAGTGCGTAATGTTCTTGGGATCGATTCCGGCGTTCTTGCAGACCTTTTCAATACCGCTCAAGACACCCACGGAAGAGTCGTGGGGCGTACTCGGTACCTTTGCGGTAAAGACGTCGCCATTCTTCTCGTCAATGAGAAGCAGATCCGTAAACGTGCCGCCAACGTCAACCCCTAGTCGATAACTCATACGAGCCTCTCAGATGTTCCATTACTGCGTGCTGGGGACCGCGGCACAGCTTGCCACGAAAAATATTCTGTTCTTTCCGTCCCGTCTCAAAGTCGGTGCGGGCCTTGTCGTCGATTCTCGCCGTTCTACGTCCAGCTGACCAGTGACTCTTTCGGCAGTCTCAGGTGGCCAACCGGGCGCGATTGATTTCAGCAATGTGAGGAAAAATACCAGCCTTCGGCAACATTGCCGGAGTGCTCCGGCCCAACTGCTGGGCCAGCCATTGACTGGTGCTAATGATCCGTTCCAGTGAAACGCCAGTGTGGACCCCCGACCGATCGAGCAGGTAGAGCAGATCATCAGTCGGGATGTTGCCCGTTGCCGCAGGTGCGAAGGGGCAGCCGCCTATGCCGCCGATACTGGCGTCGAGGGACGCCACACCGGCATCGAGAGCCGCCTGCGCATTAGCGATGCCGGTATTGCGCGTGTTGTGGAAGTGGCAACGGATGGGGACGCCAGGGGCTTTGTCGCGCACAGCCCCGATCAGATCGCGGACTTGCGAGGGCACCGCCACGCCAATGCTGTCGGCAATTCCCAGGTCCACAGGGCCGCCTTCCATCACCTGCTCAACCAGGTCAAGGACTCGTCGGACTGGCACTTCGCCCTCGAAGGGGCAACCAAACGCCGAAGAAATCATCACATTGGCCCGCATGCCGGCTGCCTTTGCCGCTCTGGCAATCTCCAGCCAGGCCTTCACGGAATCGGCCGTCGGCACGCCCTGGTTGCGCTGGTTGTAGGTATCACTCGCCACCACGGCCATGCCGATCTCGTCAATGCCAGTCGCCTGAGCCCGATCGAAGCCCTTGCGATTAAGGACCAGGCCGATATAGACCACCCCCTCCGTGCGCGGCAGGCCCCGAATGACCTCCTCCGCATCGGCCATCTGGGGGACTCGCTTCGGATGGACAAAGCTGGTGACCTCCAGCCGCTGGATGCCAGCCTCGACCGCCCGCCGGATAAACTCGATCTTGGTCGCTGTCGGGAGAATCTCAGGTTCGCCCTGCAACCCGTCGCGAGGCCCGACTTCGATGACTGAAACGCGTTGCAATGACTGGGGCATGGCCTTACAGGTCGGCGGAAACCCGTTATTCTATACGGCGCAGTCAGCGTTACAACAGACGCCTTGGCAGGGGTCCGGTTACGGACCTCGTTACAGCACCGGATGGCGCATTGGTCGAATTCTCGGACAGGATCTAGGGATGGCAAACGAACAGAAGACCGGCACTGGCCCTCTGGCTGGGCTCCGCCTCATCGAAATGGGCACCCTTCTGGCTGGGCCATTCTGTGGCCAGCTTATGGGCGACTTTGGCGCAGAGGTCATAAAGGTGGAACCGCCCGGTCAGGGCGATCCCATGCGGGAGTGGGGCCGGGAAAAGTCCCACGGCATGTCGCTCTGGTGGCCGGTGGTGGCCCGCAACAAGAAGTCAGTGACCCTGAATCTCCGTGAGGCCGAAGGGCAGGCCATTGCCAGGGACCTCATCGCCAAGGCCGACTTCCTCCTGGAGAACTTCCGGCCGGGCACGCTGGAGCGCTGGAATCTCTCCTACGCTGAACTGCAGAAGATCAATCCGCGCCTGATCATGATCCGCGTCTCCGGCTTTGGACAGACCGGTCCCTACGCCAAGCGGGCAGGCTTTGGCGCCGTCGGTGAGGCGATGGGTGGGCTGCGCTATGTGTGCGGCGACCCGGCAACACCCCCCAGTCGAATGGGTATCAGCATCGGTGATTCCCTGGCTGCGACCTTTGCGTGTGTCGGCGCCCTCTCTGCCCTGTACTACCGGGAGCGCACCGGACAGGGCCAGGTGGTGGACTCGGCGATCTATGAAGCAGTCCTGAACATGATGGAGTCGCTGATTACCGAGTACGACAAGACCGGTTATGTCCGGGAAAGAACCGGCGCCATCCTGCCGAATGTGGCCCCATCCAACGTCTATCCCACCCGTGACGGCGGCATGATCCTCATTGCGGCCAATCAGGACACGGTCTTCGGCAGGCTCGCAGAAGCCATGAGTCGCCCAGAACTGGCGAAGGACGAGCGCTATGCAACGCATACGGCGCGCGGTATGCGGCAGCAGGAACTGGACGATCTGATTGCGGACTGGACCCGGACTCTGGACGCCGCCCCCCTTGAGCAGCTTATGGACAAGTTCGGGATCCCGTCCGGGAAGATCTACCGCACTCCGGAAATGCTGGAGGACGCGCACTTCCGTGCCAGGGAGGCCATCGTGAAAACGATGCATCCGAAGTTCGGCGAACTGCGGATGCAGAATGTCGCACCGAAACTGTCCGCTACCCCGGGTGGGATTCACTCACCCGCACCGGAACTGGGGCAGCATTCCGAGGAGATTTACCGCAGCCTGCTCAATTTCGACTCAGCGCGGATCGCCGACCTGCGGGCCCGGGGCATTATCTGAAGACGGGGGCCAACCGGCTTGGCGAGATAGCCTGCGTGACGGTTCGCACGCCGTCCCTGCCTGCTACCGAGGCCGCTTACAGCCGGTTTCTCGGCTACCGGGTCGTTGGACGGAAGCCCGTTTCCCGAGCCCAGGCCGAACTCTGGGGAATGGCCGGCCTGGCTGGCACCCCTTCACTGCTCATGGCGCCGGAGTCGGCCACCGACTTCGTCTTTCGCTTTGTCGAGCGACCGGCCGAACCGGGCTACCGCGCCTTCACGCGGCATGGCTGGCATGCAGCGGAACTGATTGTCGAACGCGTGGATTCGCTGGCTGAACAACTGCGGGATTCACCCTTCGAGATTGTCGCCCCACCGCTCGACCTGTCCTTCTGTCCGGATATCCGCGCCATGCAGATTCGTGGGCCTGGCGGCGAAATACTCTATCTGACCGAGTTCAAGAAGCCGGTGCCTGGGCTCGATTCACCGCCGGCACGCTGCGCCGTGGACCGCACGTTTATTGTCATCGTGGGTGGCCGATCGCTGGACGGCATGCAGGACTACTTCCACGAGAGCTTTGGTGTGCCCAGAGTGCCTGCGATGGAATCGCGGGTGCAGACTATGGCTCTGGAGTTTGGCCTTTCCCGTGAACACCGCTTTCGGATCGCCGCCCTGCCGCTGGAGGATCGGTGTTACATCGAGGCAGATGAGATGCCTGAGCAGGCGCTGCCGCTGCCTGCGACACAGGACGAACTTCCGGCCGGCATTGCCATGGTCAGTTTTGTCACCCGGGGGGCTGCTGGCCGCCCATCCCTGTCCTTCCTTGTGGACCCACCCAACGGTGATCCACCCTATGCCGGCGCTGTTGGCGTTAGCTGTGTCCGGGGTGCCGCCGGCGAATTGCTGGAACTCCTCCAGCAAACCTGACTAGGAGGAGCGCTTCCGCAGGAGCGTGAGACCGTCCCCGATAGGAACCATCGAGAGGTCAAAGCGAGGATCCCGGTGGAGTTGTGCATTAAGGGACCTGAGCGCGGTCGTATCGGCGTCAGCCACTGCCAGGTCAGCCACGAGTCCGCTCCACAAGACATTGTCGATAGCGATCAGGCCTCCGCAGCGGACCAGGTGGAACCCCTGTTCGACGTAGTCAGCGTAACTCGTCTTGTCGGCGTCAATGAACATGAAGTCGAAGGTCCCGTTGGCACCGTCGCGACGAAGCTGCCGCAACGAGTCCCTGGCTGGGCCCAGCTTGAGGTGCACCCGGTCCTCCACGCCCGCTTCAGCCCAGTAGCGCCTGCCCATGGCCGTCCACTCGTCACTGACGTCGAGGGCCACCAGTTCACCGTCCGGAGGCAAGGCCAGCGCGCACACCAACGCGCTATAGCCGGTGAAGGTGCCGACTTCCAGGCAACGCCTTGCACCCAACAACTGAATGAGCAGCGCCATAAACTGGCCCTGCTCAGGTGAGATCTGCATGACGGCCATGGGCAGGCGCATGGTTTCTGCCCGCAGGCGTGCGAGCACCTCCGGTTCGCGGAGGGAATTCGTCTGGAGGTACGCGTAGAGGCGGTCGTCCAGATTGAGCGTGCGACTGGACAAGGTGGTCAGGCCCCGGTCGCGAACCCGAGTTCCAGCGCCGCGTTGAGAGTCAGCGAGATGCGGCTGCTGCCCGGTAATTCAAATTCCGCGACGCCGGCCGGCAGTCCGACAATATCGCCGGGCCGAAAGGCGTAGCGGCTGGACAGCCCGGCAATGACGGTCGCTGCCTGCTCAAGGTTCAAGGCCGACTGCCCAGCACCCACCGCGCGGCCGTTAACCCGGACCGCCAGCGCCCAGTTTGCGTTGGGGGAAAACTCGTCAGCGGTCGCCAGAGCGGGACCGACCACGCAGGCGCCGGGAAACTGGCGAGCATCGGTGTGGCCACTCGCCAGGCGCTCGGTACCCACGTCTGCGACCAGCGTCAGCGCAGCGATGCCCCGGAGTGCCTGGCCCGCCGTGGCCCGAAACAGCGCACGACCAATCACCACCCCAACCATCCCGAGGAGATACAGGTGGGGATGCTCGCCTTCCGGCATCGCCAGGGTGGCGTCCGGACCCGTCGCTGAATTCGGGTTCTTCACGTAGCAGGCAGAACGGCCGCCGGCGCCATCGGTCGCCATGAGCAGCAGACCTGGTCTGCGGATCGGGGCCATGAGCCGAGTACCTGCTGCAGGCAGTAACCGGCCAGTCGACCGCCACTGCTGGCGCTGTGCGTCTGACGCCGCGTCGCACTCGGCAACCAGCAGCGCCACTCGCGCCGCACCCTCCGCGCCTTCTGCCAGAACACTAACCACAGACTGGGGCCGCCACTGGGAGGCGGTCAATCCTGCGGGCGACGCAGCCAAATCAAGAATCTCGCCAGAAGGAAGCCCGATACCGGGTCGTCCCCCGACCTCTCGACTATCAATGGTTACCAGTCGCACAGCGTGGCTCAGGACTCGTTGCGCGCGACAAAGACCTCAAGACCGTCGAGGTCCGCACTCAGCTCAATCTGGCACAGCAGACGGCTGGTGGGCCGACGCTCCAGGGCTGCATCGAGCATGGCATCTTCCATGTCCTCCAGCGGCTTGAGTCGCGGTAGCCAGGCCTCCCCAACGTAAGCGTGGCAGGTGGCGCAGGCACAGGCCCCCCCGCACTCCGCCAGGATGCCCGCGACGCCGTTGTCCAGGGCACCCTCCATCACTGTATTACCAGCACCCACATCGGCCTCGATCCGACGACCATCAATATCGTGAAAAATCACTCTGGGCATGCGTTTCCGATGGCTACAAGGCAAGCGCCGAGGACGGCGCGAAACGGGGCCAGAATAGCATGGAGACGTGCAGGAGACGGTTGACAAGCCCTGCTCGTTCCCCGACCATCCCGCGTTATGCTGAGCATCCCGGTCCAGGCGACATTCAAGGCCAACTCCGGAAACTCACCGGTTGGCCTTGCGCTGCCCCTGCGAATCTATCTGGTACCGGACCTTCTGGTGCCGGAACGGGATGCGGGCGTCTGACCGGCTGATTAACCAACGAGTCACCGAGACCCCGCACCCGCAAGGTGACGGGGTCTTTTTTTTGGGGCAGCGAGCCCCCCGACCAGTGACAAAGGCGTTACGCGAGTAATTGTTCCCCAGGAGTATGGCCATGAGCATTCCGCAGCAGGACCGGGTCCTGATCTTCGACACCACCCTTCGCGACGGCGAGCAGGCCCCAGGCTGCAGCATGACGCTGGGTGAGAAGCTGCGCGTTGCTTCGGCACTTCGTGACCTCAAGGTCGATGTAATCGAGGCCGGATTCGCCGCCGCGTCTCCCGGAGACTTCGATGCGGTCCAGGCCATTGCCACGGATATCAAGGGGCCGGTCATCTGCAGTCTTGCCCGCTGTCATGCCCAGGATATTGAGCGGGCTGCAGCAGCGCTGAAGCCGGCCGCACGGAAGCGCATCCACGTGTTTCTGGCGACCAGCGAGATTCACCGCACCTTCAAGTTGAACATGGCGAAAGAGGAGATCATCCGCCGGGCTGTCGAAAGCGTGCGCCAGGCCCGAATGCATAGCGATGACGTCGAATTCTCTGCAGAAGACGCGTCCCGAACGGAACCTGCGTATCTCGCGGAAGTCATCACCGCGGTCATCGAGGCCGGCGCGGGCACCATCAACGTTCCCGACACCCTTGGCTACACCGTCCCGGAGGAGTTCGGTGGTTTGTTTGGCTACCTGCGAAAGAACGTGCGGGGTATCGATGGCGTGGTGCTCAGCGTCCATTGCCACGACGACCTTGGCATGGCGGTGGCCAACAGCCTGGCGGCAGTCTCCGCGGGAGCCCGCCAGATTGAGTGCACCATCAACGGAATCGGCGAACGAGCTGGCAACTGCTCCCTCGAGGAAGTCGTGATGGCGATCCGGACCAGGGCCAATCACTACGGACTCAGTACGGGAATCGATACCCGGAAGCTCTACCCCACCAGCCGGCTGGTGGCCAGCATCACGGGCATGCATGTGCCACGCAACAAGGCGGTCGTCGGCGAAAACGCCTTCGCCCATGAATCGGGAATCCACCAGGACGGGATGTTGAAGCATGCCTCCACCTACGAAATCATGAATCCCGAAGACGTAGGTATCAGCCGGTCGAACCTTGTCCTTGGGAAACATAGCGGCCGGCATGCTTTTCGGGACCGCGTGCAGCAACTCGGCTTCAATCTGGGCGACGAGGAACTGAATGCCGCCTTTGCGGAGTTCAAGAAGCTCGCTGATCGCAAGAAGGAAATGTTTGATGGCGACATCGAGGCCATCATCATGAATGCCGAGTCCGGCGGCGAGGGTCCATGGGCAATGGCGGAGCTGCACATATCGGCGGGCACCGGGGCCATTGCGGCTGCTGCCGTCCGTATGCGCCACAGCGACGGACGGACAATCGACGAGGCATCGGTCGGCGAAGGCCCCGTGGAAGCCTCGTTCAAAGCACTTGAACGTGCGACCGGTATCAACCTTGACCTGAAAAACTTTGAGGTCCGCAGTGTGACCATGGGCGAAGACGCCCAGGGAGAGGTCACGGTAACCGTGGACTATAATGGGGTTAGTCACCGGGGCCACGGTGTCAGCACGGACATTGTAGAAGCCGGCGCCCTCGCCTATCTGGACGTGATTAATCGTGTCTGCCGCCAGTCGGCCAGCCGATCGGCTGGTAGTGCCGTTGCCGGTTCTCCCGGCGATGACGTCGTACGCCTTTAAGAGGACTACCAATGGCGATCAAAACCACAGAATGGATATGGCATAACGGGAAACTGGTGCCCTGGCAGAGCGCCACCGTGCATGTATTGAGTCATGCCCTGCACTATGGGTCATCGGTTTTCGAAGGCGTGCGGGCCTATGCAACGCCGTCCGGGACCATGGTTTTCCGGCTGCAGGCACACACGCGGAGGCTGCTCGATTCAGCAAAGATCCATCGCATCGAGATCCCCTGGACGAGCGCGGAAATCAACGCAGCGTGCAAGGAGGTCGTCCTGCGTAACGGCCTGAAGAGCGCCTACATTCGCCCACTGGTCTACCGCGGCTTTGGCGAAGTCGGCGTCGTGCCCAAACCCGGACACCCCGTAGAGCTGGCGATTGCCGCCTGGGAATGGGGGGCATACCTCGGACCGGAGGCCCTCGAGAAGGGTGTCGATGTCTGCGTCTCATCCTGGCAACGAGTCGCGCCCAATACGATACCTGCCCTGGCCAAGGCGGGGGGCAACTATCTGTCCAGTACGCTCGTTGGCTGGGAGGCAAGGGATCGGGGCTTTGCCGAAGGCATCGCCCTCGGAGCAGACGGTACGGTCAGCGAGGGTGCGGGAGAGAACCTGTTCCTCGTCCGGGACGGCGTGCTGATCACACCGCCGGCTGCTGCCTCAATTCTCCTGGGGATCACCCGGGACAGCGTCATCATGCTGGCTCGTGATCTGGGCATCGAAGTCCGGGAACAGGTCTTGCCTCGGGAAATGCTGTACATCGCTGACGAGATATTCCTGACTGGAACGGCGGCCGAGATTACGCCGGTCCGATCCGTGGACAGACTGACAGTCGGCGCCGGCTCCCGGGGACCCATCACCAAGCTCCTGCAGGATGCCTTCTTCGGCCTGTTCAGCGGCGCTACAGCCGACAAATGGAACTGGCTTGAGCCTCTGGATGGACCGGCTACCAAAACGACGGCCAGCCGCCAGTAGCTATCAATACTCCACTTTCACCCACTGCTTTGTCAGGAACTGCTGAAATGAGCGGCAAATCGCTTTTCCAGAAAATCTGGGATGACCATATCGTGGTACCAGAGACCGCGGATACGCCAGCGGTGCTCTATATAGACCTTCATCTCACCCACGAAGTGACGTCGCCTCAGGCGTTCTCGGTACTCAGATCCAAAGGACTAAAGCTGAGGCGCCCAGACCTCACGCTGGCAACCCTCGACCACTCGACGCCAACAGTACCGATCGCGTCACTGAAGGATCTCGACATCGTCGCTGAGCCGGCAGCCGCTGCACAGATTCGCATGATGATCGAGAACTGCCGGGAGTTCGGTATTGAACTCTTTGGCTTCGACAGCGACGCGCGGGGCATCGTGCACGTGATTGGTCCTGAACTGGGAATAACGCAGCCTGGTAAAACCATCGTCTGCGGGGACAGTCATACCAGCACGCACGGTGCATTCGGGACTCTGGCATTTGGCATTGGCACCACCGAAGTCGGCCACGTAATGGCTGCGCAGTGCCTGTTGCAGCGCCGTCCGAAAACCCTGGCGATCAACGTCGACGGAAAGATTGGTCTGGGCGTGACGGCCAAGGACATCATCCTCGCTATCATCGGCAGAATCGGCGTTGGTGGTGGCACGGGCCACGTCATCGAGTACCGCGGCAGTGCCATTCGGCGTCTCGGCATGGAGCAGCGCATGACCGTCTGCAACATGTCAATCGAAGGTGGCGCACGGTCCGGGATGATTGCTCCCGACGACACAACTATCGAGTACCTGAGAAACCGTCCCATGGCCCCAAAGGGTTCCGCGTGGGATACCGCCGTGGCCCGCTGGCGGCGACTTCCCTCCGATCCGGATGCTACTTTTGATCGGGAGGTCACCCTTGACGCCAATCTGCTGACGCCCATGGTCACGTTTGGGACCAACCCGGGAATGGTGGTGCCCATCGGTGACCCAGTACCCACCGCAACGGACGCCAGCTTCCGCAAAGCGCTGGAGTACATGCGCGTTGTGGAAAACAAGCCCATGCTTGGGATGCCAGTGGATGTGGTCTTCATCGGCAGTTGCACCAACTCACGCCTGTCCGATCTGCGTGAAGCGGCCAGCGTCATGCGGGGCCGAAAGGTAGCCAAGTCCGTGCGCATGCTTGTGGTCCCCGGCTCTGAACAGGTCAAGCGCGCGGCTGAAGCTGAGGGGCTTCACGAAGTCTTTACCGCCGCTGGCGCTGAGTGGCGCGAAGCGGGCTGCTCGATGTGCATCGGAATGAACGGCGACCTGACTGCAAGCGGTCAGCTGTGTGTCAGTACCAGCAACCGAAACTTCGAGGGTCGCCAGGGCATCGGAGCCCGGACCGTGCTGGCCAGCCCACTGACGGCCGCTGCATCCGCCGTCGCCGGTCGGATCGCCGATCCTCGGCCTCTCATTGCCCATTAAGAAAGAGTTCCATGGACAAAGTTAATCTTGTGCAATCACGAACGCTGGTTCTTCCCCAGTCGGACATCGACACCGACCAGATTATTCCAGCCCGATTTCTGACCACGACAACCCGCAAGGGTCTGGGCAACGCTCTCTTTGCCGACTGGCGCTACGACTCAGCGGGCAAACCAAAACCAGAGTTCCTGTTGAATCGACCGGAAGCAAACGGCTGCGGAATCCTGGTGGCAGGGAACAACTTCGGCTGCGGTTCGTCCCGGGAGCACGCGCCCTGGGCGCTGCTCGATTTCGGTATCCAGGCCGTGATCAGTACGGAGATCGCGGATATTTTTCGCGGTAACTCTCTGAAGAACGGCCTCATCCCCGTGATCGTCGATAAGGCGACACACGGCTGGTTGATCGAGAATCCAGGCGCCGATGTCACCGTGGACGTCGCGGCCTGCGAACTGCGACTTCCCGAGGGGCGGACTGTCGCCTTCCCCATCGATGGCTTCTCCAGATATTGCCTGCTGAATGGTGTGGACCAGTTGGGCTATCTGCTCAACCACTCAGATGCCATCACGCGCTTCGAGGGTACGCGCTCGTGGCAGCCCTGATCGGCATACTCGCCGGGGATGGCATAGGACCGGAAGTCACTTCGGAAGCAGTCCGGGTCCTGCAGTCGATTGGGGCCCGACAGTCTCACAAGTTTGAGTTTCGCGAGGGCCTGATCGGCGGCGCTGCCATCGATGCGACCGGCTCTGCGTTTCCGCCAGACACTCGCAAACTTTGCGTCGAAACAGATGCTGTGTTGCTCGGGGCTGTGGGCGGTCCGAAGTGGAGCAGTCCGGACGCCGCCGTGCGTCCAGAACAGGGATTACTTGACCTGCGGGCTGCCATGGCTGTGTATGGGAATCTCCGGCCCGTCGTTACTCACCCCTCCCTGTACGCCTCGTCACCGCTAAAGCCTGAGCGCCTGACCGGTGTAGATATCCTGGTAATTCGGGAGCTTACGGGTGGAATCTACTTTGGACGTAAAGAACGAAGTGCCAATTCTGCCACCGATGTGTGCACTTATTCCCGGCAGGAGATCGAGCGGGTACTGCGTATGGCCGGGCGACTGGCCATGCAGCGACGACGAAAGGTGACCTCCGTAGACAAGGCCAATGTTCTGGAGACCTCCCGACTCTGGCGCTCTGTTGCGACGGAACTGTACGCGCGGGAATTTCCCGGGCTGCAGGTCGAGCATCTGCTGGTTGACGCCGCCGCCATGCATCTCTTGTCCCGTGCGGCCGAGTTTGACGTCATCGTCACCGAGAATATGTTCGGCGACATTCTGACGGACGAGGCCTCCATGCTTACCGGTTCCTTAGGAATGCTGCCCTCGGCAGCCCTGGGCGATGGCAAGCGGGGGTTGTATGAGCCTATCCATGGCTCTGCGCCTGATATTGCCGGTCAGGGCAAGGCCAATCCCTGTGGAGCCATTCTCAGCGCTGCCATGCTCCTCCGGCATTCCCTGGGGCTGGAGGGGGAGGCCCGGCGAATTGAAAACGCCGTGCTGTCTGCCATTGAGGCCGGCCAGCGGACCGGCGACATCTCGGTGCCAGGCCATGCGCCCGTAAGTACGCGGGCGATGGGCGACGCCATCCTGAGTCGCCTTACAGCCGTTTAGCCTCGCCCACCTGCCAGCCTCTGTTCGCCCTGATGGGGCAGCCTGCACACAGGCTTGCCTTATTTTCTCGCTTGTATTAATGTACTAGCGCGTTATTACATTAGAGCACCGATGAAAGAGCACCGAATTCTTGACCAGCACGATGAGGAAGCCGCGGAGCAAGCCCTGTTCCGCGCAATTCTCAGCCTGCGCGATCTGGGCGAAGTCCGGGCCTTTCTGGTTGATCTCTGTACTCCTGCGGAACTGCAGGCTCTAAAAGACCGATGGCTGGTTGCTGAACTCCTCGACCGCGACCTCCCCTATCGACAGATCCACGACCGGACCGGTGTCAGCGTGACCACCATCGGCCGCGTGGCCCGTTACCTGAACAGTGGATCCGGTGGCTACAGCAAGGCGCTGCAACGCCGGCGAAAGTAGACTGATATGAGCGACAAGACCGCCCGAATAAAGGTTGCTATCCAGAAGTCCGGAAGGCTGACCGAGCAATCGCTGGATCTTTTGCAGCGTTGTGGCCTTAAGTACACGAAGGGACCCGACCAGCTCATCGCTTTTGGTGAGAACATGCCTGTGGATGTCCTTCTCGTTCGCGACGACGACATTCCCGGACTGGTTCGTGACGACGTCTGTGATCTCGGGATTGCGGGCCTGAACATCGTTGAGGAGAAACGCCTGCATTTCCTCGAGCAGGAGCCGGTTGAGCCCTTCCGCATCATCCGCGCCCTGGACTATGGCCAGTGTCGTCTGGCCTTTGCGTACCCGGATGGCAGTCCGCTGCGGACAGTGGCTGACCTGGCGGGCCGCAGGATTGCCACGAGCTATCCTTCCATCGTGCGGGACTATCTCCGCAGACAGAACCTCAGCGCCACTGTCGTCGAATTCTCCGGGGCCGTTGAGATTGCGCCCAGCCTCGGCCGCGCCGACGCTATCTGCGATCTGGTATCCACTGGTGCCACGCTGGTGGCCAACAAGCTTCGGGAGGGTGAAACCATCCTGGAGAGCCGGGCCGTAATTCTGCAGACGCCCGTAGAAGTGCCACCAGAGAAAGCCGACTGGATCAACAGACTTCTGCAGCGGGTAGAGGGTGTGATGCAGGTGCGGGAAAGCAAGTACATCATGATGCATGCACCGAAGGCTGCCCTCGCCAAAATCGCGGCCCTGCTGCCGGGCTCCGAAGCTCCCACTGTACTGCCCCTGGATGGACGGGACGACCTGGTCGCCGTGCACGTGGTGTGCCGCGAAAACGTATTCTGGGAAACGCTTGAGAGCCTCAAGGCAGCCGGTGCCACGTCCCTGCTGGTCTTGCCGGTGGAAAAGATGCTCGCCTGATGCGCATGAGACTCTGCCTGTGGTCCAGCCTCGACGCACCTGCCCGTCGGGCGGCGCTCCGACGTCCGGCCCTTGGCCTGAACCAGGATCTCGACGAGAGAGTGCGCGCCATCATTGCGGACGTAAGGCGCGATGGTGATGCCACGCTGATCCGCCTCGCTCGCGAACTCGATGGGGCGCAGCTCACGGCGTTGCGCGTGTCTGAAGACGAGGCTGGATTAGCTGAAGTGGCTCTGCCGGCTGAGGCTCACGCAGCCATTGAAATCGCCATTGCCAACGTCCGGCGATTTCACGAGGCTCAGTCCACACCCCCACTGCGCGTGGAGACCGCCCCGGGTGTGGTTTGTGAGCGCATCAGCAAGCCGCTGGATGCGGTGGGTCTGTACGTGCCGGCGGGAACTGCGCCACTGCCGTCAACGGCCATCATGCTGGGCGTGCCTTCCGCAATCGCGGGTTGCCCGGTCCGTGTCCTCTGCACACCGCCACGCCCGGATGGGCGGGCGGATCCCGCGGTGGTTGTCGCGGCCCGGGCCTGTGGCGTGCGGGATATCTTCAAGGTGGGTGGCGCCCAGGCGATCGCTGCCATGGCTTATGGCACGGCCTCCATCACCAAGGTTGCCAAAATCTTTGGTCCGGGAAATGCCTGGGTCACGGCAGCCAAGACTGTGGTCGCAGGCGATCCAGGCGGCGCCGCACTGGACATGCCGGCAGGACCTTCGGAGGTCCTGGTGGTCGCGGATCGCTTGGCTGATGCCCGGTTTGTGGCTCTGGACCTTCTGTCGCAAGCCGAACACGGGCCTGACTCCCACGTTGTTCTCGTGACGCCGGACGAGGCGTTCGTAGCCCGGGTTGAAGCGGAGATGGAGACAGCGCTGCAGTCCCTCCCCCGACGGGCAATCATCGAGGCAGCACTTCGGCACAGCGTCGCGGTTATCGTCTCGGACCTGAGCGAAGCGATCACCGTGGCTAACGAGTATGCGCCTGAGCATCTCATTCTTCAGGTGGCGGAACCCCGCAACCTGGCGGCCAACGTGAGCACTGCGGGCTCAGTCTTTCTTGGCCGGTGGACGCCGGAGTCTGTCGGTGACTACTGCAGCGGCACTAACCACGTGCTACCGACCTACGGCTATGCCCGAGCCTACAGCGGGTTGTCGGTTGCCGACTTTCAGCGCCGCATGACTCTGCAGGAAGTGACCCTGTCAGGGCTCCGGGGCCTTGCGCCTACCGTACTGACCCTGGCGGGGCTCGAAGGGCTTGATGCACACGCGCGGGCAGTCACCATCCGTCTTGAGGCAGCGGACACCAAGCCATGAGTAATGCAGTGGACCTTCTCCGGCCGGAGATCCGTGAACTCACGCCCTACAAAGCAGCTGACTACGTGGGCGGCCTGATCCGGTTGAACGCCAACGAGACGCCCTGGCGGCCACCAGGCGACGACAGCCGTGACGGCCTGAATCGCTACCCGGAGCCCCGCCCTGCAGAACTCACCCAGCGCCTGACTGACTTCTATGGTGTGGGCCAGGGACAGCTGCTGGTGACGCGTGGCTCCAGCGAAGCGATTGATGTGCTGATCCGGAGTTTCTGCCGCGAAGGACGGGACAGCATAGTCATCTGCCCGCCAACCTTCGGCATGTACGAGGTCTACGCGCGGATTCAGGGAGCCGGCGTTCAGCAACTGCCTCTGGAGCGGGCAGCGGGCTATAGCCTTCCCGTCGATAAAATCCTGCGCGAGTGGCTGCCAACCACCAAGCTCGTGTTTGTCTGCTCACCAAACAATCCCACAGGCAACCGTATTCCGGATGCTGACGTGGCTCGCCTGTGCACCAGCCTTGTCGGTCGCGGTGTGGTAGTACTCGACGCTGCCTATCAGGAATTCGCAGAGACTGATCCCATGCGCGAACTACTGGCGAAGCATGACAATCTGGTCGTCTTGCGTACGCTGTCGAAGGCACTCAGCCTGGCTGGAGTCCGTTGTGGCGTCCTCATCGGACGGATCGAACTTGTTGACCTGCTGGGCCGTGTTCTACCTCCCTACTGCTTCCCGACCACCAGCCAGGACGCTGTCCTGCGTTTGCTGGTCCCGGAAGCCCGGCAGGAGCTGGCGAACCGCCGCGCCCGAATCATCGCTGAACGTGAGCGACTGATGGCCAGGTTGCCCGAATTACCCGGTATCAAGCGCGTATGGCCCAGCGCCGCAAACTTTATCCTGATCGAGTCGGCAGACGCGCCGGCAATGGTGGCGCGGGCGCGGTCAGCCCGCATACTCCTGCGGGATTTCAGCTGGGACCCTCTGCTCCCGGGCTGCGTGCGGATCACCGTGGGCTCCCCCGAGGAAAATGACCAGCTTCTTGAAGCGCTGAGGACCTGATGACCATCACTCGCAAGATCGCCTTTCTCGACCGGGACGGGACCCTGATTCTCGAGCCTGATAACGAGCAGGTTGACCGCCTCGACAAGGTCGCCCTCGTTCCAGGGGTTATCCCCGCCCTTCTGCGGCTGCGCGACTCAGGGTATGAGTTCGTGATGGTGACCAATCAGGACGGGCTTGGTACGGCTTCTTTCCCCGCTGAGGCGTTTCAGCGGGTCCAAGACTTCGTTACGACACTGTTTCAGTCCCAGGGCATCGAATTTTCCCGGGTCTTCATCTGTCCTCATCGGCCTGAGGACGGCTGCTCCTGCCGCAAGCCCAGTCCAGGTCATCTGGGGGATTTCCTCCGCACTGCAGCCATCGACCGGGAGACGAGCTTTGTCGCCGGTGATCGGGCTACGGATCTGCAGTTCGCCAGCAACATTGGTGTGCAGGGATTTCTGGTGGAGCCTGCCAAGCCCGGGTCCTGGGACGGGATTGCCCATGCGGTTGTCGACAGGCCCCGAACTGCTGCTGTGAAGCGCCGCACCCGGGAGACAGACATCTCGGTGGCGGTCGACCTGGATGCGGAGCTCCCTGTCCGCATCCAGACGGGAATTGGCTTTTTCGATCACATGCTTGAGCAGATCGCGAAGCATGGCGGTTTCTCGCTGGACATAGCCTGTGCAGGCGATCTGCAGGTCGATGAGCACCACACTGTTGAAGACGTCGCTATAGCGCTCGGTGAAGCTCTTCGCGCTGCACTGGGAGACAAGCGTGGCATCAACAGATTTGGCTTTCTCCTGCCGATGGACGAAACCGAAGCACAGATAAGCCTGGACTTGTCCGGTCGTGCTTATATGGTCTTCGACGGGAGCTTTCCACGCGCGGAAGTCGGCCAGTTGCCGACCGAGCTCGTGCCCCACTTCTTCCGCTCGGTGGCCGACAGCCTCGGGGCCAACTTGCACATCACAGTGCGGGGGGAAAACACCCATCACATGGTCGAGGCGTGCTTCAAGGGCTTTGGGCGCACGCTCCGGCAGGCCATCGCGAAGGCCGGGAGTTCCATGCCCAGCACAAAGGGCACCCTGTGACACCAAGGCAGGCAAGAGTCGCCATTGTCGACGGCGGCGGCGCCAATATCGCGTCCCTGCAGTTCGCCCTGGCCCGCCTGGGCGTCGCTGGTGAGTTGACTGTAGACCCGGCAGTCATTCGTTCGGCAACCCACGTCATCCTGCCGGGAGTGGGTGCAGCGCGGTCTGCAATGGCGCGTTTGCGACAGAAAGGACTTGCCAGCCTGATTCCACAGCTGACCCAGCCGGTGCTGGGCATCTGCCTTGGTCTGCAACTGCTTTATGAAACATCTGAAGAAGATGACGTCGACTGCCTCGGGGTTCTGGAGGGCGGGGTCCGGCGCTTTGCTCCGGCTCCAGGCCGCCCTGTCCCGCACATGGGCTGGAACCAGGTAATGCCATTGAGGAGCAGTCCGTTACTGGCCAACGTACCGGCCAACAGTTACTTCTACTTTGTGCATAGCTATGCGGCCGGACTTTCACCAGTGACCACGGGCAGCACCGAGTACGGCTGGCAGTTCTCGGCGGTAGTGGAATCCCGGAATTTTCTCGCCACCCAGTTTCACCCGGAGCGCTCAGGCCCACTCGGCGCGCGGGTTCTGGGTAACTTCCTGGCGTGTGCCTGACCATGGAAGTCATACCGGCAATCGACCTGTTGAACCGCCAGTGTGTGCGCCTTTATCAGGGGGACTTTTCCCGAGTGACGGTGTACGCAACAGACCCGCTCGAGCTGGCCCGCCGTTACCGGGATGCCGGGCTGCATCGCCTGCACGTGGTAGACCTGGACGGTGCCCGGACGGGTAGTCCGCAGAATATGGACCTGATCACGGCCATGGCCAGCCAGGTCGGAGTCGCCGTTCAGGCTGGGGGTGGCCTGAGGGATATCGACCGCGCCCTGGCTCTGCGCGCCGCCGGTGCGGACCGGGTGGTGGTGGGCTCGGTAGCCGCTGAGGCCCCTGACACGGCTCTCCAATGGCTCGACCGGCTGGGTCCGGAACACCTGGTGCTGGCATTTGATGTTCGGGTTACCCGGAATGAGGATCCCGCCGTGCTGACCCGGGGCTGGGTCAAGGATAGCGGGAACAGCCTCTGGGCACTGCTGGAGCGCTTCTGTGCGCGGGGCGCCCGGCACTTCCTCTGCACGGATATCGCCCAGGATGGCACTCTCTCCGGCCCCAACCTGGATCTGTATCGCGAATGCACCCGGCGTTTCCCGGCAGCGGCTGTCATCGCTTCCGGGGGCGTCGGCTCTCTGGCAGACCTGCAGCAGCTGGCTGTGACCGGGGCGGCCGCGGTGGTCACGGGCAAGGCTCTGCTGGATGGGCGCTTGACGCTCGAGGAGATCGAGTCATTCTCGCGCGCCGCATAATTCCGTGTCTCGATGTCCGGGAAGGCCTGGTGGTCAAGGGCGTCCAGTTTCGTAATCACGAGGTCGTTGGCGGTATCGTCGAACTGGCGACCCGCTACCGTGCCGAAGGTGCGGACGAGCTGGTCTTCTACGACATCACTGCCAGTCCCGAGGAGCGATCTGTGGATCGGCGCTGGATCAGCCGCGTAGCAGAGGTGCTTGATATCCCGTTCTGCGTCGCTGGAGGAATTCGCAGTGTTGCGGATGCTGAGGAGGTTCTGCGGAATGGCGCTGACAAGATTTCCATAAACAGCCCAGCCCTGGCTAATCCAGGTTTGATAACGGACCTGGCTCGACGCTTTGGCTCGCAGTGCGTCGTAGTTGGCGTCGACAGCCGGGAGGAAGATGGCACCTATAAGGTCTATCGCAACACCGGTGACCCGGCCAAATCAGCTTTTTCCGGCCTGGCAACAGGTGCTTGGGTCGCGGAAGTCCAGGAGCGCGGTGCGGGGGAGATCGTCCTGAACTGCATGAATCAGGATGGCGTTCGCGGCGGCTATGACATCCACCAGCTCCGCAAGATCCGGGCCGTCACGTCGGTCCCCCTGATTGCCTCTGGGGGGGCCGGAAAAATGGAGGACTTTGCAGCGGTGTTCGCGGACGCAGGCGTGGACGGTGCGTTAGCTGCCAGCGTGTTTCATCGGGGGCTGATCAACATCGGCTCACTAAAGGACTTCCTGCGGAAAGCAGGCGTTGAGGTACGGTCATGACGATTGAGTTCTCGTTTCTTGGAAAACTGGAGCGGGTGATTGCCGAGCGACGGGACGCGCCAGCTGAAGACAGCTATACCGCGTCGCTGCTTGCGTCCGGGCCACAGAGGATCGCTCAGAAGGTGGGCGAGGAAGGCGTCGAACTCGCTCTGGCGGGCGTAGGGAGCGATCGGTCCAGGGTTGTGGCCGAAACTGCCGATCTGATCTACCACGTGCTGGTGCTTCTGGCGGCCCACAACATTGGCCTTCAGGAAGTGGTCGAGGAGCTGAAGCGGCGTCACCAGACCTAGATGGCAATCTCTACAGCAGGCTCTCGCAGGTTGTACCGTGAACTCATGACGAAGCCGTAGGCACCCGCATTGGCGATGGCCAGTACATCGCCCTCCTCGCACTGTGGAAGCAGACGGTCCGTTCCCAGACGGTCCCCACTCTCGCAGATCGGTCCGACAATCGTCACGATCTGCGTGGCGGGTTCGCCCCAGCGAGTCAGATTGGCAATCTCATGATAGGCGCCATAGAGCGCCGGGCGGATCAGGCTGTTCATCCCTGTGCTCACGCCCACGTACTGCACCTGGCCCTTACCCTTGGTCTGGGTGACCGTGGCCACCAGTACGCCGGCTTCGGCTACCAGGTAGCGACCAGGCTCAAGCCAGACCTCAAGACCGGGCCGCGCCGCCCGGATCTCGGCAATCCCGGCATCCACCGCTGCCATGTCCAGCGGCGCCTGGCCGACCTTCTCGGGCACCCCTAGACCACCGCCCAGATCCAGGTAACGCAGGTGGGGAAAATCCGCGGCCACAGTGACCAGTTCCCGACCGACTTCCTGCCAGTTCTCGGGAGTCAGAATGCCGCTGCCCACATGGGCATGGAGACCAACAACGGTAGCGCCGCAGGCAGCGAGGAGCTCCCGAGCCTCCTCCAGCTCAAACAGGGGAATACCAAACTTGGAGTGGGAACCGGCCGTCTTGACGTGCTGGTGGTGACCGCGGCCGTGCCCGGTATCGATCCGGAGGAAGAGTTCCCGGCCCCGGAAGAGGTCGCCCCAGTGGCGCAGCGGGTGCAGGTTATCAAGCGTCAGCCAGACGCCTCGTTCCAGCCCATACTCATAGTCACAGCGGGGGGCAAAATTGGGCGTGTACAGGATGCGCTGGCGGTCAATTTCAGGGAAGAGCTCCAGAACACGGCCAATCTCGCTCGGCGACACGCATTCGAAGCTGAGCTTCTCGTCATGCAGAACCCGGAGGATGGCGCTGGAGTTGTTGGCCTTCATCGCAAAGAAGATCCGGTTCACGGACTTCAGGCCCTTCAGGCGACCCGCCGCGCTGCGAACCGTCTCCAGGTCGTAGACATAGGCTGAGCCCTGCTCCCTGCCTATGGCCACCAGCTCACTTCGGCGTCGCACCCACCAGGGGTCGTGATGCACCACCGCCTGATCGGTCCCGCGCTGGAGTTCCTCCCAGGTACTGCCAAAGACCTCGTCGTCCGGACCCGGATGAACCAGGGTGCCATGCAGCTTCTGGATTAATCGGACCGCCTGCCCTTCCTCCACGACGAAGGACAGATTCAGGTCGGTCGCCGACTGGCTGACCAGGTGGATCCGGTGCTCTTCAAAGGCTTCCAGAGCCGGTCCAATCTCGTGCAGCGCCGCGCGGATCTTCTGGCCGACGAGGCTCACGATCTCCACGCCCTGGATGATCGTTACCTTGCACAACCGCTCGAGGCGCCCCTGGAGTTCGGCGAGGATGTTTGCATCGATCGGGTTCACGCCTGGGTCCAGGGTGACCGTCACATTGCTTTCTGAGGTGGAAACCAGATCAATGGAAAGACCGAGATCGGAAAAGGTGCGGAAGGCATCAGCCAGAAAGCCGACCTCGTGCCACATACCGAGTGTTTCCATGGATACGAGCGTGATTCTGCTCCGTCCAGAGATGGCCTTGACACGGGGGGCATCACTTCCGGCACGGACTGTCACGAGCGTTCCAGGGAGCTCGGGCTGCGTTGTGCACAGGACCTTCAGGGGGATGCCATGGCGCCGACAGGGGCTGATGCTCCGTGGGTGCAGAACAGAGCCGCCGGTAGACGCAATCTCCTGGGCCTCGGCGTAACTGAGGGTCCGCAGCAGCCGCGCACCGGGCACGACCTTCGGATTGGCACTGAACATACCGGGAACGTCGGTCCAGATTTCCAGTGCCGTGGCCTGCAGTTTGGCGGCGAAATACGCAGCGGACGTGTCGGAGCCACCGCGGCCAAGCAGTACGCCCTCACCCCGGGCATTGCTGGCGATGAACCCCTGAGTCAGTACCACCCCGTCGATGGCAGCAAAGCGCTTCTGCAGGGCGGGATCAGTCTCGAAATCACAACTTGCAGCAAGATAGGCGCCGCGCTCGTTAACCCCGGTGGCTGGCAGGCTTTGCAACAGGTCCCGGGCGTCGAGCCAGGTGACCCTGACCCCCTGGCTCCTGAGGTAGGCGGCGCCGAGGCGCGTTGCCAGCAGCTCGCCCATCCCCATAACGCGGGCCTGGATGCGGGGGCTGACCTCACGAATAAGATGGATGCCAGCCACCAGCTGTTCGAGTTCGGTGAAGTACTCAGTGAGCTCCAGAGGGCCATCAACGCCCAATTCCGCTGCCAGTTTGAAGTGCAGAGTCCTGAGGTCCTCGATCGAGGGGCGGACAGCCGAGTCAGCGGCAGTCCGGAGGAGTTCATCGAGGCGGTTGGAGACGGTGGCAAGGGCAGAGTGCACAACCAATGGCCGCATTCCATCTGCCTCGCGCTGCTGGACGAGACGGAGGATCGTCGCCCAGCGCGCTGCGGTGGACACGCTGGTTCCGCCGAACTTGAGGACTACCCAGTTCGGCGGCGAGTGGGAGGGTGATGGCCGCTCGCCACCGGTGCGCTGGGTTGCCACGATGAGCGTCCTACCGACGGGTCGTGACGGCGCCAAGCGAGGCCGAGCTGACCAGCTGTGCGTACTTGCTCAGAACACCGAGTGGGGCCGTGCTGGCTGGCTGGCTCCAGGCGCTGCGGCGACGGTCGAGCTCGGAGGCTGGCAGCTCAACGTCGATGGTTCGGTGCTCGGCATCTATCGTGATCCGGTCGCCATCCAGCAGCAGCGCTATCGGGCCACCAACCGCAGCCTCCGGAGACACATGACCCACGACAAAACCGTGACTGCCTCCTGAAAAACGTCCGTCAGTGATCAGGGCAACCTTATCACCCAAGCCCTTGCCGACTATCGCACTGGTGGGACTGAGCATTTCCCGCATACCCGGGCCACCCCTGGGGCCTTCGTAACGAATCACGACCACATCGCCGGCTACGACGGTGCCGTCGAGGATGGCCGCGAGGGCTTGTTCCTCTGAGCCAAACACCCGCGCCGGCCCCTGAAAGCGCAGGCCCTCCTTGCCGCTGATCTTGGCGACGGAGCCTTCTGGCGAAAGATTTCCATATAGAACAACTAGATGACTGTCTTTCTTAAGCGGATCTTCAAGAGATCGAATGATGCTCTGACTGGCCGGATAGGGCGCCACGTTTGCCAGGTTCTCCGCCAGTGTCCGGCCACTCACCGTCAGGCACTGACCGTGCAAGAGCCCGGCATCAAGCAACAGCTTCAGCAGTGGCTGGATACCACCGATGGCGACCAATTCCGACATTAAATACTTGCCGCTCGGCCTGAGGTCGGCCAGCACCGGCACACGCTGACCGATGCGGGTGAAATCGTCCAGCGTCAGCGGAATGCCGGCTTCGTGGGCCATGGCCGGCAGGTGCAGCACCGCGTTGGTAGAGCCTCCCAAGGCGATCACCACCGTAATGGCGTTTTCGAAAGCCTCCTTCGACAGTATCTCGGAAGGGCGGATTCCGCGTTTTACCAACTCGACCACCGCGGATCCTGCCCTGAGGGCATCCTCGCGCTTCTGGCTGGAGACCGCCTCCTGACCGGAGCTGTTGGGCAAGCTGAGCCCCATGGCCTCAATAGCCGAGGCCATGGTGTTGGCCGTGTACATACCACCGCAGGAGCCAGGACCCGGTATGGCCGTCTGCTCCACTTCCAGCAGCTGAAGCGCCGACATTTTGCCGGCGGCGACAGCGCCCACAGCTTCAAAAACCGAGACGATATCGCGGCGCTCTGCACCCGGCTGGATCGTGCCGCCGTAAACGAAAACCGAGGGTCGATTGAGGCGGGCCATGGCCATGACACAACCGGGCATGTTCTTGTCGCAACCGCCGATGGCCACAAAGCCATCAAACCCCTCAGCCGCGACGACTGTTTCGATGGAGTCCGCGATCACTTCCCGGGAAACCAGCGAGTAACGCATGCCCGGTGTGCCCATGGAAATGCCATCGGAAACCGTGATCGTATTGAAGATTACCGCCTTTCCTCCAGCGCCGTCGGCACCGGCACCTGCCGCCCGGGCCAGGCCGTCAATGTGCATATTGCACGGGGTGACCATGCTCCAGGTGGAAGCAATCCCGATCTGACTCTTGTGGAAATCGGCCTCGGAAAACCCGACGGCCCGCAACATCGCGCGGCTGGGCGCCTGCTGCACACCGTCAACTATGACGCTCGAATAACGGCGTTCGCTGCTGCCGGCGTTATCGCCGGCGCCCTTCTTTGGGATGCTCATGTCACTCACACTGCCTCAAGGCACCGCGCCTCGGTCCGAACAACCTCAAAGTTTAGCACCAGGAAACTGGAACCGGGGCGCCAGCAGGCGCCGGGATCACTCAGCCTGAAACAACTTGCCGGGGTTCATGATGCCGAGCGGGTCGAGAGCGCGTTTGATAACCCGCATGAGGTCCAGGGGCACCCCGCCGCGCCAATGGGCAAGCTCGGCCACCTTGAGCGCGCCAATGCCGTGTTCGGCACTGAAGCTGCCGCCAAAGCTGACGGCAATCTCGTGAACGCGGTGGCTGATCTCGTCCCAGCGGGCCAGGAAGGTGGGTCCATCCGAGCGCAGGGGCTGACTCAAATTGAAGTGCACATTGCCATCACCCAGGTGGCCGAAGGCGACAACCCGAACCCCGGGGACCAGCGATCCCACAGCAGCTGTGGCGTCGGCCAGGAAATCCTCCATGCGGGCCACCGGCACTGAGACGTCGTGCTTGATGCTGGCGCCCTCCAATTTCTGCGCCTCGGACATACTGTGCCGAAGGCGCCAGAAGGCATCGCGCTGCGCCCGGCTAACTGCCACTACGCCACCAATGATCTTGCCCCCGGCCTGCATGGCCGTCAGGAAGTCCTGAACCCGGGCCTCGAGACCGGAGTCATCCCGCGGCGTACTCACTTCCAGCAGGAGATTCCAGGGACCCGGGTCGTCCAGAGGCGCGCGTGTGCCTGGAATATTCTTCAGAACCAGTTCAACAGCGAACTGACTGGCAAACTCAAATGCTGTCAGATCGTCACCCAGCTGATCCCGTGCCGCGCCGTACAAGCCGATCGCAGCCGGAACGCTGGGTACGGTCACCCAGGCGGTAACTACACTCCTTGGAGGTGGAAACAACTTGCACGTCGCCGCGGTAACGAAGCCCAGAGTGCCCTCGGCGCCAATAAACAACTGCTTGAGGTCGTAGCCAGTATTGTCTTTGCGCAAACTCCGCAGGCCGTCGAGGATACGGCCATCGGGGAGCACAACCTCGAGGCCAAGAACGAGGTCCCGCATTGTTCCGAACCGCAATACGGCTGTTCCTCCAGCATTTGTCGAAATATTTCCACCGAGCTGGCAACTGCCCTCTGCTGCCAGGCTCAGGGGAAAGAGTCGTCCCGCTTCACTGGCAGCTGCCTGCAACGTGGCCAGCACGCAGCCGGCCTCCGCGGTAATGCTGAAGTTTCCAGCATCGATCGAGCGGATACGATTCAGTCGCCGAGCAGAGACCAGCAGCTCCGGCTGCCCGGCGGTTGAGTGGGGGATCGCCCCGCCAACCAGCCCCGTATTTCCCCCCTGTGGTACCACTCCGATGCGGTGCCGGGCGCACAGTCGCAGGATATCCGCCACCTGGCCGGTGGTCGAAGGCAGCAACACGCAGGGTGTCGTCCCGGAGTACAGCCCACGCCACTCTGTCAAATACCCCCCGAGGTCTGCTTGGGCCGTCAGATAGCCCCCTGGCCCCACAATTGACTGCAGGTCGGCGGCAAGCTCTGGGGCTAATGAGGTCATATCCGGGGGCCTGTGGTCGAGCCATTGCAATGTCGCGGATGGCTCATGCATCCTAAGTGTCCCCGCGCCTCCTGGCAAAAGCTGCCGGCGCCCTCAGCCCACCCTCTGGCCACGGAAGGAACCTGAGGCCTGCAGCCCGCACAGATGCTCACGGACCCATTGCAACCTGTTTCCCTCACTCTCGATCTCCGGCAGCGCGGCAACCTGCTGGACCTGGATCGGCAGTTCTACGAACACTGGAGCCTCGGGCAGAACCTCGTTCTCGCCTGGTCGCCCACGAGTGATGGAGTCCTTGTGCTGGTCGTGCCGCACTATACCGTAGCCGCCTACGGCGCAGAGACCCAGCCCGCAGCCGGGCCCCTCAGGAGTGAGACGCCAGCTCATCAGTTCATCATGCACCTGCTGTCGGGGGCTCGACAGTTTTCAGAACGGCAGATGCACAACGCTACGCGCCTTCTGGCTGTAGAACCGACCCGGGTGGTTCTTCGTCAGCCGCTGCTGGGAACCCCGGAGGAATCGGCAGCGATTGAGCGACTCGTCAAGCGCTACAGCGTGAGCTACGTTCGCAATCGTGCGGTGGCGCTCTTCGACATCGTCGGCTTCGGGCTGCTGACTCCATTCGAGCAGATGACTCAGCTGAACAGTCTTTCCTGTTCACTTAACGCAGCCCACAGCCGGCTCCTGGCCAGACGGATGCTGGTTAACTTCGCACGCTCCAGCACCGGGGATGGCTTCTACATCTGGAACCGGGATGTAGGACTTGAAGCAAACACCAACCTGTACCATTTCATGCATCTGGTTCTGGCTGACAACGCCATTGCCAGGCAAAAAGGCCACGGGCGGTGCGTACCGCTTCTACGCACGAGCTTCCATGTGGGCAGCTGCTATGAGTTTAATCACGCAGAGGGCCTGAATCCAACCGTCTACTGTGATGTCGTGGGAGAAGTAACCATCGGCCTTGCTCGCATGATTGAGCATGCGCTACCGGGTCAGATTCTTGTGGGAGAGTTCTGTGTACCTATGCTTCAGATGGGTCATCAGCAGAACATGGACGACGGTACTGATTTCGACGCGATACGTTTCATGGAGCAGGCCCAGGGAAGTCTGTCTCAGCTCAACGGCCTGGAACTTTCTGGAGAAGTGGTTGACTCCATAAAGTGCTACCTCACCGGCGAGGCCTGCCCGGATGGAACCTTCTCAATCCGCAAGCTGGCCATTGAGGATAAGCACGGGCTGCGGCGTACTGCGTTCAATGCCAAGGTCAACATCCACCGCCGCGGAGCAGAGCCCATCCTCCTGGGGATCGAGGACCGGATGCTTCGCGAGGCCCCAGACAGCACGCTAACCACTGCCCAGCTTATTCAGGCTTCCCAGTTCCCCGCCGACGCACCAATTTGACAGGCTCGGCACTTGCATTGCCCCACATGACCCTGCCGGTCTCGTCGACAAAACGTCCAAGGAACCAGTACTCGTCGGCCTGAATGGTGACTGCATCGTCAGCAGTCAGCTCCTTGTTCAGCCCCTTGCTGAAGAATCGGCAGGCTCCCGCGCGCATGGGACCCGCCACTTGTTTTGCCGGGGACTCAAGGGTGAGCAGAAAGTCGCAGCCGGAGTCGGCGTGGAACTGATCAAGGGTCAGCTGCCGGAGGCGCTGCGGGTCCAGATAAGCATTCTTGAAAGGACCCGGCTCCTTGAAGTTGAGCTCGCGCTGACGCAGCTGGCCCGCATCGTCCACAAAAAACTGGAGAAGCCCGACCCGGAAGATCGCCTCCGGATCATCTGATCCATCCACTGAGGACTGCTGAAATACGAGGTAACCGGTTATCGCCGGAACGGCGACCGTGACAGGAACGAAGAGCTGATGCATCAGGCGATGCTTCTCGGCGTCCGGAACTCCGGGATCAGCAAGATCCCGCTCCGTCTGGGCCGCGTTGTCGTAACGACCGCTCACCCAACTCCGGATCAGAGTCAGGGCCTGTTCAGCCGTGCCTGCGGACTTGACGCCCGACGGGTCGGCCGGAGTAACGGCAACTGCGGGCACAGTGACCAGCAGCAGGAAGGCTGCTGTTATCGCGGCTCTCAAGCGCGACACCTTGATCTAAACCACGAATGGTCGGGGCGACAGGATTTGAACCTGCGACCCCCTGCACCCCATGCAGGTGCGCTACCAGGCTGCGCCACGCCCCGTCCTTGAATGGTCATCGATCAGTTCAAGACCGCTTGAACTGCCCCTGAGGATCATACCCGAAATACCTACGCCGACGAGGCTCAGGTTGCGTTCCAGGGCCTCAACGCCGCAAAAGGCGCAGGACTTCTTCCAGTTCCAGACGCAACTGCCTGATGATCTGCTGGCTCTGGCTAAGGTCTGAACGAGCCTCCTGGCCGGTCAGCTTCTGGCGGGCACCGCCGATGGTGAAGCCCTCACTGTAAAGGAGACTCCGGATCTGACGAATGATCAGGACATCCTGCCGCTGATAATAGCGGCGATTACCCCGCCGCTTGACCGGCTTTAGTTGCGGAAACTCCTGCTCCCAATAGCGCAGAACGTGCGGCTTTACGGCGCACAACTCACTGACTTCACCGATCGTAAAGTAGCGTTTCCCCGGGATTGGGGGCAGGTCGTCGTTATTTCCCGGCTCCAGCATAAGCTTCTACTCGGGCTTTCAGTTTTTGTCCGGGACGAAACGTCACTACACGCCTCGCGGTGATTGGGATTTCCTTGCCCGTTTTTGGATTTCGGCCCGGCCGCTGGTTCTTATCCCGCAGGTCGAAATTACCGAATCCGGAGAGCTTGACCTGCTCCCCACTGGCAAGCGCTGCACGAAGATCCTCGAAGAACAACTCTACAAGTTCCCTCGCCTCGCGCTTATTGAGCCCCAGATCATTAAACAGGGACTCTGCCATATCCGCTTTGGTGAGAGCCATGCTCATTTATTCACTCTCTTCTTCTTATTCTCTTATGGTCGCCCCGAAATCCAGCCCTAGTCGGCGGACGACGGTGCCGACGATTCTGTCTCCGTCAGCGTCAGTAAGGGTGCGGGATGTTTCCTGCAAAATCAAGCCCAAAGCGACGCTCTTTTGTGCGGCGTCGATGTTCTCGCCGGCGAAAATGTCAAATACGGTGACCTCCCGCAGAGCAGGTCCCGCTGCGTCCCGGACGGCTGCTACCAGGCCGGATACCGGCGTCTCCCGCGCCACCAGCACAGCCACGTCACGCCGAATTGCCGGGAAGCGGGACACGCCCTCGTAAGCGGCCAGTGAGGCAACGCTCAATCCAGCCACCGCGAGCTCGAACATCATTGGCGCTTCGTCCAGGCCGCAGCGCTTGGCAAGCACCGGGTGCATGTCCCCCAGCCAGCCAACGTGATGTCCGCTACGCGTCAAGCGGGCTGACCTCCCCGGGTGCAGCGCGGGATGCACGTCCGCGACCCACTCGAACTGCTGAGGATCGCCGAGCAGAGCAAGGACCGCCTCGACGTCTGACTTGGTATCGAAGAAATCCAGCGGTCTGGCCGAACAGCCCCACTGCTCGGGCACTACGGCTCCGGCAGCAAGCCCGGCCAGGACCTCCTCCTCCACAAGCCCGTCAGGCCCCGGCAGGAACCGTATGCCGGCCTCAAACAGCCGCACCCGACGCTGCTGACGGGCCAGATTGTGCTTGAGTGCCTGAACCAGGCCGGGCCAGAGGCTCTGGCGCATTACGGCCAGCTCAGCGGAGAGTGGATTGAGCAGAGCTACGCCCTCCTGCCCACCCGCGAAGAGACGATCCTGCTCCCGCTCAATGAAGCTGTAGGTAATGGCCTCCTGGTAACCCCTCTGGACCAGGGCCGCGCGCAGCAAGTCCGTACTTACCAGAGCGGCTGGAGCCTCCCCCAGCCGGGTCTCCTGCATTCCCGGATGCATTGCGATCCGGTCATAACCGTGGACGCGGGCAACCTCCTCGATCAGGTCGACCTCAACAGCGATATCGAACCGAAAGGCAGGGGGTTGAACTTGCCAGCCCTCGACCACAGCCTCGACCGCCATGCCAAGGTCACGGAGAATCTTCTCCACTGCGGTATCCGGTACCTCATCGCCCAGCACCCGGACAAGCCTGGTCCGGCGAAGGGTGACCGGGCCACGCGGCAAAACTCCAGACCCTGAGGACTCACAAGCACTGGCCGCCCCGCCCGTAATGGCGAGCAACAGTTCGGCTGCGCGCTCGAGAGCACGCTGCTGACCCGTGGGATCAACACCGCGCTCGAAACGGGTTGCTGCATCCGTCTGCAGGCCCAGCCGGCGGGCTCGACCCGCAATCACTGCGGGACTGAAGAATGCCGACTCCAGAAGAATACTGGTGGTTGTGGCGGACACCGCCGTGCGGGCGCCGCCCATAACACCCGCGATACCGACGGATCCGGTCCGGTCAGCAATCACGAGAACATCGGCATCGAGACTGACGTCAGCGCCCGTCAGCAACTTGAGCGGCTCGTGCTCCCGGGCGCGACGTACAACCAGTGGACCGTCGACCTTATCCAGGTCATAGGCATGCAGCGGTTGCCCCAGCTCAAGCATCACGAGGCTGGTGACATCAACGACGGGATGGATGGACCGAATCCCGCTTCTACGGAGACGCTCCTGGAGCCAGACAGGTGATCGGGCCTCTGCGCTAATACCCTGGATGGTGCGGACGACGAACACCGGACAAGCCACCGAATCCTCAATGCTCACGACTACGGAGTGAGCGGCTTGGGTAACTACCGGCAACGGCGCGGGCTCTGTGAAGTGCAGCCCGGTGGTGGCGGCCAGATCCCGTGCAATACCAAGGATCGAAAAGCAGTCGGCCCGGTTTGGTGTGATCTTGAGATCGAGAATCTGATCATCGAGCCCCATGGCCGCCACGATCGGCTTACCAGGCACCGCAGAGTGATCAAGCTCGAGAAGGCCCTCGGCGCCTCCAGCCGCACCCATATCGCCCAGCAGTCCCAGTTCGGCCCTTGAACACAGCATGCCCGCAGAATCGACCCCCCGCAGGACGGCACTCCGGATGACGAGGCCTCCTGGCAATGCGGCCCCCGGCAAGGCGACCGGATACGTGCCGCCGGCGCGGACATTTGCAGCCCCGCAGACGATCTGCAGGGCGCTACCACCAACGTCGACCTGGCAGACCCGCAGGCGATCCGCATTTGGGTGGGGCGAGATTGCCGTAACGCGCCCGACAACCACGTTGTCCAGTGACGGCCCGGCCTGTTCTACGCTTTCAACTTCAAGACCCTGCATGGTCAACTGGTGCACCAGCACGCCGGTGTCTCCGGGCGGGTCGACCAACTCGCGTAACCAGCGTTCACTGAACCTCATGACTACTACCCATTAGCCGCTTCAGTGAAACTGGCGCAGGAAACGAAGGTCGTTCTCGAAGAGCAGGCGTATGTCGTCGATGCCATAACGAAGCATCGCCAGCCGCTCGACGCCCATGCCGAAGGCATAGCCCGTATACTTTTCCGGATCTATTCCTGCGTTCTGCAGGACCTGTGGATGCACCATTCCGCAACCCAGCACCTCGAGCCAGCGGCCCGACTCAGACAAGACATCCACCTCTGCAGAGGGCTCGGTGAACGGAAAGTACGACGGCCTGAAGCGCACGGTCGCAGGACGCTCGAAGAAGCGCTCAACGAACTCCGCCAGCATGGCCTTGAGATTGGCAAAGCTGACGTTGGTATCAACAACCAGCCCCTCAACCTGATGGAACATCGGAGTGTGGGTGGTATCAGAGTCGCAGCGGTACACACGACCCGGCGCGATCAGTCGAATCGGCGCGCCCTGCCGCAGGAGGGCCCGAATCTGCACGGGTGACGTGTGGGTGCGCAGGAGGCGGCCATCCGGCAGATAGAAGGTATCGTGCATGGCCCTGGCGGGATGGTCAGCAGGGATGTTAAGGGCCGTGAAATTGTGGAAATCGTCCTCGACCTCAGGCCCTCGGTGAACCGAAAAGCCCGCTCCACAGAATATCTTCTGGATGCGCTGAAGCGTCAAAGTAACAGGATGGACACCGCCGGAACTTTGACCACGCCCACCGAGGGTGACATCGATCGAGCCACTGCGCAGCTCTGCGTTAAGCGCCTCAAACTCGAGTTGCTGCCGGCGGCCGTCGAGAGCCTGCGTCAGCGACAGCTTGGCCAGATTGATGGCTTGACCATCGGTACGTCGCTGCTCCTCAGACATGCTGCCCAGCTGCTTGAGGAGGGCGGTAAGCTCGCCCTTCTTGCCCAGATAGCGCACGCGCACGGCGTCCAGTGCCACCAGGTCATGGGCAGCCGTCAACGCCTCCCGGGCCTGCTCCAACAGCGACTCGACGTTATCCATCACCGCTAATCATTGGAATGAGGAGGGACGGGAGTAAGGGATCATCGGTCGCTGGGCGGCCGATGATCCCTCCAGTTCAGCACGACCCCAAATCTCAGGCAGCAGCGACGCTGTTCTTGAGACTGGCCTTGGCCTTCTCGGCGAGGGCACCAAAGGCTGCGGCATCGTGCACTGCGAGGTCGGCAAGCACCTTGCGGTCGACTTCAATTCCAGACTTCAGCAGGCCGTTCATGAATCGACTGTAGGACAAGCCGTGCAGGTGAGCTGCCGCATTGATCCGGGTAATCCAGAGTGCGCGGAACTCGCGCTTGCGGACTCGACGATCCCGAAAAGCATACTGACCGGCCTTGATGACGGCCTGTTTGGCAGTCTTGTACAACTTGCTCCGGGCCTGGGACATTCCCTTGGCCTTCTTGAGCATCTTCTTGTGACGGGCTTTGACCGTCACACCACGTTTAACTCGTGCCATGAATCGGTCCTCCTATGAATACGGCAACATCTTCCTGACGCCAGGCACGTCGCACTCGGCCACCTGGTTCATTGCTCCCAGTTGGCGCTTTCGCTTCGAGCTCTTCTTCGTCAGGATGTGATTGAGATGCGACTGCGCGGCCTTGAAGCCATTGGCAGTCCTCCGGAAGCGCTTTGCGGCGCCCCGTTTGGTCTTCATCTTGGGCACTGACTTCTCCTTGAGCCTGGTCCGAACCGGGCTGGAACAACTTGTCGTCCAGCCTTCGGCCATCACAGGCGGGTTCCGGCGACCCCCAGGGCGGTATTGCCCAGACGATCAACCGTCACTCACTTTCTTTTCGGCACTCACTTCTTCTTGGGCGCGATTACCATGACCATCTGCCGGCCTTCGAGCCGCGGAAACTGCTCCACGATCCCCACAGCCTCCAGATCCTGCCGGACCCGCTGAAGCAAACGTACGCCAATTTCCTGATGAGCCATTTCACGGCCCCGGAATCGCAACGTCACCTTGGCCTTATCGCCCGTCTCAATAAACCTGAGCAGATTGCGCAACTTGATCTGGTAGTCGCCTTCTTCTGTGCCAGGGCGGAACTTGACCTCCTTGACCTGGATCTGCTTCTGCTTGCGCTTCGCCGAGTGGGCCTTCTTGTTCGTCTCGAACAGGAACTTGCCAAAATCCATGATTCGGCAGACCGGGGGTACTGCTGTTGGAGAAATCTCCACCAGGTCCATCCCGACATCCTTTGCCAGCTGAAGGGCGGCCTCCCGACCAAGGATCCCGACCTGCTCGCCACCGGCCCCGATCACACGAATCTCCCGCGCATCGATCTCGTCGTTCCGGCGGACTCGTTTATTCGCAGCGATACTTTATCCCTCCATAACAGTGCGGCCGCGGCTCGCGATCTCGGTGGCCAGGCCCTGGACCAACCGCTCGAGCGGCATCGTGCCAAGATCCTTGCCACCGCGCGTGCGCACGGCCACCACTTGATTTTGTGCTTCCCGGTCCCCTACCACGACCAGATAGGGGACGCGCTGAAGAGTGTGCTCGCGAATCTTAAAGCCAATCGTCTCGTTGCGCAAATCCACCTCAGCCCGAAAGCCCTGATTTTTCAGGCTTTCCTGTACCTGCTTGGCTAACTCCCCCTGCCGGTCCGTAATGTTCAGGATGGTCACCTGCACGGGGGCCAGCCAGGTGGGCAGCCGACCGGCGTGGTGCTCCAGCAGAATCCCGCAGAAGCGCTCCAGGGAGCCAAACATGGCTCGGTGGAGCATCACTGGCACCCGGCGCTGGCTGTCGTCCCCAATGAAGGTGGCCCCCAGACGCTCCGGGAGGTTGAAATCCACCTGCAGGGTGCCGCACTGCCAGTCCCTGCCAATAGCATCCCGCAGGACGAACTCGAGCTTCGGGCCATAGAAGGCGCCCTCCCCCGGGTTGTACTCGAGGTCCAGCCCGCCCTCCTCAGCAGCTGACCGGAGCGCTGCCTCCGCCCGGTCCCAGATGGCGTCGGTTCCCACCCGCTTGGCGGGCCGATCGGAGAATTTCACGCGGATATCATCGAAACCAAAGTCCCGGTATATGCCCAGGATGAGATCGGTCACTGCCACGGACTCCGCAGTAATCTGCTCCTCGGTACAAAAAATATGTGCATCGTCCTGGGTAAATGCCCGGACCCGCATGAGTCCGTGCAGGGCGCCGGACGGCTCGTAGCGATGGACCTTGCCGAATTCGCACAGACGCAGAGGCAGGTCCCGATAGCTCTTGAGACCCTGGTTGAAGACCTGCACGTGTCCCGGACAGTTCATCGGCTTGATGGCAAAGACCCGCTCATCGGGGGTCTTCGTCAGAAACATGCTGTCGCCAAACTTCTCGATGTGGCCGGACTTTACCCAGAGGCCACGGTCCATGACCTCCGGCGTGTTCACTTCCTGGTAACCGGCAGCCAGCTGCTGCTCCCGCATGTAGCTGATCAGCTGCAGAAAGAGGGTCCAGCCCTTGGGATGCCAGAAGACGGCGCCAGGCGCCTCCTCCTGAAAGTGGAACAGGTCAAGTTCTCGCCCAAGCTTGCGATGGTCCCGCTTCTCGGCTTCTTCCAGCCGGGTCAGGTAAGCCTTCAGTGCGGCCTCATCGGGCCAGGCCGTGCCGTAGATGCGCTGGAGCATCTCGTTGCGGGAATCACCGCGCCAGTAAGCTCCGGCCAGCTTGGTGAGCTTGAAGGCCTTGAGCTTGCCGGTTGAAGGCACGTGGGGACCCCGGCAGAGATCCACCCAGCCCCCTTGACCGTACAGACTGATTTCCTGGTCCGCCGGGATCGCCGCAATGATTTCGGCCTTATAGCGTTCACCAAGATCCGTGAAGAACTTCACGGCAGCATCCCGGGACATGACCTGTCGCTCCACCGGCAGATCAGCAGCGACGAGTTCCTTCATCCGGGTCTCGATGGCGGCCAGGTCTTCCGGCGTGAAGGGCCTCTTGAACGCAAAGTCGTAGTAGAAACCATCCTCGATCACGGGCCCGATGGTGACCTGGGCCTCGGGAAACAGGGACTGGACCGCCTGGGCCAGCAGGTGCGCCGTGGAATGCCGGAGCACCTCCAGGCCGGCTGGATCCTTCGACGTCACTATCGAGAGCCGCGCGTCCTGCTCGAGCAGACAGCTAGTGTCCACCAGTTGATCGTTAACCCGCCCGGCCAGAGCGGCACGGGCCAGGCCGGCGCCGATAGCTGCGGCGACCTCTCCCACAGAAACGGGGTGGTCAAATACTCTCTGGCTGCCATCTGGCAGAGTGATGATGGGCATGGGTGCTGTACGTTAATGGTAGGCGCGAGTGGAGTCGAACCACCGACCCCTTCCATGTCAAGGAAGTGCTCTAACCACTGAGCTACGCGCCTGCTTGGGGCTGGGCCGAACGATACAGAACTGGGGACGCCCTTAGCAAGATCAGGACCACAACAGTGGCCCAGGCAGCGTTACCGTACAAGACTGGCGGGCAGGCCCAGTTCGACGCGCCGGAGGCCCTGAAGCTCGTCCCGAAGCCTCGCTGCCTCCTCAAACTCCAGATTCCGGGCATGCTCAAACATCTCCCGTTCCAGCTTGGCGATTCGCCGGGACGCCTGCTCCGGGGTCAGCTGCCGGTAGTCCGGGGGAGCCTCTGCGGCCCGGCGCCCCCTTCCGGGAGTGGCATCCCGGGCGCCATCCATGATGTCGCGCACCTGCTTCACGATGCTGCGAGGCTCGATGCCGTGCTGGCGGTTGAATTCCAGCTGCTTGTCCCGGCGCCGGTCAGTCTCTGCAATCGCCCGTTGCATTGAACCGGTCACCTTGTCGGCGTACATGATCGCCGTGCCGTTCAGATTTCGTGCGGCCCGTCCGACCGTCTGGATCAGAGAGCCCTCCGACCGGAGAAAGCCCTCCCTGTCAGCGTCCAGTATGGCGACCAAGGAAACTTCCGGAAGATCCAGACCCTCCCGCAACAGGTTGATTCCCACCAGAACATCGAATACACCCAGGCGCAGGTCCCTGATGATCTCCATGCGCTCGACAGTCTCTATATCCGAGTGCAGATACCGGACCCGGATGTCGTGGTCCTGCAGGTACTCCGTGAGGTCTTCGGCCATCCGCTTGGTCAGCGTCGTAACCAGGACCCTTTCCTGCCGTCCGGCCCTAATCCTGATCTCGGACAGCACGTCATCGACCTGCGTCGACGCCGGCCGGATCTCGATCGGCGGGTCAACCAGCCCGGTTGGCCGGACGACCTGTTCGACCACCGCATCGGAATGCGCACGCTCGTAGGGGCCTGGCGTGGCTGATACGTAGATAGTCTGGGGCGAAAGGGCCTCGAACTCATCAAAACGCAGCGGCCGGTTATCCAGTGCAGACGGCAGGCGGAAGCCGTACTCCACCAGGGTTTCCTTCCGGGAACGATCGCCGCGATACATGCCCCCGAGCTGGGGAACGGTTACATGACTCTCGTCGACTACCAGCAGCGCGTCATCGGGGAGATAGTCAAAAAGGCAGGGTGGCGGTTCCCCCGGCAGGTTCCCGGAGAGGTAACGGCTGTAGTTCTCGATGCCGTTGCAATAGCCAAGTTCTGCCATCATCTCGAGGTCATAGCGGGTTCGTTGCTCGAGCCTCTGCGCTTCGACCAGCTTGTTGGCATTGCGAAGTTCCGCGAGCCGGTCGACGAGGTCACTCTTTATCTGCTCAAGCGCACGCAGCACGGTATCCCGGGGAGTGACGTAGTGACTCTTGGGAAAGATGGTCAGCCGCGGCACGCTGCGCAGGATCTCTCCTGTGAGGGGGTCGAACCAGGCGAGGCTCTCGATCTCATCGTCGAACAGGGTGACACGAACGGCCTCGCGCTCTGAGTCGGCCGGAAAGATATCAATCATCTCTCCACGCGCCCTGTAGGTGCCGTTGCCGAGCTGTACGTCGTTGCGCGTGTACTGCATCTCGGCCAGTCGTCTCAGCAGGTCCCGTTCCGGCAAGCGATGTCCCCGAGACAGGTGGAGGACCATACTCAGATAGGACTGGGGATTGCCGAGGCCATAGATCGCCGAGACTGTGGCTACGATGATGCAGTCGCGCCGCTCGAGCAGAGCTTTGGTTGCCGACAGGCGCATCTGCTCGATGTGCGCGTTGATGGCTGCATCTTTCTCGATGTACGTGTCGGATGAAGGAACGTAGGCCTCAGGCTGATAGTAGTCATAATAGGAAACGAAGTACTCCACCCGATTGTTCGGGAAGAACTCGCGCATTTCCCCGTAAAGCTGACCGGCCAGAGTCTTGTTTGGCGCGAGTATCAGGGCGGGGCGTTGCTGCGCCTCGATGACGCTGGCAATCGTAAAGGTCTTCCCCGAGCCAGTAACTCCGAGCAGCGTCTGCCGGGCGAGGCCACTGGTCAGGCCGTCATTCAGGGCTTGGATCGCTGCGGGTTGATCGCCAGCCGGGCTGAAACTGGAAATAAGTTGAATTCTGTCCATCGGGCTGGAAGCGAATGGTCTTGGTCGGTAGTTGGATGCGGAACCCGAATCCCGTAGAATTTGCGGCCCTCTTGAGCCACGAGTCCAGCGAGGAAGTGAAGTGAGTTTAGCAGTTTCGCAGCGTTGTCAGCGGGTCAAGCCTTCTCCGACGATGGCCGTCACAGCCATGGCGGCCGAACTCCGGGCCAAGGGGCGCGATGTAATCGATCTTGGGGCTGGCGAACCGGATTTCGACACCCCGGAACACATTAAGGCGGCGGGCATCGAAGCCATCCGCAGTGGCCAGACCAAGTACACCCCCGTCGAGGGCACTGCAGCACTGAAACGGGCCGTCATCGAGAAGTTCAGTCGCGAGAACCATCTGACCTACGGTATGGACCAGATCGTTGTTTCCTGCGGGGCCAAGCAGACCTGCTACAACGTCTGCGGCGCAGTCCTGAATTCCGGCGACGAGGCCATCGTCCCGGCACCCTACTGGGTCTCCTATCCCGACATGATCAAGCTGTGTGATGCGGAGCCTGTCATCGTCGCGGCCATGATGCAGGACGGCTTCAAGATCACTCCTCGCCTTCTTGGAGCAGCGATCACGCCGAAAACCCGCCTTATCTTCCTGAACAGTCCATCAAATCCCACGGGCGCCGCTTATACGCGCGCAGAACTTCAGGCGCTCGGCAAGGTACTGGAGAAACACCCGGACATAGTCATCGCAGCCGACGACATGTACGAGCATATCTACTGGGCAACCGAACCCTTCGTCAGCTTCGCCGAGGTGTGCCCGGCACTGTACGACCGCACCGTGACCATCAACGGTGTCTCGAAAGCCTACGCGATGACAGGCTGGCGCATTGGCTACGCTGGTGGCCCACAGGCAATCATCGGGGCGATGAAGAAGATTCAGAGCCAAAGCACCTCGAACCCGTCCAGCATTTCGCAGGCTGCCAGCATCGCTGCCCTGTCAGGCGATCAGGCCTGCGTTCGCGAAATGACCAAGGCCTTCAGGGAACGGCACGACTACGTTGTAGCAGCTCTCAATGGCATTCCAGGCTTCAAATGCCTCCCATCCGCCGGCACCTTCTATGCCTTTCCGGACGCCAGCGACGCCATTCGGGCCAAGGGACTAAAGGACGACCTGGCGCTCTCCGAGCTGTTGCTGAACAGTGGCGACGTCGCGGTCGTGCCAGGTTCAGCCTTTGGAGCCCCAGGCTATCTACGGCTCTCGTTTGCCTGCAGTCTGGACACCCTTAAGGAAGCGATTCGAAGAATTACCCGCGTTATTGGCTAACGTGCCGGGCGTTCTTGACTTGCCACGCCGCGATCGCTGAGAATTCGCGGCCTTCACGGCTATCTCTCGCTTCCCCGGTAGCTCAGTGGTAGAGCAACCGGCTGTTAACCGGTTGGTCGCTGGTTCGAATCCGGCCCGGGGAGCCAATTCAGCGCCAGTGGGTTCATCAGCTGAGCGTCTTCAGGTGAGCCCTTAACGGGCCTGCCAGAGTTGCATCGGCCAGGGCGTAGTCCACCGTCGCCTCGATGTACCCAAGCTTGCTACCACAATCGTAGCGTCGCCCGGTGAACGGAAGTGCATAGACTGTCTCTTATACACATCTCCGAGCCCACGAGACTAAGG
>ENA-ORBV01000488-ORBV01000488.1-microbial-mat-metagenome-genome-assembly--contig:-NODE-488-length-90829-cov-14.343541_pt1 | contig 90829 bp, 67 predicted proteins | sample MGYA00237777_ERZ505514 | MGnify/ENA primary metagenome ERZ505514 (study PRJEB26160, sample SAMN06269048) | microbial mat metagenome | isolation source: Oligotrophic lake microbial mat | place...
CTTTTAAGGAGGGGGGCGGGGGGTAAAGGGGGGGCAGCCGTTCGATTTTACGCGTATGAGCCAAAACACAGCGGTTCGGGGCACCCTAATCCCCATTGGCGGCGCCGAATACAAGGGCGAAGAGGACGAAGATTACGGCCTGGATTTCATCGAGGACGGCATTTTATCGCGTGTTGTGCGGGAATGCGCCGTGCAAGACCCCAGGGTAGTGGTCATTCCAACAGCAAGCAGCATCCCGGACACCGTTGGCCAGAATTACGTCCGGGCCTTCCAAAAGCTTGGGGTCAGCCGGGTGGATGTCCTGGACATCCGCAAGAAAAAGCAATCCCGGGAACCCGCTAGCCTGGACCTGGTTCGGGGAGCCCATTGCGTCATGTTCAGCGGGGGCGATCAAAGCCGGATCACCAAACTTATCGGCGACTCACCGCTCCACGAGTTGCTCATGCAGCGCTTTCGCGACGACGAGTTCGTGCTGGCCGGTACCAGTGCCGGTGCCATGTCCATGAGTGTAGAAATGATTGCAGGGGGAAGCAGCACCGAATCCATGCTCAAGGGCGCGGTCGTCCTTCGAAAGGGGATGGGTTACATTCCGCAGATGATTATTGATACGCACTTCATTCGACGCGGTCGTTTTGGCCGACTTTGCGAAGCGGTAGCCACCTTCCCCGAGTTAATCGGGGTCGGGTTGAGCGAAGACACGGGCCTGGTCATTAGAGGATGCAACGAGTTCGAAGTGATTGGTTCGGGCATGGCCATCGTTTTCGACCCCAGCCATCTGACCCACAACAAGCATGCTGTGCTCAAAGTCGGAACGCCCATGTCCATGAGCAACCTGGTCACGCATATTCTGGCTCGTGGCGATCGCTTTACCATGGACAACCGCGTCATTCAGATCAAGCCCATCGCTGTTCCTGCCTGAACGTTTGTTCAAAGCGTTGGTTGTTCAGCTTCTGGTTCCTGCCTGAACGTTTGTTCAAAGCGTTGGTTGTTCAGCTTCTGGTTCCTGCCTGAACGTTTGTTCAAAGTTTTCGCTCCTCCGCTTTAATGGGCAAATCGTTGATGCTGGCGTAGCGCTTGGCCATCAGCCCGTTTTCGTCAAACTCCCAGTTTTCGTTGCCATAGGCGCGGTACCACTGCCCGTTATCGTCCCTGAACTCATATTCAAATCGCACGGCAATTCGGTTAGCTGAATGCGCCCAATAGGATTTGCGAAGTTTGTAGTCCAGTTCACGGTTCCATTTGCGTTGCAGAAATTGCCGAACTGCTTCCCGACCTCTCACAAATTCTGTCCGGTTTCGCCACTCCGTATCGGGTGTATAGGCCAGCACCACGCGATCCGGGTCGCGGCTGTTCCAGGCATCTTCAGCGGCCTGGATTTTTTGTTGGGCAGTGGCTTCCGTAAATGGGGGAACGGGCATTCGCTTTTCCATGGTAAGTTGATTAAACACTCCCTGATTGGCAGGTGTCGACGGTTTCTGGACAACACCACGCTGAACGCTCAGGTTCCCTTCCGGTGAATTTGTGTGGCACTGGCCTGCGCTCCCGCTAAGAGCGTAATGTCTGCTATGGTGACTCTTGCCGGTGCAGTAACAGCATACACAACAGCATCGGCAATGTCTTCGGCCTGGAGCGGGTCAAACCCGTCGTACACCGCCGCAGCGCGGGCTTCGTCACCCTTAAACCGCACTTGGGAAAAACCGGTTTGTACGGCACCGGGAGCGACGTTGGTGACTTTGATGCCGTGCGCGGTCCACTCCAGGCGCATCCCTTCACTGATGGCTTCCACTGCGTGCTTGCTGGCGCAATAAATGACTCCGCCTGCATAGGTGCTTTTGCCCGCCACTGAGCTGATGTTGACCACATGGCCGCGGCCCGCGGCGATCATTCCCCCGACCAGTGCTTTGGACACATACAGGAGGCCCTTGACATTGCTGTCCATCATGGCGTCCCAATCGTCCGGATCGTTTTCTTGAAGCGGACCCATGCCGTGCGCATTTCCCGCGCTGTTGACCAGAACGGAAACGGGCAGCCATTCCGGGGGAAGGGCGGCGAGTTGCCCCTCGACGTCTTGCCGATCCCGAACGTCAAAGCGCAGCACGCGCGGCTCGGCAAACCCGGATTGTCGGATTTCAACTTGAAGCTGTTCCAGCCGCTCTGCATTTCGGCCGCACAACACAACGCGGTAGCTCTGCGCGGCGAGCGCGCGGGCGCAGGCGGCTCCGATGCCGGAACTGGCGCCGGTTACCAGCGCAACAGGAAGGCTTAAATCATTGGGCATAGGTCTATTTTCAAGCCCCTTGCTCAAGAGCCGTAAATCAAAATTTGGTGTTGGCCTGCGCTGTTGCGAACGGCGCGGTACATACCTTCCGTATTGAATTCCAAGGCAAAATTGCCTAAGGCGTCCACAGCGATCAGCCCGCCGTCACCGCCTAGTCGGAGTAGCCGATGTTGCACCACTTCGCGGCATGCGGCTGTCAGGCTCAAGCCTTTGTGTTCCATCAGGCAGGCTACATCATAGGCCACCACACCGCGCAGAAAATACTCGCCACTGCCGGTACAGGACACGGCGCAGGTGCTGTTGTCGGCAAAATTGCCAGCCCCGACCACCGGACTGTCGCCAATGCGGCCAAAGCGTTTGTTGGTCATGCCACCGGTGGACGTTGCCGCAGCCAGGTTGCCCTGCGCGTCCAATGCTGCAGCGCCAACAGTGCCGAATTTGTGGTCTTTGCCGGGTTCGGTTTTATGGTTGCTGTGCGAAGCGCTGTGATCCAGTTGCACGGTCTCGCTGCCTGCCACTTCAAGCCATTGCGCATGGCGAAAATCGTCGTGGAAATAAGCCGCTGGCTCAGTTTTGCAGCCCTGCTGCCGCGCGAATTCCTCCGCCCCTTCGCCCGCCAGAAAAACATGCCCGGATTTTTCCATGACCAGTCGCGCCAGCGACACAGGATTTCTTATGTTCCGCACCAGGCTGACCGCTCCGGCCTGCCGCTCCCGCCCGTCCATGATGCAGGCGTCCATTTCGTGGCCGCCCGTTGCAGTGAAAACCGAACCCCTTCCCGCGTTGAACAGCGGACAATCTTCCAGTTCGCGCACCGCGGTTTCCACGGCATCTAAAGCGCTTCCCCCGTTTTCCAACACGGCATAACCGCGGTCTAGTGCGCGGCCGAGTGCATCTGTATAGCGCTGCTCTCTCTCGGGCGTCATTTCGCTGCGCAGGATGGTGCCGGCGCCGCCGTGCAGGACAAGCGTTAGTGGTTTTGTGGGCATCGGGCGAAGGGGTTTTTCGGGTCGTGGCAAAGGTAGGGGCAGGGTTTCATGCGCACGGGCCCTTCCATTGGTCAAGATAAGCGGGTTCAAACGTCCGGATGCTTACTTCAATGAGCGCGAGGGCTTCTTCGGGGTCACTCAGGATCCGCGGCACGCCGCACGCATGCACCGCCGCGTAATTCCACGTGGGCACAGTGCGACCGCAGCCACAGTTGGCCGTCTTGTTTGCTAATGATAAAGGGCAGGTGGCTAGCCAGGGGGCGCCCATCGTGCCGGGTCACCGGCGTGGCAAAAGGAAATTGCCGCATGAATGCCAATGCCTGGCCCTCGTCGCTGGCCTGAAAATGCCTGGGAATGTACATGCTTATGGGTTTTCGGGCCTGTAAACACGGGCGTTTGCGCCGCTGGAAAATTTTTAGCCAAAGATATTGGCCAAAGCTAAAAAATTTAGTAAGTTTGCTAAATCGGTTGGCATGGCGGGCTTCTCATCCTGCACTGGCCAAGCGCCGCAGATGCTCTCGCTGACCCTCTGAAGTAACCCTGAAGTAACCCTAAAGTAGCCCTAAAGTAACCTGAAGACGTTGAAATCCCCAGTCCTCGCCCCCGCTTCTGACCGCGCCATTCTGCATCTTGACCTGGACGCTTTTTTTGTCTCGGTTGAGGTATTGCGGGACAGCCGGCTTAAAGGCCGCCCGCTGATTGTCGGGGGAAAGGGGGGGAGGGGCGTTGTGGCAGCGTGCAGTTACGAGGCCCGGCGTTTCGGGGTGCATTCGGCCATGCCCATGAAACTGGCCATGCAGCTTTGTCCTAACGCGCTGGTCATTTCCGGCGACATGGAAGCCTACAGCAAGTACTCCCGCCTGGTCACGGAGATCATCGCCGACCGCGCGCCGCTCTTTGAAAAATCGTCCATTGACGAGTTCTACCTGGACCTGAGCGGCATGGACCGCTTCCACGGCAGCTACGGCTGGGCGTCGGCTTTGCGCAAGACCATTACGGCAGAAACCGGTTTGCCTATTTCGTTTGGGTTGTCGGTCAACAAGATGGTGTCCAAGGTGGCCACCAACGAATCCAAGCCCAATGGGCAGTTGCTCGTACCGCGGGGCACGGAGCGGGAGTTCATCGCTCCGATGTCCATTGGCAAGTTGCCCATGGTGGGCGAGAAGACCTTCCGTTTTTTGCGCGGCATGGGCATCGCACAGGTTCAGACGCTGCGCGAAATGCCCGTGGAATTGCTGGAGCAGCTTATGGGCAAGTCCGGAGGTGAACTCTGGCGACGTGCCAACGCTATTGACGATACACCCGTGGTGCCGCATACAGAAGCCAAATCGCTTTCTACGGAGCGGACCTTTCAGCAAGACACCATGGACATTCGCTTCCTCAAGTCGCTGTTGGTTACCATGGTGGAGAAGCTGGCGTTCAAGTTGCGCGAGCAGCAGAAATTGACTGGCTGTCTGACGGTCAAGATTCGCTACTCCAGTTTCGACACCGTCAGCAGGCAGGCGCATTTGACCTACACCGCAGCCGATCACGTACTGTTGCACAAGGCCGAAGAGCTGTTCGACAAACTCTACGACCGCCGTTTGCTGATTCGCCTGCTCGGGGTGCGCCTCAGCGATCTGGTGCAGGGTCATCAACAGATTGATCTGTTTGACGACACCCCGGAGTACATCCGGCTCTACCAGGCCATGGACCGCATGCGCTCCAAACACGGCGCCAACAAGCTCATGCGCGCTGTGGGCTTGGGTTTGGTCAGCGCCCGTCCTGATTTTAACCCTTTCGCTAAAGTATAGCATGGAAACTTATCGCTGTCTCTGCTTCCCACTATTTGCTCAATGGGCACGACCGGGAGTTTCTAAAAAACCCAGATACGAGGCTTGTGCGCAACTAAGTAGGTTAGGTTTTTAGAAGCTCCCAATAAAATGATCAACATGAACGCAACAAAACGCAAGACCTCCCCCAAAACTGCCGTCAGAAATCAGCCCCGCCGCCTGCACCGTTTTGGTCCCGGGCAGAGGAAATTCGGTCCGGCAGTTGGGCCAGAGCGCCAACGGAATTCGCAAGCAGTCTTGCAGCCGGTCCTCCCGTTGTCTGAGCCCCTGACGCTGCAGCCGCAGCCGACAGCGCCAGTGCGTGATCCGCAGCCGGCAATGCCGGTCCGCGTTCTGCAGCCGGCACGGCGGGTTGATGCCCCGGACCCTCACCGGGCGCTGGCTCGCGTGCGGACCGTGCGCGGCCAGCGGGTATTGCTGGAGCGAGATCTGGCTTCGGCGTTGGGCACACTTCCCGGGCGGCTGGCCGATCTGGCTCTGCGCCATGCGGACTGGTTCCCGGACACTGCCCGATTTGCGCTCAGTGCCTCGGAGGCTGTTCAGCAGGGGCTTTGGTACACGCGCAGCGATGGGAACCACGCAGACGTCCACAAGCCCTTTAGCCGGGCTGGCCATCAGCGCGCCACTGAACGCGCTGTTCTGGACCAAACAGCTTTTCCCCCGCTCCCTCCGGTGGTCTATGCGATCGATGGACTGATCGCAGCGGCGCATTGGTTAAGTACGGAGGCCGCCCGCGCTGGCGATCCCTATGCGGAATGTGCCGACTTGTCGGCGCGGTTTCGCCTGGCCTGGGCAGCGCTTGACCCGGATCGCTCCTGATGATCGCCTCAATGCCTGCCTCGCAGGCCTGCCCGGAGGCCTGCCCCGGAGGCTTGACCCGGATCGCTCCCGATGATCGCCTCAATGCCTGCCTCGCAGGCCTGCCCCGGAGGCCTGCCCCGGAGGCTTGACCCGGATCGCTCCCGATGATCGCCTCAATGCCTGCCTCGCAGGCCTGCCTGAATATTCACGTCGTTAATTCCTCTGCCATGTCGCTGCAAACACTTCACCGTAGCTTCTCTACCATCCCGTCTCACACGCCTTCCGCGTCCTTGAAAGAATCTTCGCTGGTTCGCCATACCAGGCTGAGCCCTGTGGAGCAGGCTTCGCTGCTGCTTGCTGTACAAGCGGATGATCCTGCCCGTTGGCCGGTCTACCAGTCCGCGTTTGAATGGTCAATGGATCTCTTTGAGGTATCCCGTTATTTTCCTGCTGAAGAGAAGTATGCCTTGACGGATCCCTTGCGCAAAGCTTCCCGGCGCATTTGCGTTCATCTGGCGGACGCCTGGCGCTATCGGGCCCAGCCGGATGAATTTGTCCTTCATCTGGCACAGGCAGACGCGGCCAATGCAGAAGCCCGGATATGGCTCGATTTTGCCGTGCGCTGCCGCTACATTACGGATGAGGGCTGGCGAACCCTGCACCAGCAATCCGGTGATTTGTCTCGCCTCTTCCGGCAGCTCCAGCAGGGAGATTAAAGGGTATTGCCCGAAACTTCCAGTCGTTCGCTTGCTTATCCGCGCAACCTGTCCGGTTTGCGCTGTCTTTCGCTGTCTCACCATGTACCTCAACTGCCACACCTATTTCAGTTTCCGATACGGCACCTTGTCTCCGCAACAACTCGTTGAAGCCGCAGCCGAGCGGGGCGCGGAAGTTTTGGCCCTTACGGATTTGAACAATACCTCTGCGGTGTTTCCTTTTGTGGCGGCGTGCCGGGAGAAGGGCATCAAGCCCGTGGTGGGTATTGAGTTTCGGGCGGAAGACAAACGGCGCTTTGCGGGTGGTTCGCGAGGGGTACTTTTTTACATCGGCCTAGCTATGGATACCATAGGGTTTCGCCAGCTCAACGAGTTTTTGTCCCAGCACCTTTGTGGCCAGGAGCCTTTGCCGGCCCGGGCCCCGGAGCTGGATCACTGCCTGTTCATCTATCCGCTGGGCAATCTTATTCCGGAGAGCCTGCGCGATAACGAGTATCTCGGGGTGCGTCCTTCCGAGGCGCGCAATTTGCGGCGCCGGCCAGAGTATGCTGCGATGTCCCGGCTGGTGATCTGGCATCCGGTAACTTTTCTGGACAAAGTGGGCTTCAACACCCACCGGTTGCTCCGCGCCATTGATCAGAACACTATCCTGAGCAAGCTGCCTGTTTCTGCCCAGGCCGATCCGGGCGAAGTGCTGCTGGAGGCCGATGTTCTGCTCGAGCCCTACCGCGCCTTTCCCCAGTTGATCTACAACACGATGCGGGTGCTGGAGCGCTGTGTGTTTGAACCGGATACCGCCACCCCCAAAAACCGGAAGACGTTTACAGGCAGCCCGGCAGACGACCGCCTCTTGTTGGAAAAGCTGGCGATGGACGGGTGGAAGCGCCGCTATGGTCGGGGTACCGAAGCGCTTAAGCAGGTTCAGCACGAGTTGACGGTGATTGACAAGCTGGGGTTTTCGCCCTATTTTCTGATTACCTGGGACATCATTCGCTATGCTCGCTCCCGGGGGTTCCGGCACGTAGGGCGCGGCAGCGGCGCAAACAGTACCGTGGCGTATTGTATGGGAATTACTGATGTTGATCCCATTGAGTTGGACTTGTACTTTGAGCGTTTCATCAACCCCCACCGATCTTCTCCCCCGGATTTTGACATCGATTTTTCCTGGGATGAGCGCGATGAAGTGACCGACTACATTTTCAAGCGCTATGGCCGCCGGCATACCGCATTAATTGCGACGTATTCCACGTTTAAGGGCCGGTCTATTATCCGGGAGTTGGGCAAGGTCTTTGGTCTGCCCAAGCCGGAGATTGACCGACTCGTGCGCAATCCGAATGATCCGGCACTGCAGGACGACATCACGCGCATGATTTTTCGCTACGGTGAGCGGATCGCTGACTTTCCCAACCACCTGTCCATTCACGCCGGTGGGGTGTTGATTTCGGAAGAGCCTATCTACCAGTACAGTGCCACGGAGTTGCCGCCCAAAGGATTTCCCATCACGCAGTTTGACATGTACGTTGCTGAGGATATCGGACTGTACAAGTACGATATCCTCAGCCAGCGCGGGCTGGGCCACATCAAAGAAAGCGTGGAGGTGATTCGGCAGAATCTCGGAAAGTCGGTGGATGTGGACGACGTCGAGCGCTTCAAGCGCGATCCGCTGTTGAACGAGCGCCTTCGCGTCGGCGATACCATCGGCTGTTTTTACATCGAATCACCGGCCATGCGGCAACTGTTGCGCAAGCTGGAATGTGCAGACTATCGGACCTTGGTGGCTGCCAGTTCCATTATCCGGCCCGGGGTGGCCAAGTCGGGCATGATGCGCGAGTACATCCAGCGGCATCACCAGCCGGATGCCTTTGCCTACCTGCACCCCAAGATGAAAGAGCTTATGGAAGAGACTCACGGGGTGATGGTCTATCAGGAAGATGTAATTAAAGTAGCGCACCATTTTGCCGGCATTGATTTGGCAGATGCCGACATTTTGCGCCGAGCCATGTCCGGCAAGTATCGCTCCCGCGACGGTTTCCAGAAAATCAGGGACACGTACTTCCGCAATTGCGCCGAGCGCGGTTACCCGGAGCACATTGCTACGGAGGTTTGGCGGCAGATGGAGAGTTTTTCCGGTTATTCGTTTTCCAAGGCACACTCCGCCAGCTTTGCGGTAGAGAGCTACCAAAGTCTGTTTCTCAAGGCGTACTACCCCCGGGAGTTCATGGTGGCCGTCATTAATAATTTTGGCGGATTTTATTCTACAGAGTTTTACGTGAACGAGGCGCGCGTGGCCGGGGCCAGCATCAATGCGCCTTGCGTGAACCGCGGGGCCTACCGGACCTCCATCCGGGGCGAGCAGCTTTTTCTGGGGCTCCAGCACATCAAGGACCTCGAGCGCGAACGAGCCCAGGAGGTTGAAGCGGAGCGTATCCGGCATGGGCCTTTTGATGACCTGGAAGATTTTGTACGCCGCGTACCGCTCAGCCTGGAGCAACTCAATATTTTAGTTCGAATTGGAGCTTTTCGCTTCACCGGCCGAACAAAGAAGCAGTCGCTTTGGGACGCTGCCATGCTTTTTGGTGCAGCGGCAGGTCGGGCACCGGACCACAAGGACGAGCTGTTTTGTGTGCCTGCTCGCCATTATTCGCTTCCCGATCTAACGCACACTTCGGTTGAGGATGCTTACGATGAGTTAGAATTGTTGGGCTTTCCCTTGTGCGACCCGTTTTTGCTGCTGGGTCAACCCCTTCCCGAAAAGCGCAAGCTGGCATCAGAGCTGGCTGCTTGTGAAGGGCGCACGGTGTATGTTCCGGGTTATCTGGTTTGTACCAAGGACGTTCGGGCCAGCAGCGGCGAGCTGATGAAGTTTGGCACCTTCATGGATGCCGAGGGGGGGAATTTTGACACGGTCCATTTCCCGCCTTCGCTCAAGCGTTTTCCGATTGTCGGTAGAGGTGTTTACGGCATGACCGGCAAAGTCACGTTGGATTTTGGCGTTCCAACCCTGGAAGTGCAGCACCTGGAGCGCCTGATCTGGATACCGGATCCCCGCTATGCGGACGCACCGACAGGCCGCGTTCCGGTTGTGGATGCGGCCTCTGCCAAGGCCAAACGTCCAGGGCGTTGGTAAGCAAGCAAGGCTGTAAAGCCTGTACGAAAGTGCGCCAAAAAGCCTTTGCGCAGAAAAGCTGGCCGTGACTGCGCGGCAGCACACTTCGCAGCCTGGTTTCAGAACAGCGTCCCTGTTTCGGGATGGCTGCGGGGAACTTGCCGTTCGATGAGCCGGACATCTTCGTTGCGGGCATTGTTCACTGCATCGGAAACCGGGTAGTACTCCAGCTCGTCTTCCGGATAAGGTTGTAACAGCTTGGCCGCTTCCACAGCAGAACAAGCCGGGTCCAACCAGCTGCGTTCGTCGCCGCGCAGCAGGATAGCCGGCATCCGGTCGTGAATGGAGGCAATGGCCGGCAGTGCCGGCGCGGTGATGATGGTAAACGAATGCAGATCTTGTTCGGGGTCGCGGGTTTCGCCCTCAGCAGCGGGATTCCAGCTTTCCCAAAGACCGGCAAAAGCAAATGCTTCCCGGTCTTTTCGCAAGATTCGAATGGGCTGCTTGCGTTTGCCGGCAGCTACCCATTCATACCAACTATCCGCGATGACCAGGCAGCGGCGCTGCTGGAGCGCGGCTCGGAACGCAGGTTTTTCGGCCAGCGATTCCTGGCGGGCATTGATCATTTTTAACCCAATACTGGGATCCTTAGCCCAGAAGGGAATCAACCCCCAGCGAAAGAACTGGAATTCAAAAGGCTTTTCAGCAGTCAGCACGGGACTCAACCGCGTTGGTGCGATGTTGTAGCGCGCTTCTAGCACGCGGGTGTAGAAATTCGCCCCAAAGCGTTTTTCCAGCTCCTGTTCTGTTTTGGTTATGGTGAACCGACCGCACATAGTGTGAAAGTAAGCACAGCAGGTTTTTTCCGGGTTTGTCTTTGGTATGTTTGCCGAAATGAGGAATGCATGGCAACGATGGCGGGTTACCTGGAATCCAGAGCGATTCCAGGGATGGGGCAAGACTCGCCGCTATTTTGAAGGGTGGTACTTCAAGTTGGTTTCGCCCGAAGAAGGAACGGCACTGGCCGTCATTCCGGGCATCGCCTACGATGAGCACGGACAAGGTCACGCCTTCATTCAGGTCCTGGACGGCCGCATGAACACGGCGGCCTATCACCGATTTCCTGTGGAGGCCTTCCAACCTTCTAAGGATCGATTTGCGTTGCAATTGGGACAAAACTTTTTCACCCGAGATGAAATACGGTTGAATTTGCCCGAGCTGAAGGGTCAGGTACAATTCAGCCAGTCGGTGCCCTGGCCGGTTCGGCCCCTTTCTCCTGGCATCATGGGATGGTATGCGTTTGTGCCCTTTATGGAATGTTACCACGGCATTGTTTCTATGGACTCAGTGCTTCAGGGGCACCTGACGCTGCAAGGCAAGGAGATACCGTTTGATGGAGGTCGCGGGTATCTGGAAAAAGATTGGGGACGCTCTTTTCCGAGCTCCTGGATTTGGATGCAGAGCAACCACTTTGCGCAGGACGTCTCTCAGCAAGGCGTTTCTTTCAAGGCATCCGTGGCCCGAATACCCTGGCTGGGCAACGCCTTTGTCGGGTTTATTGGCGGGCTTTGGGTTGGGGGTAAACTGTATCGCTTCACCACGTATACGGGTGCCAAACTGACCAGCGTGGCGGTTCACGACGGCCATGTGGAGTTGTGCATTCAGGACCGAAAGCACCGCCTTGAGGTCTACGCGGTCCGCAGTGATGGAGCAGAACTAGTTTCTCCGGTACAGGGTTTAATGGCGGGAAGAGTGAGCGAATCCATGTCCGCGCTGCTCCGCGTGCGGCTAACCTTGCACAGTGGAGCTTTGATTTATGAAGGAGAAGGGCGAAATGCCGGCTTGGAAGTAGCAGGTCCTTATCAGGAATTGTTGACCTGAGGGCCGCGTGCAAAGGCCCCACAACCAATAGACAGCACCTGGTAGGCATGCAGCGTGGCACACCAGCATGCACTTTTGCGAAACCGCAAGCGCAAGCAACAGAATCCGTAGTTTCGGGGAGGCGAAAGTTGTGGAGGCGCGGTTTCCAAGCGCAGTTTCCAAAATTAACGGAAAGGCTATGCAGGATTTTTTATTGTATGGGGCTTATGGGTATACGGGGCAACTGATTGCCCGAATGGCGGTGCAGGAGGGTTTGCGCCCTTTGTTAGCTGGCAGAAATGCAGCGCGAACAAAGGCTTTAGCCGAATCATTAGGATGCGAATATGCCGTCTTTCCGTTGGAGGACACGGGTAAACTGGATGAGGCCTTACAGCGCTGTCAATTGGTCTTTCACGCGGCCGGACCTTTTGAACACACCTGTCAGTTGATGGCGGATGCCTGCCTGCGAAACCGCAAGACCTACCTGGACATCACTGGTGAATTGCAGGTATTTGAATATTTTAAAACCAGAGATGCTGAAGCTCGCGCGGCCGGCATCACGCTTTTGCCAGGCACTGGATTTGATGTGGTGCCTTCGGATTGTCTGGCAGCCTGGTTGTCCCAGCAACTGCCAAACGCCGACCAGTTAACTCTTGCTTTGTATTCCCCAGGCGGCAAGCTGTCGCATGGAACGGCGTTAACCGTGCTGGAGAATGCAGCCAAGGGAGGCATGATTCGCGAGAACGGCAAGCTGCGCAAAGTACCGCACGCCTTCCACACTCAGAAATTTGACTTCGGTTTTACCGAAAGAAGCGGTGTGACCATTCCTTGGGGCGATTTATCCACAGCCTTTACCAGTACCGGAATTCCCAATATCCGCGTGTACAATTGCCTGCCCCCTTCTTCGGTTAAGGGCATGCGCATAATCAATTACACCGGCTGGCTGACCCGAATCGGCCCGATTCGGTCATATATGAAACGAAAAATCAAGGAGCGCCCTGCGGGCCCAACGGAGGAGCACCGCCAAAATGCCCGCAGCTACATTTGGGGTGAAGTAATTCGCGGCTCTGAGTCTAAACGAGCCTACCTTGATTTGCCAGAGGGTTACACGCTGACGGCATTGGCCAGCCTGGCAGTCATTCGTCTGGTTTTGGCCGGAAAAGCCCCGGTTGGCTACCAAACTCCAGCCACGGCATTTGGGCCTGAATTGGTTACCGGTATTCCTGGGGTCAGCCGGGTAGTCCTGTAAATCTCAGGAATCCACCCAAACTGCTTCGTAGCGCAGCGCAGGGTTGTTCAGGGCCTTCATCGCTCGGCCAAGTCCGTCCAGCGTGAGGGGGAACATGCGTTTGCCAAAGAGTTCCCGGATGTCCTGGGTGGTACTAAAGTAGGACCAACCATAGTCAGGATTAGGGTTGAGCCAGACCACATGATCAAAATGATCGCGGATCCGGCTGAGCCAGACGCTGCCGGGTTCATCGTTGTGGTGTTCGGTGCTGCCTCCGCGCCAGTGCAACTCTGATGGGGCCATCGCAGCATCGCCGATGATGACCACCTTGAAGTCGCGCTTGAAACGCGCCAGCAATTCCAGCGTGGGGGTGCGTTGATGTTGCCGGCGGAGGTTGTCTTTCCAGACATGCCCGTACACACAATTGTGAAAGTAATACGACTCCATACGCTGAAAGGTATGGCGCGCCGCACTGAACAGTTGTTCACAGGCCAGCACGTGCTCGTACATAGAGCCACCTACATCCATGAGAAGCAATACCTTAACGCGGTTGCGGCGGCTGGCCCGCATGGCAATGTCTAACATTCCGGCATTCTCTGAGGTGCGCCGAATAGTGCCGGGCAGGTCCAATTCGTTTTCGCGGCCTTCGCGGGTCAGGAGCCGCAGTTTGCGCAAAGCGAGTTTGAGGTTGCGGGTATTGAGTTCTACGGAGTCGTCCAGATTTTGAAAATCCCGCCGATTCCAAAGGCCGGTTCCCGTGCGTTGGCCGGGTCCGTCTCCAACTTTTAGACCGTCGGCAGCGGTGCCGCCCTGGCCGAACGGTGAAGTGCCTGCGGTGCCAATCCATTTGTTTCCCCCGGCGTGGCGCTCCTTTTGCTCGCGGAGCAGCTCCGAAAATCGCTTCAGGAGTGCGTCTATTCCCCCGCTGCTCTCCAGATTTTTGATTTCTTCTGGTGTCAAAACCCGCTCCAGCTCCCGCCTGAGCCAATCTTCCGGCACGGCTTTGAGCAGGACATCGGCCTGGTCCATTTGCCCGCGGAAATAGCGCTCAAAAATCAGGTCAAAGCGATCAAGCCAGACTTCGTGCTTCACAAAAGTGGCCCGGCTGAGAAAATAGAAATCGTCGACACTGCCCTCTGTTAAGCCGCGGTCCAAGCCCTCCAGAAAGAGCAGGTACTCGTGCGGACTGACCGGAAAGCCCTGCTGACGCAGGGCAAAGAAGAAATCCAGGAACATAGGCAGAAAACAGCAGATTGAGCGGTAGGCACCGTCGCTGTCCAGACCAAATTTACAGCGGTTTTACCCGTGCATCCAGCAACAAGTCAGCAAATTGTCGCCAATTGGGGTGTTCTTCCCCGATTTGATCGGGTTGTTGCACATGGTGGTACTGGCGCATAATGTCCAGTGCGTGTATTTGCATGGCCTCCAGGAAGTCTTGCAGCGAAACATTCTCCCATTCATCCGGGTGCTCTAAAAAGTCTTCGAGCAAATGGCCTACAAATCGCGCAAATGAAGCGCGGTCAGCCACTTCAGCGGTGTGCAGAACGGCAGATGAAAGTGGGTGTTCCATAGGAGTAAGGATGGTTCTGGAGGAACAAAAGCAAAGGCAATGCCAAATCTTGCCAGTGCCAATACGCTGGAACAGAGCTAACGGTTGCCTGCTCATAAAGCTTGATGAATCGGAAAAACTGGAAGCCGTGAATTACGGTTTTAAACGGTCGCCGCACAGTAAAACGTCCCCCTTCGCCCGTCAATACAAGCCCCGGCCCAGGCTCTCCAGAATGCTCAGGTCCACCTCGTTTTTGATCAGCGCATGCAGGTGCGGGGGAAGGGCCTCGCGAAGGTTCACGGCATTCAGTTGTTCCGGCTCCATGCGGTCCATGACTAGCAATTTGATCCAGTCAATGAGCTCGGATGTGGATGGTTTTTTCTTGAGACCGCGCGTGTCCCGCAGCTCGTAAAACAGGCGCATGGCGCTGGTGATGAGTTTCTGGTCCAGATTGGGGTAATGCACGTCCAGGATGGCTTCCATGGTGGGGCGGTCGGGGAAGCGGATGTAGTGGAACAAGCAACGCCGCAGAAAAGCGTCCGGCAGTTCTTTTTCGTTGTTGGAGGTGATCACGACAACCGGCCGATGCCGGGCCGCAACGGTCTGCCCTGTTTCGTAGCAGAAAAATTCCATTTTATCCAGTTCCAGCAACAGGTCGTTCGGGAATTCAAGATCCGCTTTGTCAATCTCGTCAATGAGCAGGACGTGTGTCCGGTCGGCGTCAAAAGCCTCCCAAAGCTTGCCTTTTCGGATGTAGTTTGAAATGTCCTCCACGCGCTCCGACCCCAATTGCGAATCGCGAAGCCGGGATACCGCATCGTATTCGTAGAGTCCCTGTTGCGCCGTCGTGGTGGATTTGACGTACCAGGTCAACAACGGCAAGTTAAGCGCAAGGGCCACTTCGTGGGCCAAAACGGTTTTTCCAGTGCCGGGTTCACCTTTGACCAGCAGGGGCTTTTGCAGGGTGACGGCCGCATTCACCGCAATTTGCAATTCGCGGGTGGCGACGTAGCGTTCGGTGCCGGTGAAATGCGCCTGATGTGGGGGGGAGGGGGCCATGGATCGATTTTGGAAGTTCCATTGAGGAGTTCACACAAAGAAAGGGCAGTCCGATGAAGGAATCAGCCACCCTTTCTATTTTCGATGGGTGAACACGAGCTCGCAGGACGCCCAGCAACCCCTTCCACCGTCTGGTGCTGCGGAGGGAAGCGGTCAATTTTCCCGGTTCAGCCAGTGCCCAAACTGCCAAACCAGTTTTCAGCCGGATTGGCGGTACTGCCCGGGTTGCGGTCAGGAGAACAGGGCGGTTATTGCCTCGTTTTCTACGTTGGTCACCGATTTTCTAGGTGACTTTTTCACGTTTGATTCGCGATTTTTTCGTACCATCTTTCCGTTCTTTTTCCGCCCGGGTTTGCTGACCCGGGATTATCTGGAGGGTCATCGGGTGCGCTACGTCGGTCCCATTCGCATTTTGGTTTTTGGTTGCATTTTGCTTTTCGCGTTGGTGGGGCGAAAGATCAATCAGCAGAGTTGGGAGTTTTCCTCGCCGGATGGCACATCGCCTATTCAACTATCCTTCAAGGACGATTCGGATACGCTCAACGCGCAGGAAGAAGGGTTGCCGATACCAAATCCTGCGTTGGATTCTGCCAGCACTTCCGCCGTGACACTAGATACTGCGGCATTAAAAAGCAACCGTAGGGAAGATAACTTTCAGTATATCTTCAAGCAAATCCCTTTGCTGTCGGATAGCCTGAGCCCTGAAGAAATCGGGAACGAATTGGTTCCGAAAAAGTCGTACTGGCGTAGAAAATTAGTCGTGCAGTCAGCAAAGGTGTATCAGAGCCAAGGCAAGAGCCTGGTTACTTATATGGTCGGTAATGGGACATTGATTATTCTGGTTAGCGTATTTATGCAATCCATATTTATGCGGCTTTTATACATTCGTAGGAAACACCACTTTATTGAGCATTTCATTTTTACCACCCATGCCCACGCTGCCATTGTTTACTTGCTGGTATTCCTGCTGCTGCTGGAATGGATCACCGGCTCTTTTGCTGCGTGGTCGGCATTTATCTTAATTCCCTATTTGTACTTGAGTTTGCTCAAAGTTTACCGACAAAGTTGGAAGAAGACACTCGTTAAATACGGCATCATCAGCATAACATATTTAATGTTATTTATGCCAATACTGGGTGCGGTTGCCCTCGGGATAAGCTTCCTTTTTATTTAGGGTACTCCTAAAAAACCCCATATCCTGCGTTATGCCCAATTTTTAACCTCCTCATTTACAGGAGAAAACTCCGGCGTTAAAAATTGGGCATGCCTTGTCTCCGGGGTTTTTAGAAGCACCCTCTAGCGCTTATTCGCTTAAACGCTCGGCAATCTCCGCAGCATCAGAATATTCATCCGGATAATAAGCTTTTTCCATCGCTGCAACTTCCAACAAGAACCGCTTTTCGCGGAAAAAAGCAAAGGTAATCGCGGCAACTGTGCAAAGAATGACACCTACCAACCCGGTAAGGCGAACCCCCATGTCATTGCCTGGGTCTTTTCCAAACTGGATCAAAATGGCGATGACAATCATACCTGCGGTTTGCCCAAGTTTTTGGCTCAGGTTGCGAACAGCAAAGAACAGGCCTTCTTTCTGTTCGCCGGTTTGCTTGCCATCCAAATCAGAAATGTCTGCAAGAAGTGCAGAAGGCAAGATGCTCATAATGGCCAGGGGAATGCAGGTCATGGCGCTGACCAGGTAGCCTTGCATTCGAAGGTCTATGGGAAAGCGACCCAAGTTAAATACCCCGAGCAATGCCAAACCGAGCAGCAAAAAAGAAAAATTGATCAGCTTTTTTTGACCGAAACGGCGCACAAAAAAGGGAAGCAAACCTAAAAACGACAATGCACCGACGATCATCAGGCCCATGAGAATGGTTCCGAAAGAATCGGGTTGCAGCAACAGCACTGTGACGTAATACAATAAACTGGAATACACGATGGCCATGGCTGTATTGTAGCTGAAGTCAGCTACCAGGAAAAACTTAAAGTGTCGGTTTTTAATGGTTTGGCGAATGGCCGAATAAATAGGTGTCGTGGCCGGTTTGGAAATGCAATAGCGTTTTTCGTCGATGCTCCATGCGGGAATGGCGAGGCAAATGCCAGCAATGATGGTGTAAAACCAAATGGAGTATTGGTAAGCTTTGATTTTTTTAGCCACATTTAATGCTTCGGCCAGGTATTCGGAAAGCTGCAGAAAGGCTGCTGCTAAAATCAAGCCAACCATAAGAGCGATTCCCTGGTATGTAGCCAGTTTTAATTTCTCCCGACTGGTATGCCCCAGTTCTGGCAAGAGCGCATTGTATGGGATGTTGTACAGCGTCATGAAGAGGAAAAAGCCAAATTGAGAAATCAAAAGCCAGATAACATTTCCTGTGCTTGCCCTGTTGTCGTTCATGGGCAGATACATCATGGCGCAGAAAAAGACCGTGGGAATTACCGCAAGCCTCATCAGCGGAATTCGCCTACCCAGCGGATTTTTGCTTCGATCACTAAACTGGGCAATCAAAGGATCCGTGATGGCATCAAACAAGCGGCCGGCAGCCATCACCAACGCGAGTAGGGTTACAAATCCAAAGACACGGACATTGGGAATCAGCGGGATCAAACCCTGATTGGCAGGCGGGTCATAATAATAAATTAGCATCACCATATAGATGCCCGACATCAAGGACCAACCCAGCATCCCCGTGGCATAGGCCACTTTTTTGCGAAAGGGAAGCAATTCTGCAGCCATCCGGTTTTGTTATCTTACGCCAACCCATTTGAAACCCGAACAATTATGCTGCGCGAAGTTAACGGAACGAATTTGTACTGTGAGGTTAGCGGACAGGGGGAGGAGACCTTGTTTTTTAGCCATGGCTTGCTTTTCCACGGGGGAATGTGGGCGTGTCAGGTCGCCGATTTTTCGCGCGATTACCGCTGCGTGGTCTACGATCACCGGGGTCAGGGCAAAAGCAGCCGATCCGGGGGGCGGGACATGGATCTGCTGGCCGCTGACGCAATTGCCCTTTTGGAGCAATTACAACCTGGCCCTGTGCATTTCATTGGTCTGTCCATGGGCGGATTTGTCGGGTTGCGGGTAGCGGCCCGACGCCCTGATCTGGTTCGTTCGCTCGTCTTGCTCAATACTTCCGCAGATTCGGAGTCGAACTCGAAAAATTACCGGTCTTTAGTTTTGGCCGTGCAGTTGTTTGGCGTGCGTGCGGTTACTTCCCGCGTTTTGCCCATTATGTTCAGCCAAACTGCACGAAACAACCCGGAACAACAACCTGTAATCGACCATTGGAAGGGGTGGCTGCACAGTTTGCCCAGAGAAGTGGTGAATGCCGTCAAAGGAGTCATTCATCGGCCGGAGGTTCTGGATGAAATCACCGCTATTGCTCGTCCAACCCTTATCCTGGCCGGCCAGGAAGACAAGGCTACCTCCGTTTCAAAGTCCATAAAGATGGCTGGCCTGATACCCAATGCTCGTCTGGAGGTGCTGGATGGGGTAGGACACATGTCCGCTCTGGAGGCCCCCGATCGGGTCAATGCGTTGATCCGGGAGTTCCTGGCTACCCTTTGAGCCCGGTGCTTGAGCCAATTCGCAGAAACACCAAGCGTTCCGAGCGTGACATTGCTTCGTCGTATTGGTAGCCTTGTTCGGCAAATCCGGCTAGTTGCTCCGGACGGGTAATCCTCTTTTGGATGATCCAACGGGCCATGTAGCCTCTGGCTTGCTTGAGAAAAAGCTGGATGGGTTTGTAAGCGCCATTTTTGAGCTCGCGGAAATCAACGCTGATTACGGCTGCCTCCAGCATAGCTGGTTTAATGACTTTATAGTATTCCGCAGAGGCCAGGTTAAGCACCAATGGCTTTTCGCCGGCCAATTCCCGCAGCGCAGCGTTGACTTGCTGTGTTGGCAATTCGCCCCAGTAAGCATAAAGATTTTTAGTCTTTTTAAGGGCCAGTGATGTGCCCATCTCCAACCGGTAAGGCTTCATTAAATCCAAAGGCCGCAAGAGCCCGTGCAGACCGGAAAGTATACGCAGGTGATTTTGAGCCCAGGCCAAATCAGCGGGCTTGAGCGACGCGGCATCCAACCCCTGATACACATCTCCGAGAAAACTGAGGAGTGCAGGTTTTGCTAGCTCCGGTGTAAAATCTGGATTCCACTCCTGGAACCGGCGGTGATTCAGCAGCGCCAAATCCGGACTGATGTCCATGAGTTCCGTTAGTTTGGCGGGGGAAAATTTTCTAAGGCGCGCCACAAGTTCCTGGGAGCGCTCCAGGTTTTCAGGCAAGGTATAGCGCGACGCGGGTTGCGAACTTTCCGGGCTCAGCCGTTTGGCCGGCGACAACAAAACAATCATGCGCGCAAAGCTACCTCGGACAGCGTTTTTGGTCTCGACTTATTTGCCGGTCAATTTCTTGCGCATCCCCATCAGAAGGTCATAAGGGGTGTCGACCACGGCCATATTGGCCATCCAGGCCGGGATACTACCGGCAGGGTCGAACAAGGCCTGATAAACCACTTCCACCTGTCCATTGCCTTTGGGAGAAATCTGGTAGAAGCCTTCATACAAGGTCATGCGCACTATTCCGGATTTTTCCGGAACTTTTCCGCTCAGGCCCTTCAAAAGAATGGTGACACTGCCATCGGAAGCCCGCTTGATCGTGTTGCGAAGCACCAAGTCGCGGTCGCTGACCGGCCAGGGCGAATCGTTCAGCGAATAGGAAATGATCTCGGAGTCACCATTGCGCTCCACTTCTCTGGCGTTAATAACCCGCGGTACCCATTCCCCATAACGGGGAAAATCGAAAATGACCTCGAGTACAGCCTCTGGCGTACTCGAAAACTGAACGATGGCTTTGGATTCCTTCATCGGCTGATTAGCCACCGTGCGCACGTAGACTTTCACGCCGTTCTGGTCCTTTTCCAACTTCCACGCAGACTGGGCCAAAAGGGTGCCTGAAGAAAAAAAGAAAAGGCCCAGTCCAAGCGACAGGGCCTTTTTAGAAAAGCTTGCGTTCATTCTTTTTCGATGAATTCACCCACGTAGCGGTCCAAGGCTTTGCGCTTGAGATCTTCGCGATTTTCCAGGTATTTTTCCAACTGTTCATCGGTTAACAAAGCCTTTACTTTGGCATCTGTTTCTTTGAATGTGGCTTGCTGCTTTAGGTTAAAAGCATCGCGCTCGCCGTCGGTGTTCTGCCAGTTTTCGCGTGAGGTCCGAAGATGCTCGCCAAACACTTTTTTAGCTTGCTCAGTTTGAGCCTCGGAGAAGTTCAGGACTGTTGCGTATTCTTTGGCCACTTTGGTTGCCTGTTCGGTGGCTTCGCTTTGAGCAAATGCACTTGTGCCCAAAAGGGCAAAGAACAGGAAAAGGAGGGTGTTGAAGCGTTTCATTGGTTAAAGGGTAGGTAATGGGTAGAATTAACAGCGTATAGAGGGCGCAAGTAGGTCAAAAGAAGCAAAAACCGGGCCAAAACCAAGGGTTTGAACGGGGAAAAATCCTTTAGCATCAGCATTTGCCGCCACTTTCGGTACCTTCAAAGATGCTTCCCAAATGCCATTAGACAAAATCCGATGCTGGCTAATTGTGGAGAAAGTGTGCGAAGCTTTCGGGGCAAAATGATACCGGAACAAGGGTGGGAAGGGTAATTTTGACCTTGGTGAACGCTCGACTTTCATTGCTGGTGTTCCTACCGCTCGGAGCTGTTGGCTCACGTTCCAACTGGGAGTTGCCAGGTCAAAACCCAGCCCTTCCCCCAGATTGATCTGACGGCTGCTTTATGCTGCCAGACAGAAAAACCACAACAGGGCCGACCAAGGGAATCCCGCACACCGTTGGTCTGTTTCAGGAGCGCAACATGCGCACAAAAGGCAGGCCAAGCGAAGGCAAGCCAAACGAAGGCAAGCGAAGGCAAGCCACAAAAGGCAAGCGAAAGCAAGCCGGTGATCGGACAGCGGACTCCATCAGGTTGAAGGGTTTTCCTTTTGGAAGATTCTTCTGGCTCAACAACGTGCGCGGGGACTTTTCCGGTAAGGTCCCCGCCTTTTTTTTCCGCAGGTCCACCGCTACAATGCGCCACAACCCCACTTAGACGTGACTGGGCAAACCACTTACCTCTACCTGCTCCAGCCCGAAGATCTGGCCCGCGAAATGGGGCTTGCTTTGGCTAAGTTGCTGCCGCAATTGCAAGCGGATGACTTCGTTCCGCGGATGAGTGGCCGTGCAGGCTTAGACCCGGTTGCTGTCCGCCGAATCTTAAAAGGCGCTGGCCGCCGCTATCCTTTCCGCATTTTCGCTCACGCTAACCTGAAAGGGGGCATCGGAAAAACAACGTCTGCGCTGGCCCTTGCTACCCGTGCAGCCAGCCTTGGCTACCGAACGGTTATTCTTGACCTGGACCCGCAGGCCTCGGCCAGTCTGGCGCTCGGGGTAGAGGCCGGCGAAGAAGACGCCATTTTTTACGACCTCTGGTCCAAGCCAGCCGATCATCTGCCTGGTGCCTTGTACGAAATCCAGCCGGGGCTGCTTTTGTTGCCGTCATCGCTGGAGAACAGTTTGTTGGATAGCGCATTGATGCACCCAACGCTTCAAAAGAATGCCGTCAGAGATGTGTGTGCCGTGTTGCGCCAGCAAGACGTTGACCTGGTGGTGCTGGATTGTCCGCCATCGCTGGGCGCCGCCACTATTTCGGCGCTCAGCGCGGCGCATCGCCTCATTATTCCGGTAGGTACAGACGCGTTTTCCTTCAAAGGTCTCGCTCTGACCCTTTCAGAATTGGCTGCTATCGCGGAAACGTTTCATCTTACCCCTCCGGAAAGAACGGTCTTGTTGACCCGCTATGACCAGCGCGAAACCATTGCTCGCCAAGCTTGGGAGCGTCTCCAGCGCGACCACCCAGCCATCCTGGCGCCCCGGCCTATCCGGACCAGCAGCTTGTTTGGCAAAGCGCTCGAGGATCGCACTACCTTGTTTGCCGGATACCGCCAACATCCGGCTCGGCTAGACTATGAAGTGGTTATCCGCACGCTGTTGGAATAACGGTGGAAGGGCCCGCGTGCCCGCCGCCTGCCATGATCGCAAAATCTTGCACCATGAACCCCGAAGACCCTAACCCAGAAGCTGGGCAACCCCAACTGCAGCGCACCCGCCGCCGGTTGTACGATTTGGCTGATTCGCTGGCAGACTCTGCTGAGACTAACCCGGCTGGTGCTGACCCCGCGCCACCCGACTCCGTGTCAATCGACATCGCACCAGCCTCCGCCAACCCACCAGCGGCCGCGGCGAAACGTCCGGTTTCTGGCCGCGAACCACAAACCGTGCAGCCAGCGGCCCATGGGCTTCAATCCATCCGCCGCAAAGAAGCCCTGCTTGTGGTCGAGGATTACCGGCAACGGGCCATCCGACAGGGTATGTTTCCACTGCCCGGCATAGACCTTGCGCTTGTGGCCCGGCTCCAAAGCCAAATGCTCCGCGATTTGGCAGACCGCTACGGCGTACGCCTGGCCGAGCCAGGAGAACCGGGAATACTCGAGCACATGCTTAAAGGATACGGGCTGTTCACCGCGGGGGGAAGCCTGCTGGGCTCAGCCGTCAAGTGGATTCCCGTCTTGGGTTCTGTCGCTGGTATGACTTCTGTTGGGGCTGCCGCAGGCACCAGCACCAAAGCCATGGGCCTCGCTTTTCTGGATCATGTGGAGCAGATTCCGGAAGGGTCCGATCTGAGCGTCGATGATCTCCGGGTTATTTTTGAGCACCCAGATCAGGACCAAGACTAACTGAAGCCAGGTCGCTACTGTGGCGCTCGCACTTTGGCAGGACCATTCAAAAGCGGCACCTCAAGACTGATGGTTTCATCGCCTGCCTGGTAGGGAACGTACGTCACTATGAACTGCAGCATTTCATCGACCGTGCGCATGGACCCTTCGGTAGGCTCCCGAACGGTTTGAGGAGGGTTGTAAGGATTGTCCGGGTTGTCTGGGGTATTGTCCATGACCCCTTCCACAAAAATGGTTGTGCCTTTGCGCAGCGGCAACATTTTTTCAAACGTGTAAAAATATTGCCAGCGGAAATTCCAGTCCGGAATGTGAATGAGCGGTATGGTATCGCCCGCAGGGGATAGCGCAAAGGCCAGAAAGCTCTTGCCGAGCAAGTGCATATGAGGGTTTATGGTCAGCAGGGAAATGTCTTCGGGCAGGGTGAATTGGGTGCGCAAGGTCATCACTGCATTTGGGGGAACGACCAACGGCGGCTCGAGCGGCGTGCCACTTTCGCCAAAAGTGCCCATCATAAACTCATATGTTGGCCGCTTAGGGGGACCCTCGGCAAAAAACAAATTGAACCGGCTTTCGTCCGTCAGCGGCACAGAAGAGGGTCCATAATGCATATCATTGATAAAGAAGGCGCCGGATTTTGGCAAACGAAACCCGCCGATTCCCTCCGGGTATGCCGTGTGCTGTACACCGGGCAGGTAATTGCATACCATGCGGGTAAGTTCAGGCCAGCTGCCGTCGTCATTCAGGTTGTCCATGACGCGCTGAACATTAACTGCCGGGGCATCGAGATTGGTCGGCACGATGCGCTGGCCACCGTAAACATTGGCCTTTGCGCCATCGCGATAACTGATCAGGTTGGCGTTCATGTGGTGCACCAGCATCCGCTCGCCCGGAATGAATTCTATGGCCCGGACAAACGTGTCGTGGTCCAGTTGAAATGGGATTTTCATAAGCAGGAACTGGTCGCGGCTATTGCCTGGAATGGCATAAGGTGGAAAGAGGAGCACCAGATCCGGTTCCCCCAGGTTGGATTGCGAAGGGTAATACCCCGGAAAAACGCGCTGTGTGGTGTCGCCAATTGGTGCGCCGGCATCCGCCCAGCGAGCCAGGCGGTCAATCTGCTCGCCGGTCAGGATTTTCTCGTTTAGAAAATGGCGGTAGTTTGGGTCGGCGGGCCAGGGCGGCATGATCCGTTTGCCGGTGACCAGCTTGATCATTTTGCTGCGCTTGCGGATGTCTTCATAACTCGCCATCGGAAAAGGGCCACTTCCTCCGTCGCGGTGGCAAGGGGTGCAGTTCTCGTAGATTAACGTGGCGATTTCCGGGAAGAAGCCAGGAATGCTGTCCTGCTTTGTGGCATCAGCAGAGGCGCCATCGCCGTCCGTTTTTGTTGAACAACTGTTCAAAAAAAAGACAGAGCCGCTCCAGGCAAGAACCATTCCCCCGAGAAATAAAAAAGACCGGATTCGCAGCGAAAAGTTTGGGATCACAACCGCAAAGGTAAGGCGGGCGAAGGGCCTACTCAATCAGGCAGCCTACGGGTCGCGTTCGGGCTACCGGAGGCTTCTGACCGGCTTCAAACGCCACCAGGGCGTCGCGGAGGTAGTGTTCGGTAGGTTCCAGACGCTTTTGCCCTACTTCGTAAGCCCAATTGTCGATGCCGCCCTGGTAAACAATGCGCCCGTTTTCATCCAAAAGCAGGGCTTCCGGCGTTGTATTGGCACCTAGGGCTCGTGTTAGGGCGTATTCCGGGTCCAGGATCATGGAAAAGTCAAGCCGAAAGCGGCTACAGTACTTGCGTATTTGCAATTCACTGAAGAATTCTCCGGGAAACACTCCGATGAAGCGAATGCCGCGGACCTGGTATTCAGCCGCAAGCGTTCTAAAGGTATAGGCGTAGTCCAGGCAAAGCGGGCATTCCGGCGAGAGCACGAACAACACGGTGGCTGAGTCACTGTTGAGGGATGCTGTAGAGAAACCAGAGCCGCCTAAACGGGTCAGCGCCATGGCAGGGACTCCGTTGCTGCCTTTGGCTGCGGTGGCTTCGGATGCTTGACCAGTGGCTTTTTGCGCTGCCCCGGATTCCGGGTCAGCATTGCCGCAGCCTGCCGAGAGCAAACTGAACAACACCACCATGGTAGGCCAGTAGATCCATGAAAGGAGTGCTCGACCATTTACGGCCACCCGCATTTTTTTAACGGGCGAAGGGGCGAAGGAGGCGGTGCAGGAGCGGAGCATCATTTAAAGCTACGGGCAATGCCCGAGGTTCTGGCGAATCGGTTTTAGACGTTCATTCTGTACAGAAAGCCGTCAGGCGTTGAGCGGGATGGTAAAGTGGAACGTACTGCCGCAATGTGGTTTGGATTCCACCCAGATATCGCCTTGATACTGCCTGACAATGCGCTTGGTGATGGCCAGCCCCATGCCGCTCCCCTCATATACTTCTTTATCGCCGACCCGTTGGAAAAGTCCGAAAATTTTGTCTTGGTAAGCCGGGTCAATGCCAATGCCGTTGTCGTGAATAGAAAAACAGTAGGTGTTTGCGCTTGAGGTGTAGGATATTAAAACTTCTGGGTAGAGCTTGTCGTTGAACTTCAGGGCATTGTTGATCAGGTTCTGGAACAACTGAATCATGTGTTCCCGGTTGGCCATAATGTTAGGCAGGTATTCCGCCATGACGTTGGCTTTGCGTTCCTGGATAAGCTGGCTGAGGTTGTTGGTCACGGTGGCCAGCACATCGTTCATGTCCAGTGCCTCAAACGATTCAGCTTTGTTTTCAAGTTGGGTGTACTGCAGCAGGTTGGTGAGCAGCGAGCTCATGTCGCGAACAGCTCGCTGAATATATTGAAAATAGTCTTCTGTATCTTCGTCTATGTAAGGTTTGAACTTTCGTTCAATCAAGGTGCTGAAGTTGCCAATTGTTCTAAGCGGCTGTTTCAGGTCATGGCTGGCGGCGTAGGCAAATTGTTTGAGGTCTTCATTGGCCAGGGTGAGCTTTTCATTTTGCTCCTCCATGGTTTGGTTGTGGTTTTCAAGCACCGCATTCAAGCTGCGCTGGTTCCGGTAATTGTAGTAGGAGAACCAGAGAAAGCCGAGCGTAAGCAGGGCGCCTACGCCCCCGACCAACATGGTCAGGGTTTTTATTTGCCGGTCCTTGGCAAACAACAGGGCTTGCTGATCCGCTTCATTTTGTAGGATGCCGTAACGCGCTTCCAACGTGGAGACCATCGATTGGCTGCGATCAGCAAATAGGGTATCCTTTAATGCGATCAGTTTCAACTGGTAGGCGTAAGCGGAGTCATGCATGCCAGCCAGATGAAAGGTTTCGGCCATGTGCCCATAGGCCTCTTCTTCGACATCGGTGAGCGCATAGGCTTGTCCCACCTTCAGGCCTTCGCGGAAATTCGCCAGCGCTTGTTCAGTGTCACCCTTGCGTTGGGCCAATAATCCCAATCCGAGCAGGCTGTGAGATATTTCACTGTGCTCGGACATCTTCAGGGCTACTTCCAAGGATCGTCGGTAACAGGTTTCCGCAGAGTCTAACTTGTTTTTGGCCAGGTAGCATTTTCCTAATGCGCCGTTAGCAAAAGCAATGCCGTAGTCCATTTCATTGCGCTGAGCAATGCGCAGCGCCACCCGATTGTACCAAAAAGCGGAATCCCACTGGTTCTGGTCAATAAAAGCGGCGCCTATGGTCCCATAAGCGCCGAGCAACAAGCTTTTTTGGTCGAATCGGCTGGCCAGCCGAATGCAACGGCGGAAGTAGGCGTTGCTTTCCTCCAGCTTTTGCTGGTGGCTGAGAATGTCGCCCATGGAGTAAAAAGACTCGGCCAAACCGGCGGAGTCTTTTCGGGCTTCGCGTATCCGAATGGAAGACAGTTGGTTAGTAATGGCTTGACCATAGGCGCCGGAATACAGGTATTGCAGCGAAATCCAGTCATAGGCCACCGCGCGCAAGGAGTCGTCATTTAGGCTTTCAGCCAACTCCAGGCTTTCATGGTAAAATTCCAGCGCCCGGGAATACTCGTACATCGCGTAGTGCGTGTACCCCAGATCAAAGAGCACATCGAAGGCCATTTCTTGGTTCCCTGCCTGCTGATAGCCCGCTAAAGCTTGCGCATATAGCGCAAGGGCTGAGTCATACTGATAGCGGTCGGCATAATTGTGCCCGAGCTGGGAGGCCCAAGCTGCTCGCTGCTCTGTTGAGGCATGCGGGGTGCCGGACAGGAGTTGAAGCAGACTATCTGCTACTCCGGCCTGGGAAATCCCCACCTGGCCTGTGATTAACAGGGCAGTAAATAATAACCGTAATCGCATGTTTGCACTGCCTTGTTGCCTGTTCCTGTCCACACCTGACCTGTCTGAGTTCTACGATAATAGGGCTAAAAAGTTCCCTATACTGCTCATATTCAAGGATTAAGAAATCATGACAGGGATGTCAACTTTTGGAAACAAGCATTTTAGGCCGTATTCAAAGAGCGGTTGCTGGCAAGGAAATAGTCCCCGGAACGTGGAGGTTCAAAGGGTTCCGGTCGGAGCGTTTATTGCCGCACGTAGATCCGGTAGCCCCAGGCGGGAAGGTCGACCGAAAGTGGTGAAGCGCCACTCAGCGATTCCCCCGAAAAATACTCCTGGTAGGTACCGGCAGGGGTGTTTTCGGTCAAACTGGCTTGGGCTGGCTCATGCGAGAAGTTAAACAAGCAAAGGACCTGGTTGTCGCCTCGGGTAAACGCGTAAATGCGGTCGTCATCGCTCGTGACCAATCGGCGCATCCCGCCGCCATGGATGCCGTTCCAAAGCGCGCTTTGGCTGGTTTTTAAGGAGCAAAGCTTGGTGTAAAAATCACCGAGGGCGAAATTGTTCCAAACGATGGGGTCTTTTTCAAAGAAATCCAGTCGTTTTTGCACCGGGGCTTCCTGACCTGAATAAAGCAGAGGCATTCCGGGAACGGTGAAACTGAAGACGGCCATGGTTTTTGCCGCATCGCCCATTCGCTCATACTCAGTGCCGTTCCAACTGTTTTCATCGTGGTTGGAGGTAAACACCATGCGGTAGGCTGACGGTTCGTAGATGCTGTCCTCTCGGTGCCAATGGGCATCCAGATCGTCCAGGCTTTTCTTGCCCTGGGCTATGGCGTTCATGGTGTGGTGCAAGTTCCACGAATAAGTCATGTCGAAGGCCTTTTCGTGCATGGCGGCCTCCTCAGCCTCCGCCAGCATAAAGACGGGCTTAATGGCATCCAGCTCAGCGCGAGCACTGTCCCAGAACGGCGTAGGTACGGATCCGGCAACATCGCAGCGGAAGCCGTCAATATCAAATTCCTCCACCCAATACTTGAGGCAGTCTACCATGTAGTTGCGCAAGGCGCCTTGGTCATAGTTGAAATCAGCTACATCTGACCAGTCCGGTACCGGTGGAATGATAGCTCCGGTGCTGTCGTGGGTGTACCATTCGGGATGCGAGTTGACCAAATCGTTGTCCCAAGCGCTGTGGTTGGCCACCCAATCCAGAATCACGTACAGCCCTTGCTCGTGCGCTTTTTGTACAAAACGGCGGAAATCTTCGGAAGTGCCAAACTCCGGATTCACGGCTTTGAAGTCGCGCACGGCATAGTAACTGCCCATGGTGCCTTTTCTGTTCTCCACGCCGATGGGATGGATGGGCATCAACCAGAGAATATCCACCCCCATGGCGGCCAGACGCGGCAGCTCTTTTTCTACAGCAGCCAGCGTCCCTTCCGGACTGTACTGGCGCACGTTGACTTCGTAGATGACGGCATCCTTAGTCCACTCCGGAGCGGTGCCATTGCCTTTTGCAGGGGCTTCCGCGGTTTCGGAGGGCTGAGAACTACGGCAGGCATTCAACCCGCCAAGCCCAATCAGCAGGGCAGGAATCAGGAAACTTTTTCGGAAATCCATGTTCGGCTCAGGTTTATCAGGGCATCGGTGGAAGAATCGTGTTGACTGGCAGGGTCACTACCGGTCAGCTCGGGCAAAATTGCCCCAGCTAACTGTTTGCCGAGTTGCACTCCCCACTGGTCAAAACTAAAAACATTCCAAAGGATACCCTGGATGAAAATTTTGTGTTCGTATAATGCGATAAGCGATCCGAGTGTTTTGGGGTCCAGGTAGCGAATCAGCAAGGTGTTGCTGGGGCGGTTTCCCTCAAACACTTTGTAGGGCAAAAAACGGCTGATGGTTTGGGCGTCCTCGCCGGCAGCCTCTAACTCGCGCCTGGCTTCGAGCGCGGTTTTTCCATTCATCAGCGCTTCGCTTTGCGCAAAGCAATTGGCCAGGAGCTTGGCGTGGTGATCGCCAATAGGATTTTGGGTTTTTACTACTGCGATGAAGTCGCAAGGCACGAGGGTTGTTCCCTGATGAAGCAATTGGTAAAAGGCGTGCTGACCGTTGGTGCCCGGTTCTCCCCAAACAATTGGGCCCGTATGGTAGGCGATAGGCTGGCCATTGCGGTCAACGGATTTTCCGTTGCTCTCCATATCCGTTTGTTGCAGGTAGGCCGGAAAGCGGTGTAAATACTGGTCGTAGGGCAACAAGGCCAGGCTTTCTGCACCAAAGAAATTGCGGTACCAGAGCCCAAGCAGCGCCATGACATAGGGCATGTTATTTTCTGGAGGGGCTTCCGCTAAATGCTTGTCCATGGAGTGAGCCCCTTCAAGTAGCTCGGTGAAATGTTCCGGGCCTACCGCCAACATGATAGAAAGACCTATGGCCGACCACAGCGAATAGCGACCGCCTACCCAGTCCCAGAACGGAAACATGTTCTCGGGATCAATGCCAAAAGCCATGACTTCTTTGGTGTTGGTGGACATGGCCGCAAAATGGTGTTGCACATAATCCGGATTGCCCGCCTGATCTAAAAACCAGCTCCGGGCACTGAGTGCGTTGGTCAGGGTTTCCTGGGTGGTAAAGGTCTTGGAGGCTACCAAAAACAGCGTGGTTTCCGGGTTCAGGTCTTTGAGAGTTTCCACCAAGTGCGTGCCGTCTACGTTGGAAACGAAGTGCAACTTCAGCGGTCCCCAGTAAGCGCGAAGGGTCTCGCATACCATGAGCGGCCCCAGGTCGGAACCACCAATACCAAGGTTGACCACGTCGGTGATCCGCTTGCCTGTGTATCCTTTCCAGGTGCCGCTTCGCACGCGGTTGCTAAAATCCGCCATGCGTTCCAGAACGCGGTTCACCTCCGGCATAACGTCCTGTCCGTGCACGAGCACGGGTTGGTTGCTTCGGTTTCTAAGGGCCGTATGGAGCACTGCGCGCCCTTCGGACTCATTGAGCTCTTCGCCAGTAAGCAGCGCCCGAATGGCATCCGGAACTCGGCACTCCGCGGCCAGATCTAAGAGCAGATCCATGGTTTGCCGGTCAACCCGGTTTTTGCTGTAGTCCAAAAGCAGACCACAAGCCTCCAGGTGAAAATTATCAAAGCGCTGAGGATCTTCGGCAAACAAGCTGCGCATCGGCACATGCCGCATAGCCGCAAAATGAGCTTCCAGTTCCTTCCAGGAGCGGGTTTGCGTAGGATTTATTTTGGGAAACATTAATTATGTTATCGATAAGATTAAAAATCTTATTGTTGTTAGCGAATGCTGAACGAATAGGCATCGAGCGTTACGGAACCAAGGCCGTCTACATCAGCCACCATTGGTGCAGCTCCTTTATTAAGCAGGACATAACTGGTTTTTTCAAACCAATCCCTTCGAACAATCAATAGATCTTTTTCGGCTCTAACTACTTGCGTGCTGCCGTAAAGTAGCGCGGAATTGTTCAGGCGCCCCTGCAACAGTTCGGTAAATTGGCGGTGCAGCGTTTGTTCTTCGGGCGACCAATCGGTGAAACGCATCATCCTTCTGCTGTCGGGATCGCCTCCTCCAGGCATGCCGATTTCATCGCCATAATAGACCACGGGCAATCCCGGGATGGCTGTTTGAAAGGCCATGAGCAGTGCCATGCGCGAGTAACCAATGGAGCTGCCTACCGTGACAGCGCGATTCCATCCAGCCTCTTTGTCGTCTTCGCCTGCGAGTAATCCGCCACCGGCAATGCTGGTAAAACGGGCCATGTCGTGGTTGCCTGTAATGTTGCCCATCAAGTGGTGGTGCCCGAAAGCATCCAGGCTGGCGTGCAATTCTGCTGCCAGGGAACCAAAATCCCCTTTGTCCGTGGTCAGGCAGGATCGGGCCGCAAAGTACAGGGGAAAGTCAAATTGGGCATCCAGCATACCCGGCCCTATGTAGCTGGCAATGAGATCACGGCTTCCGAAAGTTTCGCCAATTTGGTAGAGGTCGCGGTCCGGATAGGTTTGGCGAAGCTTGGTGGTCAACGTGCGCCAAAACAATTCGGGAATGTGCTTGGTGGCATCATGCCGGAAACCGTCCAGGTTAAAACGCTCGATCCAAAACAGCGCCGAGTCAGTCACCGCTTCGGTGATGACCGGATTTTCAAAGTTCAGCGTGGGCAGAAAATCATCGAACCAAGTGGTAAGCCGATGCTCATCCCAGCGCCGCAGGTTGCGTGTACCGTCCGGGAGCACGAGCGGTGTTTGCCACTCCGGATGGGCCAGGATCATCGGGTGGTCTTCATGGACATGGTTGGCGACGAAGTCCAACAAGACTCGCATGTTGCGTTTATGCGCCTCTTTAACCAGAGCATCCAACCCTTCATCGCCGCCAAAACGGGCGTCTACCTTGCGGTAACTCGTCGGCCAGTAACCGTGGTAGGCCGAGAACCATCGGCGCGGTTCCGGATACTCCTGAAAACCGCCTTCCGCGTTTTTGGATACCGGCGAAACCCATAGCGTGTTGATGCCTAACGCCTGAATGTAATCAAGGTGCTGGGTCAGGCCCTGGAGGTCGCCGCCAAAGAAATTGGCCGGGGGCAGAATGCGCGCATCATCAGTGGGTGCGTCGTTGCTGCTGTCGCCGTTGGCAAAGCGGTCCACCAGGGGGAAGTAGAGCGTCATCGCTTGGCGAGGGGCTAGCGAAACAGCATCGGCGCGGTCTGTCGGGCTGGGCTTAGCGCTGGTTCCGCCCGTCCCAAGCGGCTGGCCAAAAGCCAGCGGAACCCGCAAATCGTTGGAGCGACCACTGGCATTCCAGGCGATCAGGGTCAGCGAGCTGTTTTTCGCTTCCCGGGCTTGTTGCGGCAGGTGTACGGTCCATTCGTTTCCTGCGCGGGTCAGGAAGGAGGAATCCAAGGCCGCATATTCCCAGAGCAGCAGCCAGCCTTCCGGGGCCCCTTCGACCTGAAAAACCAGGTGATCTTTTTCAGCCCTCAGCGGACGGATAAAGGGCAAGGTTGCCGGGCGATCAATGCTTAAGACCGAGTTGAAGCCCCCGGCATTGTTGTCCATGGAATCGGGGTTGGAGGGGTCCAACATCCAGCGACCGTCCACAACAAACTGATACGGGTAGCGGCCGGGTTCAAGGGTCATAGCAGCTTTCCAGACATCGCCTTCGCGGGTCATGAATCCGGCTGTGGGATTCCAGTCGTTGAACCCCCCCGCCACCTGAACCGGGCCGTTCGGGCTAATGGAGAGCGGCAGCGTTAATTCCACGCGCGTTTTGGCTGGCCGAAAAAGTGGCAAGGTGTAGCCAAAGCCATTTTTCCAGATTAACAGACTGGCTACCGGATCCAGACTTTCGCTGATGGTTAGCCCCAGCATACCGTCGCTGAGCCGGCCCATCAAGCCATTGGGGTAGTGGATAGAATCGGGTTCAAACCCCGGACCAAACCAATCGGCGAGCACCACGGTTTCGGAGCCTTCCCCCAACCGAATGGGCCACACAGGCGCCTGCAACAGCGCGGTTTCCGGGTAGTCCAGCGTGGGTACTGCCACCGATTGACGACAACCGGAATAAAGCACGGAGATTGATGCAAACGAGCAGAGCGAAATAAGCGAGCAGAGCGAAATAAGCGAGCGGACCGAAATAAGCGAGCGGAGTGAAATGATTGACAGGAGCGAAATTAGCGAGCGGAGTGGTAATAGCGAGCGGACCGAAACAAGCGAGCGGAGCGAAATCAGCAACCGGAGCGGTATTAGCAAGCGGTGTGATATTAGCACAGTGTGCATACGATAATTCTGAGTATTCCGGGCTTTCATAAAGAAGGAAGATTAGCGTTCTGGAACCGCCGGTTGCAACGGCGCCTTTACCAGCGGATGCTCCAACCACCAGCGCACGGCAAGCGGAAAGACAGAAGACCACCAGCTTTCGTTGTGTTCGCCCTGCGGATCCAGGGACCATTCCAGGTTGCCTGCCGGCCAGCCGCTGCGGCGCAGGCCGTAGTACGTTTCAATGAAACCGAGGCCGAAACGGTTGAGCCGCTCCTGGCCTACAGCAAAGGATTCGTTCCAATTGTCGCGGCCTTCGGCGGTGCCCATTCGACCCCAGCATAACAAATCATTTGGTATGGTTGCGTCGGTGATGTCACGCACCTCTTTGCCCAGAAACCACATCGCCGGACTAAATACCAGCGCCGTTCCGAACGATTCCGGGGCATGCAAAACGGCGTACAGGGCCATGATCCCACCGATGGAAGAGCCGCCAATGGCCACTTCAACTGGTCTTTTACTAACGCGGTATTCCGCCTGCACGTAAGGAAGCACGAAATCGGTCAAAAACACCAGGTGATGTGCCGCCTCCCCACCGCCGTATTCCGGGTGGGCAACAGGCGTGTACTCCGCCGTGCGCTGCACGCCTGCGTTGTCTACCCCCACCACCACCGGAACCCGAACCCCCTGGGCTTCCAGCGCGCTGAGTTGCTCATCCACTTGCCATTCGCCGGAAAAGCTGGTGGCTCCATCAAAAAGGTTCTGACCGTCCAGAAGCACAAGTAACGGTCGGGCCGCGGTATCCGTATCGTAATCCGGAGGCAACCATATGCGCAGCGTGCGGTAGGGCGTGCCTGGGTCATTCAAAGGTCTTTCTGCCTGGAAAGGACCCAGCAGAACACTGTCCAAAATGAGTCGTGACCCCGGGGCAATTTGCGCGCTGATCGCCTTATCTTCTGACCACAACAGGCTCAGCATCAGGACTATTCCCACCCTGGAATAGGCCTGCCACCTGGGGCGGTTGTTGCGATATTTTCGGGCTAAGGGCCGCATGGTTCCGGAGCAGAGTTGGTTTTTAGAAATTACCCGAGGGGGTTCTCAAAGGTCTGTCAAAGGATCTCCCAAAGGGGAAATCAAAGTGGTTCTCAAAGTGGTTCTCAAAGTGTAAAGGTAACACTAAGGATGCTGTACCTTTGAAGAACACAAGCAAGATCCGAAGGAACAAAAAATGGTTGCTATGCAAAACCTTTTCAGAATTTGGTGTCGATCATGCGGTCTGGTAATTCTGGCCGCAGTGAGTTCAGGGCAGCCCGTCCAAGCCCAGGAAGTCATGCTTCAGGGCTGGTATTGGGACTTCCCAACTACCGTTAGCGGCAAGACTTTTATGGCACATTTGGGCGAACAGGCTGAAGACCTGTCCGAAGTGGGTTTCACGCAAGTTTGGCTGCCCCCGCTGAGCAAGGGATCGGGCGGTGGTTTTAGCGTGGGTTACGATGTTAAGGATTACTACGATTTAGGCGATTACGGCAATGCCCGCTGGGGAAACCGCACCCACTTGACCGCAGCGATAAACGCTTTCAATGCAGCCGGAATTACGCTGGTGGCTGACATGGTTTGGAACCACCGGGATGGTGGGCTGGCCGAAGACAATTCGGCCGTGGAAGGCTGGATTGAAAACCTGAATTTCAGCAAAGTGGCCTCTGGCGACCAGGCCATGCCTTCGGATCGCTGGCGCTGTTACCTTCCCATTGGCGGCAGCACGGGCAACGGCGCAGGCACCTATTTCCTCAAAGTTCGCTCCGCTTCGGAGCACCCCAATTTTTTTGGCAAGTCGTTCACGGCCATGACCTGGACCAACACGGTCAACCCCAATTACGGCACTGCTGCGCTGGAAGAAAGCGAGCCCAATGGCGGCGGGGATTGCGGCCAGGCATTTGACGATCTTGAGCTGGGGCGGCGCTTAAATGCCTTTACGGACGATGCGGGTTGCAAGACCGATGAATTTGCACTGACCATAGAAGTTGCAGACTTTGACGCCGCCGGCGACACGCTTTGGATCCAACTTTTCAACAATGCCGGTGGCTTGAGCGACTACTCCGATCACTACATCTATGGCTTGTGGAACGCTGCGGCAGCGGCTGACGTCCAAAACCAGCTTCGCTACCAGACGTATACCGATTTCAGCCAACTGTCTTCGGGTCTCGGCGCCATGAACTACGGGGCATTCCGGCCCAACGGCAATCCCACGCAACTTGCCGGCGATTGGGACGCCTTGTGGTTCTTCAACGATCTGGATCAAACGGTGCCGGCAGTTCAGGATGAACTGACCGATTGGACGTCCTGGCTGTGGGATAATGCCAACATTCGCGGTTACCGGCTCGACGCCGTTAAGCATTTCCCCAATTGGTTTACTGGTCTTGTCATGAACAGGCTGCACGATCAAGGCAAAAACCCGGAAATGGTTGTCGGAGAGTTTTTTGACGGCAACGCTTTCACCCTGAAAAGCTGGACGGACCAGGCCAATGCGGGCATGGATCCCGACACCCGGGCGGACATTCAAATCCGGGCTTTTGATTTTGCCTTGCGCGAATCGCTCAAACAGGCCTGCGACGCCTTTGGTTATGATGCGCGCAACGTTTTTCAAAGCGGTATGGTGGACGCAGCGGGCAGCACGGGTTTCGACGCCGTTACGTTTGTGAACAACCACGACTTTCGCTATCCCGGGCAGGAAGTGGCCAGCGATCCAGACCTGGCTTACGCCTACATCCTGACCAACAACCGCGTGGGTTTGCCCTGCGTGTTTTATCCAGATTACTTTCAAAGCGGCGAGCAGCGCTTTCGCCTCAACGGCCTGATGGACGTGCAGCGCAAGTACATCTCCGGATCGCCGTTTGTGGACTACCTCAACCGCTTTAGCAGCTTTTACTCGGGCAATTACCTGAGTGGTTTTGCCAACACCTCGCTGATTTACCAGCTTCACGGCGGGCCTTCCGGACGCAGCGTAGTGGTGGTCATCAATTTTGCCGGCGAGACGCTTCGCGTGGACCACACGCTCAACACCAGCGCGGTGCCCATTGGCGATACCCTGACCGACATTTTTGCCGTATCGTCCAATGCCTATGCCATCGTAAACGGGGACAGCCAGGCGTACTTTGAAGTGCCGGCGCGCTCTTTCGGCGTTTGGGTGCAGGGCGATCTGACCGATGAGCTGATCCCCCTCGTGGATACTGCTACCTCTGGTACGGGCGAAGGGCTGGCGTTCTCCGGGCAAGGGCTCGGCCTGACCCTGGCTCCGAATCCTACAAGCGGAAACCTGACGCTCAACTGGCCAACGGCCGGGCTACCCGTCGGGGATGCCCGTTTGCGCTTAATCGGCATGGACGGCCGAGTGCACGCGCAGCAATTCGTAACTTCCCAATCAGGCTCGCTAACCATAGAGGTTCCTTCTACCTGTCCAGCAGGGTTGTACCTGGCGGAATGGACCCTTGGAAGTCAGCGCTTTCATAAACGATTTGTGTATTCCCCTATTCATTAATCCTCGAACCAGCATCCAAAAGCGGGCTTCCAATTCCATGCTTACGATACCATGTTTCCGATACCATGTTTCCGGCAACATGTTTCCGGCAACATGCTGAGCCGCTGCCCTTGCACATGACCATTTATAACTTGTTCAAACCCCTTGCCACAACACCTAACCACGCAGACGGGCAAACGAAACGCTCCCCTGCAAGGCTCCAAGTCGCTGTGTGCAGGCAGGAAGCTGCGGCGACACAGCGCTGCCGTGGGCTCTGGGGAATGATTGTTCTGTTGGGGCTACTGCTGTTGCCGGGTTTTGCCACCTCGCTCAACGCGCAAGGCTTAAAACCTGCCGCAGGCGTTGTGTTTGACGACGGGGCCCTTCCCCGGATTGATATTTCGTTGGATCCGGATTCATTGGAAGCCCTCTATGAGGACCCCTGGAGCGATGATCATTACCGGGCTTCTTTTGTTTTTACACGCGGGGCTTACCGGGATTCTGTGGCCAATATTGGATTTCGGTGCCGCGGCAATTTCTCGCGGGGAGCGGCCAAAAAGAATTTCAAGGTTTCGTTTAACACGTTTGAGGTGGGCCGCAAGTGGAATGGGCTGGAAAAGCTAAACCTCAACGGGCAGGCCAATGACCCGTCGGTGATTCGCGCCAAACTGGCCAGCGACCTGATTCCGCAATTGGGCGTTGAGGCTACCCGGGCTAACCACTGCGAGGTGTACATCAACGGGGATTTCTACGGCTTGTACATCAATGTCGAACACATTGACGAGCGTTTTTCGAAGGCGCATTTTGGCAGCCAGCAGGGCAATATGTACAAGTGCATCTATCCAGTTGATCTGGTGTGGCAGGGAAGCGACCCTTTAAACTACGACTATTGCGAGTGGACCCAGGGCGGGGATCGTCCGCCCTTTTCGGATCTGGTCAATTTCATTGATGTGTTGAACAACAGTTCAGAGGAAGACCTGCCATGTGCGCTGGAAGAAGTGATCAACGCAGATGATTACCTGCGGCAGGCAGCCATTGATGTGATGATCGGAAATTGGGACGGATATATTTATAATACAAATAATTTGTATTTGTTTCACAATCCTATTTCGGACCGCTTCGAATACGTGATTTACGACACAGACAACACCTACGGAATAGACTGGGTTGACCGCGATTGGGGCACCAGGGACATCTATGAATGGGCACGCACAGGCGATGACCGGCCTTTGTACGAGCGTTTGGTGGCCAATCCGCTTTATCGGGACCGGTTCAGTTGGTACATTGACCGGCTGGCCACGTCGCTCATGGCTGACCCCGCGTACTCTGCCCGGACAGACGTGTTAAAAGACCGCATCACGCCCGCAGCAGAGGCCGATCCCTATCGGACTTTCGATCACGGTTTTTCTATCGATGATTTTCACGATTCGTACACCGAGTCTTTGGGTGGGCATGTGGACTACGGGTTAAAGGAGTTTGTGCAGGTCCGCATTAGCAATGCTTTGGCGCAGTTGGAGGCTTACACGGTAAGCCCCGTGCTCAATCACGTGCGGCACAATTATCCCGTTCTTGGACAGGAGCCGGTGGTGACGGTCTTTGCCGAAGACGACGCACCAGGGATGGACGTCTGGCTGGTCTACGAGGTAGACGGCGTGGCGGATTCCGTGCAAATGCGCGACGATGGGTTGCACGGGGACGGACTGGCCGGCGACCGGATTTACGGAGCGGTGTTGGATCCGCTAACCATAGCGGGGGAATGGGCCTTTCGCGTCCACGCCTTCGACGCGGATGATCAGACCGCGAAGCTTCCCTGCGATGCCGTGTCCTGGCGCATTGACGAGACCGCCCTTCCCCTGTATTTGAATGAGTTTATGACGGCCAACAACAGCTACATGGCCGATGAAAGCGGCGCGTATTCCGATTGGCTGGAAATCTACAACGGCAGCAACTCGCCGATTTACCTTGGTGACAAATACCTAAGCGACGATGCGCGCTATCCGTCGCAATGGCGAATGCCGGACATGACCTTAGGCCCCGGGGAGTTTGCCTGGTTTTGGGCGGATGACCGGGAGGACTCGGGTCCGAACCACACCAATTTTAAACTGGACGCCTCAGGGGGCACGGTGGGTGTTTACGCGTCTGAAACGGATCGGCTGCGGCCGATTCACGTGCTGGCTTATGGTCCGCAGACTCCGGATGTTTCTTCGGGCTTGTTGCCGGATGGGGCGGGGGAACTCGAAGCCCTGGTTGAACCCACGCCCGGCTGGTCAAACGTGCTGACAGGCTTAGAGCTGGCCCACGCAGAGTCTTTGCTGGTCTTTCCAAATCCGGCCCGCGATCGTGTTTATTTAGGCCCCAATCTCTGCACAACCTGGGTTATCCGGGGAATGGATGGCAGGCTATGGCGCGAGTTTCCGTCGGTTTTATCCGACGGTGGTTGGCTTGAGCTAGGGGGCATTCCCACTGGCGTTTATTTGCTTAGCGGCCGTTGCGGCACCGGAGTGACGTCTGTAAAACTGGTGCTGAAGTAGCTGTTTGCGCGAGGTTACTGAACGACCACGCGGTTCACCGTTCGCTCACCCCCGGCTTCGAGTTCTACCAGGTAGATACCAGGAACAGCCGGCATTCGGAGCGTTTGACCGCGGCGTCCGGCAGGCAGTTGACCAAAGCGCTCAACGCTGTGCAGTCTGCCGTTCAAATCGGTGATTCGCGCGGTAACATCGGCGGCTGTTCCCAATTCAAACAACACGGCAATTTGCGAGCCGGCGGCTGCGGGGTTGGGGAAGAGTTCGGTCCAGCCAAGAGGACCGGGCACTTCATCCACACCGGCAATAATGTCTGGTGTAGCCAGACGCACATCGGTGTACAACCGGTATTCGCCAGCTTCCAACGAAATGCTGGCCCCCAGGTCGGTAACGTTGAGGGAATCGCCCGTGAAGTATTCGTACCACCAGCCGGTGTTTCCAAACCCTGGGACAGCGTCACGGCTAATTACAGCGACGTTGCCCAACGAGATCACATTCATGTCCGGGTGGCGCAGTCGAATGATTTTGACAATGCCGGAAACCGATGCTGTGAAGTCCGTGGTGCGGAACACTTCGGGGAAATTGCGGCGAAGGTTGATCAGCGCGCTGTATACCTGGTAAAGGCGAAGGCGTGGGCCTTCGTTGTAATAGTCCCAACGGACAGGCTTGTTGCCCACGCGACCGTTGAAGTCAATGGAATAGTCGTAGCCGAGTTCGCCGAACTGCCAGATCATTTTAGGTCCGGGAATGGGGAAGAACACGGCGGCAGCTAACTCGCTGCGAAACAGCGCCGTGTTAAAGTCGCGGACGTTGTACTCGGGGGATTCGCTGGTGTTTCCTTCTTTTAGCGTGGTGTACATCATTCGCTCTTCGTCATGGCTCTCCATGTAGCTCAGCAGGTTGGGGTCATCCCACCCGCGAGAGGTGTATACGCCCCAACTGATGTTGCTGCTGCCGGTTCCCTTGGCCAGGTTGCGGTAATCGTGGTTGATGTTGCCCCAGAACATCATGCCGTAGTTAGCCAATTCGCGCTCTTCGGTGTTGTCTGCGAAGTGCTCCAGAATCAGGTAGGCGTCGTCGTCAACAGACCAGAGGTAATCGGCGTATTCTTTCCAGATGGCCACGCGGCTGGCATCGTAAGCGCCCCAGGCAGCAATATTGCCCAGCGTGTTGTTTTGCGTAAAGCCTTTGGATAGGTCCATGCGGTAACCATCGAATTTGTACTCTTCAATCCAGCGGCGCAGGATGTCTTTGGTGTACTTTCTGGTGGCCTGGCTTTCGTGGTTGTAATCATAGCCCACGTTGAAATCGTGCTTAGCGATTGGGTTTAACCAAGGGCTGCTCAGCGCCGGCCCATCCCCTTCGAAATACATACGCACCATCGGGCTTTGGCCAAAGGCGTGGTTGAGCACCATGTCCAGGATCACTGCGATACCGCGGGCGTGGCAGGTGTCAATGAGTTCTTTGAGCGCATTTTTGGTGCCGTAGAATTTGTCCAAGGCGCCGTGGAACGAGGGGTTGTAGCCCCAGCTTTCGTTGCCTTCAAATTCGCCCAGGGGCATGAATTCGATGGCGTTAATACCGAGACGCTGCAGGTAGGGCAGGGTGTCAAGCAGGGTTTGGTAGTTGCGCGTGCTTAAAAAGTCGCGAACCAGGAGTTCATAAACCACTAGGTCGGAGATGGCCGGTTTTGCGAAGTCGGTGACCGTCCAGATGTAGGGAGTTTCCCGAATGCGGAAGGCGGAAACGTAACCACTTCCCCCGTCAGGATAGGCGGGCTTGTCAGGGAAAGTTTCGGCTGAAACGCTTCCGTCGTTGCCCGGGTCTAACACTAATTCCGACATATAGTCCGCTACCTGAATACTGCCATCAATAAAGTATTGGTAGGTATGCCAGGCGTCCGGGTCCAGACCGGTGGCGGTGATCCACCAGGTTTCGCCATCGGGGTCCAGGTTCATGTAGCCGTCCGGGCCAGGGAGCCAGTCGTTCCAATCGCCAAGGGTGAAAACGTAGTCTTTATCAGGAGCAAACAGAACAAATGTTACGGTGCTGTCATCAATAATGTTTAGTCCGTGGTCCACTCCGGCGGGCACAGACGCCACAGTTAAGGGCGGGCGCACAAAGTAGCTTTTGATTTGCTCAACCTGAGCGGTCCCGGATTTGGCGACTGCACGCAACTCATGCAAGCCCGTGGAGGCAGGCGTGATAGTGGTGCTGAAGTCAAGGTCTGCGGTAGCCACCTGGAGCACACCGTTGTCGTATAGAAAGAGCGAGTCAGCCAGCAGGCCTGCGACACGGACATTCAGATCAGTAGCTGGTTCCAGGATGGTCAGCTCGCCACTTGGGTCAACGATGCTCACGCTGAGTTCGTTTCTGAAAACGGGGGTGTACAAATCACCGCCATCGGCGTCGCGGCCCACAGTGGAGCCGTCTGAATTGCGGAACACAAATGACAACAGGAAAACGGTATCGGTGGCTGGTACGCCATAGAAAGTGTTGATGTTGTACGTTAAGCTGTACAGGTTGCCCCCCAGCGAGGTCATCGCTACTTCGGGATCCGCTGTGCCCCACGTTCCCTGAACAAACTTCCAGTCAGCCAGGCTGGTGGATTTGTCGGTAATGACCCCCGTATGTGCGTAGACAGTGCCGCTGGTACCGGCCAATGCCGCGTTGCCCTGGCTGGCGTCGTAGTACACCGTAACGGTTGAAGTTTGCGTGGGCAGGAGAGGATCGGTCCAGACCACCTGAGCGGTGGCAGTTACAGCCAACAGCATCATCCAGGCAAGGGGCGAAAAACGGTTCATGGGTAGGTGGGGGTTTGAGAACAGCAACCGGAAGAAGATCGTGCAAAGGTGCGTTTACTTAGTGTTAAAACTACACTAATCAGAACTCTAATATAGCGTTTACAGGTTACTTGAGCTAAGGGGGTGCAGTTTTTTGCACACTGTTTGGCCATAAAGTAACCGTTGTGTTACCGGGGTGGGGGGGGACGATGGTTCTCGTTAAAGGAAAGAGGCTTGAATGGATAAAAGAGGTAGCCACAACCGATTGGCGCGACTTCCCGGTGCCTGTAATCAGGCAAAATCTACTGATGGGTATAGAAACTTCAGCTCTGACTTCTGTTAATCGGTTCATTTGTAGTATTCTATACGGTGTAATTATCTGCTATGTCATTCCCTTAGCTTGATGATGGCTTACATACCATAAAGTATTGTTTTGTGTTCTGACCTTATTGCCTGGTTGTCAGGAACTTGCCAAGGCAAGCTCTGCCCGTGTTTACTACCCGCTTCTTGGATGCTTTGTGACGGCACAATTTAGAATGGGGTTTGGAGCCCACGGTAAAGCTGCAGCTCAAATTACCTGATTTTACTTAAAGATAGTGCTCATTTATCATTCTTAAAGAGTTGACAATCAATACGTAAACTTTTTTTTTAACGTTTTCTTGCCCCTGCTCTTGCGCTTCCTGACCAGACGACGGAACTTGAGGTAAGAACGGTTTTTGCGACGGATGTTTCGGCAAATCGGGTGAATCAGGAACCCACCGAAAAAACGTTTAAAAACTGGTCGGATTTTTGAAAAAGTGACAGGGTTATTTAATTTAGATTTTGGTTTTGACCGGGAATTTTCCCGATTCACCCCCAAAAAACAAAGTTAGCAAGGGAGGATTACGCAGGAAATTTTAACAATCAGCCAGAGAGAGACGGCCAGAGAGAGACGGCCAGAGGGAGACTGCCAGAGAGAATCAGTTAGAGAGAGACGGCCAGAGACAATCAGGGAAAGGAGATTTGCAACCATTTCCACAGCATAGAGAGCAAGCTTAGGGAGGGCAAACTCAACATGCAACAACCGCGTAACCGAAGCAATTTTCCAACAATGAGTTCCATTTTTACCCGGCAGATCAGGAATCGCCTGTTGCCTTTGATCTTAATCTGCTCCCTTGCCATTCCGGCAACTGCCCAATCCCCGGTCGGCTTCGGGGTCAGCAATTTGTCTGGCGCCAGTTCTTATCTGGCAACCTCCCTTCAATTTGGCCTGGATAACCGTCTGTATGTCGCCCAACAGGACGGCATCATTAAAGCGTACACCATTGTGCGCCTCGCGGCCAACAGCTACATCGTCACTTCAGTGGAGACGATTTTGGAGGTTAACAACATTCCCAACCACAACGACAATGGAACACCGAATCCTTCGGTGAACTACCGCCAGATTACGGGCATCATGTTGGGTGGAACTGCCAGCAATCCAGTGATCTGGGTTACCTCCAGCGATCCGCGCATTGGTGCCGGCCCGCTCGGTACCGATACGGACCTGGACACCAACTCCGGCATTATCTCCACGCTCACCTGGAACGGTAGTTCGTGGGTTCGCCAGGATCTTGTGCGCGGACTGCCCCGTTCTGAAGAAAACCATTCGTTGAATGGTCTGGTTCTGGACACCGTTGCCAACATCCTGTACGTCTGTGCCGGCGGAAACACCAACATGGGAGCCCGTTCCAACAACTTCGCGTTGGCACCGGAATACGCCTATTCCGCTGCAATTCTCTCCGTGGACTTAAACGCTATTTCCAGCTTCCCTTACGACCTGCCTACACTGAACGATGAAGATCGCGCCGGTGCTGCTGATTTCAACGACCCCTTTGGCGGGAACGATGGCAAAAACCAGGCGAAGCTGGAAGTGGGTGGTCCTGTGCAGGTGTATGCTTCAGGGTTCCGCAACCCTTACGACATTTTAATCAACCAGCAGGGACGCCTGTATTCCTGGGACAACGGTCCCAACGCCAATTGGGGCGGACCTCCAGCAACATGTGCGGATGTTCAGGTTGAAGGGGGCCCTACGTATACCGACGGGTTGCACTTTATCCCTTCGGCTGGTTACTACGGTGGTCACCCCAACCTGACCCGCGCCAACCGCAGCAACACCTTCAACGCCAGCAACCCACAGAGCCCGGTGCCGGTAAGCTTGGAGAATCCGATTGAATGTACCTACCTTATCCCTAAAGTGGAGAACGATGCTATTGTGCTTCACGCTGCGTCCACCAACGGTATCAGCGAATACACGGCCTCCAACTTTGAAGGGGCAATGACCGGATTTATTCTGGCAGCAACCTTTGATGGAAAAATCATTCAGGTGGAATTGAACGAGACGGGCGACGGGCTCGGTGCCTTGGGCAAAAGCACGTTGTTTTCCGGTTTTGGTTCCGTGCCGCTGGACGTAATTGCCATCGGTGATGATGGATTGTTCCCCGGCACCATCTGGTCAGCCAACATCTTTGGTGCAGCCCCAGTGACGGTTTTTGAACCCAGCGATTACGATGGCGGCTCCGGCTCTCCTTGTGAATTCGGCAATCCGCTTTTAGATGCGGACAGTGATGGCTATACCAACGGCGACGAACTGGACAATCTGACGAATCCCTGCTCCGCAGCGGACAAGCCCAGCGACTGGGATGGCGACTTTGTATCGGATTTGAATGACCCGGACGATGACAACGATGGCATTCTGGACATCGCGGACAAGTTTGCCCTGGATGCTACCAACGGCGCAAGCACCTTTCTGCCTGTGGACTACGAATGGGAACCTGGCGACCCAAGCCGCGGTGGTTTCTTCGACCTGGGCTTTACCGGGATGATGAACAACGGCAATTCCGATTACATCAACCAATACGATCCTGTTGACATCACCGCTGGTGGAACGGCTGGTTTGTTCACCATCGATGCCATGACGGAAGGCACGGCTTTTAGCACACTGAACACGCAGGACAACGCCTTTCAGTTTGGTGTGAATGTGGATACGGTTACTCGTCCCTTTGTCATTCAGACCAGAATTCGCAGTCCTTTCGGCGGCGCTTCCCCCGTTGACTTCCAAAACATGGGCATGTTCTTCGGAACCGGCGACATGGACAATTACATCAAACTGGTGGTTCATTCCAAGGGCGGCGCTGGCGGCGTTGAATACCTCCAGGAAGAAGCAGCATCTGTTACCAACAACCTTTATGCCGCTTCTGTGATTGGCGCCACCTATGTGGACCTTTTCCTGAACGTGGATCCAATTGCCGGCACCGTGCAGCCATTTTACTCCGTCAATGGAGGCTTCCCCACCGCTGTGGGGGGCGCGCGCAACTTCCCGTTGAGCTGGATTAACAGCATCATGGCCGTCGGTATCATTGGCACCAGCAATGGTCCCGGTCCTGAATTCCCGGCCACCTGGGATTACATCATCGTTGAACCGCTTGGGCCCAAACCCAGTGCAACGCTAAACGTTTTCGCCGGCAATTTCCTGACCAGCGACGCCAGCAACAATGGCTCCTATACGCTGACCAATACCTCCATCAACGGGGGCAAAATTGACCAGGTAACCGTAGATCTTTCTACGCTGATCCAGCCTGATATGGTCTTTGATCCGTTCGGCACCGCCGCCGACAACATCTTCAAAAACCTGACGGCAAACTCGGGTGATTCCGCCACAGGTTTCCTTGGGCACAGCTTTGACGGGCTCCACGATGGCGGCTACGACAAGCTCATCCTCAACTTCAGCGATTTTGATGCCACGGAAGTGTTTACCTTCTCGGTAGACATTGACCCGACCAGCATCAAAGGACTAAACTCACCCGGCCCTAACAGTGCCAGCCGCGTTTGCGGTCTGGAACTGATCGGCGCCAAAGTGGACATTCTCTTTGACAACGACGTTCAAATTGGCGGTCAGTTGTTTATGACCCCCGCGTCTTTCGGGGGTTCCAAAAACCGTTTTGACGAAGACACCATTGCCGGTCCCAGCCTAAGCTTTGATGGCGGAATGGCGAGCCCTTCCTTTGTGACGAATCTGAACCAGACCGTTCGAGTTCATGGCCCTGCTGGTGCCTTTGTTCGTCTGGTCCAGTTAGAAGGCGGTATGTTCCTGCGCGGAAATTCCGGATTTGATGTGGATCCCTTTGAATCAAACTCCATCATCAAACGCACGGAATACAATGCTACCGTTGGGCTGTCAGGATTTGTGAATATCCCGGTTACGCTCACGGTAAACGATGTCGAAGGTGGGCTGAACCATTTTGTAGCCGTTATTGACGGGGGAATTAAGACCTCGAACCTGAGCAACATTTTGATCCTGCAAGTGGGCGAAGACACCACGGGTGGCGGAGAATTGATCACGGAGGTGAACATCAATTGCGGCGGTCCGGCCTACACGGCCGTTGACGGCACCCAGTACCAGGCTGACCAGTACTTTGGTGGCGTCGGCTCTACCACCTACACCAACAATACTATCCCGAATATTCTGGGAACCACCGATGACCTGCTGTACCGCACGGAGCGCAGCAACACCAACCTGGTTTACAACATTCCCATGCAGAATGGTGATTATGAGGTGGTGTTGCACTTTGCCGAAATTTTCTTCGGAGCTGCCGGCGGCGGGCTTGCCGGACCTAACCGCCGCGTGTTTGATGGAAGCATCGAGGGCGTTCAGGTTATTGACAACCTGGACATATTCAACACTGTAAGCCATTCTACTGCATTGGTGATGACTTTCCCGATTACATTAACCGACGAAGTATTGAACCTATCGTTCCTGGCCAGCATCAACCGTGCAAAACTTAGTGCCATCCAGGTGCGTCCGGCCATTGTTGAACCCGTGCTTTGCACCATAGACTCTGTCGTTATTGGTGCGCAAAGCGCTTGTAACCCCGTTTTCATTACCTACAGCCAGACGCTGACTATCTACGCCGGCAATGCTCCGGTTTCGGGTCTGGTGGTGGTCAATGGTCAGTCCTATGCCGTGGCCAGCAGCCCACAGACGGTGGTATTAGTAAACCTGCCCAGCAACGGGCTTCCGGTAAACCTCTCTGTAGCCTACAGTCTTGACAGCCTTTGTGTCTATACGCTCAATAGCGCCTGGACGGCACCAGAAGATTGCACGCCGGCTCCGGTTTGTGCAGTCCCCTCAAACGTGGTAGTTGCCGTGCTCTCCAACAAGGCTCAACTTGATTGGGACGATGTGCCGGGAGCAACCCGCTACCAATTGTCGGGCCGTCGCGCCGGGACGACTAATTTTCGCTTTATCATCACCTTATCCAGCAACCGTTTAGTGGGTGCCTTAACCCCCGGCACCACGTACGAATACAAAATTCGGGCAGCCTGCCCCGGCGACACGTCAGACTTTTCACCGATTGGTTCGTTCACCACGTTGGTGGCCAAAACGGGTGAAGGAATTGCCGATGCAACTGGCTTGAATAACCTGAGCCTTTCCCCCAACCCTGCCATAGATTTTGTTATGGTTCAGGTGGGCGCTGCTCAGGATGGACCGGCTGTGTTGACCATCACCGATTTGGCTGGCCGCACGGTCTTGAGCCTGGAGGTTGAAATGGTTGCCGGTCAGAACACGGTTACCCTGCAAACGGGCAACCTACAAAATGGACTCTATTTCGTGGAAATGCGCCAGGCTGCGCACTCCGCTGTATCCCGACTTGAAGTTATTCGCTGATTTATCCAGCGCAACACATCAACAACATGAAACCAACAAACAACATGGACTATACGCCAGAAACCCTGGCCGACTTAAGCACCGGTGGACGGCAAGGAGCGAGTCCCGCTGTGGCGATGGACCGCACCCTGCTCTTCGTCGGACCTGAGGCAGCTGCACCAAAAGTGCAAATTAAAGAGAGAGGATTGGAGCTGAAGTGTGTAGAAAGCTACATGCAAGCGCGTTACTGGTTAGAAAAAGCAGCGGCGCATGAATTGCCCTTTGCCATTGTTTGCGAGGTGGAATGGAACCGCCAGGCTGACCTGGCTCTGGCCGAGATGATCCACGAAAACCCAGTCTTGCGCCGGGTTCCATTCATCCTGATTTGTCTGAGCGGACGCAGCATGGACTACCGCACTGCTCTGGAAATGGGGGTTGACGACGTGTACCGCTCGCCGTTTGACTGGCAGGATGTGTTTCGCCGCATCGAGTTCCTTCGGGGATTCAAGCGCGAACTCAGCCTGGGCAATCCCGCAGCAGCCTCGCGTTTTGATGGGCGCATTCCGTCTGACAAACGCGTGTTTGACATCATGGTGTCGGCCGGTTTGTTGCTGGTGCTCAGCCCGCTGCTGTTGCTAATTGCTCTACTGATCAAGCTGGAATCCAAAGGCTCGATCTTCTACGTCGCAGAGCGCGCCGGTTCAGGGTATGACATCTTTCCCTTTTACAAGTTTCGCTCCATGGGCAGTGGCGCTGACAAGCAGCTCAAGGAATTGTCGGAGACCAGCAATCAGTACGGAGCTGGCGAGGAATCGGTGTTCGTCAAAATTGAAAACGACCCTCGCATTACCCGCATTGGCCGCATTTTGCGCAATACTTCTTTAGACGAATTGCCGCAATTGTTCAATGTACTCAAAGGCGATATGTCCATCGTGGGCAACCGTCCATTGCCCTTGTACGAAGCTGAAATGCTCACCACAGATCACAGCGCCGGTCGTTTTTTGGCCCCGGCGGGCATCACAGGCTTATGGCAGGTAACTAAGCGCGGTGGAAACGACATGTCCATTTCGGAACGCATCCAACTGGACATTGAATATGCGCAGAACTACTCGTTGTGGTATGATTTTAAAATCATCTTTAAAACCATTCCGGCACTGTTGCAGCAGACCAGCGTCTGAGTCGATCGTTCCCTCTTGCGCATGAAAAATACTACCCGGATGGAACGGCCCGTAGTCTCCATCATTACGGTCAACTTTAATCAGGCAGCCGTCACGGCAGACTTTCTGGATTCTGTCCGGAGGCAGTTTTACCCGCATTGCGAGGTTATCGTAGTGGACAACGGCTCTTCGGAGCCACCTGCACGCCTGATCCAGGAAAACTATCCAGAGGTTCGCTACCTGGAAACCGGGCGCAATCTTGGGTTTTCCGGGGGAAACAATGTCGGTCTCCGGGCGGCGCGCGGCGATTATTTCCTGCTGGTCAACAACGACACCGAGTTGACGCCGGACATGATTCATACGCTGCTCCGGCACTTCCAAAGCGATCCGGGCATTGGCATGGTCTGTCCGCTTATTCGCTACTTTGAACGTCCCGACCTGATTCAATATGCCGGGTATACCCGCATGAATCCCATGACAGCGCGCAACAGAACACTTGGGCAATTTGAAGTGGACCGCGGCCAATACGCTCAACCATCCAGCACTTGGTTTGCCCATGGGGCGGCCATGTTTACCAGCAGGGAAGTGGTAGAGAAAGTGGGGTTCATGCCTGAAGAGTACTTCCTTTATTACGAAGAATTGGATTGGTCCGCGAGTATCCGCGAGGCGGGATACCGGATTGACCTGGAGCCGAGGGCGGTTGTCTTTCACAAGGAATCGCTAAGTGTAGGCAAACTCAGTGCCTTGAAAACCTACTACATGACCCGCAACCGCATCCTGTTTATGCGCAGGCATGCTACGTGGTGGTCGTTGCTCATCTTTTTGGCCTATTTCGCCGGGGTGGTCATCCCCGTGCACACGACACGGCTCCTGGCGCGCGGCCAGCGAGACCACCTGAAAGCATTTTACCGCGCATTGGCCTGGCATATCCGGCCCATGTCAACTGCCACAGAGCATTCCGGGGTTCCCCGGTTGGTTCTGTAGCCCGGGCAAGCGAGCCGTTCTGGGAGGAACACCGGGGGATTTTAGCAATCACAGGAGGTAGGCGAGCCAACAAGGGAGGATACTTGCTTACAGGGAGGAAGGCCGGTCACCTTTGGGTGGCTGGTCTTCAAAACAGGGAACTCATCGCGAGTTTTACCCATCAAACGATGTCCTGCAGGGCGGCCTAAATACGCAGCCCGCCGGACATCTTATCTTTGTCACGCTCCTTAATCTTAATAAGTTTGCATACTTGGCTTTGATGACTCCGCTACTTTTTGCCTTTACAGCGCCTTTTTCTGGTACAGCCGGCATCGCCGTGGCTGCCCTTAGTTTGCTGTGGCTGTTTTGGCTGTTGTTTCCGATGGTCATGAACACCTTGGCTGTTTTCCGGAGCGTGCGCTGGCCAAGCCCCAAAGTCAAGCCGGGTCATCTGGCCTGCATTATTACCGCGTATAAAGAAATTGATTCGGCGCTTCCGCTGGTGGAATCGCTCCTGAATCAGCAGCATCCCTCGTACCGCATCTACTTGGTAGCTGATGATTGCCCAAACCCAGGGTCTGACTGGTACGATGTGCTCCACGACCCCCGGTTTACCCTCTTTCGCCCCGAGCAACCCTTAGGGTCTAAAGTGCGTTCGCTCAAATACGCCCGCGATCGTTTTCTGACCTCACACGATGCTATCGTGGTGTTTGATCCGGATAACCTGGCCACGCCTGATTTTCTGACCAAGCTGGATGAGGTGCTGCGCGCGGGATTTTTTGCGGTGCAGGGTCGCCGGGCCGCTAAAAACCTGGACAGCTCCCTTGCCGTAGCCGATGCCACTGGAGAATTGTACAAAAACTTCATTGAGCGGGAGGTCCCCACGCGTCTGGGCTCTTCGGCTACGATTGCCGGTTCCGGCATGGCGGTCAATACTTTGGTTTTTGATGCCTACCTGGCTAGTTCGCGCATCGCAAACCCTTTGTCAAAAGGGCACGTGATTCCCGCCGAAGACAAAATTCTTCAGAATTTTCTAGTGGGGCAGGGGCTTCGGATTCCTTTCCGCTGGGATGCAGTGCTGTACGACGAAAAAGTAGAAACGGCTGCACAAGTGGAGCGTCAGCGCACGCGCTGGACCTATTCGTATTTCGAAAACATTCGATATGCTCTGGCCGCCTTGCTGCGAGGCCTGACCCGCGCGGATTGGAACGCCCTGTTGTTCGGGTGCTACACGCTAATTCCCCCGGTTTTTCTTTTGGGACTCGGTGCGGCAATTTTGGTGGTCGTAAACCTCTGGTTCAACACCGCCTTGAGTTTGGCCTTGTTACTGGCGGGGATGCTGTATGTGAGTAACATCGCCTGGAGTCTCTATCTGGCCAAGGCACCACCAGTGGTTTGGCAAACACTTTCAGGATTACCCCTATTTGCCTGGAACCAGTTGCGCTCACTCTCGCGGCTGGGCAATGCCCGTCAGGACTTCCTGGTCACGGAAAAACGCCGGGCCATGCGACTGGATGAAGTAGAGGGCGAAAGCGAAAGCAACGCTGAGTAAGCTCCCACGCGCGGTAAAACTTCGGAAGGCATAGAAGATCAGGGCAGCAAAGGAGGCTGTTCCACATGCAGTGAAGCAGCTTGGTTCAAAACGGCGCTCTTAGCGCACCACCTCTTCCAGTTTCATCCCAACGAGCTCTTCCAGGCTGATTTTGGCAAGATTAAATTGTAACTCAGCGCCAAGTTTGCCGGTGAGTGAACCAATTCTGGCCGAATTAGCGGCATTGAAATCAGTTAGGGTAGCCTCGCCTTTGTTGAACTTTTCACGAATCAATACGAACGTGGAATTGGAGATTTCAAAATTCTCGCTGACCATTTTAATCGTTTCCAGGTTGTGCTTGTAGATCTCGTAGCGCGTTAGGGTTTCCGCTCGCAGCTTCAGTTTTTGGGCATTCAGCGCCTGGCCACTTTTCTCGTAATCAAACTCCGCAATTTTGACCTTGGCGGGAATGGTAAAGAATTTGCTCGGGCTCAAACTAATCCCGACGTTGTACCACGGAAAGAATTGGTTATCACCTTCAGGGGCTTGAAACTCACCAATGCTGCCAATAGTTCTTGAGTTGATGTTAAGTTGCATCGAGATCAATTCCCACCAACCCAGTTTGGCCAGTCGAATGGATGCCTCCGCGCTTTCCACATCCAGGTCAAAAGCCCGGTTAACCGCATAATTTTGCCAGGCTAACTGCACTAAGCGTTCGGGCAATGTAACGTCCGTGGCTTCCGGCGGTGGAATGATTTTGTTGTAGTCTACGGGCTGGGAAGAAACAATTAACGTTCCACCCAACAAGAGGGCAACGAGGAGAATGCGGTTCATAGGACGTTATTCGAATAAATGGATAAAAAGTTGGCTTTGCGACCTCAAGCCTTGGTCGAGCTTTTAGAAGCAACCTGGCTTTTTGCCTGTTTTTGGTACCGGTAGAGCTTGGCAAAATGGATGCCCAATCGTGTGGAAAAAGCCTGAAAAAGGCTTCCATCGGCCTTCAACCTACGCGAAGAGGTCCATACCCTTCCATGGGAACTAGCCACTTTGTGCAACCGTCCCATTTTCTGCATTTGCATAGCCATCCAGCCGTCTTGCCAGCGCTGCCTGTTGGTGTTAAAGCCACCAGCCTGGATGGCGTCCTGCCGGCGAACGGCGAAGTTAAAGCCAAGAACATTTAGGTATTCTTTGGCGCGTAGCCTTCGGTAATTGAAATACCATTCTGCCACCAGTTCATAGATCGCCAGCCAGAATCTGCTCTCGCCAGCTTCGGGCAAAAAGGAATGCTGGCCATAGGAACACGCTACACCGGGAAGGTTTAAGGCTTCTACATGGGCATTCAACCAACCTGAAGGGTAGAGCGAATCGGCGTCGGCACTCAGGTAGAATGAGCCTAGGGCATGCTCTAACCCAGTTTGCCGGGTAAAAGAAATGCCTTGTCTGGGCTCAAAGATCGAGATCACCCCGCATCGATCAAGGATTTCTTGCGTGCGGTCAGTGGAGTTATTGTTCACCACCAGAATCCTTGTGTGGTATTGGGTTTCCTGCTTGCTCAACGTGTCCAGTGTGTTGAGTAAGTCGGCTTCCTCATTATAGGCAGGGATTACGATGCAAACCTCCGGGTCGGTATCTCGAAACCGCTCCATCCGAAGGCGTATACCCTCCATGCGCTGCCGGCAGCGTTCATTTTGCGGGTCGAAGGGGCCTTGGCATTCGCCAACCCAGACGGGAACGTGGAAACGGGAAGCCATCAATTGTTGCGAATATACTGTGGATCAAAATCTTTCAACCGAACCACTACAGCCAGCACAATGTAAAAAACAATGCTGTTGGGCAGCAGAACAATGGCCTCTTGTCCGTAATTGGCCACGATCAACGCAAAAATAACACCGGTTAAACCCATGTAGAGATTTACGATGCCTGGGTCCCGGCAGCGCATAAAATTCTGGATGCTGACAGCCATGGCCGTAAAAAGTAAACCCATGTAAATGATCAGACCCACCCAGCCCAGTTCCACGGCTACGCGCACATAACCGGAGTCCGGCTCTATTTCAGCAAAAACCGTGTAGGGGGAAAAACGCTTTCCCCAGGCGCCGCAACTGCCCAGGCCACCGCCAAAAGGGTGCTGCTGCACAATGCTTTTGATCCGCGCCTGCGTATTGAGCCGCACTTGGTAAGAGCGGTCTTCTGAAGGGTTGAACGCAGTTTGAAAACGATAAAGTGTATTATTGCTCGTAGGGATTTGGGTCAGAAAAATTCCCCCGGTCATCATGACCCCGGAGAAAACAACCAGGTTCCATTGCCGTTTGGTGATGGCCATTAGCGTAACAAAAAAGATGCCTGCGGGAATGACGATGTAAGCAGTGCGAGTTCCTGACCAAAAGCAACCCAGGAGCATCACAAATCCGCCAATTATTAACAGCACTTTAGTACGGCGTTTCCAAGGTCCAAAAAACAGGGAAAAGCAGAGCACCACCATATAGGCCATCATGATGCCAAAAGTGGTGGGATCGGATAAAAAGGAGAACAAACGGATTCTGCCGCCTTGGTAGATCAGTTTATACCGTTCAATATCGCTCATCATCCACCGCTGTTCCCAGGGCGGGAGACCAAAGTACTCCTGGTAAAAGGAAAACAGACCCACCAGAAAACTCAATCCAATGACAAGTTTCAACAGGCGAATGATGTAAGCGTAATCGCTGAGCGTATAGAGGATGACGTAAAAAAAGACGATGGTTCCTGCCATGCCGCGAACGGTGTACATCCAGGCTTCGCGGGATTCCGCAACAGGGTTGATAACTTGGAGGATATTGAGAAAGATCCAGGCAAGCACCCACCAGGAAATGGGGTTGTCAGCAAAACGCCAGTCGTGTTCCTCGGCCTGCCGGAACAACATAGCGATGAACAAAAGCAGAATTCCCGCATCGAGAAAAATCCCGAATGGCACATCCACAACTTTCTTCAATTCCAACAAAAAGTAGGAAACCACCACCAAAAACATTACCCCAAATCGCATATCAATCATGCACGCAGCCACTACCGGAATCCCGATGATGGCACCCATCAGGATAACGCCCACCGTGCTGCCATAGCTGGCAATGATGAGACTGAACAACAACCCTGCCAGAGCAAGCATAATCGCTCCGGGGATGGTCAGAAATTTCTCTAAAACTACATGGCGTTTAAAGAAACTCTGACGCTGGCTTGGTTGCTGGTTATTATTGCCGATCGTAATTCGCATAGAAAACTATATGCATAAGAAACAGTATCTCTGGTTTGAGCGCTATCGTTACGCCAATACGACGATCCAAAGGTAGATAAAGATCAAAAGCCCGCCAGTCAGAAAGATTAACAGTGCTTGGCCCACGCGCTCCAGTTGCGTGAGTTCCGGGCGTTTTTGCCCCGCTTTGTCTTTGCTTCTTGGTAACATGATGCGGTGTTGACTTAAGCACTCGTCCTGACCCAGGTTGCACTTTTTTCATCGTAACGGCGTAGGATGCGCGCTGGATTTCCGCCCACGACGCAATAGGGCGGCACATCGCGGGTAACGACGCTGCCCCCCCCCACCACACTGTGTTTTCCAACACGGACGCCAGCCGTAATCACAGCATTAGCGCCGATCCAAACTTCGTCCTCAATGACAATTTCTGCTGTGCTCACGGGCTGGTCCGCAATGGGGGTATTGATGTCCGTATAACCGTGGTTCAGGCCTGAGCAAACGATGTTTTGGGCCAGCATCACATCTGAACCGATGGTAACCGGCCCGATGAGTACACAGCCAATTCCAATCCGGGTACGATCCCCGATTAGCACCGCCCCTACGCCGTTGTTGACCGTAGCAAAATCTTCAATGGTGGAACCGGCACCCAGACGGAACGGACGGAACGGCAAAACGTCCAAACGCGTTCGGCGGCAAATGCGCGAGCCTTGGCCCCGCTCGTGTTTAAACGGATTGAGCAGCAAGCTGACCCAGAGCCTGGGTCGGGCCTGTCCACGGGGCACCATCATCCAGTGCAACCATTTTTTTAGCCCGGGATTGGCCTGTATGCGGTCGGTTAATGCGCCCATGCAGCAGATTTGGCCAAGGTCTCTTCTACAAGGCGTTCAAAAGTTGCCGCGCGCTCGGTCCAGGAGTTCTTGGCAGCCGTGGCACATCGCGCTTGGCGCTGTCCCGCGCTGTCGGCTTCAAGCGCTTTGCTTAGCCCTGCGGAGAAAGACTCCGCTGAGTCGGCTAAGTGCACAACAGGAGCGAATTCCCGCACATCGGCAGAAAAATTGGTCGAAATGACGGGTTTACCCGCAGCGAGGTATTCGTTGATTTTCAAGGGATAGATGCTGCTGGTCAGGGTATTGCAGAGAAATGGGATCAAGGTTGCGTCCATCCCGCGCAAGTAATCCGGTAAAGATACCAGTGGTCGAGGACCGATGAGGTGTACGTTTGGAAGGGCGGCAAGTTCCTGGTCTTCAAAATTGCCGCTGCCCAGGAAGACGAATGCCTTGTCCGGGTGCTTATTCACCACAAACCGCAACAGGGGGTAATCCAGGCGCAAAGCGCTGAAACTGCCGATGTAGCCAACCACGGGTTTTCCGATTGCACCGGACGGCCAGTCGGGGGGGAGGGGGGCGGGGTTCAAGGCCTGACTAAACAGCGCAGTGTCCGCGCCATTAGCCAGCCGATGAACAGGGGCACTTGACCGGTGCAACAGGTGGCGCAAGCCTTGCGAGGTAGCCAGCCGCAATTCGGCCCGATCCAGTTGTTCCCGCTCCAGGTACCGGCCATGCCTGGCGATGTAGGGCTCTTGGCTGATGTCATCGCGGCTCTGGTAAATGCGCAACAACGCTTGCGGGTTAACTTCAAGCTTTCTGAAAAAAAACGGGTCGAAGGAGTTCAGAAACACGAAGCGACTGATGTTTTCTGAAGCTAAAAGCTGATTCAACGCGCGGTTTAACACCCGGTCGTTCCAGGCAGAACCGGCTTCATACAGCCATCCGGCCGGCAAAAAGTTAATCGGCAAGGTCAGGGGAGGCGTAACCGCACAAAATCCCGCAGGAGTGCCGGGTACAGAACGCACCAGTAACTTCCCCCGGAGCAAATTTGTTTTGCGGGAGGCCAGCATGGGGCTGCTCCAGTTTTGAACCAGGTCCTTAACCGAAAAAGGATGGTCCCAATAGTAAACGCGTCGCCGCAGCGCCAGCTCTTTAGCCAGCGAGAAAATAGCGGATGACACTTCGCCATCCCAGCGGGACATAGTGCAAATAACAATATCGTAGTCGGTTACGCCCACGGCCTTTACTTGGACAGCAATTGACGAAACGCGGCGGGATTGCGCAGCAAAGCCCAACCCAGGGTCAAGCCTTTCTTGTACAACTGAAAACTGTGCAAAAGCGGCCTAAAGGTGCGGATGCGCAAATAGTGGTAAAGCAATACCTGCTGCACCACGAATTTCAACATCAAGGTCAGCAGGGTGCCATAAGCGGCGCCAATGACGCCATAAGCCCGGATAAAAAAGTAGGTAGACACCAGGTTCATCAGCGCCCCGCTCAACACAAAGACAAAATTGAAGTTTGGCTTACCGATGGTGTCCATCACGATGCCGAATTGGCGCCCATAGGGCACAAACATCGTGTAAAAGATGGTGACCTGAAGGATAGCCGCAGCGCCTTTAAAAGCATCTGAACGCCCGGCCAATGCTATGATAAATGATTCTGGAAACAAGAGGACCGCCACACAAATAGGCAACAGCAAAGCGAGAACGGTTCCTACGGATTTTTCATACAAATGTTTCACGGCTCCAATGCCCTCTTCCGCCATCCGCTTGGCGCTCTGGGGAAAACTCATCGCTGCCATCGACTGAATGGGAATCTCCATAACATTAGTAATGCGCATGGCAGGGTCAAAGAGGGCCACAGCGTGCATGGCAGCAGCCTGGGTTGGCAGCAGGATGCCAAGCATGAGTCGGTCCATGGTCTTGTACAGCATGGTACTGAGGTTTGTGCCGAACGTGTAGAACCCGTAACGGCCTAACTCACTGAACCAACCCCATTCGGGACGCCGGTTCATGCGAATGAATTGCCGGCCGTGGTACCAGGACAGCAGGGAAGCCAAAATCGCCAATCCCGACTGAATCCAGGCAAGATCGAGCAACTCCAATCGCTTGCCACTCAGTACAATGCCGGCAACAGCCGCAAAAAACAAGCCCTGACGGAGCAAGTTGGTCCAAAAAATCCCTTTAAAATGTAAGTTAGCCTGTTGCAGGAAGTTAAAATGAACCATGGGCAGCAACAAAAGATTGGTCAGCACATAGACGCGCATCAAAACGCTGAGTCCTGGAGCTTTGACCAATTGCTCCAACCAGGGAGCCGCTAAAAGCAAAGCGCAACCGGTAACCGCCGTAAAGGCAAAATTGAGGGACGCAGATGCTGTAAGTATCTTGGCATAGTCTGAATCGGTGGAACCGTTGAGGAATTTGATCAACGCACTTTGAATCAGCCCATTGCGCGATACTTCTAAAAAGGAAGCCAGCATGAGATACATCGCCCAAACCCCGTAAGTTTCCGGGCGATCCGCAAAATGCCGAAGCATGATCATGACCGTACCCATGCCAAAAACCTGCACAGCCAGACGATCGGAGACCGTAAACAGGGCAGAGGTCAGCCAGTACTTCCGCGTTTGGGAACTCATTTGTCAAGGGCGGTCTGGCTTACCAGCACCAAAAAATTCATGGATAAATACCTTACCCCAAATCAGACGCAAAACAAGGGAACAAGTTACGACGTATACTTCGCCCGAAGGCTTATAAGCGCTTTTGTAGCCGGTTTCATTCCAGAGGAAATTACTTTTATTTTTCCTTGGCCTGAAGCCATGGTTCTGCCCATGATTTTTTTCCGCTTTTTATGACAGCACTTCGTACGGAAAAGCTGCAGCAACTGCTGTTTTTCTTCCTCCTTTCCCTCGCCTCGCTCTTTGGCACCAACCCCTATTCCTTTGGGGTGGACAACCATTTTGTTACCCTTCCATTCATCTGGGAAAAGGCCTACCCGGAATACTTTCCCGGAGATTACGTACTTGCTGAAGTTGATTATTTTTATACGTGGTTTCTTGATGGAATGGCGGGCCTGCTCCGCGCTACAGGGTGGTCCTTGCCGAACTTGTTTTTCGGCCTGCACCTGTTGGTGACGGCACTCACCTTTGCCGCTTTTTTCCACCTTGCCAGGGTGCTGACCGGATGCCGGGCGATGGCAGCGGTAGCCTGTTTGTTTTTGCTGTTTGGCACCAAAACAATCGGCTACGTGGGCACGATGGAAAGCCATTTGATGGAGCGCACTGTTGTGTTGCCTCTGGAATTTCTGGCTCTTGCCCGGATGCTGGAGCGCCGTTGGATAGCGGCCTTTGCCGCCACAGGTCTGGCTTTTTGCGTCCACCCACTTTCCGCCTTTTACATCGGGTTTATGATTGGAATAGCGGGTTGTTACGCGCTGTGGGAAACCCGGAAAGAACCAAGCTGGAAGAGCGATGTGGTCCGTTTTGGCCTTGGTGTGCTTGCGGGAGCAGCCACCGCAATGCCTGGGCTTTGGCTCAAAGTCAGCGGACTGAAACCCGTCATGCCCGCCGGCACCCCGTTGCCGGGTTGGCTGGACATTCTGGCCCTGCGCTCCAGTTACCACGTTTTTCCTTTTACCTGGCCCTTGGATGGCTGGCTGCGCGCTTTCCTGTTTTGGGTGGCTATCGCGCTGGTTCTGCGCAACCACAAGCCCGGTCCCAAAGACAGGCTCATTCTGGCAGCATGTACCGCCGTGGGAATAATGGCGGTTCTGGGCACTGTTTTTTCTGAGTTTATTCCGCTTTCGCTGCCTATTCAATTTCAGTTTTTTCGCAGTTATCCCTTTGCATTTATGTTGGGTATGATTGTTTTGGCCCGGGGAATGGTGGACGCGGCGCGTGGCGACCTCTCGTGGAAAACCGCCCTGTTTGCTACTGTTTTGGCGGCGCCAGCCTGGCTGGAAATGGATTCCATGAAATACTTGGCCATGTTGGTGATGTGGGCAGCCTTGCTGGCAACCGCCTTGTACGGCGTGCGCGTCCGGCACTGGCCTATGCCGCGACTGGTCATGGTGCCCATGGTCCTTATGTTGCTGATCGTGCCTGCGTCACTTTACCTTCGGTCATTCAGGTTGGATAACCAACAAGAAGTACCCTGGGTTGCCGTGCAAATATGGGCGCGTGATCAAACGCCGATGGACGCCGGTTTCATCGTTCCGCCAGGGCAGCGCGGTTTTCGGGTGGACAGCCACCGCACGGTGTACGTAGACTGGAACGATGGCACCCAGAATTTTTTTAACCAGGCTTTTGGCCCCGAATGGCTTAAGCGCATGGAAAAAGTTGGGTTCAGTGGCGATCCTGGCACCATGAACAAGGGCTATCGCACCTTAACGGCAGAAAATTTCCAGGCAATAGCCTCCGAACTTACGGCATCCTCGCAAGTTTATGCCGTGCTGTTTCAGGACACTAAAGCCGCGTTCCCGGTGGTCTTTCAGAACGACAAATACCAGGTGGTTAGAGTGCGCTGATCAGGATGGAAATAATTGGGCGCTGGCTCAGGACACAGGCCTCTTTGCAAGGCCCTAAACGTAGCCGAGCTTTTCCAAGAGCTGATAAGGAGCCTGAAATTGGTTGAGCGCCTCCACTACGGAAGCATGTTGCGGATCTTTCCACTTGGCCACGGATGACTGATAAACCGCCTGCACTTCGCCCTCCCAAGCGTTGATGGTGCGCACCGTCGTCTTTTTATCGTGGGCCAGCACGTCCGGGTGCAGGTCCAGCCCTAAAAATTGCAGCAAGTGACCAAGAGCGTGTTCCCGGTTGGCGACGATGTCTTCGTAACGAATCGTATATACCTGAGGATGATCTTTGTAGGCTACCCCGAGTTGCACGTCGCGCACCCAGCGTTCCGGGGCCACCCAATATTCTCCCTTCAGGGTAGGATGTACGGATGTCACCACATCGCGGCCATCGCGTACAATGTGCACAAAGCGCAAGTTCGAACCAAATTCGCGCAACAGGTCCTCCAGGTACCAGACATTGGTCGGCGTCTTCTCGCACCAACGGTTGGCTTGTGCTTTGATGGGTGCTCGCAGCAAGAAGTCAGCAATTTTGCGCTGGTGGTTCCAATGGTTGAGCCGATCGCTCTTCCAGCGCCGGGGCTGGTTAAAAACATTGGTTTCAATGCCAATGGCCTGAATGTTTGGGTGCGCGCCTAACATAGAAAGCAGCATGCTCGTGCCGGAGCGACCACAGCCGCCGATCAGAATCGCTGGTTTGCGCAAACCAGGGTAGCGCATCAGGCTGCCGGTGCGAACTTCGCGTAAAAAGCGCCTGGTGGAGGCAACATCCATAACGAAACGGGAATAATTCCTGCTGGTCTTTCCGGGCTCAACGCGGAGCGGATACAACAGGCAGAGAAAGGGTGCTTACAAAAACAAGGCCTTTTCTTCGGCGCTTGGCAGGCGGCAGGTGTCTTTGCGGCCAAACCACCGGTAACGGTTTCTCGCAATCCAGTCGTAAACGGAATCCCGAATGGGAGCAGGAACAGCCAGGAAAACCGAAAGGAGCGGCCAACCGGAGCCCAGAGATCGCGCAATCCGGATGGCCGCGCCGGAACGAACGTACGCGCGTTGGTCGAGGACGAGGACAATGGAGTCTAAATCGGCAGGTTGCGGGTATTGCTTAAGCAAGGTGCTGCCCACTTCTGATTGCAAGGCGGCGAAGCGAAACACCCTTTTGCGATCCCGTTGAATCACAAAGTCCACTGCACCGTTGCACAAGTTGCAGACCCCATCGAACAAGATTACGCCTTCCTGTTTCATTTATCCGGCAAAGTTACCTTTTCTGCGTGTGTGCCGGATGGTTTGAACCAGGAAAGCACCAACTATCAACACCCCGAAAAGCCCAATCAGGGAAAGTTCCACCGCGTCCATCCAAAGCGACCTGATTTCCGGCTGCCGAGCCCAGGAAGGAAGAGCGCACAGCCCAGTAAAAGCAACAGAGAAAGCAATAGTCCGAGGGGGAAATTGGCGGGGAATGTTGCGAATTTTATCCTTGACCCGATCCCAGGGGACGAAAGCCAAAAAGGCACCAATGTTTTCTGTAAACGGGATATTGAGCATGACCATGTTGAGGAAATGGAAAATGCAGGCCACGCCAATCAGCGCCTGAAATAGTCTGCGCCGCCACATCAGCAAAATGAAGCTGAACGCAAACAAAACCGCCGTCCAGTCCATGAACTCCCCAAAGAACCCCGATTTTATGCCCAGAAAAGGGGTGGCTAAAAGCTCGTGGCGCCCTACGACATAGTAGTTGTAGGCGAAATGCGCTTCTACCGCATGATTGTCCAGGATCAGCCAGCCACCGATCATCTTGGCCAAAACGGACATGAACATCGCCATGGATAACAAAAAGGCGAGCATGTGTCCAGACCAACCAGTAGCCGGTTGCACAGGCTTATTTCGGTTCTGTTAGGCATCCACGGAATAAGCATTACCCCAGGCTGAGCCTGCAAAAACCAGCGGTACAATCCAGGCGAAAAGTTCGTGATCCAGGTGACCGAATGCATAGCTGAATGTCTTGCAGAAAATCACCAACGCCGGTGAAGCGTACGAAACCCATGGGTAAGTCCCTCTGTTGTCTTTCAGCAACCCAGCAGGATAGGAGAGAACAGCAAGTAAGCTTATTGAAGGTCTTTTATCCCCACCCGGTTGAGCACCCCGCCGAGGAACTTCTCTTCAAGGTCACGCAGGAAACTCAAATTTTGTTTGTCTGAATGATGGAGCACACTTTCAGCGGAGAACACCGCGATCACGTGGTCGGCATAATCCACCAATTCCTGCGTGTCGGAAAACTCGTTCATGGAGCTGCCCTCCATAAAAATGTAATCGTAGGTGAGCTCCAGGCTGTCCAGCAGTTTGTCAAAATTCTTGCCGGCAAAGATCTCTGAAGGCGAATTGTAGCCTCCTTTGGAGCCAATGATGTCAATGCCTGAATGGGTGGTCCGGCTGATAATGCCGGTGGTGTTGAATTCGTCTCCCAACTGGGCGTCGCCGATGAGTTTGGTGTTGGACAACAGGTTTTCCTGATTGGCTTGCTTGAGCATTTCAGTCAGCGAATTGTTCTTGAAATTGGTGTCAATAATAAGCACCTTTTTATTATTTAAACTTAGGGAATAAGCCAAAGAAATAATAAGAAAACTCTTGCCTTCCTGCGGCTTGGTGCTGGTTACCAACACGCGTTTGGCGTTGTTCTGCTCCAACTGATAGCGGATTTTTCGCAGCAGTTGCTTGAACGTTTCCAATTCCGGATCGTGGCTCTTCTGGTTAAAGAAGGTCTGCAAATCCAGGTTGTCGTATTTGAGTTTGTTGAGGTAGCCAAGGAGTGGAATGTCCGTCATCCGTTGGAAACGCGACGGGTTCTTGAGCGACATATCCAGGTAGGCCAGAGCGAAAATGATGACCAGGCTAAAGGCAAAAACCAAGGCACCGGCAAACATAGACAGAAAGATCGTCTGTGAAGGTTCCGGACTGTCTGGCACTTCGCCGCGCTCAATGAGGGACAACTGGTTGCCAGTGGTCAACGACATCAGTTTGGCCATGTTGAGCTTGTTCACGTAATCCAGGTACTCCTCCTGAACCAGCGAAATTTCACGATCGTACGCCTGAATGTTGGCGTCTTCTTCGACAAAGCCGCCAACCGTGCTCCGCAAGCGACCCAATTCGCGATCAATGGAATAAACGCCAGCCTTAGCTACTTCCATCTCAATTTCCAGGTTCAGGCGGGTGGCCAGCAGCGATTGCGTCGTAGAAGACAAAGACCCGTCTTCGGAAGCAATTTGCTCGACTACGCGGTTGAGATCGCGTCGTTTGGCTTCAATTTGCTGGCGAATGGCGGAATCATCCATTCCGGCTGCAGAAGTGGTAACCGCTTGATTGGTCAGCCCGGTTAACTCATCGCGGATGTTTTGAATGCGCTGGCTGTTCGCCGCAGAAGAAGCCGCGTCCGTTTCCGCAGCACTCAATTGCCGATCAATAGCCCGGAGGGCCTGCTGGCTTGCCGGAATGCGTTTGTTCTCCTGTTCACGTTGCAATTCCAGCGTTTGGATTTGCCCGATTCGCGCGGAACTTTGATCGTCAATGTTCACGATCTGGTGCTTCAGCTTGTACAGCTTGAGCTCGTTGTTGCGCTCGTCCAACTCGTTTTTCTTTTCGTACGCCAGACGCGTAAAAAACTCCACCGAGGCATCGGAACGCTCGGACTTAACCCGGCTGTAATACCGGATGAATTCTTCTGACAGCGTATTGACCACAAAGCCTGCCAATTCCGGATTGTCTGAGGTATATTCAATTTTCAGGTAATCGGTGGAGCGCACCCTGAAAATGGTCAAGCCCGCCAACAGGGTCGAATAGTTATAGCCCATGGAACGGAGCACATCCTTCATGAAGGCATCTTCTTGAGAATCACTGAAGATTTCTTTGTCCTCTTTCAATTCCGGGATCACTTCGGCCAGCAAAATCGTATCCCCATCGCCGAGCCGCTCCTTCAGAACATTTTCAGCGTTTTGGTCCAGAATTTCGCCCTTGGGCAACGAATTTCCGCCCTGACCAAATTTTTGGTCAAACAATACTAAAGCGCGTTTGAGTTCTTCGTCGCTGTATTTCTCTTTGAGTTCTTCCAGGCTCCGAAACGGTGTACCGCTGGTCAGATCGTGTTCAATCAGCGCTTTGCTCAACAATCCAATGACTGTTTTTGAATTGATGATTTCAACAAGGTTTGAAAACTGGTTGTCTATTTCGAAGGGCCTGACCGCTCCTGGCTGGTCAATGCTTGCAGAAGGAGATTTGCTCTCGGTAATGCCGGTTCCCAACAAGGCACGGGATTTGTAATTGACCGAGCTTTGGCGGGCAATCAAAAAGGTTGCCCCTACCGCTAAAAGAGTTACCGCAAGGATAATCCACTTGCGGTCCAACAACAGTCGTAAGAAATAAGAAAAGTCCATAGATAGTTTCTAACCTGCGTTCTTTAGCAAAGGCAAAGTTAGTGGGATTAGGTGAATCAACGGGGCGCCTTGCCCTGCATTCAAGTGGCCCTTCGCCCGAATTCAAAAGCCTTTAACCCTATTTATTCCCGCTGCTGCCCTTGCGCCAGACAAGCGAACCTCTGGCATGCTTTGTCCGTAAAGGAACCCCAAAGCAGCATGAAAATTCAGGATAATGCGGATAAGGTTGGAGGGCATTTTCAGGCGAGATTGTTCCCGTTTTTTCCAGCAACTTTCCCCCCGCAGTTGAACGAGACATGCACGACTTTGTTCCACCCGGTATTTTTGCCTGAAGTAACTCTGGTAGTAGTCTGATGAGCAAGCAGTTATGAGTATAATCGAAATTTTTTTCTGGGCCTGTCTGCTGCTCGTTTTTTACACCTATTTAGGATACGGTATGGTGTTGTATGCACTGGTCAGTATGCAGCGTATTGTTCGAGGCAGACGACCGATTCCCGACGAGCATGCTCCCGATGCGGAATGGCCGGAGGTCAGCCTTGTGGTGGCGGCCTACAACGAAGAGGGTTGGATTGCCAATAAAATTCGCAACCACCTGGATCTGGACTACCCCAAAGCAAAGTTGCACCACGTGGTCATTACCGACGGTTCCAACGATCGGACGCCGGATATCGCGCGCGGTTTTGAAGGCGTAGAAGTGCACCATCACCCGGAGCGGAAGGGCAAAATTGCCGCCGTGCATCGGGTTATGCCGTTAATTAAGACGCCGATTTTGGTGTTCACCGATGCTAATACGCTGCTCAATCACGAGGCTATCCGGCGCATTGTTCGCCATTATCGCGATCCCAGGGTGGGTGCCGTTGCGGGCGAAAAGCGCGTGCACATGAGCGAAAGCGACGCGGCGCACGCTGCAGGGGAGGGCATCTACTGGAAATACGAATCGCTGCTCAAGCACCTGGATTCTGAGCTGTACTCTGTGGTGGGGGCGGCCGGGGAATTGTTTTCCATTCGCCGGGAGCTTTACCAGCCAGTGCCCGAAGACACGGTCATTGAAGACTTTGTCATGACCCTGACCATTGCGCGGGGGGGGCACCGGGTAGTCTATGAACCGGAGGCCTATGCGGTCGAAGGGCCCTCGGCTTCGGTGCCAGAGGAGTTGAAACGCAAAATCCGCATCGCTGCGGGCGGCTTGCAGGCCATCAGTCGTTTAACCGACCTGTTGAATCCATTCCGTTACGGGGTGCTCAGTTTCCAATACGTTTCTCACCGGGTTTTGCGCTGGACGCTCACACCAGTGGCCCTGCTGGCCCTATTGGTGGTCAACCTTATGTTGCTGCAGGCAGAATTCGCCCAATTTTTACCGGCAAGTTTTTATCGGCTGGTATTAGCCGCACAAGCCTTGTTTTACGCCCTGGCCACTATTGGCTATGTGCTGGAACAGCGCCACATGAAAATAAAGGCTTTTTTCATTCCATATTATTTTTTCGTCATGAATTACGCCGTCTTTGCTGGATTTTGGCGAAACATGCGCGGAAAACAAACCGTATTGTGGGAGAAAGCAGAGCGCCGTTCCTGAGAGTTTAACGTTTCCAGCGTTTACCTTTCATAGGTTTAACTTACCTGGCGTCTATCACTGCTGCCCTTTAACCTCATTTAGGCATTCTTTAGAGACCAACGTTTTGAGTTGACATGACTGAGCAAGCCCATATCCTCCTTATTGAAGATGACGTAAACCTGGGGCTGCTCCTGGAGCATATGTTGAGCAAACACTACCAGGTTAGTATCCTTAACGATGGTTATGCCGCCCTCAATTGGTTAGCCTCCGGCAATATGCCAAACCTGATTATGGCCGATGTAGATATGCCTGGCCTGGGGAGTGCACAGCTTCTGGAGAACATTAAAGTCTCGGGCTTTTACCGCCATCTTCCCATCGTCATCCTCTCCGGCAAATCTGATCTGGACAAAGCCGAAGGGTTGGTCAAGCAGGGCGCGGATGCTGTGCTGCAAAAGCCCTTCTCCCGGGAGGAGTTGTTTGAGCTGCTCCAGCGTCTCATGCGCTTCGGTTAAGGAGAACTCTTTGACGGTGTATTCCGTATTTTCGAGGCAGTCATCTCCGATCAACCCGATGATCCCACTGATCATGCGCCTTAAAAAACTCCTGATCCCTGTCCTGAACCTGATCCTGCTTATGCCCACTTTCAGTTTTACTAAGAGTGTTGCTCAGGGAGTGGATTTTTCCTCCTACCCGGTTTACGAAGGAAACGACCTGGGCGTCACCTGGTCGCAAGCCGCCGCGCGAATTCGGGTTTGGGCACCTACGGCGGAGGCTGTGCGCTGGCAGTTTTACAGTGCCGATTTGGGCGGAGCGCCCGATCGCGAAATCTTCCTGCGCAAAGACGCCGGAGGCACCTGGGTGGCCACCCTGCCGGGCAATTGGGAAGGGTCATACTACACCGTGCAGGCCAAATTTGATGGGCAGTGGCTGGCCGAAGTGCCCGATCCCTATGCGCGTGCCGTTGGCCGCAACGGGCAGCGGGGCCAGATCTTTGACCCGCAAAAAACCAACCCGACCGGTTGGGAAGGCGACAAACGGATTACTTTAAAGTCATATACTGATATTGTGCTCTATGAAGGCCATGTTCGCGACCTGACCGTGGGCCCCGGATCAGGCATCAAGCAGCAGGGAAAATTCCTGGGCCTGTCTGAGCGCGGTACACGCTCGCCCGAAGGGCTGCCCACCGGCTTGGATCATTTGGTCGAAATGGGCATCACGCACCTCCACCTTCTGCCGTTTTTTGACTACGGTTCGCTGGACGAAACGCAGGTTTCGCCTGGCTATAACTGGGGCTATGATCCCCTCAACTACAACGCCCCGGAAGGAACCTATTGCACCAACCCGGCTGATGGCGCATCCCGCATTCGCGAACTTAAAACCACCGTGCAGGCAATGCATCAAGCGGGCATAGGTTTGGTTATGGATGTGGTGTACAACCACACCTTTTCCGTGGGTGAAAGTGTGTTCAGCCAATTGGTGCCCGGCTATTATTACCGCCAATGGCCGGAGGGCAATTTTTCGGACGCCAGCGGCTGCGGCAATGAAGTAGCCAGCGAGCGACCGATGGTGCGCAAGTTCATGCGTGAATCGCTCCAGTACTGGGCTAGTGAATACCACCTGGATGGCTTTCGCTTTGACCTGATGGGCATTCACGACCTGAACACCATGCGCCTGATCCGCGAAGACATGAACGCCCTGGATCCAGGCATTTTTCTTTACGGCGAAGGCTGGACTGCCGGTCCCAGCCCGCTCGCAGAAGAATCGCGGGCTATCAAACGACTGACCTGGCAATTGCCTGGCATTGCCGCGTTCTCCGACGACATTCGCGACGGTATCAAGGGCCATTGGTCTGACGAAAAAGATCCCGGTTTTGCCAGCGGCAAGGCGGGCCAGAGCATGACCATCAGGGCCGGTCTGGTCGGTGGCATTGCCCATCCCCAGGTCGATTTTTCAAAGGTCAATTACTCGCCCAAGCCCTGGGTTGGCCGCCCTTCGCAGGTCATCAATTACGTCTCTTGCCACGACAACCATACCCTTTACGACAAGGTGGCCGTCTCGGCCCCGGGCGCTTCGGAGCCGCGCCGATTGGCCATCCAACGCCTGGCCAACACCATCGTGCTCACCGCCCAGGGAGTACCCTTCTTGCATGAAGGGGTGGAAATGGCCTATACCAAGGGCGGTAACCACAACTCTTACAAGAGCGCTGACCAGGTCAACGCCCTGGATTGGAACCGCATGGCCGACTACGCCGACCTTGTGGCCTACCACCGCGACCTCATCGCACTGCGCAAAGCCCACCCGGTCTTTCGCATGGACGATCCCGAGCTGATTCGCCGGGTTATTACGTTCCCTGAAACGGGCTCCGAGCATGTCGTGGTGCAACACGCCGATGCCGCCGCCGCCGGCGATACCTGGAAAGAGCTTGTGCTCATTTTTAACGGATCAGAGCAGCCTTACTCGTACAACCTGCCCAGCGGCAACTGGACCCTGGTGGGCAATGGCCGCGTGGTAGTTTCAGAACCGGGCGAAGGGCTCCTGACCCTGAACGGCCAGGTAGAGGTAGCTCCTTCGGCGGCATACATCTTAGCTCGTTAGCCAAGGCATTGCATTTTTTCCCGAATTTTTTGGAAATGTGAATAACTGGCTTAGCTTTGCTTAGTGTATTCGGTACACTTTGAAGTCTTCGGCTTCCTGAATATTAACGTATTAACGACAAAGGGTTGTTTCAACCCCGGCTCGCTTCAAGGCTTTTTTTGTGGATGGGTTTTATGAATTGAGGAGAGGGCCTTTCACTGGTTGAAAGGCCCTTATTTTTTTCCGACTTTCATCTTTGCATCCGAAAAACTTTTTCCCTACACCTTTCTAGCCGCATCTTGCGGAACTAAACCATGGCTCGAAAAAGCAAATCAGGCGGGGCCGGCATCCCTGAGAAATACAGCAGTATTGCGCGGCAACGCGTTGTCATTGAGAACGTAAGGCCGAATCTCGAAGGCGGCTACCCGATCAAGCGGGTGCCCGGCGATACCGTTTTTGTACAGGCCGATCTTTTTGCCGACGGGCATGACGAAATGCGCGCGGCGCTTTCCTACCGCCACAGCAGCGAAAAGTCCTGGAAAACGTCCAACATGAGCTCCCCGCAGGAAGACGTATGGGAAGGCTCGTTCAAGGTTGAAAAGCCCGGCGAATACGAATACTTCGTGCACGGTTGGGTAGACATTCTGGCCAGTTGGCGCCATGGCCTGGAGCGCAAAGTGGCGGCCGGGCAGGACGTTACCGTAGAAATGCTGTCGGGTGCGGAGGCTTTCCGCGAAGCAGCAGACACCCAAAAAGGAAAAGAGCGCAAACAACTTCAGGCCCTGGCGGACCTGTTCCAAGACCGCAGTAGAATCAACGAAGCCATCAAAATCGCGCTGAATCCCAGTACGGACGAACTGATCCACGAGGTACCCACCTATGTAGACCAGAGCAGAAGCGAGGTGCTGCGCGTGCGGGTGGAGCGCCGTCGAGCAGGCTTCAGCGCCTGGTATGAATTCTTCCCGCGCTCGGCTGCTGGCACCACTGGGCGCCATGGCACCTTCGCGGATGCTGAAAAGAACGTGTTGCCGCTCATTTCGTGGATGGGCTTTGACGTCATTTACCTCCCGCCCATTCACCCGGTCGGGGTGCAATTCCGAAAAGGTCCGAACAACAGCACCACCTCGCATCTCGGCGACCCCGGTTCGACTTGGGCCATCGGCGCCGCTGAGGGAGGGCACATGGCCATTCACCCGGAACTCGGCACCATTGATGACTTCCGGCGTTTTGTAAAAGCGGCCAACAGCCATGAGATTGAAGTGGCCATAGACCTGGCCTTTCAATGCTCCCCCGACCATCCCTGGGTATCGGAGCACCCCGAGTGGTTCAAATGGCGTCCCGACGGCACCGTGCAGTACGCTGAGAACCCGCCGAAAAAGTACCAGGACGTCCTTCCGATGCATTTTGAAAGCGACGATTGGCAATCGCTTTGGTTGGCCTTGCGCGACGTGGTTTACTACTGGATGGAGCAGGGCGTGACCATCTTCCGGGTGGACAATCCGCACACCAAGCCCTTCCATTTTTGGGAATGGCTGCTGGCTGAAGTCTATGCCAAAGACCCGAACATCCTGTTCCTTTCCGAGGCCTTCACCCGGCCTCGCATCATGGCGCGTTTAGCGCGGATCGGCTTTCATCACAGTTATACATATTTTACTTGGACAAATACTAAGGGCGATTTCGAACGCTACATGAACGAGCTCGTCAATAGCCCAATGCGCGAATACTTTCGACCTAATTTCTGGCCCAACACCCCCGATATTTTGGGTTGGAACCTGCAATTTGCCGAAGAGCCTATGTTTGTGATCCGCTACATTTTGGCGGCCACGCTGTCCGGAAACTATGGCATCTACGGCCCGGTTTACGAGTTGGGCGTCAACGATCCGGTGCCCGGCCGCGAAGAGTACAGCTACTCGGAGAAATACGAGCTCAAGGCCTGGGATTTCGAAACCCAGACCCCCTTCCGCAAGCTGATTTCGCGGGTCAACCGCATTCGCAAAGACATGCCTGCCCTTCAAGACACGTTTAACCTTACCTTCAACCAGACAGATTCCGATCAACTGCTCAGCTACACTAAAATTGACGCCAGTGGAGCAGACATCGTCGTGGTGGTGGTTAACCTCAATGCCTCGGCTACCGTTTCCGGCTGGGTTCGCGTGCCTTTGTGGCGAATCGGACTCAAAGACGGTGACCGCATGATTTTGCAGGACCTGATTACCAATGTGGAATACACTTGGGACCGCGAGTGGAATTACGTGGAACTCGATCCGCGCCGAATGCCCTTCCATCTTTTCCGCCTCATAAAACCCTGATATGGCTCCAGCCCCTCAACGACCACTGCGCGCCTCCTCCTGGGGGGCCTTGTTCGCGGGTCCGGACAATGTCCGGATCCTGGAAAATTCCGAACTGGCTGCCTGGTTGCGGCGCACCCGTTGGTTCGGGGGCAAAGCCTCCACGATTGAATCCTGCCGCATTGACGACCGCGTGTACCTGCCCGCCGGGGAGCTCGGTGCTTGGCTGGGCATCATCCGCGTCAAATACCGCGGCCGCCATTCGGAAAATTACAGCGCGTTGCTGGGCTGGTGTCCCAATGTTGATGCCGATGCCATGCCGGATGCCACGCGCGTCACCGCCGCCGTGGTAGACGGGGTACCCGGGTACATCGTTGATGCCCTTTACCTGCCCACCGTTCGCGATGCGCTTTTCCATTACTTGGTCGAAGGGCGTGAATTTGCCTTGGGCGACCTTGTGGTTCGCTTCCTGCCCGGTCGCTCGTTGGACCAAGAACACGATAACCTTCCTGCCCGGGTGCTCAACGCCGAGCAGAGCAATTCGGCTGTGGTTTACGGCGATCGCTACCTGGCCAAACTCTACCGAAAGGTTGAATATGGGGTCAACCCCGATTTGGAAGTAACCCGCTACCTGTCCGAACAGGTCGGCTTTGCACACATACCCGCCTACCGGGGCGCGGTAGAAATGCTCGGTCCCGAAGGCAAGACACTGGTGTTGGCCATGTTTCAGGATTGGGTTCCCAATCAAGGCGATGCCTGGTCGCTGACGCAGCGCAGCCTGGCCGACTACTACCAGGGCATTCAGGAAAAAGGCCTGGCCACGGAGCCGGCCCCGGAATACCCCGAGCACCTGGACAATTTCGAAAGCCTGCCCGAGCTCTACCGCGACCTGATCGGAGCCGCTTACTTTGGTCTCGTCGACAAACTGGCCGCGCGCACGGCCGGCCTTCACCGGGCCATGGCCTCGGGCAAAGAAGGCGGCGCCTTCACCGCAGACCCGCAGGAAGAAGGGCAGTTGGAGGCCTACAGCCAAGCTACGCATGAGCTCACGCGGAGCCGGTTCGAAATGCTTCGTTCGCTGCTCGACATTCTCAAAGAAGAAATTCGCCTCGAAGCCGAAGAGCTCCTTCGCCTTGAACCCGAAGTAGACCGCATTTTCTCAGCGCTGGCCCGCGATCCGGCACCGGGCAAACAAACCCGCATCCACGGCGATTACCACCTGGGCCAGGTGCTCTTTACCGGCGAGGATTTTGTGGTGCTCGACTTTGAAGGCGAGCCCGACAAGCCGCATTCGGAGCGCAGGCGCAAGCATTCGCCGCTCAAAGATGTGGCCGGCATGGTGCGCTCTTTTCATTACGCGGTGCATGCTGCTATTTTGCAGCACCCCGAACTGGCTTTGCACAGCGAATCGCTCAACCCCTGGGCCACCGCCTGGTACCGCATCATCGCCACGCGCTTTTTGGACCAGTATTTAGAAGGCATGCTCGGCACGGAACTGCTTCCCGCCGACCGCGCAGCCACCATGCGTTTACTGCGCGCCTTCATCTTGGAAAAGGCCGTATACGAATTGGGTTACGAACTGAACAACCGCCCCGAATGGGTGGCTATTCCCTTACAAGGCATCCGCCACATCGTCAGAAGTTATGCCGCAAGCTGATCGCATTCGGATTTCCCGATTCTCAGATTTGGACGTCCACCTATTTCGCGAGGGCACGCATTGCCGACTCTACGAGCATTTTGGTGCTCATTTAATGGAAGCCGGTAGCCATAAGGGAACTTATTTTTCCGTGTGGGCGCCCAATGCCTCCGCCGTGTCCGTCATTGGCGATTTCAACGGCTGGAATCCAGGCACGGATCCCATGGAAGTTCGCTGGGACAGCTCTGGTATCTGGGAGATCTTTGTGCCCGGCGCATCCAAAGGCCAGACGTACAAATACCGCATCATCAACGCCCATTCGGGCGAAGTGCTCGAAAAAGGCGATCCCTACGCCTTCTGCTGGGAGGTGCCCCCAAAGACCGCCTCGGTTATTTGGGAGCTGGACTACACGTGGAAAGACAAAAACTGGATGCAGCAGCGCGCCGGCCAGGACATCAACCGCCCGGTGTCTGTGTATGAAATCCATCCTGGTTCCTGGAAGCGTGTTGCGGGCGAAGGGTACCGTTCGCTGAGCTACACTGAACTGGCCAGCCAACTGGGCGACTACGTTCAAGACCTGGGGTTCACGCACGTGGAGTTCATGCCCGTCATGGAGCATCCGTTCTACGGCTCCTGGGGCTACCAGGTCACCGGCTTTTTCGCGCCCACGTCGCGCTATGGAACACCCCAGGAATTCATGGCCCTGGTCGACGCCCTGCACGAACGCGGCATCGGCATCATCCTGGACTGGGTGCCCTCGCACTTTCCCGAAGATGCCTTCGGCATTGCCCGCTTTGACGGCAGTTCGCTCTACGAGCACCTGGATCCCCGCAAGGGCTTCCACCCCGATTGGAAAAGCCTCATCTTCAACTACGGCCGCCACGAAGTGCGTTCCTTTTTGCTCTCCAGCGCCAGTTTTTGGATGGACCGCTACCACGCAGACTCGCTGCGCGTGGATGCCGTGGCCTCCATGCTCTACCTCGATTATTCCCGCAAAGCGGGGGAATGGGAGCCGAACCAGTACGGCGGCAATGAAAACCTCGAGGCCATCGAGTTCCTCAAGCAGCTCAACCTCAGCCTCTACCGCGACTTCCCCGGCACTCAGACCATTGCCGAAGAAAGCACCGCCTGGCCAATGGTCAGCCGACCCATCTACATGGGTGGTCTGGGTTTCGGCATGAAGTGGATGATGGGCTGGATGCACGACACCCTGCAATACTTCAAGCGCGACCCCATATACCGCCGCTTTCACCAGCAAGATCTGAGCTTTAGCTTGCTGTACGCTTTCACAGAGAACTTCATGTTGCCGCTTTCGCACGATGAAGTGGTGCACGGCAAAGGTTCCCTATTAGGTCGAATGCCCGGTGATGACTGGCAACAGTTTGCCAACCTGCGCCTGATGTACGCCTACATGTACGCCCATCCCGGCACCAAACTGCTGTTTATGGGCGGCGAATTCGGGCAGCGCAGCGAGTGGAACCACGACGCCGAACTGGACTGGGCCGTGCTCAAAAACGAGAGCCACAGCGGCCTGCTCAATCTTGTGCGCGATTTGAATAAACTGTACCGGAGCGAGCGCGCGCTGCACCGCTACAACTTTCAACCCGAAGGCTTCCGCTGGGTAGACACCCAGGACTACGAAAACTCCGTGCTTAGTTGGTTGCGCCTTAGCGACAACCCCGCAGAAACCTTGCTGGTGGTTGGTAATTTTACGCCCCGCATTTTGGCCGATTACGCCGTCGGTGTGCCCAAGGAAGGTGCCTGGAAACTCGTGCTCAACAGCGATGCCAAGGGGTACTGGGGAAGTGGGTTCGATCCCGGAGCGGCTCCGGTGGCTGAAGCCACGCCGCGGCACGGACAACCCGCTTCGCTGCGCATCAACCTTCCACCGCTATCGCTGGTTGTGCTGCGGCAGGCTTGACGCTGCCTCATCAAAACTTTGCACGCCAAACATTGTGGCGTACATGGTTTGGTAAGATAATATTAGAAGAATTTAATTTTACATCTGTTCTTTGCTCACAAGAACATGCTTACCACAACATAATTTATGTTATTATGAAATTTAGTTATGTTGCTTCATCTGTGCAGCGGTTGATGCATCCGAGCATAACATCTTGCCTCGGTGTTTGCGGGGGAGCGAGCAGGAACTCCGGATATTGCCGTGGCGTAACCTCGGGCACGCGCAACAGCATCCGCACGTCGCCTAGCGCATGGTTCTTCGCAGTCCTGTTTGCGCTGGGCACCGCACTCAGCCTGCCCTTGTACGCACAACCCGCCGAAACGGTAACCCGGGTTGATCCCCCGCACTGGTGGGTAGGGCTGGGCGACGGTGAGCTCCAACTGCTCGTTTACGGATCGGGCATTTCTTCTTGGGAGCCGTCGCTAAGCCACCCGGGCATTCGCCTGATGCGCGCGCAGAAAACAACCAATACTAACTACCTCTTTTTGGAGTTGGCCCTTGAAGACGGCCTTGAACCGGGAACGGTCATGCTGCATTTCAGCAAGGATAAAAAACATTATGCTCGACCTTTTGAGCTTCGCGCACGCACCGATTGGCAGCCCGCAGGGCTTGGTCCGCAGGACATGATGTACCTGATTATGCCCGACCGTTTTGCCAACGGCGATCCGGCCAACGACGTCGTAGAAGGGATGCATGATCAGTCGCTGGACCGCAGCAACGATTACTTTCGCCACGGTGGCGATTTAGCGGGCATCACGGCTCGCCTTGACTATTTGCAGGATTTGGGCATCACCGCTATTTGGCTCAATCCGGTGTTGGAAAACAATCAGCCCAAAGCCAGCTACCACGGCTATGCTGCCACGGATTTGTACCGCATCGACCCCCGCCTGGGCAGCCACCAGGACTACCTTGATTTTACCGCTGCCTGCCGCAGCCGCGGCATAAAAGTTGTTATGGACATCATCCACAACCATTGGGGCGACCAGCATCCGCTGTACACCAACCTGGTTTCCGGCGAATGGATTCACCAGTGGCCGGAGTTCACCCGAACTACCTACAAAGATTTCACGCTGATGGATCCCTATGCCGCTGAGGCAGACCGCAAGCTGATGACCGACGGCTGGTTTGATACCCACATGCCCGACCTGAACCAGCAAGACCCGCTGCTGGCGCGCTACATCATTCAAAACAACCTCTGGTGGGTGGAAGAAGCCGGCACAGACGCCTTGCGGATGGACACCTGGGCCTATTCTGATCCCAAGTTTCTGGAAACCTGGTCGGCAGCCGTGCGAAAAGCCTATCCCGGTTTGGGCCTCTTTGCCGAAACCTGGGTACACGGCGGCGTGGTGCAGGCCTTCTACCACGGCAACACTATTCTGGACAAGAAATTCCAGCCCGACATGCCCGGGCTCACCGATTTTCAGAGCTATTACGCCATCAACGAAGCGCTCACCAAGTCCGACGGCTGGACCGAGGGGGTGACCCGGCTGTACCTGACGCTGGCCAAGGATTTTGTGTACCGCGATCCCAGCCTGAACGTGGTCTTTTTAGACAACCACGACTTGAGCCGTTTCTTCGGCGTGGTGGGCCGCAACGACGCAAAATTCCGCGCCGGCATTGACTGGCTCATGACCGTGCGCGGCATCCCTATGCTTTACTATGGTACGGAAATCCTGATGGGCGAATTGGCCGACGCACACGGCGGAAGCGTGCGCAAGGATTTTCCGGGGGGCTGGTCCACGGATTCCACTGATAAATTTTCGGCAGCAGGCAGAACAGAAGCTGAGAACCAGGCGTTTGATTATGTCCGGGGAATGGCCCGTTGGCGCAAAGCAAATGCCGTGCTGCACTCGGGCCGCCTGACCCAGTTCGTGCCGCAGGACGGCGTTTATGTGTTCTTTCGCTACAACGAGCAAAAAACTGTGATGACCGTGCTCAATGCCAGTGCCAAGGAGCGCTCCGTGTCTTTGAACCGCTTTTCCGAGCGAACCCATGGTTTTACAAAAGGCACGCACCCGGTTTTGGGCAATAGTTTTTCACTGGCTGACAGCCTCTCGCTGCGGCCTTACCAATCGCTGGTGCTGGAACTGAAACCTTGAGGATGCTTCTCAAAACCCCGGATCCTGCCTTAGACCCGGTTTTTAACAGCTCCAAATTTACAGCAGTTAACCTGGCACCTTTTAGCTTGAAATGACGGCTTTTTTGCCTTGGCCTTTGTTTGCCTCATCTTAACGGGTTCAACATGCTGGCTGAACAGCGAATCCGCGACCGATCCTTTGCGTATACCCTTTTTCAGAACATCCCATGCCTTTCCCTCTCTGATAAACCCTGATTGTGAATTACATCTGCATCCACGGCCATTTTTACCAGCCTCCGCGTGAAAACCCCTGGTTGGAAACCATTGAATGGCAAGAGGATCCGTATCCGTTCCACGACTGGAACGAGCGCATCACCGCCGAGTGCTACGGGCCCAATGCCTGGTCGCGCATCCTGGATGACAATGGGCGGATTGCCGAAATTGTCAACAATTACGCAAGAATCAGCTTCAACTTTGGACCGACGCTGCTCAGTTGGATGGAAGATAACGCCAGCTCGGTGTACCAACGCGTTTTGGATGCAGACCGCCTTAGCATGGAGCGCTTCGAGGGGCACGGGTCGGCCATGGCGCAGGCCTACAACCACCTGATCATGCCCCTGGCCACAGCGCGCATCAAGCGTTTGCAGGTGGAATGGGGTATTCGCGACTTTCAGCGGCGATTTGGCCGCGACCCCATAGGAATGTGGCTGCCGGAGGCCGCAGTAGACCGCGACACGCTCGAAGTGTTAGCCACAAACGGAATCGCCTTCACGGTGCTCAGTCCGCGGCAGGCCAAAAGCGTGCGCGGTTTTGGCGAAAGCGTCTGGCGCGACGTGAGCGGCAACAAAGTAGACCCGCGCCGCCCATACCGCTGCCCGTTAAGTGGCGGCAAGTCTATTGATCTGTTTTTTTACGACGGAGGGCTGGCGCAAGACGTCGCCTTCAAAGGGCTGCTCGACGATGGTTCGCGATTTGCCGGTGCACTTTTGGGCGGTTTTGGTGCCGAAACTGGCGGCCCGCGCCTGGTGCATGTGGCTACTGACGGGGAGTCTTACGGGCACCACCACAAATACGGGGACATGGCCCTGGCCTTTGCTCTGGACCAGATTGATTCCAGCGCCAACGTAAAACTGACCAACTACGCCCAATTTCTGGCGCTTCATCCGCCGGTGGAAGAGGCGGAAATTGTTCCCCGCAGCTCCTGGAGTTGTGTGCACGGGGTAGAGCGTTGGCGATCCGACTGCGGTTGTCGCGACGGGAGCGGGGGCCCGGACTGGACCTTGGCCTGGCGCAAGCCTTTGCGCGAAGCGCTGGATGGCCTGTCCGATCGCCTGCAAACAGCCTGGGAAGAACATGCCCCACTGTACCTAAAAGAGCCTGAACAAGCCGCTCGCGAATACCTGGATGTCATCCACGACCGCAGCCGCGCCAATGTTGATGCTTTTCTGGCCCGGCACAGCCTGCGAAAACTCAACGAAGAAGAAACCACTACGGCCATTCGCCTGTTGGAAATTCTGCGCCAGGGCATGCTCATGTACACCAGTTGCGGCTGGTTCTTTGACGACATCGGCCGCGTGGAACCGGTGCAAATTTTGCGCTATGCCAACAGGGCCATTCAACTGGCTGAACGCGAATGTGGTGTTGAGCTGGAGGAGCAATTTGTCCAGAAGCTGCGCGAAGCTCCTGCCAACCACCCCGACTATGCCAACGGCGCCGAGATCTACGAAAAGCAGGTGGCCCCTACACGACTGACCTTGTCGCGGGTGGGGATGCACTACGCGGTGTACTCGCTGTTTGAGGACTTCCCCGAGCAACTGGACATCTGCAATTATCTGGCCATCAGCGAGCGCTACGAGCGTTTTGATGCCGGCATCCAGCGGCTTGCCCTGGGTCGCACGCAGGTCCGCTCGCGCATCACCCGCTCGGACAAGCATTTTTCGTTTGCTGTTATTTACCTGGGGCAGCATCAGATAATAGGGCAATTCGACTCCGACATGGAAGCCTCGGTGTTTGAGGCTATGTTTGAGGAAATCCGCGATGCGTTCCTGATGAGCCGCACGGCAGAAGTGCTGGGCATCATGCAGAAATACTTCAGCGGCTCCAGCTTCTCGTTTTGGAATCTGTTTCGCGACGAGCAGCGCAAGGTATTGGACAAGATTGTGGCCGCTGACCTGGAACAGGCCGAGAATGCGTACCGCGAAATTTTCGACCGCAATTACAACATCATGAACGTGCTCAAGTCTGCGGACATGCACATTCCCGATGTGTTCTCGCGCAACCTGGAGGTGGTGATCAACACCGAAATCCGCAAGGTGTTTGAAAACGGCCCACTGAACCCGCGCAAGCTGGAAAAGCTGGATGTGCAGGCCCGCAAGTGGTTAGTGCCGCTCGATCGCAAATTGATCGCTTTTGCCGCGGGCAAACGCTTGCTGCAGGCCTTGCAGGAATTGCCGATTGTCGCTGAGCCCGTGCAGCACCTGGACCGCCTGAATCGGGTGTTCAAGGTACTCCGCGACCTGGACATTCACCCGGATCTCTGGCAGCTCCAGAATGAGTACTACCAGATTTCGCGGGCAAAAACCCCTGATGGTTCGCCCATGACCGACGAGTTGGTGGTGGAATGGGAACGTCTCGGGGAGCGCCTGGGTGTCCGCGCCCCCATTCGGCCAATGCCCGATGAGGTGCCCATGCTCGGAGTGCATCCGGCAGAAGCTGAGCCGGCGCGCAAGGCAGGACCGTATGACGGCAAGCTTGCCGACCCCGCGCCAACAGATAGCAAGCTTGCCGACCCCGCGGCACCCGCGCCAACAGACGGCAAGTTCAAGCCCGACGCTGCAACGCTTCCTGGGGGGGCGCCGCAGCCCGAAGTCGCACCTCAGGCTGAGGCTACACCTCAGGCTGCCGCAAAGCAGAAGGCTTCCGGCAGCACCAAACCCTAACGTAAGCGGACATGGCAAGAGCCCGCACCCCTGCACGCCGCGCCTCCAACGCGGACCTGCCCGCACATAACCCAAGCCGCCGCCGCCGCCGCAAGCGCGCCTGGACGGCTTATGCCTGGATCCTGTTGCTGCTCATTCCCGCCGCGCTGTTTATCGGCCGCTGGTACGTGCTGCACAGCACCTGGATGTATCCTTCGCTGGGTGTTCAAGTACCGCCTGGCTTTGGTTCTGTTGGCCTTGACGTATCCCGGTGGAATGGCCGCATTCAGTGGAGCGACATTGCTACCAGTTCCGTCCGAACGGACTTTGTCTGGATCAAGGCCACTGAAGGCCTGGACTGGCGCGATCCGCAGTTCAACCGCAACCGCGAGGGCGCTGAAGCCGCTGGTTTCTACAACGGCGCATACCACTTTTTCAGCCCCTCCCGCGATGCGCGCGAGCAAGCCCGTCATTTCTGGAAAGTGGCCGCACTGGAACCGGGAGACCTTCCCCCGGTATTGGACCTGGAAAGCGATGCTGGCCTAAGCAGCGAAGAATTGCAGCGCCGCATGCGCGCCTGGCTGGATGAAATGCGAAGTTTGTGCGCTTGTAAGCCCGTGGTGTATACCAACCAATACTACTACCGCAAACTGTTGGCTGGCACAACCGACACGGTCACGCTTTGGATTGCCGCATACGAACGCCCGGACCTTCCGCTGTTGCAAGAAGATGAGCGTGTGTTGTTCTGGCAATTTGCTCAGACAGGTCGCGTCAACGGCATCCGGGAGAAAACCGACCTGAACGTCTTTAGCGGTGATACCACGGATCTGCGGCAGTGGATCAACGAGTCATGGAAACCAACGCAATAGAAAAATGTATGTTTGGTGCCATAACATATTATATGATATGGATAACATAAAATATGTTATGGCAATTACTGAACAGTGTCCGTGGCATCATTAACCCGAAGCGTCAGCAAGCCTGCCACCACCATTGACAAGCCGCCAACCAGCAGCGCCCAGATGGGATCGTTGCTGAAGAAGCGCAGCACGAGGAAGCCCAAAATGCTGGCCGCCACCAATTGCGGGATCACGATGAAGAAGTTGAAGATGCCCATGTAAACGCCCATTTTGCGCAAAGGCAGGGCACCGCTGAGGATGGCATAAGGCATGGAAAGGATGCTAGCCCACGCCACACCAACGCAGGCCATCGAGACCAGGAGCATGTCCGGGCTGCGGAACAAGAAGACAGAAGCCAAACCAAAGCCGCCAATGAGCATGCAGAGCATGTGTGTGCGGCGGCGGTTAATGTAGCCGGCCAGTATGGGAATCAGAAAAGCCACCAGCGCCGCAACACCATTGTAAACGGCAAACATGACCCCGATCCAGTCGCCACCAGTATTGTATTCCTGCCGCACCGTTTTGAGCTCCCCAACCAGCGCGGCGCGCTCCGGGTCAAGTCCCTGCGCTATTTCCGCTTCACTGGCAATAGCCCCTTGCAAAAATGCATCGCTGACGCCCACGGGGATGAACACTTCGCTGCTGCCCTTGGTCGGTTTAATGTTGCGCAAACTCGCCGCGACGTCCTCGCGGTCTTCGGCGGCAATATTCGGCAGGTAGGCTTCCAATTGCTGCACAATGCCCGCAGGCGCATTCATGTCGTAGTAATGCCGGGTAACCGCATTGGTGGAGTAAATCCACATGGCAAACAGGGCAAACCAGCTAAAGAACTGCACCACCGCTAGTTGCTTCATGGTTTTGGGCATGTTCATCAAGTCAGCCATGACCTCCACAAAGCCACCGTGGTGTTTGCTGCGCCCGATCAGGTAGCCGGTCAGCATCAGCATTAGTCCAAAGATGGCTCCGCCAAAACCCACGATGTACAGTTCTTGTTTACCCAACTGCAATTGGAACACCAGCAGCGAGAGCACCACGCCACCCAGCAGCCAATAGGCTCCCTGCCGGTACAACCTGGCGGGCGCGGGAAGGTGGTCGCCGGGTGTCTCTGACGGTGTTTTCATCACCACGGCAAAGTCGCCTTTCTTGCGGCCGGCCTCTGCTGGCTTGCCGGGCTTATTCATTTCGGCCTTCTCGCGCTCCGAGCGTTCGTGCTCTTCAAAAGCCGCCATCTCGTCCGGGCTGTATTCCTTAGAGCGCAACACCGTCCACAGCACGGCCAGAAAGAAAATGGCGCCGCCGCAGTAAAACGAGAATTTGACTGAGGGCGCAATCTCCCCGCTCGGCGCGGTGTTGGACAGGTTGAACCAATTGGTCATCATCCAAGGCAGGAGCGACGCCACCACCGCCCCGGTGCCGATGAAGAAACTCTGCATGGCGAAGCCTTTCGTGCGCTGCTCGTCGGGCAGGTTGTCCCCTACAAAAGCGCGGAAGGGCTCCATGGAAACGTTAATGGAGGCATCCATGATCCAGAGCATGCCCGCAGCCACCCACAATTCCCACGAATTGGGCATGATGATCAGCGCAATCGAGGCCAGGATGGCCCCCACCAAAAAGAACGGACGCCGGCGGCCCAGCGGCCCCCAGGTGCGGTCGCTCATGTGGCCAATAATGGGCTGCACAATCAACCCCGTCAGCGGTGCGGCAATCCACAAAATTGGAATGTCGTCCACATTGGCTCCAAGGGTTTCAAAAATGCGCGACGTGTTCGCGTTCTGCAGGGCAAATCCGAACTGGATACCCAGAAAGCCAAAGCTCATGTTCCAGATCTGCCAGAAACTGAGCCGGGGTTTTTTGGCCATAAAACGGTGTTATTCAGGGCTCCCAAGTTAGCTATAATTTCTCTTCGTGTCTGATATACACTATTATTGAGCCATGCGACCCTTCCAGGAAAAACTGAACACCGCCTTCCTTAGCATCCTCAGCCTGCCAACTACCGCTATGGGCTTTGCCCTTTCTGTCCAGATCGCCGCCCTAAGCTGGATTATGAGCGAAAAATATGGATTGGCTATCCACGACGTCGGGCTGGTTTGGGCCGCAGGACCCATTGCCGGCATCCTGGGCCAACCCATCGTGGGGCTTATCTCTGACAAGGTTTGGTTTTGGGGAGGGCGCCGAAAACCCTTCATCTGGATCGGCGGCACGCTCACCGCGCTGGCCCTGTTGGCCCTGCCCAACATTGATCGCATCGCGGCTGGTTTTGGCCTGGAAGGCATACTTGGCGTGGCCATGATGGTCATGTTGGTTCTGGACCTGAGCATCAACATAAGCTTTAACCCGACGCGCTCCATCATCGCCGACGTAACTCCCGACGACCACCGCCGCACCCGCGCCTTCACCTGGGCGCAGGGTATTTCCGGCAGCTTTGGCGTGCTGGCTTACCTCATCGGCATTACGGCCGGCAACATCGCGCTCATCTACATCGGAGCCGTGCTGGTGCTGGTCTTTTCCATTGTGCCGCCCCTGTTTATCACGGAGCCCCGGCAATTGCAATCCTCCATTAACCCCGATGCGGAAAAGGGAGTTGCTCCGGCTTCTGCCGCCCAGGTCTTCAGCAGCCTTCGCCCGCTGGCCGGTTTTCTGCTTTACGCCATCTATCAATTCATACAAGAAATTATGCGCCGGTCCGGTGGCGGGCAAGTGGCCACAGAAGGCCCCCAGAATTACACGGTGGAAATTGCCGCGGCTGCGCTCACTGCGGTTCTGCTGTTCGATACCTTTCGGCGCAAAGACAGCGAAGGAGCTGGCACCGGTGCTTTTAGAAAGATTCTGGCCGCGCACGCCTTTACCTGGCTGGGCATCCAGACCATGTTCGTTTATATGTTCGTCTGGCTGCGTCAGAACTTTCCCGACACCGATGAGAAACAACTCGGCCAGCAGATCGGCTGGAGCTTTTTTACGCTTAACGTTGTGGGGGCGCTCCTTCCCGGACTGCTGCTTGAACCGCTCGCCCGCCGATACTCGCGCATCACCATTCACCGGGCCTGCATTGCCAGTATGTCTATAGGATATGTTTTGTTATTGTTGGTTGGCAACACGCCCATATCCATCTATTTAGTTATGGCAGTGCTCGGCATCGGCTGGGCCAGTACCATCAGTTTGGTCTTTGCCATCATGAGCAACAAAGCGCAGGGCGAGCGGATGGGCCTGTTCATGGGGCTGTTCAACCTGGCCGTTGTGTTGCCCCAACTCACCGTGAGCCTGGGCATAGGCCGCCTGGTCAGCGATGCACCAAACAAAGACCTCATTTTCTGGATTGCAGCCGTGTCACTGGCTATTTCAGCGTTTTTGTGGGGGTTGATTCCAAAGGGCAAGCCGGACGCCGCCAGATAACCCTAGCCGTACGCTACCAGATAGCTGAGGTCCGATAACCAGGGCCGATTATGCTTGGCGAGCTGCCGCAAACAACGTCATCCGGGCGACCCCCCCCCTCACCACTCCAGCACCATTTCGCCCGGAAACAGATCAAACTCAACGAGCGGAAGGTCCGGGATTTCTTTGTGCGGGTCCGGCACGTATTCAAAGGGGTCGAAATTGCTGATCTGCTCAATGTAGCGGAAGTCAAGCGTTGACGAGGGAATAGGTTGCCCGTTCAGGCGGCAGCGGTTGACCGCGCCAAAGCCGTGAAGGAACACCCGCAGCCGTTGATAGCCGTGGCGGTAGCTGCCTTTTTCGGCGCCCACCACGAGGCGGCGTCGGGTGGAATCCAGTTGCAGGATCCGCTGCACGTACTGGCCCTTTTCGTGGTCCAGGCTGCGGCCGTCGTCTTCATACCAGGTAAAGGAACTGATGCCCGATCCGGCGTAAACTTGCAACCGTAAGATTGGTTCTGGTTTCTCGCCGGCGTGTTGCACCAGGCTTTGCATGGGCAGGATGGTGCCGCCGCGCACAAAGACGGGAAGGCGGTCAACCGGGCAGTCCTGGTAGTGCTCCTGGCCTCCGGCGCGCACTTGGTCGTTGTACAAGTAATACCAATTTCCCTCGGGCAAAAACAGCGGAATGACCTTTTCGCGGCTCATGGCCGGGCAAACCAACAGCGAGGGTCCGAACAGGAATTGGTTCTGGTAGGCGGTCTGGTACACGCGGGCTTCGTGCGGCCACTCGATGGCCAGCGAGCGCACCACGGGCAAGCCGCTTTGTGCAGCCTCGTGGAAAATGGAATAGACGTAAGGCAAGAGGCGGTAGCGCAGGTTAATGTAGTTGCGCGCAATCTCTTCGGCCTTTTCGCCGTAGGCCCAGGGCTCTGCATCCCGGGTATTGATCATGGTGTGGCAGCGGAAAAACGCGGAGAATGCCCCCAGCGAAATCCAGCGCGAGAACAGCAAAGGATCGGCATCGCCCACGAAGCCGCCGATGTCGTTGCCGGTAAAAGGCATGCCACTCAGGCCCATGTTGGCCAGCATGCGGCAGCCGAGCAGCATGTGCTCTTCGGAGGCTACGTTGTCGCCGGTCCAGACGGCGGCGTAGCGCTGAATGCCTGCGTAACCCGCTCGCGTTAAGACGAAGGGCCTTTCGCCCGGATTCAACTGCTCCATGCCCTCGCGGGTGGCGCGCGCCATGAGTTGGCCGTACACGTTTCGCGCCTCCTTGTGGGTGGCCCCCTCGCCGTCAAAATTAAAGGTCATCAGGTCGGGCATGCTCTGGCCCCAGGTGGCCGGTTCGTTCATGTCGTTCCAGATGCCGGCCAGGCCGGCGGCGGCAAAATCTGCACAATGACCCGCCCACCAGGCGCGGGTTTCGGGTTTGCTGAAATCGGGGAAATGGCAGGAGCCCGGCCAAACGTTGGCTGTGTAGGGCGTGCCGTCCGGGTACTTCACAAACAAGTCGTCGCGCATGCCCTCAGCGTAGGGCAGGTACTCCGGTTCCCGGGCAATGCCCGGGTCGGCGATGATGACCACATGAAAACCCATTTCGCGCAGCTCGGTCAACAAAGCTTCCGGCTGGGGGAATCGCTTCTCGTTCCAGGTAAAAACTTTGTATTGGTCCATGTAGTGGATGTCCAGGTACATGACGTCTGCGGGAATTCCGCGGCGGCGAAAAGCTTGCGCCTTGGCGCGCACCACTTCGTCCGGATAATAACTGTATCGGCACTGCTGAAAGCCGATGGCCCATTTGGGCGGCATGGGCATGTGCCCGGTTAATTGTGCATAGTCGCGCAGGATGACCGCCGGCGAATCCGCGCCGAAAAAGTAGTAGTCCATCGGGCCGTCTTCGGCCGAGAAAAACGCAAAGCGGTCGTTGGACGCGCCAAAGTTGAAGCGCGTTTTGTGCGTGTTGTCCAGAAAAATGCCGTAGACCCCGCCAGGGTGAACGCCCAAGTAAAAGGGCGTGCTCATGTACATCGGGTCGGTGTTCTCGCCGTAGCCGAACGCGTCGGTGTTCCAGTTCACCAACGCCGTGCCGCGGCGGTCCAGGTTGCCCGTTTTTTCGCCCAGACCCAGAAAACGCTCGCCGGGCTGCAGGGCCTTGTACGTGGTGCATTCGTAGCCCAGCCAACTGCTGCCAAAGGCTTCTTCGTCTGCGTTGAGCAAGGTGCCGTCCGGTTTTTCAAACCGCAGGCGAAAGGCCGCCCGTGTTATGCGCAGCACCAGTCCGGCGCTGCTCCAGGTCCATCCCCAGGCCGATTCGCTCAGCACAAACCCCGCAGTTTCCGAAGCCGTTGCCACGACTGCGTAAGACCTTCGAACCGGAACTGGCCCGTCAAGGGCCACTTGCACCCGCACCAGCGATGGCCCATAGGCGCTCAGGCGCGCATGCCCGTTGTCAAGCGTGATATTCAGGGAGGCACCAACCGGGGCGCTGCCCGATTCAACCGCCAACACAGCACCTGCGGTGCGGTTGCGATTCTTTAAGGCGGAAGCAGGAGAAGGGGTCAGATCAGTTCTTTTTGGTGCTCCAAGTGATAGTTAACCAGGCCATTGATGGGCTTCTTCTCGATGGTGCCCACGTGAACGGACAGCTTGGCGGCCGCCTGGTACAGGATGTCGCTGAAGTAATAAGCCACCGAGCCCACAAAATGCGTGGGAACATCGCGGTAATTGGCAAAGCAACAGACATGCGTTTGCAGGAAAGCAGTGTTGCCTTCAAAAATCAATTCCTGCACGTAGGCCTCTTCTTTAAAAGTGGAAATAAAACGCATAAATGAAGCCAAATATACGTTTGCGTGTGGTTTCATGTACACGTTTTCCATCACGGTATTGCGGTCCAATTTGAACTCTTCTTTCAGGCCAGCCGTCATGGTGGCGGGAAGGCGCTTGTAGAGGAATTCGGCCAACAGGCGTTTGCCGTACCAGGCCCCCGAGCCTTCATCGCCCAAAATATAAGCCAGGGCCGGCACCTCTTCGCTCACCGTTTTGCCGTCAAAAAAGCAGGAGTTGGAGCCCGTGCCCAAGATGCAGGCTATACCCGGCTCGCCACTGTACGTGGCATAGGCCGCCGCTTCCAGATCATGGCCCACATACACTTTGGCATTCGGGAGAATGGAATAAAGGCCCCGAGCGACCACCTGCTGAAGCTCGGGTGTTGAACAACCGGCGCCGTAAAAGAACGCTTGTTCAATTTCGCCCAAGTGATCATAGAGCGGTTCCTTGCGCCGCAAGGTGCCCGAAATCACGGCCTCGTTGTGGAAATAGGGGTTGAACCCCATGGTGCTGAAGCGCTTGAAAGGTTTGCCGTCTTTGACGAGCACCCAGTCGCATTTGGTAGACCCTGAGTCTGCTATAAGTAACATCGAGGTGAATTTAGCGCTTTTAGCCCTTTCTCAAATGGCCAGAATTTCAGCAACGCGCAACAGTTCCTTGTCAATCTTTTTTTCGTCCTTGATGACTTTGCTCAAAGGGGTGGCTTTGACCTTGCGGGCGGTGCGGCCCAGCATCACGTCAGTTTTGCCTGCCAGCAGCGCTTCAACAGCCGCCACGCCCAACCGGCTGGCCAGCACACGGTCAAAACAAGTAGGGCTGCCGCCCCGCTGCAAGTGACCCAGAATGGTGACTTTGGCCTCGTAATAGGAGAAACGGCGGTTCACTTCCTCCGCAATTTGAAAGGTGCGCCCACTTTTGCCGGCTTCGGCTACGATGACCAAGCTGGACGACTTGTTGTTCTGCATACCCCGTTCCAGTACCGAAATCAATTTATCCAACCCAATGTCGTCTTCGGGAATGAGCATGGCCTCGGCCCCGGCCGCAATAGCGCTGCGCAAGGCAATAAAACCCGAATAGCGCCCCATCACCTCAATAAAAAAGAGGCGGTTGTGCGAAGAAGCCGTGTGGCGGATCACATCTATAGCCGAAACTACTGCATTGGTGGCCGTGTCATAGCCCAGCGTAAAATCGGTGCCGTCCAGGTCGTTGTCAATGGTAGCGGGGATGCCCACCACCGGAATTTTGTACTTTTTGTAGAACTCGTGCGCACCCGCAAGCGTGCCATTTCCCCCGATGGCCACCAGGCCATCAATGCCGTGCCGATAGAGGTTGTTGTAGGCCATTTCCATGCCCGCCTCCGTCCGAAAAGCCTCGCTGCGCGCCGATTTCAGGATGGTTCCGCCCTGCTGGATAATGTTGCTGACCGAGCGCGAATTCATCTCCTGGAACTCGCCGCGAATCATGCCGTCGTAACCCTGGAAAATGCCCACCGGATTCACTCCGTAGTAAACACAGGCGCGAACCACGGCGCGGATGGCTGCGTTCATGCCCGGGGCATCGCCACCTGACGTAAAAACTGCAATTTTTTTCATACAAAAACGGGGGAACGGATAAGGAATACTACGCAAGAGAACAGTCTAAAGACCCGCCACTACGTCAAATTTGGCGATGCTTCCAGCAAACTTAGTGTAATCAGTACACTTAGGCAAGGTTTGCAATGCGCGGGATTTTCACTTACTTGGTCATCATGCTTTCGTCTCAAGCTAACCTGGCTTCCAATCAGGCCCAGGTTAACCCCCACGTCTCTGTTGACTGCGTCATCTTCGGTTTCGATTTTGAAGAGTTAAAGGTTTTGCTGATCCAGCGCCAGGAGAGCCCCGAGGGCACTGCCGGCAGTTGGGCATTGCCCGGCAACCTCATCTTGGACAACGAATCGCTCGACCAAGGAGCCTACCGCGTTTTGCGCGAACTAACCGGGCTGCAGAACATTTTCCTGGAACAATTCCAGGCCTTTGGCGACCCTGACCGGGTGCGGCGAGCGGAGGACATCGCGTGGCTCACCTACATGCGCGACCAGCCCAACGCCCGCGTCATCACGGTAGCCTACTACTCGCTGGTCAAGCTCATGGACTTTGAACCTACGCCCAGCAGTTGGGCCCGCAATGTGGATTGGTTCCCCATCGGCGCAGTACCCTCGTTGGCCTTTGACCACAACAGCATCGTGTCCGAAGCCCTTAGTTCGCTGCAACGCCACCTGCGCCAGCGCCCGGTAGGGTTTGAGTTGTTGCCGCCCAAATTCACACTGGGCCAGTTGCAGCGGCTTTATGAATCTATTCTGCTTGTGGAACTGGACAAGCGAAACTTCCGCAAAAAGATGCTTAAGAAAGGCATTTTAGTGCCACTTGACGAAAAGCAACGAGGGGTGCCCCACAAGCCTGCCCAGTATTACCGCTTTGACCTGGAGCGCTACGAGGCCGTGGCCCAGGGCGATTTTGACTTCACACCGGCGGTGTAGGGGGGGGCAAGTACAGCAACAGGGGAGTGCGTGAGGTTGCTTTATACGTGTAAATCGGCTAACTTTATACGTACAATAATTGGTTTATGACCACAAAGCTGACATTGAGTCTGGAAAAGGCGATCATTGAACGGGCAAAAGAATATGCTAAAGCGCACAACGTAAGTCTATCCTACCTGGTAGAAAATTACCTGTTGCGTATATTAAGTGAATTACCGGATGAAAAGTCAGGCAACGGTAGTATTGTACGCCAATTAACAGGCATCGTCAAGTTGGAAGACGACGACTATCGCGATCGTTACATGGCCTATCAACGAAAGAAGCATCAGTGAAACGTGAGCGAGTCTATGCAGATACCAATATCCTCCTGGATTGGTTAGGGAAAAGAGAGCCACATTATGTTTATGCTGAGGCCTTGTTTATACTGGCAGAGAACAAGGAGATTGAAGTACTCGTGAGTACCGTAAGTATAGTCACAACGCATTATATTTTACAAAGAAGCGTAGGAATTGAGCTCGCCAGACAGGCGATCATGGGTATCCGGACAATATGTAAGGTTTGTAGCAGCGGTAGCAAAGAAATTGATCTCGCTCTACTGTCGGAAATGAAAGACTTTGATGATGCATTTCAGTATTTTAATGCAGTTAATAATTCTGCAGGTGTCATAATTACGCGCAATGCAAAAGATTTCAAAGGCTCACAGATACCGGTAATGAGTGCCGAAGCGTACGTGAAGACAAAATTGAGCAGATAGAGCATGGCTTGGACATAAAAGAAATATAGTAATATATCATGATCTTACCTAAGCTAATTTGCCTGCCTCTCGTGCGTGCCAATTTTGCCTTCATTGCTGAGAATTCCCGCGCCCTTAACCGCAGGCTGCACGCGTAATTTTTTACCCATGATCTCTGTTCAACAAGCCCAGGCGCTTTTGCATGCCACGGTTAAACCTGGTCCGGGGGAATGGGTACCGCTCGTATCGCTGCCTGGTCGCGTGCTAGCGCAGGACGTTCACTCGCCACTGGACCTGCCGCCCTTCGCCCAGAGCTCGATGGATGGGTATGCGATTGGGGGGGGACCAGGCGGTTTTAACCCGGAGGCTGGAGCCGCTGGTTTTAACCCGCACCACTTTCGCTGGCAACTCATCGGCGAAACCCGCGCGGGCCAGGCTCCTGCAGCGCCGCTCCTTCCCGGCCAGGCGCGACGCGTCTTTACCGGTGCTGCTTTGCCCGAAGGCACCGCAGCCGTGGTGCGCCAGGAAGTAGCGCAGACGGCCGACGGCTGGGTTCAGTTCAGTGCCGAAGCCGACCAGCCCGGCCGCTTTGTCCGCCAGCCTGGCAGCGCCGTCCGCCAGGGTGAACGCATTCTGGAATGCGGGCAGCTGCTCAACGCCGGTGCGCTAAGTCTGCTGGCCTCCTGCGGCCTTGACCGCGCCTTTGTGTACCGATTGCCCCGTGTTTCCATACTCAGTTCCGGCGACGAACTCGTGCCCCCCGGCCAGCCCTTGGCCCCCGGCCAGATCTACGAGAGCAATTCCATCGCCCTCGCGGCTGCTGTGGCTGCCCTTGGTATTCCGCATATCCGCACCCGGCACGTTCCTGACCAGGAAACGGTTGTTTTAGAGGCCCTCCGCGAAGAGCTCGCTCAGGCAGACGTGCTCCTGCTCTGCGGCGGCATTTCCGTGGGCGACTACGACTTCAGCGGTCGCGCCCTGCAACAAGCCGGGGTGGAAGAAGTGTTTTATCGCGTGGCCCAAAAGCCAGGAATGCCGCTGTTTTTTGGGC
>ENA-ORBV01000489-ORBV01000489.1-microbial-mat-metagenome-genome-assembly--contig:-NODE-489-length-90786-cov-7.827294_pt1 | contig 90786 bp, 92 predicted proteins | sample MGYA00237777_ERZ505514 | MGnify/ENA primary metagenome ERZ505514 (study PRJEB26160, sample SAMN06269048) | microbial mat metagenome | isolation source: Oligotrophic lake microbial mat | place...
GATCGATTTCCATGATGCCTGATGTCGTGACGCACAAGATTTTTTAAACCGAACTCGACAATATCATGATTCATAAATAGGGATAAGTGCTTGACAAGCTAAAAGTGTTTTCCTAAGTCCCTCTTCAGTCGAGCTTAAAATGTGAGGACTACAAGGAGTAACGAGCCTGGCATGATGCGACGGAGATATCTTAAAGTATAGCCAGCCTCATGTGGCTTGAGGCGATTTAAGAGATGGGGTTCTTGTCGGTGTAGGCGTCTAGAGTTTGTTTCTGTAACTCTAAAGTTATGCCCTAAATAATGTAGCTTCTCGCCTTCAGCCATTGCCTCACTACCACTTTCATGACATACTGACCTATGAATACATTAACAAGACTTTCTCTAACCCTACTTTTGTTTAGCAGCGGTGTTAGTATGCTACACAGTCAGTCGACCGCAAGCCCCGAACCTGTTTTGCCCGTCGTCACGACTTTGGACACGCCACTGACAAGCCCAGAGGCTCCCACCCCTGAGCCTAGCCCTACTCCGACCCTCATACCTGCACCCTCAGCTACACCTTTACCGATCCCTACTATCACTAGCACGCCTGTGCCCACGCCAGCGCCCAGTTCCACGCCCACCCGCGCACCAACTCCTTTAGCCTCCGCACTGCAGCTGAAAGGTTATGCTTCTTATCCACCAGAAATTCAGGATCTGGTGCAAAAATGCATCGCCTTGAGTAATCAAGGTCTGAGCTATCAGTTCGGGTCGGCTGATCCCGCTCAAGGTGGCATGGACTGCTCAGGAACTATTATGCATCTATTAAAATCAGCGGGCTGGAAAAATCTGCCGCGTCAGTCTGATGGCTTCTACCGCTGGACTTGGCAGAATGACACCTTCACCGCCGTGAATGGTATGACTTTCAACAGCTTTGAATGGTCGAAGTTAAGGCCCGGTGATCTCTTGTTTTGGGTTGGCACTTATGGGGTAGATAAAAAACGGGATCCCGCCATTTCACACGTTATGCTTTACCTAGGTGAAGAAGTCAGCACAGGCCGTCGCGTGATGTTTGGTGCTAGTGAAAATAGACGCTACCAAGATAAAAGAAGATCAGGTGTCGGCATTTTTGACTTCGTGCTACCTAAGTCCGTTAATCCAGAATCAAGGAACCAACCTCGCATGATCGGTTACGGAAAAATACCTAAACGCAGTTAAATTGTGCTTAAAGCATGGAACACTCCCTCTTCTCTGGCTCCGCCCTTTTGTGAATATCTGGATCCTCTTTGCTTTGTTTTTTTCTTCGCCTCCGCTAGCTATTGGTAATGAACTTAAAGCGCACACTTCTCCTTTGTATTGTTTTTATCACTTCCCACAGCTTCGCACAGGCTGCCCCTGAGACGTACCAGATTGATCCCGTTCATTCCACCATCGAGTTTAAAATTAGACACTTAGGGATTAGCTGGGTCACAGGCTCTTTTGCTGAATTTTCTGGCACCACCGTGTTTGATGAGGAAAAACCTGAGAGCTCCAGCGTCTCCGTTACGGTCAAAGCCACCAGCGTGGACACCCGTAACACCAAACGCGATACCCACTTACGCAGCGCTGATTTTTTTAATATAGAAAAATTTCCAGAACTAACCTTTAAAAGTAATAAAGTAGAAAAGCTAACTAATAATGAATTTAAAGTTACGGGAGATTTCACGTTGCATGGCGTTACTAAGCCACTCGTCTTCACTCTAACAGGCACAGCATTAGTTGATGGTATGCAGGGAGAAAAACGCCGTGGGGGAGAAACGACTTTCACCATCAAGCGTAGTGACTTCGGGATGAGTTCCAGCCTAGGACCCGTCGGTGACGATGTGCAGATTACTCTAGCCTTTTCGGGAATTAAGCAGTGAGTTTTTCGTCACGTTCATCCACGTGACTACAATATTCTAGTAAGAGAACTTGCAGTTTTTTGTGGATGTTTGTCTCGAAGGTTGTCGGCAAATCAAAAAGCTTAATAGTCGGGCCTTTAAACCCTAAAATCTCATACAATGCTTCTTCGGACTCTAAATCTGAGGTATCAGCACTTCTGAGCTCACCGCGCTCAAAGACCAAGGTGCCAATCCGCTCGTCCTCCTCAAACACAATCCGGCAGGATTTATTTTCTAGCTGGATGATTTGCAGCATGTTGATAGGTAGGAAGCCTTGAATCACAGATTCCGGTTCAATGTCCCGCATCTCAGCCAAAAGATTAATGAGATCGTCAAATAAAAAGGGCTTAGGTAGATACCGCACGGTCTCTCTAGGTCTTTCCGTATCTTTAAATTCTTCTAGAACGGCCAAGGCCGAGATCACGATGATCGGCACGTCGCGGTTTTTAGAAACTGCTGCAGTAATAATTTCAGCTCCACCACAATTTGGCATACGCAGATCTGTGATGATTAACCCGGGCATGTTATCTTGCAACCATTCCAACGCCTGTAGACTTTCCGTAAAACCGATGACTTCCAGATCAGGAAACCTTTGGTTTAAAGCCTTGAGCAAAAAGCGCGTAATGTCTTCGTTATCATCTACGATTAAAATATCAGCCATACTGTCTATCCCTCTTCGTAAATTAAGGATTATGCCAAGATAAGCAAAAAAGATATGAAAATTTACTCACAAAATGACCATGCGGAAAAAGCGGCAGCTTGACCAGCGTAACTTCCCCCTGCTGTCAGGAGGTTCCAAACCGTAGCCTTCTTTATTTTAAACCTTTGACCAGAGCTAGATATGCGCACGCCTTGATAATTTTCCACAAAACCAAAATTACGAACCCGCTTAAGAAACTCCGCCCGTGCTGACCGGTGCATAGGTTCTGCGGTTAAGCGGGAAGGCGTGCCGCAAAAGGTCTCAAAGGGTATTTCCCAAAGATCTAAAGCCGCCTGATTTCCGTAATTTAAAAGTTGATCTGCCTCAGAACCGCCAGAAACAACGACACAAGGGGCTAAGAAGAGAAGCTCCGCATCACGCTCAGGATCGCCCGTCTGCACAATAAGGTCCCGCTTAAGCCAATGCTTATAACTGGTTAACAATAAGTTCGTATGCTCAAGAAGGAATTCCTTGTGCAAACATAGCGGCGAGTTTGTCATAAAGAAATTAATGAGGCGTGAGCTAGGCGATTTCTTTGAGATATATGGCTTTGAGGTAATTCATCTCGATCACGGTGCAGGGATGGTCTGGGGCATGTCCCGTGACTTCTAGTTCTTGGAATTTTCTCCCACTTTTTCTCATAGCGTGTCGAACAGATTCGGTAAACTCTTCCACCGAGACGTGAGCCGAACAGGAGCAACAAACCATAATGCCCCCTTTTCTTAGAAGCTTGATCCCTTGAAAGGCCAGCTTCTCATAAGCACGACTGGCCACGCCTCGTTCAATCTCGCGTTTCGCTAAAGAAGGCGGATCCATTATGATCAAGTCGTAGCTTCCTTCGGCTTCTTCCAACCATTCGAAGACATCGGCTTGGATCTCGTCATGGGGCACGGAGGCTAAAACAGGATTTGCCTCCCAGTTTTTTTGAAGTTCTTTTAAGGCATGTTCTGTAATGTCCACACTCGTGACGTGAGTAGCCCCACCGCGGGCGGCGTAGAGAGAAAAACCTCCACTAAAACTAAAGAGATTCAGCACATGTTTACCACGGGAAAGAGCTTCAACCTTACGACGGTTCTCACGTTGGTCTAAGAAGAAACCTGTCTTCTGCCCGCGGATCACGTCGGCATAAAAATTTAACCCTGATTCTAAAAACGGCACCGCCTCGTTATTTAGTTCGCCATAAAGTAAGTCGCCATCTCGGAGTTTATATGTCTTACGAACGGCATCTTGAATGTTCCGGCTCAGACGCAGCACAATGCTCTGGGGTTTAAGTTTTTCTAACAAGAGAGGAAGAATTTTCTCAAGATGCGGGAACCACGCTTGGGAATAAATTTTAAGAACAAGCACCTCACCGTATTGGTCGCAAACTAAACCAGGCCAGCCATCGCTCTCGCCATTGATCCAGCGTAGACCATTAGTCTTAGCATTAAAATGGCCAGCCCGCCGATCAAGCGATTTTTCAAACAGCGTGCGCCACCATGCGGTATCGAGTTTAAGTGGCTTACCTGTATGCAGAACCCGGATGCGTAGGGGAGAGTCGGGGTCATAAAGACCAACGGCTAAGAAACGATCATGCCGGTCAAAAACCACGGCTAGTTCTCCTGCCGTTCCTTCACGCGTTTGCGAGCGAATGCTATCTGCAAAAACCCAAGGATGCCCTTGGCGAACGATCGTTTCGGCAGTGCTGCTTAATCGTACGCGTAAGGTAGTGGGTTTAGGAAGTGCTGAAGTCATGAGGAGATCATAAAGGATTCAGAGGAATCCACCAAACACTTTTAAAAATGTGTAGGATCAGGATTATGTTTCTTGAGGCGGTTTAGCGAGAGCTTGTAGCTGCTCATCTGTGGCAAAGGGGAGATTACGTTTGCCCCCGTTAGCGGCTCGATAGGCGATATCCATTTTAGAATCTGTGCGGCCGCAGGGGAGTGGGCTGATTAAATTACTTATTCTCCGCCGCTCCCAACGGCTCTGTTCCCATTCCTCCCGTGTCCATTCCGTTTTCATAAATTTTTTTTCAGTGTCCGGGTTAAGCGCTCGCGCATAGTGAGGAATTCCTCCCGGATGCGATACTCAGGAAGATTTGCCACACGCTCTGCTTCTGCCCAATCAATGGGTAGCTGGCCAGAGAGGGCTTGTAACATAAGTTTTTCTGCACAGGCCTGCGCTTCAAGATTCACTTCTGGATAAACGGTCATAAGTAGCCGTTCCGCCAACAAGTCCTCTGGCTTAGCGATCTGAACTCCACCTATTTTACGGAAAGGAGTCGTAGCGCAAGATTCTATCTTCCCCAATAAATCAACAAAGCAACTGCCGACCCGATAACTACGCGGCCCGCCTGTCGCCTTGAGTTGCGCCATGAGCCCCGTAATCTCGCGCAAAGGCGGGCGATCTCCCTCAAAACAAATATCAATATCACAGGAGGTGTAGAGTCCCTCCGTCAGTAGCTCTATGGCTGAACCACCAACGACGATGAGGGAGCATCCCTTTTCTTGGAATAATTCTTGCAACAACTGCGCCAACTCTAAGGTGCGCTGTGTGGGATCAGAGGCAGCCTCCACGGATTGTAGTGCTTTCAAAATAGTTTCCGTTTTCATGTCGTCATTCTAACACACGTGACTCGAAGGGAGCAGCTCAAATTTCAGGAGTGTCTCTTCTGGGAACGCCGACGCCCTCGTCGGCTCTTCCCCTACTCAAACTCTTCTGCTTCATTAAGGCGTCCTTTTTTAAACGAGCCGACGAGGGCGTCGGCGTTCCCAGCGGACATCAACCCCAAATCTGGCGGTCGAGGCTGCGGAATTGGATGGCTTCTCCGAGGTGATCGACAGCGACGTCTGGCTGATCTGCTAAATCCGCAATGGTGCGTGCCACTTTTAGAATGCGATCATAAGCGCGAGCACTAAGGTTCATGTCGTTCATGGCATATTTTAGCAAGTCACGGCATTCTTCATTGAGGGGAACGGCCTCTTTGATTTGTTTAGGACCCATCTGGGCATTGCACCAAATCTTTTTTCCCGCAAAGCGTTGGCGCTGGATCTCGCGGCCACGCTCGACCCGGAGGCGGATGTCGGTGGAACTTTCTCCCGTGCTGGTGCCGAGAAGTTGCTCGTTTTTTAAAGCAGCGACTTCAATGTGGATGTCGATGCGATCGAGTAAAGGGCCCGAGATTTTACTGAGGTAACGTTGCGTAGCGGCAGCGGAGACGCGCCCGTTTTGCACATCGCTGGATTTACCGCTGGGCGAGGGATTCATCGCCGCCACCAACATGAAGCGGGCAGGAAAGGTAAGGGTGCCAGCAGCTCGGCTGATGGTGACTTTTCCATCTTCAAGAGGTTGACGGAGGACTTCGAGGGCAGAGCGTTTAAACTCAGGTAGTTCATCCAAAAAAAGGACGCCGTTGTGAGCTAGACTTACTTCACCAGGACTAGGATTGGCAGAGCCTCCGATAAGGCCGATGTCGGAGATAGTGTGATGTGGGCTGCGGAAGGGTCGGGCGGTGACGAGCGCTTCACCGTGTTGCAGAAGTCCCACGACGCTATGAATCTTCGTGGTCTCCAGTGCTTCGGGCAAGGTCATGCGGGGAAGGATGGAGGGGATGCGTTTGGCTAACATACTTTTACCGGAGCCAGGGGGGCCGATCATAATAATGTTATGGCCACCAGCGGCAGCTATTTCTAAAGCGCGCTTGACGCTTTCTTGGCCTTTAACATCGGCAAAGTCCATGTCTTCTGGGCCGTGATCATGGCGGAAGAGGTCTTCTAGGACAACGTGGCAAGGCTGGATCTGGGTTTGGCCACTGAGGAAGTCGGCGGCGTGGCGTAAATTTTTGACTCCGTAAACTGGCAAGCCCTCAACAACAGCGGCTTCTGGTGCATTGGCTTCGGGGACGATAAGGCCTTTAAACTTAGCGCGGTGGGCGGCATGGGCGACGGGGAGTATTCCGCGGACAGGACGCACGGTGCCGTTCAGGGCTAATTCTCCCAGAATGAGGTAGTCGTCAAAAGATTTTATGTTGAGCTGTTCGCTGGCATGGAGCATGCCTAGGGCGATGGGAAGATCAAAACTGGGTCCCGCTTTTTTTAAATCTGCGGGTGCGAGATTGACGGTGTTACGGCCATCTTGGAAAACGTAACCACTATTCATAATGGCACTCTTAACGCGGTCGCGAGATTCTTTTACTGCCGTATCAGGCAGGCCGACGATGACAAAGTGAGGCAGACCACGGCCTGCATCCACTTCCACTTCAACGCGGAATGCTTGGACACCAACGACGCTGGCAGACTGAACTTTAGCGAGCATGTAAAGTTGCTAGACGAAACTTGGGCGCAGGACAAGGCTTTAGGTTCTAAGTTATTGATTAATCGAAAATATTATACCCGCTCATCTGGCAGGGCGAAGGCGGACGTGATGAGTTCGCAGCGGGGAGCTTGATTTTCTTGTAGATAAACTTCGACCACGTCGAAACGGGCAGGAATTTCAGCGGAATCTTCCAGCTCTTGCAGGTAAGCGTAGGCGGTGCGGATGATACGGCGTTGTTTGGATTTAGTAACAGCCTCTGCAGGTTTTTCCCAAGAGGCCTCACTACGGGCTTTGACTTCCACAAAGACCAGAGTGTTTGCATGCCGGCAGACGATGTCTATTTCGCCCCAGCGGGACACGTAGTTACGCACAAGTATTTTGTAACCTTGTTGACGAAGAAAATGGGCAGCAGCACTTTCACCAAGAAAGCCTGTTTTATGTTTAATGCCGATGGAGGATGACAGGGAATTGACGGATCGGTGCAAACGTGTGGCGATGGATCGCACAGGCTCCACGAGCTTGGAGAGCAAGGAGGTGGGTGTGCGTGCCGTAGCCTTTGTGTTTAGTGAAGCCATAACAAGGGTAATCTAATTCTGCTTGTTCCATGATGCGGTCACGGGTCTCTTTGGCAAGAATGGATGCCGCTGCAATGGAGGGACTAAGGCCATCTCCCTTTATAATACAGCGGAGGCTTGCGGGGTCTAAGCCTTTAGGTTTTTGAGAGCCGTCCACAAGTATGAAATCTGGCGCATGAGCTAGCTGTTGAACCGCGCGGTTCATAGCGAGGAAGGTGGCTTGAAGGATGTTAACGTGGTCGATTTCTTGCGGAGAGGCTTGACCGATGCCGTAGATGAGTTGAGGTAGCTGGGTCAGTTCCTCAAAGAGTTGCTTGCGCAGGGAACGAGTCAATTTCTTGGAGTCATTTAAGTGTTCGGGCCATGTCGTGTGTTGCAGGAAAATAACCGCCGCCGCCACAACAGGGCCAGCCAGACAGCCGCGACCCGCTTCGTCGATGCCTGCAATAAGGCAGGCGGGTGAAGTGCGTGCAGCTTGCTCATAATGCCAACTCAGAGCGTTATTTTTACTAGGACGTTTCATTTTATGTTGAAACTGATTTTCTCACAAAAAAGCCCACCGAAGTGGGCTTTTATTATTTAGCAGAAAAATAGATTATTTTAATTTAGCTGAATCTATAATTGTAATTGAAAGCACTTCGACACGTTCCGTAGGCTTGCTCGGTTCACCGCTAGCAGATGCGGTGGTGGGTGTGGCTCCGATTTTAAGTAAGACATCTTCACCTTTAACCAATTGACCAAAGCCCGTGTATTTCCCATCAAGAGACGGAGCGGGGTCTAAGCAAATAAAGAACTGGGAGCCCGCCGAATCAAATTCTGGACCTCGTGCCATGGAGATCACGCCACGCACATGAGGTTTCGAGTTAAACTCTGCTTTGATTTTATATCCTGGGTCGCCTGTGCCAACGTTAGGGTTATCATTACCTTTACTCAAAGGATCGCCGCCTTGGATCATGAAATCTTTAATGATGCGGTGGAAGGCGGTGCCGTTATAAAAACCTTTTTTTGCTAGCTTTTTAAAGTTTTCGACGGTGCTAGGTGCCACATCAGACCAAAACCGGACGACCATTTCGCCTTGATTGGTTTTAATGATGGCTACCTCGTCTGCTTGAACGAGGGATGTTAGTCCAATGGAAACTGCGAGGAGAATGACGAGGGATGTGATTTTCATATAATTACTTTTAAGCTGTAACGATGGTGATGGATTCTACTTCTATGCGTTGGGTGGGTTTACTTTTTTCTCCACCACCGCCTTGGGTGGTGGGCGTGGTGCCGATCTTAACAAGGACGTCTTCACCTTTAATCAATTCGCCAAAGCCCGTGTATTGTCCGTCGAGGAATGGCGCTGCTTCAAGGCAAATGAAGAATTGGCAACCTGCGGAGTCAGGTAGCTGCGAGCGCGCCATGGAGATCACGCCACGCACGTGTGGCTTGGCATTAAACTCGGCCTTTATTTTATAGCCAGGATCGCCTGTGCCGACGCAAGAGTTGTCGGCATCTTTACTTAAGGGATCGCCGCCTTGGATCATGAAACCTTTCACAATGCGATGAAAGGCGGTGCCATTGTAGAAACCGTTCTTGGCTAATTTTTTAAAATTTTCAACCGTGCCGGGGGCGACGTCGGACCAGAATTTAAGGGTCATTTCACCTTGATTTGTTTTGATAATGGCTACTTCTTGCGTGGTATCGGTGGTGGACATAATGGGTGTTGTTGTTGAATAGTTACCATTTCTTGTTACCGCATGTGAGTTAAAAGTCAAAGAGGAATCAACGGGGTGAGATGCGTTCAGGTTTCTTACGAGCTTTCGTTATGCGCTTTTTTAGTAAATATTGAATCGGCTCTAAATCAGGGTCGAGCTTAGCGATATTTTTATACTTAGGGTTAAGATTAAACGATTTTTTTATGAGGCCATAAGCTTCTGGCAACTCCCCTAACTGAGCGGCATAACAGCCTAGGTTATAATGGATAAGGGCATTTTTAGGGAATAGGCTCAGGGCTTCCTTTAAAAGGATGCGAGCTATGACTAGGGAGGAAGCGCGACGTTTGGCATAGGCCAAGGCGATCCACCAGTCTGCTTGTTTGGGATCTAGTGTGATGAGACGTTCTGCCACGAGTGAAGCTGGTTGCCATTGTTGGTGATGTTGTAAGATGGCCAGTTTTAAGCCGAGCACTTCGATGCAATCGTGATAGCTTGCCGCAACAGCAAGCAGCTCGGTAAGGGCTTCTTCCAGCATTCCTAGTTCGCTATAACCGACGGAAGCGATTAGATGTTGTTGGTCTTTCTTAGACAGAGACATAAGAGGCAGGATAAAAGACTACGTGGATTCTTTAGGAAGAGCAAGTGCGCACTCTCTTTTCATTTCCAGTTTTGGGTTTGTTATTAAGTAGCTAAAGTTACTTGCTTAGGTAGGCGTTGCACCTAACTTTAAATAATGAAACCTTACGAGTGGACGAAACAGTTTAAAACAATCTACGACAAGTCTCTCAGCCTTTATCATAAGGGACAACGTGGCGCAGACACTTTTTTTAACAAAGAAGAAATCACTTTCCTTGAGTCACTTGGTTGCACGGCACAAGAACTTTATGATTTTGCGGAAGATGCCGATTCCTATGGAGATCCTGATTACTCCACCGCTCTCTTGGTGGCTTCCGTGCGGCGAGATTATTTTCTCACCATCCAGAAAGGAATAAAATCTGCAACTGTCACCGCAGCCGACGAGCTGCCCGCTAAGACGGATAAGTTAGAAGGTATCGAATGGCTTCCGCGTATTATGGCTAAAGCTCGACTCAAATTACGTGGTGAGATGGCATCCGAAATCATGTATGGCTGCGGCGGCGATCGCCGGTTTCTCAGTGAGCACCAGATCCACCCCGCTGACTTCTTGCGTCACGTCTGGGCGGCAGGAGAACACGATTCTAAAATCATTGATTATGTTAAAGATTCTCAATCTAAAAATTAACGACCCAGTTAGTCTAAGCTCTACCCATTTATTATGCGTGCTGCTATTTTTAGTGACATCCACAGTAATTTATTTGCTTTTGAAGCTGTCTTAAAAGATATCAAAAAACGTCAGGTAGATAAGCTTATTTGCTTGGGTGACATAGTCGGCTACGGAGCTCGCCCAGCTGAGTGTTTAAAAATGGTTCGCAAATCTGGTGCTGATGTCGTGATGGGGAATCATGACTTTTATTCCGCAACAAAGGAGTCTCTGGACTGGTTTAATCCTGTTGCGGCAGCGGGTTTGCTTTTTTCCAGAAAAGCCCTAACAGCTGCCCAAAAAAAATGGCTCCTGCAGCTGCCTCTGTTTAAGAATTTTGATGGGTTTACGGTTGTTCATGCTAGTCTGGCCGATCCGAAAGAATGGGATTACGTGACCGATGACCTGATGGCACACCTTCATTTCCTTTCGCAAGAACTACCTGTGTGTTTTATTGGGCACACGCACCAAGTTAAAACTTATCGATTAGAAGAGGGTCGGGTCTGTAAGCAAGCCTTGACTAAAAATCTTAAACTGAAGAAGGGCGTTAAGTATGTCATTAACGTGGGTTCGGTCGGGCAACCACGCGACAACAACCCAGACTCTGCCTACGCCATTTATGATACCGTCGAGGGCGTGGTGGAATTTCAACGGGTCAGTTACCCCGTTGATGAAGCGGCCGCAGAAATCATCCAAGCGGGCCTGCCCGAACATCTAGGTTTACGCTTACGTCTGGGTTGCTAAATGCGGCGCATCTAAATTCGTGCAGAAACTGCCGCCCACGCTTTAATCTGTTGCCATTCTAAAGAGTGAAGTATGAAGACCTACTATTTTGTCATCCTTTTTTTATTCCAGCGCCGTGGGCGGGCGATAGCCTTTTAAGCTTCAGGAGTGGGAAGTTTACTATTTCGATACCGTCTGGATATAAGATCGTCAGCGGGGATCACACTGCTCAATCACCCAGACGGAAGACAGACCACAGTCCCAGATCACAAGGGCAAAGATTTCTCCTAGTTTCTTGCGCGGTAAATAGGAAAAAATATTTGTTTAGCCACAGATGAATTCATTAAACATAAATAAAGCATAACAAGGGTGTGTGGCCTACAACGGGCACTGCGCGCACCTTTGATATCCACTGTTGCTATTTGTAGTTATTTTATAGATTTCTTTTATAAGTGTTCATGATCTTGAGTCTGCTGTCACCCTACTCACCAAGGAAGAGCTCGCTGCTTTTTCCCACTGGTTTGAGCAATAAGTTGCTAACGCTTGGGACAGAGAGATTGAAGCCGATATTCTTGCTAGCCGTTTTGAGAATGCTGGTAAGCGTGCTAAAGATGATTACGAAGCTGGCCGCTGCACACCGCTTTGAATCTCCTTGCTTCCCCAGAGTTATGGTTTCACTATCGACAGTTACCAGCAGCCATTCGTGACATTGCCGACAAAATTTTGAGCTATTGAAGTCTAAACCGAGACATCCATCTGTTCGCCTCAATAAGGTTGGTAAAGTTTGGTCTGCTCATATTGGGCTTCATTATTGCTCCCTCGGCGAAGATGATCCCGGTGGTATTCTCTGGTATTGGATTGACCCTCACTCTCCCTACGACAAGCTTACTTAACCTGTGTGAACAAGGTACCTAACCATGCAATACAACAATTGCTCGGGACTTGCTACTAATTTGAAATTATTCGGTATAAAGAATGAAACGTATCCTATTCCTTTGCTCACAGAATAAGTTGCGAAGTCCCACTGCCGAAACGATTTTTGCAGATTTCCTAGGCATTGAGGTGGATTCAGCAGGACTGAATAATGATGCCGTCACCCCCTTGTCACCTAAGCAACTTAAATGGGCAGACATCATACTCGTCATGGAGAAGGCTCATTTGAATCGGCTTAACCGAAAATTTAAAGAACACTTAAAAGGGAAAAGGGTCGCTGTATTAAACATACCAGATGAATTCGAGTATATGGATGAAGAATTGATTTCCATCCTTTACGCTAGATGCGCTCCTTATATCCCATCAACGTAGCAAAAAAGCCTCTAATGAATCTCGGTAACGCTTAATGATTGTGGTGAAGCATAGCTAATAATTTTTAGCTAATGAATTTTTGTTTGTTATCGTCTATTTATGAGCATAGTTGAAATTAAGTATACAAAGCATTTGTCATCCGCAGAAAAATTAGTCTTAGCTCAAGACTAATAGGGGGCAACACACAACCATTAAATTGATAAGCACATGATTGAAACTAACATTCATCCCCCAGTTATTGTGAAATGGTCTTGTTTTGCTGCAGCAATGGTGACGCTTTTGGGGTGTCTTTTTTCAAGCGTTACCCTGATTAATAATTACAGGACAGGCGAAGCCGTGTATCGCTCCAGCTTGCAACTAATTATTAAAGAAACTATTACGAGGGAGTCTCAGCCAGAGAAGTTTGCGGAAACTCAAAAAGTGCTTGCTTTTACATTTCTCTATGATGGAGTTTTATTTTTAGTTTTTTTTACTTTTTTTAGAAAATTAGGAGATTGGTAATGATCGACCGAGAACAACGTGAGCTACTAGCTCATCGTCTTCTCCTGCTTGCCACCGGAAAGATCACGAATGTTCAGTTTGATGACTCCCTTAATCTCCGCTCCTCAGACCGTGCTACCCGAAGAACCTACTGGGATGGGGTATGGCCATTATACGATGACCTCAGAGAGTATAAATTGATCGGAAAGTATCGCTAGACCTATGAAGTAAAACGGACTGTTGTAAGAGTGATTTTATTTCTTAAGTCGGAAAGAGAATTTGAATGGAAGGCGGTGCCTTTGTATTGGAAGCTGCCCGTAGCTGTTCTAGGCTTTGTTACTTTCGGCTTAGTTTCTCGGTATTTTTACGAACATAGTTGGGAAAAACAGGCCGATATTTCTATCTGACCCTACTACCGCAGAAGCGATTTTGAAGCTGATTTGGCAGATCCTCCTTATTTAAAAGGAATTAACTAATCATGACTCAACTTCCCCTAGATCATTTTTTGATCTTGCAACGATTGTGCTTTCAAAGCTTTTGATCCTTTATCAGACTTAACTTGAATGAATGCATTGATTCACACGTATGAAGATCTTTTACGCCATGTCTGGGATCATGGGCTGGAGCGGAAAGATCGCACAGGAGTGGGGACTCGTTCACTCTTTGGGGCGCAGATTCGTTTCGATCTGCGGGAGCGCTTTCCGCTTGTCACAACAAAAAAGGTGCATCTTAAATCTGTCATTTATGAGCTGCTCTGGTTTCTAAAAGGCGATACGAATGTTGCTTACTTGAATGAGCATGGAGTGAGCATTTGGAATGAGTGGGCGGATGCGGAAGGTAATCTCGGGCCCGTTTATGGAGCGCAATGGATTGGTTGGAAAAAGGCGGATGGCACGAAAGTAAACCAGATCCAACAACTCGTCGATACGATCAAGCGCGATCCTTGGAGCCGCCGCTTGATTGTGAATGCGTGGAACGTGGGCGAGTTAAACGAAATGGCTCTAACCCCCTGCCATGCGTTGGTGCAATTTTACGCTAACCCAGAGACTAAAGAGTTGAGCTGCCAGCTCTATCAACGCAGTGCCGATGTGTTTCTCGGTGTTCCTTTTAATATCGCCTCGTATGCTTTATTAACGATGATGCTGGCTCAGGTAACAGGCTATAAGGCGGCGGAATTTATCCATACTTTCGGAGATGCTCATGTTTATTTGAATCATGAGGAGCAGGTGAAATTGCAGCTCAGTCGAGATTCCCGACCGCATCCCTTGATGCAGCTTAACCCGGCGGTTCAGGATATTTTTGCCTTCCAGTATGAGGATTTCACGTTGACGGATTACGAACCACATCCTGGAATCAAGGCTCCCATTGCTGTATGAGCCTACTTCCTCTTAAGCCTAAGCTCATCGCCTTAGCTGCCATGGCGGAGAATCGTGTAATCGGGCTTGAGGGTAAGTTACCTTGGCATCTGCCAGAGGATTTAAAATTCTTTAAACGGACAACGAGTGGGCACGTCGTGTTGTTTGGGAAGACTACTTTTGAGGGCATAGGCCGAGCCTTACCTAATCGGGTCAATATGGTTTTGAGTAATACGTTTCCTGCGCAGGACGGCCTACACGTGGTGAGAAGTTTGAGCGATGTGATGAGTTCTGAGTATCCCCTGATTTATGTATGCGGCGGTGCTAAAATTTATGAGCAGTTTTTCTCCTTGTGTGATGAGGTTTTGCTGACTCGCATCAATGAGACTTATGCAGGCGATACCCTACTACCCGCCTTTGAGGATTTGTTCGAGTTACGGGTGATCCTTGAAGAAACTGAACGCTATCGCATCGAGCGCTGGGTGCGGAAAAGTTTAGAGGCTTAGACACGACAAAGGCCGAACCTGTGAGGATTCGGCCTTTGGTCTAAGTTAGATTTATTATTTAGAAAGAATAAACAACTTGAGCAGCCACGCGGTTTGCGAAGTCATCCGTAAGCGTTCCTGTGGAATCAACGACGACATTGCTTCCAGCATCAACCCGATACTCAACGCGGAAGAGCAATTCTTCGGTAAGTTGGAAACCAGCCGTGGCCGTCCAGCTGAAAACATCGTCACTGAAACTCGGATCACGACCAGCTAGGCCGAGGAGTTGGTTGTCATCATTGTGAGCATATTCGGCACGGCCTGCTAGGCTGAATATTTCTGTAAATTGATACTTAGCATAGAGAGCCACGGTATAGAAGTTTGAGGAGTTATCAACCGCTGGATCGACTGCAGGTGTGCTAAAGTCATTAGCCACCCAGTATGATGTGTTAAAGGCTAGCAAGAGCTTTTCTTTACAGCAATGCGGAGCCCAGGTTCCCCACCAGTTTAGACCCATGATAGGCTCATTTTCTGTTTGCCCTAAGCCAGCATCACCCACAGGGGCAGCATGATAAGCTAGTTGTGTTTCGGCATTTCCGCTTTCGTTGGTCAACCCTAGGCCACCAGTAAAAGCGTAACCATCTGAAGTCGTATCAAGTCCTACGTTAGTGGATTGGCCTGCTCCGTTGATGACTCCGCCCATTATGCTCAGACGATCATTTATTGGGTAAGTTCCTAAAATACCTGTCGATGGTGCTGGATCTAGGGACGCGTTAAACCCTTGGGTGATATTCATATTTGCTGGACGTTCATCGGCTTCAAATCCCAAGATGGAACCAAACTTGCCGACTTGTAGATCTAAGCCGTTTCCCACGGGAACTCGGATTAAAACGTGGGCTTGTTGCAAGTAAATGCTGTCACTTGTTCCAGACTCTGCACCCGCCGTGTTAAGTGCATCAGCATCTTCACCTAGCATAATGTCCACTCGGAAACCCGCTTGGAATTCATTCTTATCACTGAGTGGTTTTTCTAGCACAACCTTAAAGGCATTGAGGTTAAAATCTCCGCTTCCACCTGTGTCCACTCCACCGTAACTGGACTGAGGGCCTGAGGAGCCGGTGAAGTTGTAGATATAACCTGCATCAACATAACCGCTGAGATTAATTTTAGGGGTGTTTGTTTCTACGTAGATAGCGTCATCCACAACTTTATCGAGGTTTTTTGCGTCATTGCCTGCATAAGCATTCGCACTCACTAGTGCTAGGATCGTCAGGACTTTTAGGGTGTTGTTCATTATAATATTCCTTGGTTGGTGAAATCTTTTAGTGAGATTGGCTCTTAACATCACTTTGTCAAATAAATTTTCTTGTTAGCTGTTTTCTTTTTCTGTTTACCTTAAGGCTGATGTTTCTTTCTCTTTCCATCCGTAACTTTTACGCTCTATCTGCCTTGACACTACTAACGTTCTCCTTGGATGGCTCTGAAGTTGCCACAAGCAAACCCCTCGCCCGTGAGTTCCGTGGGGCTTGGGTGGCCACAGTCTATAACTTAGACTGGCCTTCTAAGCCAGGACTGCCTGTGGAAGAACAAAAACGCGAGCTACGCGTTCTCCTTGACCGAGCCAAAAACTTAGGGCTGAACGCCATCGTTTTTCAAGTGCGCCCTTCCTGCGATGCCCTTTACGCCTCCCCCTACGAGCCATGGTCTCCGTATCTTACTGGCAAAATGGGGGAAGCTCCTCAGCCCTTCTATGATCCCCTTGAGTATGCCGTAACCCAAGCTCACGCCCGATGCCTAGAATTACATGCTTGGATCAATCCTTACCGTGCCCGCACAGGCAAGGACTTTGTACCTTCCCGGGGGCACATCACAAAAACAAATCCCAGCTGGATAAGAACCTACACGAGTCAAGAATGGCTCGACCCTGGCCTGCCCGAGGTGCGTGAGCATGTATTAAAAGTTGTGAGAGACATCGTACGCCGCTACGACATTGATGGGCTGCACATTGACGATTACTTTTATCCCTATCCGAAAGTAAAAAACGGAAAGCGTCTAGAATTTCCCGACGGCAAAACCTACCAAGCCTATCGCACAAGAGGCGGCCTTTTAGGAAAAAGCGATTGGCGACGGGATAATGTTAACCAGATGGTGCAGTCCATCCATCAAGTCGTTCGGGAAGAAAAACCGTGGGTAAAATTTGGAGTCAGCCCTTTCGGAATCTGGAAGCCTGGTGTGCCGAAAGGAACCATGGCTAATGTCGATGCCCGGGAAGATCTCCATGCAGATTCACGGCTTTGGCTACAAGAAGGTTGGCTAGACTATTGTGCGCCACAACTCTACTGGTCACGCGATTCCCCTGAGCAGGCCTTTGATCCTTTGCTGACATGGTGGGCCTTGCAAAACACGAAGGGCCGTCACCTCTGGCCGGGCATAGCTACCGAGCGTGTGGGAGTGAAGCGTCGCCCAGAAGAGATGGTGGCTCAAGTCATGCTCATGCGGTTGCGCCTACAAAGTCAGGGTCATATTCACTGGAACTTTAAACCTCTTTTAACTGATCAATTAGGGGTGGGCACCCTTTTAAAGAAAAAAGTTTATACTGAAATAGCCCTTGTTCCAGAATCACCTTGGATGGTTCCTACTCAACTAGGGCGCCCCACGTTTTTGCTTAAGAGTGAGACCAGTCAAAAGGAATGGTCCCTTTCATGGTCTCTACCACCGAACTCAGCTCCACCTGCTCTCTGGATTTTACGAAGAAAACGTAGCGGGACTTACGTAACAGAGCTGCTTCCAGCCAGGATGCGCTCTGTCAGCTTCGAAGATACTAGTCTGGCAGAAGTGAGTTTAACCGCAGTGGATCGCTACGGGCGTTTAAGCGCAGAGCAAAAAAGTCTCCGCCCTCCGCGTGCAGAAAAAGTGGCGCACCAGTAAAACGCATTTGGACTAGCGAATAAGGGACGACACTAATGCCTTAGCTCGGGCTAAAGCCTGCTCGGGTGAATGAAGTTTTCCCTCTAACTGTTCATCCATCAAGAGTGTAAGAATATCTCCCAAGATTTTCCCTGGCTTAACACCTAATTGTATCAAATCGTTCCCATTGATCAAAGGTGTAGGTTTTAAGTCTTCTTGAGAAATTTCTCCGCGCTTATTTAATACAAATTCATAAATATCTAATAAACGGTGACTAGAACTGCAATCGATCCGGTGGAGTTCCACTTCCAGATCCATCGTAGGCCGTGCTAAGAAACGTTTCAAGGTGCTGACCCGCATGTTCGGCACATCTTTAAAGGCCATGTGATTTGCCACCAGCTCACAAACGTCATGAATCATGTCATTTGAAAAACGTAATCTCCGCATGATCGTCTCCGTTTTACGCGCACCGATATGTTCGTGTTCGTTAAAACGGATACGCCCAGTGTGGTCAACTTTATACGTATCAGGCTTAGCAATGTCGTGGAAGAGGACACCTAAAGCCAGAACGGGATCAGGATTTTTTAAGTGACTAACCATGAGGCGAACATGTTTAAAGACGTCTCCCTCGGGGTGGAATTGCGGGGGTTGTTCCACACCCTTCATTCGTTCTACTTCAGGAATCCATACTTTAAATAAACCGCTTTGATCCAACAGGTCAAAGGCCTTCAGAGGATTGACCCCACAGAGTGCTTTGACCAATTCATCTCGCACCCGTTCGGGGGCTAGGTTGACACTTAGAGGCACCAAAGTGCAGAGAGCTTTCCATGTCTCGATTTCGATTTCAAAATCCAATTGCGCCGCAAAACGGATGGCACGAAAGAGGCGGAGTTTATCCTCGGTAAAGCGCATGACGGGGTCGCCAATCCCACGAATCCATTGTTTTTTAAGATCTGCTTGGCCTCCGACGTAATCGATTACTTTCTCCGTTAGTGGATCGTAGAAAAGTCCATTAATAGTAAAGTCTCGTCGCTCAGCGTCCTTCTCTGGCGTGGTCGGCTGGATGGAGTCAGGACGGCGCCCGTCGGCATAAGAGCCATCACTTCTAAACATAGCAATCTCAAAGGTCTGATTTTGGTGCATGATGCGGACGACGCCGAAAGCTTTGCCTTGAAGATCGGTGACTTTAGGGAAAAGTTTTTGGATTTGTTCGACATTGGCGTTGGTGGCTATGTCAATATCTGTTGCCGGACGTTGTAAGAGATGATCTCGCACGCAGCCTCCAGCGAAGTAGGCGATGTAACCCGCTTGAGTTAATTTTTTAACCACACTACGCGCCCCTTTACCGCTAGGGCCATTGATGCCGTCGAGGGTTTGAGTCTGTGCTATCATGGGATCTTCTTATATTGATGCGAGTAGTTTAAATAAACTAAACCACCTAGTAGTGCTAAGATCATGCCTAGCCCAAGAAAGATCAGGGAAAAGGCTACGGCCGTTTCCTTACCCACGACGCTGCCATGGCGGGTGACTTGAAAAATACCAAACATTAAAATCAACATCCACTCTCTTACTCCATGACCGCTAATGCTGATCGGTAAGCTAATAGCACAAAGGGTGAGGGAAAAAATGATCGTGATGAGTGGGTAAGAAACTTCTAAGTGTAAGGAGCGAGCGATGCAGTAGCCTGAGCTTAATATAAAAAATACACTGATGCCAGCCATGGCAATGGCCTTCAAAGTCAGATGACCAGCCTTGCCGTGCTCATGAAACCCCTCGTAAAGGGAAAGAATCACATCACGCTTAGGCACCTTGAGCCAGATGTTTTTCAACCCTTGTGGCAGACGGTGCAAAGGAAAAAAGAATAGGGTTAAAATACCGATAAAAACAACGCCGAGCAGGGCTGCTAGAATGAGGATGTATTCTCGAGCTTCTGGGTTGTCTGCGATTTGCGTAAATTTAAAAGGGATCAGCAACATGGTAACCGTTAAGATGGCGATAAGTCCTAAGACTCGATCCGTCAAAATAGAAAGCGTCGCCCGTGCTTTGCGGTCTGGAGCTTGCTTTATGGTGTAGAAGATTTTAATAAGATCTCCGCCTGTTGAGCCTGGCAGAAAGGCGTTAAAAAAATTCCCAATCATGACAAGTGATCCAGCGCTAAGAAGTTTCAGGTGAATACCTTGAACTTTAAGTAGATACCACCACCGTAGTGTGGTGCAAGGAATGGCTAAAGTAATGCAGCTGAAGCCAAGGATGAGCCAGAGCGTGTCGGCCGCCTTCAGCTCAGCGGCTAGCACGCTTAGGTCATTGGTCCGCACCAGCCATATGAGAATAGCTAGCGTAACAGAGAGCCGCAGCCAGAAGCTCCAGGATTTTAATGTTGAAGGGATGCGGGACCGTTTTGTTTCCACCATAAAAGAGATTGTAAGACCTTATCTTTCGCCACCCTTGGAGATAGTTCAAGGACATAACAGGGATCTTGGGTAAGCGAGGCACATTTTTCTATCAAAGGCCAAAGTTGCTCAAAGGGTATGGAACCTGTCCCTGGGACTTGATGATCACGGTGCGGATGGACGAGATCATGAATATGGCAGCCTATTAGCCGAGGTGCTAAGGAGCTGAGATGTTGATAATGATCGATAAATCCCAGCGTGTGCTTACGGGCAGCATGACCGAAGTCATGCCAGTAGCCTGCGGTTTGGGGCAATGCCGCAAAGATCTGAGGCCAAGCCGAGTCGATCGGGATCTCTTCAATACTCTCGCGACACTCCAGCCCAAGCTTAATATTTTTAGCGGAGGCATGAGCAATGAGTTGATGCAAAACCTCTTCCACCCAGGGCCACTGGATCTTAAGCCAACGCTCGTGATCAATGACGGCTTGAACCTTCAACTTTACATACGCACGGGACCCCAGTTTCCCTTGGGTATAAAGAGCTTCTATTTGATTACTCACCTGCTTTTGCTCCGTGGTGCCTAAATGTAAGACCACCGCACGAGCTCCGAACATCGCAGCGTGATCAATCGTCTGAAGCGTATATTTAAGGGCATGGGTGCGCTGGATGGATTTAGGATGGGAGAATTCATAACAATTCGGCGCAGCCCGAGTGAACCCCATAGGTAGAGGGCAGAAATTGTGCAGGGATTGAATTCGGATGAGCTTTTCCTCATGCGCCTTCAAGATGCCTGGCCATAAGCTGTAACGTATGCCATGACCTAGTTCTACGGACTCAAACCCCATCTCCGCTAATTCACTGAGCATGGCGTAGCCGTCTTCATGTCGAGAAGAGTTCCAGCAAGCGGAAATAGAAAGGGAAGGTTTCACGTAGTTAACTCTAGAGAGCTAATTCTACCCTTCGGAGCATGGGAGTGTCAAAAAAACAAAAAACCCGATCCTGCATAAGTGCGGGATCGGGTTTTGTTAAATTCATCTCTTAATTAGAGAGAAAAATTACCCCAATAATTAATTTTGGGTTCTTTAGCCTTGCGGCGTTTACGTTCGCTCGGCTTCTCGTGGTTGCGGCGTTGGCGCGCATCACGAAGAGTGCCTTCGCGGTCTAATTTCTTTTTCAGGCGGCGCAATGCTTTGTCCACTGACTCACCTTTTTTTAGTTTTACTTCAGTCATGTCTTTTCACCTCACGATCTAGTTGTTTAAAAGCTTCCTCTTTTGGGAGGGCTGATAACATAGTCCATGAGGATTAGCACTGTCAAACAACGATACGTAAAAAGTACTATTTTAAGCCCAATTACTTTACCTAGGTGAAATAGTTGGCTTCTGATATTTCGCGAAAATATGATGCAAATATCTAATAATCATAGGCTTAAGCATAATCAAAGTTTGCAAGACTTAGGGCTTAGGAAAAACGGTCAGCGGCGATAAAAACCCGACCCGCCTCCAATTGCAACCCCGAAACGCTGAAATTGAGGGGTTCGAGCCCTAACTTTTCTTGACTCTCTATCTCAAGAAAAAGGGTATTACTGACCAAGGTCTCCCCATCATCTGCCACATCTTCACCTAACTTAGCCGCTAAATTTACGGCATCGCCAAAGAAATCGTGCTGCGGAATCAAGAGGATTTTTCCGTGCGCAATGCCGATCCCGACTTGCACATTATCAACATCAGGTAAGCCATTACAGAGATCGGCGAAGGTTTGATGAATTTCTAATGCGCAATAAACGGCATCGACCTTATTATTAAAAACGCAATAACCGTTATCTGCCTCAAACTTCACCAGCTCGCCTTTCCATGTCTCTAAAATGGGAGCAACGATTTTTTGCATATAGCGAATCTTACGAAGAAAAAAGAGTAGGCCATGCTTTTGCACCTTCGTGGTAAACCCAGCCATATCAAGAACCAAAACCGTTTTCTCTGCGCCGAAGCGAGACCACAGTCTGGCCTCAGCCTCTTCACGTTTAGACACGTCCGGATCATTACACGCATCAAGCAATGCGTAGAATTCACTTAAGCTTTCGTCATAAGCCATGGAGTATCCTAGTCTCTAAAAAGAAGAAGGCACAGGAAATAATAGGGAAACTGAGGGCATCCACTTCAATAACAATCATTCCGCGGGTTGCCTGCGTTGATTAGATATTTGTCCGGTGTCTCCACTTCAAAGAGCGCATCTGTATTTAAAAAACGGTCACAAGTTAAGAAAAAGTCCCTCTCATTTTCGCAACGGCGAATGTCGTGCAGGAACTGATCCTGAGGATCAATCTTTTGGGCGATAAAATTCATAAACTTTTTCATCTTAGCTACACGAATACGATCAGGCAGGTGGTGAGGCATGGTATTCCGGTAAAGCATCTCAATGTAAGCTCGGAGATCAAGCAACGTAGGGCGGGTTTGTACCGATCCCGAGTCATAAAGTTCACGGATTTGATTAAAAATCCATGGATTACGAATCGCACCGCGTCCGATCATGAGACCAGCCGCTTGCGTTTCCGTAGCAATGTCACGTGCCATTTGCGCACTGAGGATGTTTCCATTGGCAAATACAGGGCAAGCCATGCGCCGTGCCGCTTCAGCGATTAATTCGTAATGGACGGCGGCGCGGTACATTTCCTTTACGGTGCGGCCATGAACGGTAAGAGCATCAATGCCCTGCGTGCTATAAATATCAAGTAAGGCCGTAAATTCTGAGATGGTATCAAAACCGACGCGAGTCTTAACCGTAAATGGAATACTCAAGGCGGAACGCAGGGCGCTCAAAACCGCCACGACATGCTCGGGCTGCCGCAACATGCCTCCTCCAGAAGCTTTACGGCAAACTATCGGAGCTGGGCAGCCTAAGTTTAGGTCAATGGCTAGGAGCTTTTCTTTCTGTAATTTTTCCACAGTGCGTAGCAATGAAGGAATATCCTGACCGATGAGTTGAGCGATTACTGGCTTTTGAGCTGGATTCGTGCGGATGGCCTCTAGGATGTGAGCATCCAGAGAAGAGCTGGCATGAACACGAAAATACTCCGTGAAATAAATATCAGGCCCGCCGTAATGATGCATGATGCGCCAAAAAGGCAAATCCGTCACGTCCTGCATGGGGGCGAGCAAGAGAACGGGCCGGTTCGCTGGAAATATGGCGGAGAAAGTGGACAATAATTTTAAGTTTGAGGTTAATTTTTTCGCTGAAGGTAAAAGCTTTCACCATGTTACCGTAATTCAGACCACCATTGGGTCACTATCTCCATAGGAAGTCCGATGATGTTGGTCTTAGATCCCTCGATGCGCTCCACTATTTCGTAGCCATGTTCTTGGAAGGCGTAGGCACCTGCTTTATCCAGGACGTGGACTTTTGCTAAATAGGCACTGATGGCTTGATCATCTAAAGAGCGAAAGGTGACATGGGTGCGGGCGACGTGCTCGTGCATGATTTTTTCTTTAATGTTTAACCAGACAGCTGCAGTGATAACTTCATGAGTTTTACCGCTAAGCCAGCGTAGCATCTCTCTTGCTTCTGCCATATCAATAGGTTTGCCCAAAGTGCGCCCATCACAAAAAACTATAGTGTCTGCCACTAAAATAATGCCTTGGGCATGGCGCAACGCAACAGCCTCTGCTTTAAGTTGTGCATTAGCCAATGCCAGTTCGATGGGGCTTAGGTCAGGCCGGGAGGCGGCATCAAATTCATCGACCAGCGGTGCATCCACACGGAAGTGAATACCGACTTCCTCAAGTAAGTCCTGACGCCGCGGTGAGCTAGAGGCTAGAATGAGTTCCACACACGTCGTTCCACGTTAAGGCTGGGCGGTTTGCTTTTCCCGAACAGCCACGGCCGACTTCGGTGAGTTTTTATCCGTAATAACAATGAGGTCGCGCAAAATTCTTAAGGCTTCACGCAAATGAAGATCAGCCGCAAACATTTCCGCCGGAGTTAGCTCTTCGATTGGCTTACCATCTTCATCTTCATTATCTTGAAAGCGGGTCTTAGAGCTCTTAGGTGCCGCCGTGGTGCCTTCAAGATTATCAAAAGTAATGTTCAAAATGCTGGGGCTATCTTTGGATAAGGCTTTTATTGCCAACTTGCGCTCGTCTATGCGTTTTTTATCAGCACTTTTTTCTTCTTTTCGATCTATTTCGTTTAAGGAAACACGTTTATCCTCCAAACGTTTTTTAAGCCGCTCAATGTCGTCAAACATAAATTTAAAGTCAGGATCTTTTTCAATCCTCGATTTAGAATTAAGCGCTAGCTCAGATATGGCACCGCCGACTCTGGGCTCCACCAAGCTAAAAGAAGCAGACGGAATTTCATCCCAAGGTAAGGCGTGAGGAAGTTTTTCTTCACCTAATTCTAAATAGTCATTAATAGAAGGAAGAATCACATCTGGAACCACACCACGGTTTTGAGTAGAGTGTCCGTTGGGTAAATAGAATTTTTGAATGGTTAATTTGATGGCGCCTGCATCTGGCTTTTTACCGAAGCTGGGTAAGATAAAATTATTAATCTCCGTCACAGTCTGAACCGTCCCCTTTCCATGAGTGCTCTTATCTCCAACAATGATGGCGCGTCCGTAATTCTGGAGTGCACCAGCCGCAATCTCAGAAGCGGAGGCACTTAGCTTGTTGGTCATGACAATCAGGGGGCCGTCGTAAAAAGCTCCGCTTACTTGATCCTCAAGCCTCTGAATGCGTCCCTGAGGGTCTTTAACCTGAACAACGGGTCCTTGGTCGATGAAAAGACCAACTAAACGCACGGCCTCGCCTAGCAGCCCGCCGCCGTTATTTCTCAAATCAAGCACGAGACCGTCAATCTTCTTTTCTTTTAATTTTTCAATAAGAATACGCACATCATCTGTCGTTCCAGAACTTTCTTGAGAATCCTTGCTTAGGGTCATTTTTTTATCATTAATCGGACCGTAAAAGGAAGGGAGATCAATCACGCCTAAACGAATCGTTTCTCCATTAGGCCCCTTTTGTTCGATGAGTTTAGCCTTAGCTTTTTGGCTCGTGAGCTTGATCTCATCGCGCACCAGTTTAATTTCATTGCGAAGGGAAGAATCGGCAGTGGCGGGTATGATGTTGAGTCGCACGGTGGAGCCTTTTTCTCCGCGAATCAGACGCACGGCGTTGCGCAACTTCATATCAACAATGTCGATGTATTCCTTGCTTCCTTGAGCTACGGCTACGATACGGTCATTCACCTTCAGTCGTTTATCTAAATCGGCTGGCCCGCCGGGGATAATTTCTTTAATCGTACAATAACCATCCTCGGTGGAGAGCACAGCACCTATTCCGAAAAGGGAGTTATTCATGTTAATAGCAAAATCTTCTAATGCGCTAGGCCCCAAATATTGACTGTGGGGGTCGTAGAGCATGGAGAGAGATGAGAGATAGGTCTGGATGATTTCCTCCTGATCTGTTTCTCCAAAAGTTTTACGTAACTGGCTGTAACGTTTCTTCAAGCGATCCATAGGATTGGCTTCCTTCTTTTCGGCCAAGCGATGAACTAAAAAATCATACTTTATTTTTTGTTCCCAAAGTAAGTCCGCCTCCTTGTCGTTTGCGGGCCAAGGGGATTTGCCCCGATCTGGTGCATAGAAATCTTTTTGAGTAAAATCAAAGGGTTCTTCCATTCTCTGGGCTACTTTGTCCAAACGTGTATTTAGTCGTTTCTTGAAAACGGCAAAAATATCAAAGGCCGCATCCAGATTACCTTCCGAAATTTTTTTCCCCAGCGTGCCGCCATACTTGCTTTCAAAGAGATCTAAATCTGATTGTAGAAAAAAGAGATGATTATAGTCCAAGCTCTTCATATATGCATCAATCCATTCCTTGGATGTTTCTGCATCAATGGGGTGCTTGGCGAAATGTTGTTCCTGAAGAAATCTGGCAATAAGCTCAGCCGCTTTCTGATAGACTTGTAGTGACTCGGCACGGGGTGCCTTCTGCTCAGTAGTAGGTTGAACCTGAGTTTCTTTGAGTTCAACTTTAGGCTCTATTTTTTCTTTAGCAGAGCAGCCCGTGACGAGTGCTATAATAGAAAAAATAACAAGAAGTAAACTTAACGATTTTTTATGGTCATATAATAACATAATCTAAGCATCAGCGTAGGGCATCTAACCCGTTTGTCACGTTACAGATGAGAAAGGCCGCAAGGAAACGCTTCTTAGGAGAGCAAAAACTGCCTATTATTCTAGACTTTTGGAGGCTCCATCCACCTATTTATCTTACGATTGCAGAAACATTATTTACTGCTAATCTCCCTTCATGTGTGGTTTGTCATCAACGTTGTTCTGGAACAGGCCTATGCCCGGCTTCTTTGCGCTGGTGGCTATTTTGGTTTATAGCAGCTTGAGCCTGCCCTGCTCTGCCCAGACTGCCCCCACAGAACCCCTTAATGAAAAACTAAGCCCCAGCCAGCGTTTATCCCCCCAGGCCTTTCACGGGGAGGCTCTTAGTCTAAGCATGTGCTATGAATTAGCCCTTCTACGCATGGAGACTTTAGGGCTCAGCGAACAAGACGTGCGCATCGCCCAAGCCCGCTACCGTGAGGCTATCGGCGCAGTTCTTCCTAGTGTCAAAGTAATCGGAGAACAATACATCTTTAAAGATCGTGGTAACGACTTTGGCTCCCCCGTTTCAGGGGGCGGCTTTAGTAGTGAAAATTTGCAACCCCGCCAAGCCCGCGTGAACCTTAAAGTCCCCCTCTTCTCGGGTCTGCGCGATATCGAGATAGCTAGGGCAGCTCGTGCTGAAATTGACGGAAATAGGCTAACCGCTGCCCGCCTGCGCCAAAACCTCTACCTTAACGTAGCCGAATCCTATTACCAAACCCTAAACTATGAGGCCGATCTGCGCCTCCTTGCTTCTATTGAAAAAACTCTCCTGGAACGTAACGATGTCCTAGAAAAACGCGTTAAACTCGGTAAGTCCCGCGACAGTGAACAATTCCAAGCCCGCACCACACTAGCCCAAGCCCGTGTTAGCGTGGAAAAAACTAAAGGCCTCCTCGCCGCCACTCGCGAAATGCTCGCCTTCCTCATCGGAGTTCCTGCCACTCAGTGGAATCTGCAGCCAGACCTGACCGCCACGCCCAGTGGCTTAGAGTTAGGCTCTTACCTCTCCCTCACCGCCAATCGCCCAGACGTGTTGGCTGCCGTCCAGTCCCAACGCTCTGCCCGAGCCCAACTCTCCGCCGCCAAAGGCGAACATTTTCCTAAAGTGTCCTTTGAAGGAAACTACACCTTTTACGATTCTGACAGCCAACGTGATGGGGATTGGTCGGGCTTCCTTACCTTAGAAATTCCTCTCTTTGATGGTGGCTCGATCGAAGCGCGGGTAGATCAAAACAAAGCGCTCTTCACTAAGAAGAAGCTCGACCTCTCCCAGCTTGAGCGCGAGGCCGAACGCGACGTGCGCACGACTTTTAACCAATTTAACGCTTCCCTCGCTGAGCTGGCCAGCCTCCGTGAGGCGGTTAAAACAGCAGAGCTTAATTTCCAAGCACAACAGTCTGATTACGATCTCCGCGTCGTCAATAACCTCGACGTGTTGGACGCACTGCAAACCCTCCATGATTTGCGCCGTAACGAAAGTGCTGCCCGGACCGACGTGCGCCTTAATTTAATCAAACTTTACATAGCCGCTGGTGCCACGGGAACTCAGCTAACTAAGAAATAAGGTTGAAGCACTTCACCTTAATTAACCTTCGATTTATTGACTATGAGTTTAACTGAAATATCTGTCCGCCGTCCCGTCTTTGCTTGGATGCTCATGTCCGCCCTGATTATTTTTGGGGCGATTTGTTTTGGTCGGCTCGGGGTCAGCCTCTTGCCTGACGTAGAAGTTCCTAACGTCTTGGTGCAGATATCTTGGCCAGGTGCCGCACCAGAAGTAATGGAGACGGAAATCGTAGACCAGATGGAACAAGCACTGGTCAATGTCTCAGGTATTAAAAACCTCAACTCAACCATTTTTCAAGGCAGCGCGCAAATTAGCCTTGAGTTTTACCCCGGTCGTAACGCCGACGCCGCCCTTCTCGAAGTTCAGACCAATATCAACCGCGTCCGACTCCCTCTTCAAGTGGAGCAACCACTCATCCTCAAGGTTAACCCAACCGATCAAGAAATCATGTGGCTAGGTATCAGCAGTAATGAGCGCAGTATGTTAGAGCTGACAGTCTATGCCGAACGCTATTTGCGAGATAAATTTCAAGTCCTGCCTGGGGTTGGGCAACTCATCCTCAGTGGTTTTGCTGAGCGCAACTTACGTGTCTGGGTCGATCACGATAAATTGTCGCAATATGACCTCACCATCCTCGACGTGCAGAATGCGCTCCGCACCCAGCACGTCGAACAGGCCGCTGGAATTTTAGAAAATAAGCAGCAAGAAATTAACGTCCGCCTCATGGGTGAAGGCATGACGACGGCGGAAGTCGGGGAAATTCTCATCAAACAACGCGGTGGCCTACCCATTTATAATTCCGTCATCCGCCTGAGCGACGTAGCTCTAATAGAAGACGGCCTCAATGATGTGCGCTCCATCACCAAGATAGCTGGAGTGCGTGGTGGCGGGATCGGGTTCCGCAAACAGCGCGGAGCTAACTCCATTGAGGTGGCAAACGCGATCAAAAAAACGATCGAAGAGATTCGGCCAACTTTACCCAAAGATATTAAGATTGAAATGAACTACGACGAGTCGAAGTTCACGTCTGAGGCGGTGGAGGAGACGGAATTTACCCTGATCATTTCTGCTATTCTTACCGCCCTTGTTTGCTGGCTTTTCCTCGGCTCCCTTTCCAGCACTTTTAACGTCACCATGTCTATCCCAACTTCTGTTCTGGGAACTTTTATTATTCTCTACTTTTTTGGTTTTACCCTAAACATGTTTTCTTTATTAGCACTATCACTAGCTATCGGCGTAGTGGTAGACGACGCCATCATGGTGCTGGAAAACATCGTCCGGCACATGGAGATGGGGAAAGATCGTGTACAAGCCGCTATAGATGGCACGAAGGAGATTACGGGCCCAGCCATTGCTTCCACTCTGGCTGTTATCGCCGTTTTCCTCCCTGTTGCCTTCGTCCAAGGAACCGTTGGCCAGTTTCTCTTTCAATTCGGCATAACGATTTCCGCCGCCGTGGCACTCTCCCTCGTCGAGGCCCTCACCCTTACGCCCATGCGTTGCTCCATCTTCCTCTCCGTTAAGCGCGGTAATTTTATCACCAAGGGCGTGGATTCTTTCATGGAAAGGCTGACGCTCTCTTATCGACAAGCTCTACCTTTCTGCCTGCACCACCGGCTCCTTATCTTCGGGGCATTCATCGTTATCTTTTTAGTAACGCTTTTCGTTGCGACGAAAGTTCCTGGTGAATTCTCCCCAGCTCAAGACCAAGGCACGCTCCTCGTGCGCTTTGAAACACCCGTCGGCTCATCCCTCCCCTACACAGAAGAGCGTTTAGCGGAAGCGGAAAAAATCATTTCGGCACGTCCAGAAACGCGCACCTATTTCTTAGCCGCTGGCAGTTTCTTTGATGGGAATGTTAACAATGGAATCATGTTCGTTGATTTGAAGCCTAAGTCGGAACGTAAACTCACCCAGCAGGAGATGATGTTAGAATTAAGACCTGAACTTGAAAAAATCCCGAATTTAAAATCCTTTCTTATCGATCTTTCTAAAGGTGGTCCCGACGGCGGTCTAGGCTTCCCCATCACCTTTACTCTGCAAGGACCTAACTTGAATGTGCTTAAAACTGAGTCGAGCCGCTTGATTGATTGGATGAAAAAAGAGAATTTAGCCGTGGACTTAAACACGGACTTTAAGGAGGGCCAACCCGAACTACGTGTCACCATAGATCGAGCAGCCGCCTCAGCACGCGGCGTAACGGTGCAAGCTGTTTCCGAAACCATCGCAGCAGCCGTCGGCGGCGTGCGCGAGGGTAAGTTCACCAACGATGACCGTCGCTATGATGTGCGCATACGTTTGCAAGCAGACGAGCGCACCCAAGTCGAAGATTTAGATAAACTCACCGTGCGTAATATCTATGGAGAAATTGTTCCAATCAAAGAAGTAATCAAAACAGAACTAGTTTCCAGCCTGCAAACCATTTCCCGTCGCAACCGAGAGCGTTCCATCACTCTTACGGGAAACCCAGCTCCTGGCATCGCTGAAAATATTTCACTGGCTCGGATTAAGGAATATGCAGCCCAGACCTTGCCCTCAGGCTATCGTTTGATTCCTTCTCAATCCGCTGAGACCAATGCACAGTTCGGTAAGGATATGGGTCTAGCATTAGCTTTAGGGCTTCTAGTCGCTTATATGATTTTAGCGGCACAATTTAACAGTTTTGCGCAACCTTTAATTATTCTCTTAGCCATACCCTTTGCCTTAAGCGGAGCCGCCTTAGGACTTTTTGCCTTTGGCCAAACATGGAATCTTTTCAGCATCATCGGTCTTCTTTTATTGTTCGGAATCGTAAAGAAAAATTCCATTTTGCTTGTGGAATTCACCGATAAAGTGCGAGAACATGAAAAGCTAGCGCCAGACGATGCCTTGCTAAAAGCCTGTCCTATTCGCCTGCGTCCTGTGCTCATGACTTCTTTTGCCACCATAGCAGCCGCTATTCCCCCAGCCCTCGCCTTTGGGCCTGGAGCGGAGAGCCGTGTGCCGATGGCTTTAACCATCCTTTGCGGCTCTCTAGTTTCCATGTTAGCCACTTTGTTTATTGTCCCCTGCGCTTACAGTTTAGTGGAAAGTATCCGGACGTGGCTTAGGAGTAAATTTTTTAACGTGCCGGCGTCGCCCTCCCCTTCATCATCTTAAAACCGTAAACGCTGAGCGAGCCCTCCGCATTCCTTTATTGCCTTTTACATCCATCTGTACAAAGTAATGAAGGAGTTCGTTAAAAACCCTATTATACCTAACCCCAACCTAGGAAAAACTTATGTCAAAAGCCCAAGATTCTCGTAAAGAAACCAAAAAGAAACCCGCCAAAACCAAATCGGAAAAGAAAGCTGCTAAGATCGAGAAGCAGAAAAATCGCTAAGCCTTCTAACTTAACTTTCGCATGCGCTGTGCAGTAAATTAGGACGGCACACCTTTCTCCGCACCTAGCCTAAAATCTGGCTAGTTATTTAAAAGCTCTTCGCTATATTGTTCTCCATGTTACGCCATTTACTGAAGTCTAAGCTGCACCGTGCCTTCATCACGGACGCCAATGTCGAATACGAAGGGAGCATCACGATCCCTGAAGATCTCATGGGCTTGACCAATCTTTGGGAGGGCGAAAAAGTCCTCGTTACCTCCATCACGAGTGGTGCACGATTAGAAACGTATGTGCAAAAGGGCGTGGCTGGTTCTGGTAAAATTATTGTGAATGGCGGGGCTGCTCATCTCATTAAACAAGGGGAGCGTGTGAGTATCATGGCCTTTGCCAGCTCCGATATTCCGATCGAACCCCGGCGGATTCTTTGCAATGATCAGAATGAAGTTATCTCGACCTATCGTTAACCAAAGCAAAGCGTAGTTAAAGAAAATCTGCGATCCGCACGCCAGGATCGTGCCCGACGAGGACATAGGCATTCATTTCGTCATACCATGTTGCGATTGGTAACCCACCGATACGGGTGATTTCCTTCACTTGCCGCTCAGGCAAATTCCCGAGTATTTGCCTATTTAAAATGAATAAGTGGGCTACTTGATTTTGCTGATCTTTAAAACAAACCATGGCTAAGCGGTGACCTCTCCAGTCGATGACACGACATCCAAAGGCCTTACTCTGACCGATGCCACCACTCACGTTAATGCGTGAAGCTAATTTCTGAGCAATCACCCAGTCTATGACCTGGCCTTGCTCTTGAGATGTGTAATCTAGATTCATGCCCTGATCGATAAAGCTCCCGGCTAATTGTGCTACGTCATCACGATATTCGGCTAGAGTAGGCTTAAGAAGGGATGTTGGCCGCATGAAAATCCCTAAACCTAAAACAACGAAAAGAACCGCTGCTAAAGCCCAGCCGTAAGGATGATTCCACCAAGGTTTGCTCAAGCATTCTTGCCGAGAGGTAAGGATGGTAGTTTTTAAATCTTTAGGCACACAACAGCAAGAAAGTTTGTCACAGATTAGACGGTCAAAAGTCTGTTGCTCTGCCAACCACTGCGCTAGCTCGGGATCACATTTAGCCTGCTCCAACGCTTCTTTCATACGTGGATCTTGCGCCTCCTGACCATCGGGTCGATAGGCACTTAAGAGTAGTTTAGCTTCTGAATTATCCACGGGATTCTCCTTGACGTTGGCCTTCTTGATAGGGGCTTAGATGTATAATTTTAGCAGAAGTTTCTTGTGTAGCTTGGTGTAGTTTTTTCTTCAATTCTTGTTTACCTCTCGAAAGTCGCGACATGACCGTGCCTATGGGTATGTCTAAGATTTCAGCTATTTCCTGATAGGAATGTTGTTGTAAGTAAAAAAGCGTAAGGGGTGCGCGGTAAAGGTCATCTACTTTTTGTAAAGCCAGCATGACAGAGTCCCCGTCTAATTTAGTGGCTATCTCCGAAATGACCACGGGCAGCTCGTGTTCGACTTCACTCACTTCGATTTCAGGGAACTTAAGAAGGCGACGGCGCGAGCCGAGGAATTCGCGGTGCAAGGTCGTAAAGAGCCAAGTCTTAACTTTTGTGCGGTCAAGAAGCTGATGTCCCTTCGTAGCCCAGCGGTAGAAAGTCTGCTGTGTTAGATCAGCTGCGTCGGCCTCCCGTTGGCTAAGGCTGTAACCGAAGCGGTAGAGCGGCTCGTAATACTGCTCAACCAATTGTTCAAATGAAAAATCCATCTCGTGTAAGACTAGCTAGACCCCAGCTTTATTCCAACTTTTTCAAATAAATGATTACAAGAAAATCGAGGCATAAGTTATGCTTACTTTAAATCTGTGAATCAAGACTCCGTTATCCAAGCCATTCAAGAGATATTACAAGCCATCCAAGGAAATAAGCCGTTGGACGAAATCATGCAGCTTATCCTAAAATGGGCCTGCACCATTACTGGTAGCGTGCATGGCTCGTTTTTAACTATCAACCACTCCGCTAAATATCTAGAAATTACCTCTGTTCATGGACCCGACTGGACACCCGAAATTCAGGCGCGTAAACTGCAACTAGGCGAAGGCATAACAGGTAGAGTAGCAGTATCCGGTGAGCCTTATCTTTGTCACGATACTACGAAAGATCCTAACTACATTTCGTGGTTTGACTACGTGCGCTGCGAAATGGCCGTTCCCATACGTATCCAAAATGAACTCTGGGGAATTATTAACTTGGACGGGAATAAGCCCCACGAATACACTCAGGTCAGCTTAACTCAAATTACCCTTTTCGCACAATTAGCCGCCTCGGCGGTGGATCTCCACCTTAAATGGAATCTAGAACGTCGTGTGCAACAAGAACTCCTTGAGTCTGAGAAATTAAGCTCCCTTGGAAAACTCATCGCCGGCTTAGCTCACGAACTTAATAATCCCCTGACTGCCATCTTAGGAGGTGTCTCCGTCCTAGCCTACGACATCCAAGATCCTGATCAAAAAGAGATGTTAGAAGGCATCGCCAACGAAGCCCAACGTGCGGCCGACCTGATCAAAGATCTCTTAGCCTTTGCCCGACGACAGCCCAATAAAACGGAAATACGCCCCATTGACTCCATCATTCAAGAGACCTGCGGCATCATGCGCCATCAGCTTAAATTTAAAAACATCCGCCTCACCCTTGGTCTGCTGGACAAATCCCCTCTCGTTAATGTCAACCCATCGCAAATAAGCCAAGTCTTACTTAACTTAATTAATAACGCCGAGCAGGCTATCGAAATGGAAGGCCGGAGTGACGGTAAAATCAACATTGAAGTAGAAGAAACCGAGACTTCAGTTTTCGTTAACATTATTGATAACGGAATCGGCATGTTAGATGCCACCCGCAACTCCATCTACGACCCCTTTTTCACCACGAAAGAAGTAGGTAAAGGCACTGGCTTAGGACTCTCCATTTCCCAAGGTATTATCCATACCCACGGTGGCACCATCACCTGTAGCAGTGGCCTTCATGCCGGCACCACTTTTACCATTAAACTTCCGCGATCTTACGATACCCCCACCCTTTCCAAATCACTAACCCCATCTCACAAAACACTCTCAACCCAACATGTGCCAGCCTTGCAGCATCTCCGTATCCTCGTGGTGGATGATGAGGAATTAATCCGCATCGGTCTAAGCAGATATTTAAAGAGCCTAAATCACGACGTTCATCAAGCTGGAGATGCCCAATACGCCCTCGCCCTAGCGCATGCTACGAAGTTTGACTTGATCATTTCAGACATACGCATGCCACGTATGACTGGAATAGAACTTTACTACAGCCTGATTGAGATCGATCCACAGTACCGTAAACGCTTTATCTTTATCACAGGAGACCTTGTCGCCAGCGAGCTCCTCGCTCAAGTGAGGGCAACGCAGTGTCCTCTAGTAGAAAAACCTTTTAACTTTCAATCCATTTTCGAACTACTTCCCCAGCCTAGAGCAAGTGGCCGCTCTACCACTTCCTTGAATATGCTTGTTTAAATAACTAAAAAGCATCCTTGTTTTGCCTCTCCCACCGTGCTAATTTTTACCCATGCACATGATATCTACAGAAACTACTCAAGACCTCATTACTCAAAAAACGCGTGAACTTTGCGAAGCTCTTCTCCTAGACACGCGCTTCAGCGATAGTCGTCGCCAGATCGAAGGCTTTTTAGCCGATCAAGTTGCGCAAGAACAATACCGCGACGTCAGCGACCGTGGCCGCCTCTTACGTGATAAGCAAATGCAAAATGTTCCTCTCAATGATACAGAAGTGGATGAGTTTGAAAAAATTCGCTTTGAGCTTCTAGAAAATCCTGTGGCCCAGAATTTCATTGAGCTCCAAGCCCAGATGAATGAAGTGCAGGATGGTATCAATAAAATGATTAGCAAAACCTTTGAATTAGGTCGGGTTCCAGAAGATGCTGACCTAAATTGTGGCGACCAATCTTGCGGCACAGGCTGCGGCTGCCAATAACAAATTTCCATAACGCAGAAGTTTTTGTAGTGGCCGTTGGCGTTGGTTCCACCTAGAGCACTGGTTCATCTAAGACCTAGCAGCAACCCCTTACTGCATAATAACGATTAGAAATTAATGACTACCTAGAATAGACGATGAAACTTCTAAGCTTAGACATTGTTATCCAGACACTTAATCAAGCTCAGGTTCGTTATCTCATTGTCGGGGGACTAGCGGTTAATGCACATGGCTATGTGCGCACGACGATGGATGTAGATTTAGTTAACAATTAACGAAAGATAATTTGCACTCCGCCTTTCAAGCCTTGCTCTCGATAGGCTATAAAGTGGAGCAATTTTCGGATCCACTGCTCCGTGAACAATGGCGGCGTGAAAAAGGCATGTTGGTGCTTAAGTTTTGGAGCGAGCTACATCGTGAAACTCCTTTGGATGTTTTTGTTTATGATCCCTTTCCCTTTGATGAGGAATACGACCCAGCTATTATTTCAGGTCATCCGCCAGCGCGTTTTGTTGCACTTATAGCATTACTTAAGATGAAGCATGAAGCGGAGTGCACTAAAGATAAATTAAATATTGAAAACCTTACTTTTATTCAGGATGCGTAACTAAGATGAATTCTGAAGAACAACCTCATCTTGAAATCCCCGTGGCATCCACAGATATCCAATGGGACGAATGCACGTCCCAAGGTGCCGATCGTGCCTATATTCGGGAAGCTTTGCGCTGGACTATACGGCAATGCTTGGAATGTCTGAACGACATGTGTGATCTAGCCCGATCCATGATTGCGGAGCGCCAGAAAAAAGGTCTAGCCTACATTGATCCTTACACGGGAGAATGCGTGAAAGCCCGTAAGATTTAAAGCGGAGCCTAGTTCCACCTGAAAAGACGGCGGCGACAGAAATATTTATTCTAAGCCTAACCCACGTTCTAAGCGACCTAGCATAAGCGCATCAAGCCTATCTTTTTCACGAAAAGAATCTTTTTTTAGCTCCCTTAAAATGCTGCCATTTAAGTAGGGAACGATACCCGTCACACCTTCCACGCTTTTTTCTAAACTACTTGACAAAAGATCCGAGTAAGTTCGGCCCGTCATACGATTAAATATATCTAGCGGGCAGTCTCGTTCCAACATCCGCACGGCACCTTCTTCGGGAGGGAAATCGACTGATGTCAGGGTGCCACCGTAGCCATCCCCAAATCCAGCCAAAGCCTCCGCCAATTTTTTTATGTTATCAGATGAATCGTCGACAAGAATATTAAGAACCTCTGTTGTGCGGACCTAGCCGTGAAAACCAACGGCCACACTTTACACCACGAGGTAGTTAACGTGGCTGAGGTTGAGCCGCTCCAAAAGTTTTACGAAGTCGGGTAAGTCTGGGTTCATGAGCAAAAGCATCTAAGCCGTAAAGAGCTATCGCATCACGGCGTAGGCGCATAATGCGCTGGAGCGGATCGCCAGTTGCTACTTTTTCGCCAATAGTTTTACGAATCACAGAACCGAGCCTACCTCCCACTTCTGCGGAGAACAATTATAAGCTCACCTTTGGAAAATTTCTGAAAAAATGCCGCCACCTAAAAGACGTTCCCCTTCATACAGCGCACAGATTTGGCCGGGAGCTAAGGCGCGCTGAGGTTCGTTAAAAATAACCTCGGCCATGTTGTCCCCTTTAGGCTGAAATTCCATCTGGTGACGCGGAGCACGGTAACGTGGCTTAGCCTCAATCACTGTTATCTCTGTTAGTCCTTGGCCGCACCATGAAAGGGAATGTAACGAAGCCCGCCGCGCATAAAGACCTGGCGTTTCCATCTGATCAAAAGCAATCACCAGCTCGTTCGTTTTAATTCGTTTCTCTACCACGACGAAAGCCTCCCCCTCCGTATTAGAGGGCACACGGATACCTTTGCGTTGCCCTAAGGTGTAAAGATGGAGGCCTCGATGTTCACCCAGTTTTTTACCCACTAGGTTCACGATAGATCCAGGCCTATCTGGAATGAAATTTTTCAAGAAATCCGACATCTTGACTTCACCAATAAAGCATATGCCTTGGCTGTCTTTCTTCGCCGCGGTGTTCAAGCCCAGCTCAAGCGCGATCTGCCGCACTTCTGCCTTTTGTAGTTCGCCCACAGGGAAAATGGCGTGCTGAATCTGGGACTGACGCAAGAGGGCGAGGAAGTAAGATTGATCTTTGTTTTTATCAAGACCTTCTAAAATGGAGGCCTCGCCATTTGCATTGAGGCGTCGGGCATAGTGACCCGTCGCAACAGCATCGAACCCATTTTTTAAAGCATAATCCAAGAATACTCCAAACTTCATCTCCCGATTGCACATGACGTCAGGATTAGGCGTAATGCCCGCCTCATAGCCTTCCAATAAGTATTTCACCACACGCTCGCGATAATCATTCATCAGGTTAACAATACGAAACTCAATCCCTAGCTGAGAAGCCACGGCTCGGGCATCTTCAATATCCTGCTGCCACGGGCAGTGACCGACGATATTTTCCTCGTTGATCCAATTCTTCATGTAGGCACCAGTGACACGGTGCCCTTGGCGCAAGAGCAAGGCCGCCGCTACACTGCTATCCACTCCGCCTGACATGCCTACGAGGACGTTCATAAAAAGCAAATTAGAAGAATTGTTCCACGTAACTCTTGGGATCAAAAGGCCGCAGATCATCCAGACCTTCTCCCGTGCCGATGAAGTAAGGATTAATCCCAGTTGCAGCTTTTATGGCGGCCACGGCACCGCCTTTGGAGGAGCTGTCCAGCTTGGTGATAATCAGTCCTGTTAACCCAATAGCCTTGTGAAAAACTTCGGCTTGTTGGATGGCGTTCGTTCCATTGGTGCCGTCTAACACAAGGATAACTTCGTGTGGTGCGCCGCTTATTTTTTTATCTACAATACGTTTAATTTTTTCCAACTCGCGCATGAGATTTTCTTTATTATGAAGCCTTCCTGCTGTGTCTATAATCGCCAAACGGGACTGATCCTTTAATGCATTTGTTAATCCTTCAAAAGCAGCAGCAGAGGGATCGCCGCCTTTTTTGCCAGGCGTGAAGGCTGCCCCGGAGCGTTCCGCCCACACACGGAGTTGATCTATGGCGGCGGCACGAAAGGTGTCTGCTGCGATGAGGTGCACCGCTCCTTCTTTCCCGTAGAGCTTAGCCAACTTGCCGATGCTAGTGGTTTTACCAACCCCGTTGATACCGATCACAATCCAGACATTAAGTTCCTCTGGGGTGAGCTGGGGCAAATGGATGGGCTTAGGCCAGAGTTTTAATATTTCTGCCGACGTCGCTTCTTGGATGGTCTCTGCGGAAACGACTTCTTTTTTTAAAGTAGTTAATAATATTTTTGTGAATTCTAAGCTTAAATCCGATTGGATAAGGGTGGATTCTAGGTCATCCCAATCGACGGAACCACCCTTGACGGTAGCGACCCATTTCTTAAAAAATGAAAGCATACTAGTTTAGAACTCTGGTGATTAAAGAGGATTGTGTTTAGGTTGGAGTTTAGGCTTCGTGAGCCGAATTCCCTCTGGCCTGATCCCCTCACGGGCAGGACGATCTAGATCCTTGCGCACGCGGTCGAGAATTCCATTCACGAATTTTCCCGCTTCATGGGAGCTAAGGAATTTTGCTACCTCAATAGCTTCGTTGATAGCTACGACTGGTGGAACCTCGGGACAGTAATTCATTTCATAAACCGCTAGGCGGAGAATATTTTTATCCACGGGAGCCATGCGTTCCATCTCCCAGTTATCAGAATACTTTTTAAGCGTCTCATCAATTTTTAAGGCGTTCTTAATTACGCCATGAATGAGGGGGAGGGCAAAGTCCCGGACTTTAGGCTCAGGAGCAGACATTTCCATAAAAAGGGCAAGCCCAGCAGTTAACTCCTGCTTAGGAGCGACTTCATGTTGATAGAGATATTGAACGGCCAGCACTCGGCCATCACGACGTTTACCCATAATTTAATTTTCTGATTGTAGTAATTGTAAAACAGCTTCGGCAGCTTCACTCCCGCGATTGAGTTTGGTTCCAAAGCATCGTTCACGAGCTTGTTTTTCGTTAGTGACCATTAAAATTTGGTGTAGCACGGGCTTATTATATTTAAGCATGAGATCCATCAGGGCCTGCGTTACGGTAGAACCGATGAGATCGGCATGTGCGGTCTTCCCTTGCCAGATGACGCCGAAGGTAATGACAGCTGCGATGTCTTTTTGTTGAAGTAAGCGTTGGGTGGATAGAGGAATTTCAAAAGCTCCTGGCACACGAAGGACGGTGACCAGAGTGTTGGGGAGATTGTGTAGGCAGGCACTTAACAGGCCATCTACGTATTGTTGATTAAAGAGACTGGCCACGATGCCGATTTTAACGGTTGGATTTTTAACACGGGATAGGAGTGAATTTTTTTTCACAAGAGGTGTCCCATTTTAATTTTTTTAACGTCGAGGTATTTTTTATTGTGCTTGTTTGATTGCACTTTAATAGGGACTTGTCCTGCTAGCTCCAGCCCATAACCAGAAAGTCCTATGACCTTTTTAGGGTTGTTGGTCATAATACGCATCTTCTTTACACCTAAATCGCAGAGGATTTGGGCGCCTAATCCGTATTCGCGTAGGTCGGGACCAAAACCTAATTTTACATTGGCTTCCACGGTGTCATAACCTTCTTGCTGTAATTTATAGGCATGAATCTTAGCCGCCAGGCCTATACCCCGCCCTTCTTGCCGCATGTAAACAAGAACCCCTTTGCCCTCACGCTCAATCATGCTTAAGGCGTCATGCAATTGGTTCCCACAGTCACAGCGCTTGGAACCGAAGACATCTCCTGTTAGGCATTCACTGTGGACGCGAACCAAGGTAGGAGTTTTTTTTGAAATTTTTCCTTTCACTAAAGCTAAGTGGTGGTTGCCATCTACCGCAGAGCGGTAGAGATAGAGATCGAACATCCCATAATCCGTGGGTAGCTTGATGACTTGTTCGCGGATGATCAGGCGTTCATTGCGACGGCGGTATTCAATCAGATCAAGAATGGTTGCTATTTTAATTTTATGTTTCTGGGCGAAAATACGTAGTTCGGGCAGACGTGCCATATTGCCGTCTTCCTTGAGAATTTCACAAATAACAGCCGATTCGTCGAGTCCAGCTAAACGGGCGAGATCAATGGCAGCCTCCGTGTGGCCTGCGCGTTGGAGAACTCCCCCATTTTTAGCTTGGAGGGGAAAAACGTGACCAGGCTGAACAAGAAGTTGTGGTTTAGCTTTTGGTGAGGCGAGAAGCTTAATGGTGGCGGCGCGATCTGCTGCGCTGATGCCAGTGGTGATGCCGTGGGCAGCATCGACTGAAACGGTGAAGTCGGTCTTAAAGCTTTCACGATTTTCCAGCACCATGCGTTGTAGGCCTAGCTGAGTGGCGCGGGCATGGGTGATGGGAGCGCAAATGAGACCTCGACCGTGCGTGGCCATGAAGTTAATGGAGGCAGGCGTTACTTTTTCCGCCGCCATAATAAGATCGCCCTCATTTTCGCGATCAGTGTCGTCGGTCAGGATGACCATTTTACCTTGTCGAATATCCGCAATAACATTCTCGATAGAATCAAAAGGTTGATTTGTGGGAAAGCTGGCTGGTTTGTCCTTAGGCATTTTCATTTCAAAGATCTAGGAGAGAAACTAAACCCGAAAATGGTATGAATCCATAAGATTTTAGAACTTTGTGTGGAAGCATGCTTGTTCCGTCATGGGGTGGTAACTTTTTTGAATAATCGTTGATCCGCCAGCCCCTAGCGCAGGCAACGTCAACTCACGAGAAGGAAGAGATATTCTAGGCTCTCTTTTCCTAAAAAAAAGAACAGTAAAGTCAGCAGCAGAACTGTAACACCTAGGATGTCTCCTAAGAGTAAAAAGAGTCCGTCATTTTCCATCAAGCCTAGCCCAATAAGTAGGATTGGAATAGCGTATATAAAGTTGGTGCCGGGGATGGGTAAGGGGAGCATAATGGCGATGCAGGTAATGAGAGCTCCGTGAATTTTATGAGACCAAGGGTGGATACATAGGCCACAATAACGGGGCTTAAGACCTTTTTCTATTTTAAGACAAATAAAAGAGGCACGATGAATCATGTCGATAATTTTTTCTCGAGGCACCTCATAGTTTTGAACACGCTTAGGTATCCATAATTTCTGCCCTAATGCCATGCGGAGACCAGAGAATATGAGAACAAAGCCCATGGGGACAGCGATTACGGGGAGGATAGCCGGGATGCTGAACATGGCGATAACAGCAGGATAGCCGCGGCCTGCCAAATATTCTAACATACGTCGAATGGTAATGGGGTGCTGGTTACTTTCTTCTCCCATTCGCTGCAGAATGGCGGAAAGGGATAGCCCGCAATCCGGGGCAAGACAGGACTCAGTGTTCTTGCTAGCACTAAGAGAAATATCCGCATGAGGATCAATAAGCATATATTCTTCAACTAATCTCGCTTGGACTAGACTTTAAAGATGTCCTTAGTTTAACCCGTGGTGCGTAAACCGCCAGCTATTGCGTTGATTGAGAGTAATAAGTCTGGCAACAATTCGTTGGCTGCACCTTGGTCTTCTTTGCTCCGCAACATCCGCCACTCGCGAAGGAGGCTGATTTGTTGGTAATGAAGGGTGCGCAGTGCTTCTTCCCTGAGTTGAAGCGTGGCAAACATTTTAGGACGTCTTTTAGCTAAGGTGCCTCCGCCGAAGAGCCGATCCATCATGCGATGGGTGCGAAGAAATTCACTTTTAATCATAGTGAAAAATCGACGGCGCAGTTTAGGATCTTCCACTAAACCCGCATAAGCCTTCATGATTTCTAAGTCCGCACTGGCCAGGTTTGTTTCCACATTGGTCAAAACATAACGCAAGAAAGGCCACGTCTTCACGGCCTCTTGTAACCCCTTGAAGGAGATATCACCTTGTTTGGTGATTTGTTCTAAGGCGGAGCCAACTCCGAACCAGCCTGGAACATAAAAGCGGGATTGATTCCAACTAAACACCCAAGGAATGGCGCGGAGATCTTCTAGGGATCGAACCCCTGTACGGCGCGAGGGGCGGGAGCCGATGCGGCTTTGCTCTAAAGCATCAATAGGAGTGGCTTGGCCATAGAAGGTGATGAAATCTTCTTTCTGGATAAATTTACGATAAAATTCTGAGCTGGAACGGCAGAGCTCTTCCGCCAAGGGTTCAAATTTGGAATAATCTTTCGAGCGGTGACGATCTTCAAGGGTCACACCTGTTACGCCGGCTAAGAGAAGTTCTAAGTTATAAACAGCTGTAATTTGGTTGGCGTATTTTTGGGAAATAGTTTCTCCTTGCTCGGTGACACGCAGGTCAGCGTCGAGAGAGCCATGGGGTAGAGCCCCGAGGAAACGGTGGGTGGGGCCGGCACCGCGGCTGATGGTGCCGCCACGCCCATGGAAAAAACGGATTTTAACGTCATTATCTTTGCCGACTTTTTGCAGAGTTTTTTGGGTTTTTTGTAACCCCCATTGACTGGCTAGAATCCCAGCGTCTTTATTACTATCACTATAACCGATCATGACTTGCTGAATAGAAGGAGCGTTGAGGGAATGACTTTCATCTGTCTCTTCTTTGATGACTTTATTCTGGTAACGAAGACTAGCACGGGTGACGGGATGCTGAAGGAATGCGCGCAAGATATGTTCTGAGTTTTCTAAATCGCTCAGAGTTTCAAAAAGCGGCACAACAGGCAGTAGGCAGTAGAGCCCTTTCGTGGTGTATTTTGCGAGACCCGCTTCACGTGCTAGAATATAAACGACGAGAAGGTCTGAGACCCGCTTTGTCATGCTAACAATGAGAGAGCCTAAGCCCGTGCTGCCGAAGTTTTGGATGTGTTTTTCTAAAGAGCGGTAACAGCTTAAAACAGCCTCTGCCTGAGGACCGACATCAGAATCACCATGAAGGAAAGGGCGCGGTGAGCGGAGTTCCTTCATGAGAAATGACAGTCGCTCGGCCTCCGGCCAAGTGGCGAAGTCGCTGCCGTCAAGGCCAGCGGCGATCATGAGTTGGCTCATGGCTTTATCATGGAACTGGCTGTTTTGGCGAATGTCTAATTTAGCGAGGTGGAAACCAAAGGTTTTCACCTTACGGATGATGGGATCAATGTCCGAGACGGCTAAGCGAATCGCTCCGATTTTGACCAAGGACTCCCTTAAAAGCCGTAGATCAGAAAGGAGCTCGCAAGGGAAGCGGTAGCAACCAGGCCATTCACTAGTTTCTAGTTTAGAATTATTTCTAAGATTCAGCGGCAGCTTAGCTACAATAACGTTGGCGAGTTGGCGCCAAGGCTCTAGTGGATTACGCTTAAGGCAAGCTTCCCCACGCTCACCCATGTGATCAATCGAGGCCAGAATCTGGACTTTAAGATTCTCAGGGATATGATGGAGATCCGCTGATAAACTAAGAGTCCTCGGTAAAACGCTTAAACGACGATTGAGAATTTGGAGAGCTTGACTGCGTAATTCAAGTAAGGTTTCTACCGTAACTACATCCGTAACAAGGGGATGCCCATCGCGGTCTCCACCGACCCAAATGCCGAAGGAGAGTTTTGGGAAGTTATCAGGATCTTGCATCCATTTAGGGTCAAGTCCCGCTTTATGCCAAGCCTGTTTGAGTCGTAAATCTAATCGCGACAAAACATTCGGGAAAACCTCACGTAGGTGATAGGTAATGGTCTGTCGTTCTTTAGCGACTTTAGGTTTTTCGAAAATAACTTCACCAGTGCGCCATAGTCTCTCCAGAGCCACTTTAATTTCTTCACGTATGCTCTCTAACTCCGCTGGAGTCCACATACTGTTTTCACGCGATACGAGGAGAAGATAGATGGCACGATGTTGTTCCAACACGGTAGCACGCTTAGCCTCAGTCGGGTGAGCGGTCAGGACGGGCTCAACCCGAACGTGGCGTAGGACTTCTACGATATCCCGCTCTTTCATTCCATTTTTTTTCAGACGTTTTAGATAATAAGTCCAGAGCCCAGGCTCATCTTGCTTACGGGGAAGGCTAGCGCGGGCACGACGCATTTGTGCCGCGGCGTTTTCTTCCACCATGTTGAGAAGTTGGAAGATGACGCCATAGGCTTGCATGAGACGATTAGAGAAGCGGCTGGAAACAGGCTTCGTCTTCGTGCTGTTTAAAAAGGGGAGCGCTTCTGCCACATCTTTTTCTCCCAAATCAATCAAAACCTCACGGAAGCAGCCGACCATAAGTTCGAGGTCACGGTCTATTTTAGCAAAGCCTGTTTTGGTGAAGTTTGGTTGAGCCATAATGTATTTTTTCTAAGAAACTGAAATTGAGTAAACTAAGTAGCCATTCCTATGCCAGAAGCCAATGACAAAGAAGCATCTCGTGGATTTTTTGACCTAATCCTCTTCAAAGCTTATATCCACTTGTAAATCAGCAGCTAGTGCCTCCAGCTTCTTTCGCAGATCATGAACGTGGCAGCTTGCGGGAAGCCGTATCTTAGTTTTAGCTTGAAAAATCAAACCCCCCGCCATCGGCGCACTGAGCACTTCACTTTGCAATTCCTCAACATTGACTTGGTGCTCGTTTAATATTTCCGTAATTTGACGAATAATACCAGGTTGATCATTTCCGATAATTTCTAGTCGAGCCGATAAGCCTGTCGGAGACTCAAAATCGTTAACATCAGCAAAGACCGTAATGGTTAAACCTTCCTCTTGCAAAAGACCTAATTTCTCCACCAAGTTAGGATGAGCCTCCTCCGAAACGCTTACATGAACAATGCCCGCAAACTGCCCACCTAGTCGACACATGCGGCTTTCTAACCAGTTACCACCACATTGCGCCACAGTTGCCGCTACGGCTTGGATGAGACCAGGGCGATCTATTCCGATGACGGTCAGAACTAAAGACGTGCTCATAAAATAGGTGAAAGCTTTAAGAGCTTTTAGGGTGTAGATGGTTCCATGATGGATTTTAATTGATAACCTTCTGGTATATCAAAAAAAGTGCTATCCGTTTTAGTTTCAAAAATCTTTTTCATCTCCCAGTGGGAAGTAATTTTACCTTTTGTATCATAACTAAGGTCTTTGATCGGGATGCCAGAGAGCCCTGATAGGCCATCATCACTAGCCGTAAGCATGCGGGAGATGTCTAGCCTGTTGTCAGGCAGGGAGAGTTTAGAAAAAAAGGAAGAGAGGTTTTTTAACATGCCTACATATTGGCTAATGTTAAGCAGATCAGCCGGTGGAACCGTCCATACTTCTCCGACTTTTATGCCATTTTCTTTTTCCTCAAATTTAGCTGCTGTCCAAGGCCCGATTTTTTCTTCTTTGCCTACGTTAACATAAGTCGTTTTTGGTAAGGCGGGTTTTACCTCTTCGCTGCCAGGCAGACTCACGCCCTCAGGCAAATTTTCTTTCAGTAACCCTTCCAATAATATGCGCTGCGCAGGGGGAAGGTTTTCCATTTGAGATTTCACTTCCTTCATGGCATCGCTTAGTTGTGAGCTTAATTGGGTGATGTCAGCCTCTGTCATTTGGCGATAGGATTTGGTGGAGGAATCGATGATCCAAAGTAGTTTTTTGTCTGCACGGTAAATAAATAAGCCCTCAGGTGAGTCCACACGTAGCCCCTTGGCATCCATGGTCAGGGTGCTAAGCACGGGAGCGTCTTGGCCTTGTTGATTCATACTTTCAATAACAAGCGAAGCCCTCAGTCCAGGGGTGAGAAAACTCAAAAGAAAGAGCCAAACAAAGGTGCGCATAAAATTCATGCTCAAATTCTATTCTAAATTTTAAACTTTGAACAGCCTGAGAAATGGTGTGTCGACATACCCGCACTCTCCACCGTTGTGGGCGCAACAGCCTGCCCTTGCACCCTAGTCGAGGGATAACATAGCAATAAGGTGGAGCCTCAGTCTTAAGAAGAAGGTAAAACTTCAACGCACTATCTTTAAACAATGTTCCCGCCCTTACTATTGCATTTTTGGGGCTGAGCGTTAAGCTATAAGATCATGGGATTAATCAATCAAATGCAGGACTCAGTTGTTCAGCCTGGCGACGGCATAGTCATGAGCAGCCGTGTTCGCTTAGCTAGAAACTTGCACAATAAACCTTTCCCAGGTTGGTTAAAGAAATCCCAACGTGAGGAACTCCTGCAAATCATCCAACCAGCCTTGCGTAACTTGCCCGAAATGAAGTCTTCCGCCATCCATCAAACGATGGATGCCTTCAACCCTCTGGAAAAACAAATGCTGGTAGAGCAACATCTCATCAGCCGCGAACATGCCGCTAAAAACTCGGGCAGCGGTCTGGTGGTTAATCAGGAACGCACTCTTAGCGTCATGATTAACGAAGAGGATCACTTGCGACTCCAATCTATCTATCCAGGCTTCCAGCTGGAAGCGGCTTGGGAAGTGATTGATAAAATCGACACGGAGTTGGAAGAGGAGCTAGAATTTGCCTATTCCGCTACGCTAGGCTATCTAACGGCATGCCCAACGAATGTGGGCACAGGTATGCGCGCCTCTGCGATGTTACACTTACCTGGCTTGGTCTTGAGCGAACAGATCAATCAAGTCATAAAATCCGTCAACCAAATCGGGCTGGCCGTGCGTGGCCTCTATGGCGAAGGCACAGAAGCTCTCGGTAATTTATTCCAAATTTCTAACCAGATGACTCTGGGTGAAAGTGAGCGACAAATTCTTGATCGCCTGACGAAAGTAGTGAACCACTTAATCGAGCACGAGTTAAATGCCCGCCAAAAGTTACTCCAAGAAAAAGGTCGTATGGTGGCCGATCAACTAGGTCGTGCTTACGGTGTGATGCAGAACTCTTATTCCATCACGTCTAAAGAAGCACTCAATCTTCTTTCGCTCCTTATTTTAGGAGTGGACTTAGGAATTCTACCGAATAGTTTAAGGGAAAAGATTGATGAGTTATTTGTCCTTACCCAACCCGCTCATTTGCAACAAGCTGCTGCGCGCAAACTCAACGCCGATGAACGCGACGCTTTCCGTTCCGATCTTTTACGTGATAAACTCAAATCTATCCCAGCTCCTAACATAAAAAAATTAAAACTTTTCTAACCATTTGCACACACCAACAACCATTACATTATGAATAATTTTACTCCACGCGCTCAACAAGTTTTGGCTCTCGCCCGCAAGGAAGCCGATCGTTTTAACCATAATTACGTCGGAACAGAGCATCTCCTCCTCGGCCTGATCAAGCTCGGTCAAGGCGTTGCCGTGAACGTCTTACAAAAAATGGGTCTTGACCTTGAAACAGTCCGTATGGAAGTGGAAAAACAAGTCGGCTCTGGCCCCGACACTAAAATTTCTGGCAACATTCCTTACACACCTCGAGTAAAAAAAGTTCTAGCCCTTGCTGGTAAAGAAGCCAAAGCTCTCCACCACTCCTACGTCGGCACGGAGCATATCTTGCTCGGACTCTTGCGTGAAGGTGATGGTGTGGCCGCACGTGTGCTAAAAACTCTGGACGTTGATCTCGAACGGGCTCGTAACGAAGTCTTAAAAGAGCTTGATCCTAATTTCGAAGGTTCTGAGCAAGAGGAAGATTTCTCTGGAGGCTCGCAGGAAGCAGCATCTCCTGCTGGCGGTTCCGCTGCGAGTAAAAAAGATGGAAAGACTCCAGCTCTAAAAGCCTTTGGGCGTGACTTAACGGAAATGGCCGCCAAGGGTGACCTCGATCCCGTCATTGGTCGTAAAAACGAGATCGAACGCGTGGTTCAGATTCTCTGCCGTCGCAGCAAGAATAATCCCGTCCTCATCGGCGAAGCTGGCGTGGGTAAGACCGCCATCGTAGAAGGCCTAGCTCAAGAGATCGTGGCGGGTAATGTGCCCGAACTCTTACGGGACAAAAAGGTGATCACCCTAGATTTGGCCCTGATGGTCGCAGGCACTAAATACCGCGGACAATTTGAGGAGCGCATTAAAGCGGTCATGGAAGAAATACGTAAATCCAAAAATATTCTGCTCTTCATTGATGAGATGCATACCATTGTGGGCGCAGGCTCAGCAGAAGGCGCTATGGATGCCTCAAACATTATCAAGCCCGCCCTCTCCCGCGGCGAGCTTCAGTGTATCGGTGCGACCACGCTGAACGAGTATCGGAAATATATCGAAAAAGATTCTGCCTTAGAACGCCGTTTCCAGAGCGTGAAGGTGGAGGCTCCTAGTGTTGAAGAAACTATTCTTATCTTAAAAGGTCTCCGCCCTAAATATGAACAGCATCACAAAGCTCGCATCACAGACGAAGCTCTGGTCGAAGCCACTAAGTTAAGCGACCGCTATCTCACGGGCAGATTTCTACCAGATAAAGCCATCGACATCATGGACGAGGCTGGTTCCCGCTCTCGCATCAAGGCCACCATGACACCCCCTGAATTAAAGACGATGGAGGCGGATATTGAAGTCATACGTCAGAGCAAAGAAACGGCGATTAAGGAACAGGACTTTGAAAAAGCTGCCTCGCTGCGCGACAACGAAAAAGCGGCTAAACTGAAGCTTGAAACTAGTTTGAGTGATTGGCGCAAACATCGCGATGAACAAATTGTCGAAGTCGGTGCGGATGACATCATGTATGTCATTTCTAAATGGACGGGTATTCCCCTTACCCGCTTGGAAGAAAAAGAAACAGAGCGCCTCATCACTATCGGAGATCAATTAAAAGATAAAGTGATCGGCCAAGAAGAAGGTGTGCAAGCCCTTGCCAAGGCTCTACGCCGTTCCCGTGCTGATTTAAAGGATCCGAAACGACCCATCGGCTCCTTTATTTTCCTCGGCCCCACCGGCGTTGGTAAAAGTCATTTAGCTAAGGCTCTCGCTCAACAAGTCTTCGGAGAGGCTGATGCCCTCATCCAGCTCGACATGAGCGAATACATGGAAAAGTTTAACGTCTCGCGCCTTGTCGGATCGCCTCCTGGCTATGTCGGGCACGAAGAAGGTGGCCAGCTCACGGAAAAAGTGCGGCGACGCCCTTACTGCGTCGTGCTGTTTGACGAGATCGAGAAGGCACACCCTGATGTCTGGAACATCCTCCTGCAAATTCTGGAAGATGGACAGATCACGGACAGCCTTGGCCGTAAGATCGATTTCAGAAATACCATCATCATCATGACCTCCAACGTGGGCGCAGAATTGATCAAGAAACAAAACGTGGTGGGATTCTCTGCCACCGACACGGATCAAACGAGTTACGATGTGGTGAAAGAAAAACTCTTGGCGGAAGCGAAAAAAGTCTTCAAGCCCGAGTTCTTAAATCGTTTAACAGATATCATCGTGTTCCATCAACTTACACGCGAACACCTGAGTAAGATTGTCCATCTCGAAGTGGCTAAGGTTGAAGACCGTCTCAAATCGAGATCTATTTCCTTCAAGATCAGCCCTGAAGCCTTAGAATACCTGATCGATAAAGGTTACGATCCAGCCTATGGAGCGCGGCCTCTGCGGCGTGCAATTGAGAAGTACGTGGAAGATCCCATCGCTGAGGAGCTCATCCGCGGCACGATCAAGAGCAACTCCGTGGTTACGATTACGTTGAAGGATAAAGAATTAGTCTTCACCTCCGACTCTATTATTGAAATAGAGACCCTAAAAACTGGCAGTCTTTAACCCATGCTAAAAGCCTTGTTGTTTGTAAGAACAGCAGGGCTTTTTTGTGATCTCTATTAATGAATGATCCTACGGTCTTAGAACATGGTAGAGCCGTCCGTAGCATGTTCGGAAGGATAGCTCAGCCTTACGACTTCTTAAACCGCTTCTTTAGCGGCGGAATCGACCTCTACTGGCGCTGGTGCTTAGTCCGTCAAGCTATTAACAGCCTGCAGGAGACCTCTGCCCCCTGTGGTATGGTTCTAGATTTAGCCACGGGCAGTGGTGATGTAGCGCGCATGTTAGAGAAACGGTCTATCAAGGTCTTGGCTAGTGATTTTTGTTTACCCATGTTAACTCAAGCGCAAGCTAAAGGTGTAAACACACTCGTAGCAGGTGATGCCTTAGCGCTGCCTTTTGTTAGTCATACCTTTGCCGCTGCCACCGTGGCCTTTGGCCTAAGGAATTTCGGGGATCGCCTTGCGGCCATGCGGGAAATACTACGCACCTTGAAACCTGGAGCTTCGTTGCATATTCTGGAGTTTACACGACCGCAAGATTGGTGCTGTGGTTTTTATTTTTTTTACCTAAAATACATTATGCCACGCCTAGCCTCTGTCCTGTGCCGCGACGGAGAAGCTTATTCTTATTTAGCTAGAACGGTGGAGGCATTTCCGCGAGCCGAGGAGATAGGTCTGCAACTAGAAAAAGCAGGTTATGCAAACGTGACCTGGAAATGCTTAACCTTAGGCATGGTCGCCCTACATTCTGGAACCAAGCCCCAAGCCTATTTAAAATAGCTTTTGGCTGATGTTCGTGCTTAAGCGATCCCCTGCAGTTCGTGACTAACAACAGAGAAGTCGCAGCTATGCTGATGCAGCCTCTGCCACGTTAACACAAAAATGCGCTGCTGTAAGGGATTAGGTTAAACGAGTTCGTTCGCATTATGTTCTTTCCGTGCCATAAGTCAGCCGTCGCGCATGATGACGAAGAACCAAAATGCGAATTATATCATTATGGACACGGAAGAGAAAATTATAGGGGAATCGGTTGAAATTCACTCTCCTGAAACTACTTTTTCTTACACTATGTCTTTCTGGATCGTCAGCTGCGGCCTGAACAAAAAACAGAGTTCGGAATAAAACTCTTTTGAAAGATGACTGCCCGCAACATTCTCGTAATAACTCATGATTGCATCAACCTCCGAGTAGACTTTGTGGTGGAATACAATCCGAAGCTCATTTGCGCTGGGCAATCAACTGGTCGAACTGCTCAAGATTGATTCCGACGATTGGATCTAAATCCATCTCGTCATAACGCCTTTGGGCTTCAATAATCCCATCATCAGAATCTAAAGATAGAGCAGGCAACGTATCCAAAATACGGGACGCAAGTAGCCCTCTGCTTCTCTAGCAGCTGCAAGATAAAACCTTCAACTTGTGTTAGCGTCATCATTTTTTATTCTACATGCGCATATCCATGCTCGTAAACTAATTTTCCGAACATGTCGACGACCGGTGTTACCTCATTAAAGCAACCGTAAACTGCACGTGAACACCCGAATGTTTCGTGACCAAGATGCTCGGCCTTAATTTTGCGACCATGATCGACATAGCGCTCGCCCAGGGATACGAGGATTTTTAAGTGTCAACGTACAATATGGTAAACCGATCAAGGGTGCAGGAGAGTTAAGAATTTAACAAAATGACGTGAACAAATTTTTTTAAATCAGAACCACAGAATCTGAATTGATGCTACATGCCACCTTGCTGACCTTGAGACAATTTAGCCCGCTCTTTTTTTCCTTCGGCGACTGTTCCACCAAAAAAGTTCAGGCCGCCCTCACTGGTTGCTATTAATTGTGGTCGAGCACCTTCAATCAATCTATCTTCTTGTTTAGTTAAGGTGCCCTCTGCGGAGACGACACTGTAACGGTAGGTCTGTCCTGAGAGGGTATGCACCACATGGAGGGAACCAGTGGCGTCCATCTTAGCCACGGGCTTCGTGAAATCGGTGAAGCGTCCAAGCTTTTGCGTGGTGTAGATGGTGTTGGTGCTAGGCTCTTCTATGCGAGCGTAAAGAGTGGTTTCATTACGACTTAAAAATTTAATCAGAGTCGCCACGCGCTTAATTCCGCTTTCCATCCGCGTCTCCGACCAAATACTTTCGCCCTTACCAATGGAGATAACGAGAGCATCTGTGACGAAAGGTTTAAGACCGGGAACAGAAAGAACTGCTTTTATTTTATATTGTCCTGTATCCCGTAAGGCATAAACGGGAGTAAGGTCAACCAACACGGAAGTTTTGGCGCCGGGCTCTATGGTTACGGGACTTATGCTAATCGCTTTTTCGGAACGAACCTTCGTGCCATCAGCGCGATAAATTAGAAAGCTGATCCAGTCGGAACTATTGTCAGCATTATTTTTTAAAGAAATTTGTTGATCGCCCACGTTTTCAATATCGACTCTAACGGGAAAAGATTCGTAAAGAAGATAGGTCTCGCGTTCCATCGACATTTTGAGATTAACTTGCGCTTGGCTTTCTGCAGCAACGAGAAAAAGGAGGGCGCTGACTAAGGCGAGATAGTTCTTCATGGCGACAGCTTAGTTGGTATTACAACTTAAGGCAAGACGCAGATAAGCCACTACGATAACCCCTTTTACCACCTTATTAATGGCGCTTAAAAAAATTATTCACAATTTTCGCTCTCATTAACTCTTGCGGCCGGCTGAGGGCTTTTTTAACCCACTTTTTTTAGAAAATTAGACATTAACTGCTTTAAGACATTCATATAAAGGCATTTATCTAAGATGACAAACTTGGGGCAACTATCAAGATGTAGCGGTGTTCTTGTGACAAACACGCTACAGGCAGTGTAAATACTTTCATTTTCCCTTAAAAAAACTTTGACTCAGCCAGAAATTTTCACTATTCCATGTATAGTTCTTTATTCAGTTACACCATTTGTGGTGTAGCCCAGCTAACAAAAAAGCTTTCCTACCCCTAGGCAAGCTTTTAAAGGCCTCAAATTTTTTTAAGTAAAAAGAAGTAAAAAATTGTAAAAGTAAAACGAAGATAGGGAGATACAGATTATGATAGCACCAGCAACTGACGAACTTTTAGATCAAATCAATGAACGCGAAGAGGGTAACTTTGTTTACATCTCTTTCCGCAACAAATCTTTCAAGCTCGACCGTAACAAAGCACGTGCACGTAAAGACGGTAAACGGGTCATCAACGGCGTGCGCACGCCCGAGCTGAATATCATGCCCCTGAAATATCACGAGGCTTATCGTATCTACAAACAGATGAAGGCAAACCATTGGGAGCCTGACGTGATCGACATGACAAAAGATTGCACCACATGGAACTCTGATTCCCTGAGCCCGAAGGAGCGTTGGATCATCGAAATGGGTGTGGGTTATTTTTCCGCCGCTGAAGGCATTGTGGGAGACAGTGTGCTGCACGCCATCGAAAATAACCTGACTGCCGCTGAATTAAAACACGCCTCTCTGCGCTGGATCGCTGAAGAATCCATCCACATGGACTCCCTCCTCCACATCATCGGCAGCCTCAACATCGATCAAGATGAAGTCACTGCTAAGTTCAGCGATATCCCCTCTATCGCACGCAAGAATGAGTTTATCACCCGTCATATGCCCGAACTTAAAATGGGCTTAGACCTCACCATAACGGAGAATAAACAAAAGTTTGCCAAAGCTCTCTTTGGCATTTCTCAAGTTTTAGAAGGCACTCAGTTCTACGCCCTCTTCGCCATGATCCTCTCTCTGCACCGCCAAAATAAAATGACCGGCGTTGGCCAGATGTTCCAATATACCCTGCGTGATGAATCCAACCACATCGCCCTAGGCCGCTACATCTTTGAACAACTCGTGGCAGAAAATCCTGACATCTGGACGACAGAGTTCAAAGAGCACCTACGCGACTTCATGCGCGAAGGCGTTGCTTTAGAAAAAGAATTCGTCTGCGATTGCTTACCAGAAGACGCCGTCGGCATGACCCAACAAGAATTCCTCGACTATGTGGACTATAATGCCGACCGCCGCCTCATCAGCGTAGGCCTAGAGCCCCTTTCCACCATTACATCTAATCCCTTTCTCTGGCTAGATGAAGTGATCTTCCTCAAGAAAGAGAAAAACTTCTTCGAGACACGCGTGACCGAATACCAAACAGGCGGCAGCATGCGCAACAGCAACGAGGATGATTTAATTTAGTCAGCCCTCCATTCCTAGCGTCTGAACACCTAACCAAAAAGGATCCCCTCACCATGACCACTGCTCTTTCTTCCCTTGAAGTCATCAACATTGACGAAGTCAACTCTGGCTTTCCCCAAGTTATTCGTCGAGATCTCTCCCATGCCGAATCTGGTAAACCGCGCGTCGTGCCTTGGATGGGCTATAAAATCGAGCTCGCTGTCCAAGCCGCTTGCGTAGAATACAAGGTTGACCCTGCTATCGGTTCCCAAGTCCGGGCCGAGATCGAGTTCCGCATGAAGAAAGATCGACCCCTCTTCATCCACATCGAACAACTCCAAGACCTGGTCGAAGAAACCCTCATGGACATCAACCAGCCCCGCGTCGCCCTAGCCTACGGTAAATACCGTGCTAAACGCGCCGCTCTGCGTGAACTGGAAGTTGCCCAATCCATCAACGACAAGCCTGACCAACTTGAACTCGCCACCCGCGAACAGCTCTCCGACATCCGCGCCCGCATATCCTACGCTAAGATCAATCTCAAACTCACTCTGACCGAGAACGAAATCATCGCCCGCCTCTTGCGTAGCACCTCCATGTCCCTTTCCGCATCGGAACAACGCGAGGCCATTATCCTCAACGCCAAAAACCTCCTCGACACCGATGCTGATTCTCGCTTCCTCGCTGGCCGCATCCTCCTCACCTACATCTACGAGGAAACGCTCAACTGGAAAATCTCCGACGGCATCGACGCTCTCAAAGAGGCCCATCGTGCAGCCTTCATCGCCTACATCCCGAAAGGCATCGCCGTTAATCGCTTAGATAAACGCCTAGCCGACTTTGACCTAAAAGAACTTTCCGAAGCCATCGACCCCTTTGCCGATTTACAGTTCGACTTCCTCGGCGTCCAAACCCTCTACGACCGCTACCTCATTCACCACAAAGAAGACCAAGTTAAGAGCGGCAAGAAACGCCTTGAAGCTCCCCAGATCTTCTGGATGCGCGTCGCTATGGGTTTAGCTATTCTAGAAAAAGATAAAAACAAACGCGCCGTAGAATTCTATAACGTCTATAAAACCAAGCGCGCCTGCTCCTCCACCCCCACCCTCTTTAACGCAGGCACCCTCCACTCCCAACTCTCCAGTTGTTACCTGCTCTATTGTGGCGACAGCATTGAAGAAATAACCGAAACCTGGCGCCGCTTTTCCCTTCTCTCTAAATGGGCAGGTGGCCTCGGCTGCTCTTGGTCCGCCGTTCGTGGCTCTGGGGCTCACATCCACGGCACCAACGGCGAATCCTCCGGCGTCATCCCCTTCCTCAAAGTCTCTAACGACATCGCCATCGCCGTGAACCAAGGCGGCAAACGCCCAGGAGCACTTTGCAGCTACCTAGAACTCTGGCACATGGACATCGAGGACTTCCTCGACCTCCGTAAAGAAACCGGTGATGAACGTCGCCGCACCCACAATATGAACACGGCCAACTGGATTCCAGACTTGTTCATGAAACGACTCAATGACATCTCCGAAGGTAAACTTCCTAAAGATGCCACTTGGACACTCTTCCGCACCAACGACGTGCGCGACCTCCCAGAAACTTACGGTAAAAACTTCGAGACCCGCTACCTCGCCTACGAAGCCCTCTTCCAAGAAGGCAAAATCTACGGCCGTCAAGTTCGCGTCCTCGCCCTCTGGAAAAAGATGATCGAGATGATCTTTGAAACCGGTCACGCTTGGATGACTTGGAAAGATCCCGCCAACATCCGCTCACCACAAGACCACGCCGGCGTTATCCATAACTCCAACCTCTGCACCGAGATTGAACTGAACACCAGCAGTGATGAAGTCGCCGTCTGCAACCTCGCTTCCATTAACCTCATCGAACACCTCAAAGACGACGGCAGCCTCGACCATGATAAACTACGGGACTCCGTCAGCATCGTCATGCGTATGCTGGATAACGTGATCGACATCAACTACTACCCAGTCGAAGCCGCCGCCAACTCCAACTACCGCCACCGACCCGTAGGCTTAGGCGTCATGGGGTTACAAGACGTGCTCTATAAAAAGCGCATCCCCTTTGACTCCCTTGAGGCCGTTGATTTAAACGACGAGATTATGGAAGCGATCGCTTTTCATGCCTACTCCGCCTCCAGCGATTTGGCAGCAGAGCGTGGAGCTTACTCCAGCTTCAAAGGTTCTAAGTGGGATCGTGGCATGATGCCCATTGATACTCTCAACCTCCTAGAATCTGAACGCGGCACCCCTGTCTTAGTCGATCGTAAAACCCGCTTAGATTGGAATGGCCTGCGCGAAAAAATACAACGTCAAGGCATGAGAAATTCTAACTGCCTAGCCATCGCCCCCACCGCCACCATCTCCAACATCATGGGCTCCACCCCTTGTATCGAACCCACCTACAAGCACATCCACACCAAATCTAACCTCTCTGGAGACTTTGTCCGCACCAACGATTTCTTAGTCAAAGAACTCATGGCCTTAGGCTTATGGGATGAAGAAATGCTGGCCGACATGAAATACTTCGACGGCTCCATCCAACCCATTGAACGTATTCCCGACGACATCAAAAACATCTTTAAAACCGCTTTTGAAATCGAGCCTACTTGGATTCTTCAATGCGCCGCCGTTCGTCAAAAATGGATAGACCAATCCCAGTCCGTTAACCTCTTCCTAGCCGAGAACAACGCCCGCGCCGCCTCCTTCATGTATCGCGAAGCCTGGGAACGCGGCTTAAAAACTACCTACTACCTACGCACCATCAATAAGAGCGGAATTGACAGTGCCAACCGCGAGCGGAAGAAAGTCGATCCTACGGGAATCAAACGCGAAGCCACTGAAGCAGAAATCAACGCTTGCTCCATCGAAGCCATGCGCAGCGGCGGCACCTGCGAGAGCTGTCAGTAAGTCGTAGCGCACCACTGCATTTACCGGCTAATAAAACTTAACCCCGTCCCGCCTCAGGCTGGGCGGGGTTTTTTGTTGGTGAAGGTGAAGCCTTTACCATTCTGTAAAAATTAAGCTAACCCTTCAGGCAAATCTTTTTTGTTAAAAAATCCCAACATTTTTTGAGAAACGAAATAAAGCACTGCTCTCTTACGACCTAGGTAACGGGTATCGTATTCTGTTTCGTCTCCTCTTCAACCCTGCGGGGTAATTTTCCTCATGTTCCGCAAAACGTCTGGTAAGGCGGGGCTCCCGACGCAGCGGGCTCCGAGAAGACAGCTGCTGCTGTATTTTCAGCAAAGGGATTTTTGAGCACCGCAAGTAATCGATGCAATACTGAAAAATCGTCGTTCTTCACCGCCGCCGAAAGCGCCTCCTCCACACGATGATTGCGCGGAATAAAAGCAGGATTGCTCGCATGCATGAGACGAAGCACCTCGGCACTAGACTGCGGCTGCGAGCGCAAGCGAGCCTGCCATTTCTGATGCCACGCAGCGTCTATTCCCCCACTGCCCTCAGGGTCAAGCGAACGGAACGTATTCGTGTAATCCAAACCAGCGTCTTTCATCAACCGCAGTAGGCTTTCAAAAAGTTCATTATCGCCAGATTCCACATTAAACAAACCCAACTTAGCACTCATTCCTGCAAGCCAGTTCCTCTGGAACAAATCAGGAAACGCTAGTAACGCCCCCTGCGCCATTTCCAACGACTTAGTCTTGTCGGCATCCAAAACCGGCAACAACGATTCCGCCAAACGCGCCAGATTCCAGTGCGCAATCGACGGCTGATTTCCATAGGCATAGCGCCCGTGATGGTCGATTGAACTGAAAACTGTCGCTGGATCGTAAGTGTCCATAAAAGCGCAGGGCCCATAGTCGATGGTCTCGCCGGAAAGTGCCATGTTATCCGTGTTCATCACCCCGTGTACAAATCCCACCAGCATCCACTGCGCCAGTAGCGAAGCCTGCCTCTCGATCACTCCCTCAAGCAATGCGAGCGGCGGAGAAATCGCCTCAGCCCGTTCCGGAAAATGACGCCGAAGCGTGTAGTCAGTCAGTTTTTCCAAAGCGGAAATCTCGCCGCGCCGCGCCCCGTATTCAAACGTGCCAACCCGAATGTGGCTCGCTGCGATGCGCGTCAGAACCGCCCCGCGTAACGGCGTTTCGCGGTGCACCCACTCCCCCGTTGTCACTACAGCCAGGCTCCGCGTAGTCGGAATCCCTAACCCCACCATCGCTTCGCTCATTAGATACTCGCGTAACATCGGCCCCAGTCCCGCCCGCCCGTCGCCACGCCGAGAGAAGGGCGTTTGCCCGGCTCCTTTAAGCTGAACGTCCAGCCGCATACCTGCGGGCGTAAGATGCTCTCCCAATAAAATCGCCCGTCCGTCCCCGAGCATTGTCGGATGGCCATACTGATGCCCTGCATAGGCCTGCGCTATGGGCTCCGCACCCAGTGGAATCATGTTGCCCGAAAAGATCCCCGCGCCATCCGGCCCGCTTAACACATCCCCATTAAGCCCCATCTCCCGCGCCAGCTCGGTATTGAAAATCACCACCGCTGGATCGCTCACCGGCACTGGTGCCGAACGCATGAAAAAAATCTCTGGTAAACGGATGTAGGAATTATCAAAGTGCCACCCAGTGCTGACAGATTCGTGTTGAGATATTTTAGGCATGATATGTATAAATGCTCCCCCATTATGCCTGCCCTGTCCAGCCCTGCTCGACTTGACTCCCCCTTGCACATTGCCCCACCAAGAGTGACGCCAGTAGAAGGGCGAGAAAAGATTCAAATAAGGGCTCGTTGCTTTTCAGCTAACATTCGGCGAGCAAGTTCCCCGACAATTGCGCTATAGGTCGGATAAGAGAGACGGGTGCTCGCTAAAATACTCAGCGTCACGCCTGCCGACATGGCGATTGCCAACCCTTGGATCAACTCCAACGCATTTTCACCAATGGCATGAGCACCAAGTAGAATGCCGGTTGGTCGGTCTGCAATCAGTTTTACAAACCCATGCTTGCGCCCGTCGATGATTGCGCGATCTAAATTTGCGTAATCCGCAGAGGCCGAAATAAAGTCAAGTTTTCGCACTTGCGCCTCCCGCTCTGTCAGGCCCACTCCCGCATGATCTGGATCCGTGAAACCTCCACTCGGCAACAACTCAGGTTGATGTTCCGACTTCGCTCCGAGCACGGCGTTTTCGGCAGCCACCATGGCTTCGAAGTGCGCCCCCTGCACCAACATGTCACGCCCATGCACATCGCCAGCGGCAAAGATGTGTTCTAGATTTGTCTGCATGAACCGATTCACCTTGAGAAATCCTCGTTCTGTATGGAGGCCGACCGCCTCAATCCCGATATCTTCAAGCGCAGCGGGCCAGCCCAGACAGAGTAGCACAGTCTCGACTTCGATTTCACTGTGCGCTCCAGCGTGCCTATAATGCAAGCGACGCATGCCAGTGCTCGTCATTTCTATCCGCTCCACCACTTCGATTTCAGTCACGACCACCACGCCGAGTGCCTCGAAACGTTCGCGTAAGACAGCGCTAACCATGGAGTCGGCGCTGGGCACGATGGCTGGTGCGAGGTCTAGGAGGGTAACGTGTGAGCCAAAGGCATTCATGATTGAACACACCTGCACCCCAGTGTAGCCGCTTCCGATTATTGCGATTGATTTTGGCATCTGCTTTAGAGAAAAGAGTTCTTCTGGAACAATGCCCAATTCTGCGCCATCGAAAGTTGGTCGCCTCGCCCTGCCGCCTACGCAGAGAATGATTTTTTCGGCCTTGAGCTCACGCTTGGAATCGGCCAGTTGCAAGACTTTCGGATCCAAGAACTTCGCAGAGCCCTCTAAAAAAATCTCTCCTCCACCAGCGCGGAGTCGCTGCGCTGTCTGCTTGTTAGCGTGAACCTCTTCCACAACCTCGTGCACGCGCGCTAGTGTTCGTGACCAAACAACTTTCGGATCAGATACCTCGACTCCGTAAAGTTCGGCCGAGCGAATATCCCGCAGCAGCCGTGCTGCCACGGCGAGCACACGAGTAGGCACGCAGCCAGTATTCGTACAGGTGCCGCCCATTCGGACCCGATCAATCAGCCCAACCCGTGCTCCTAGTTCCGTCGCACGCAGGGCAGCGCGTGCTCCCGCAGGCCCTGCCCCCACCACTAGGACATCAAAACTTCTTTTTTCCAAAATAGTAATCATTTATTAAAAGTGAGCAGTGTATAGTTCAGTAAAATATTCAATCCACCAGAGAACACTACGCTCAAACAAAAAATCTGCTGCAAAAGAAACAGAGTGGACTAATGCAGGAGCACCGAGATGTACGCGGGTAAGGGAATTATTTTCCTGCCACTAAGGGGAAATAACATTGATATCGAAAATGCTTTTCTCTCGTTCTCATTGATTTGCTCAAAATATTTCCAGCGAAAAGGACGAATCTGCGCTACTTTATTGGATGCCTTCCCTCACTCAGTCCTTTCTCGGTTCATTAGCGGGGGATGCCCTAGCCATGCCTGGACATTGGTATTATGATCTCGCAGCCTTGCATCGCGATTATGGCGTAATCAATCACTTTATCGCACCTCGCAATCCGCATCCCGACAGTATTCTCTGGCGTTCGACCTACACCGCGCCTACCCCAGAGGCAGACATTCTTCACGATCAAGCTCGCTATTGGGGTGTGCGTGGAATTCACTACCATCAGTTTCTAGCCGCTGGCGAGAACACTTTAAACCTCCGCTTAGCGGAGGAGTTGTATCGCATGATTCGCTCCGACGGCAGCTATGACGCTGACCGATGGCTCGAACGTTACGTGCAATGTTTAAGGACACCGGGTTGGCATCGCGACACGTATGTAGAAGAAGTGCACCGCGGTTTTTTTATGAATCGTTCCAAGGGTAAAAAATTACGTTCCTGCGCTATTGTCGATGAACACATTGGAGGTCTGGCCTCCGTTCCCGCCCTAGTAGCTGCCACGGAAGGAATGGCGTTAGGAGAACTACGTAAAACCGTTCAGCTCCATGTCGCCTTATCCCACCAACATCGCGGAGTTCTCCATGCGGCTGATGTATTGACATGTGTGCTCCATGCCATTGCTCAAGGAACAGAAGTTGAAGCCGCTCTGGTGGCAAATGCCAATGATTTCTTCTCCCTGCGACAAGCACAGGAATGGGTTGCGCTAACGGATGAGGAGGTCGTGGGAAAACGGCTCAGCCCGGCTTGTTACATTGAAGATGCTTTTCGAGCGTCGTTATATTTAGCATGGAAGTATCGCCGTGATTTTTCTGGCGGATTGATTGCAAACGTCATGGTTGGTGGAGACAATTGCCACCGCGGCGTAGTGGTCGGTGCCGTGCTTGCGGCGGCCAACGGATGCCCCCGTGAGTGGAGTGATGGGTTACTAGCCTTAGCTGTCCATGAGACTCGCCAGCTTGACCCAGTCAGTTATTGGAATCCGATAAACGACCCATGAGGCAAGGCTTTGCGCAAGTTGATAACAAGGTGCCTTAGGTTCTTTAAACCTTACGTTTCGGTAAAAGCGTTCCGTATTGCGTCTTGAATCTTACTGAGTTCACGGAGCCCTTTCACCATTTCAAAGAAGCACTGCCCGCCGCTCTTGAGTTCCCACAGTTTGCCGAGGCGTTCTTTAGGACTTTGCCGTTTGTCAGCTTCACCACGACGTCGAGGTAGAATTTTTCGTTGCTGATTAAAATTTAAAAACTCAGTTCTTCTTCTCGAAGTCTGGCGGTTCCTCGCGCAGAGTCATGGTGCCGCTCTCCTCTTTGCCCTTAGCCATCCGCATTCGGAACGCTGCGGCCTTCTTTTCCGTATAATCCCTGCGTTCCTCACGGGTCATGTCCTTGGTAGCCTCATAAATCCTAGCCTGAATATCGTGCTTCATTTTCACGCAATCGATCCGGGGCATTCCATCAAACTGTTTCCAAAAGTTAGTCGTCTTCGAGATTCACCTCCTTGGGCCTTACAATCTGTATCATTGCGTAGCCTTCTGCCAGATTTACCGCATTGAATCCACGAATACGATCCATCCGCACGATATATTTGAAATTCCACGATACGATGGCATCCGCCCTCGCCACCGTGGCTGCGGCCACATGCAGACAATCTTCCCTCTAACGCACAGCGACCACTCCCGCTGAAATGTAGGCGTTGGCCAAGTCATGGACTTCATCATCCACACGCACCGTTTCGCGCCCGCTGACAGGGACAGAATCCAGAATCCTTCCTACGGGCTCTGGAGCACCTTCCAATTCTTCTTCCACCACTTTACTGGTCAACAGCACGGCCAACCCATTGGAAAAAAATTCGATGACCTTCAGTCAGTCCGCATCCCAGCATTCCGCGCTGTCGAAACAGCCGCCGAAGACGGAGGTATCCAAGCATAAGCGCCATTTGCGTTTCATTGCGTCGGTTTAATACTTTGTTCATACTGCGTAAAGGGTTTGTTTGAAGGTAATGCGAATTTTTGTATTACTAAAATTAAGGCGTAGTAGTGGTAATAAAGCAAATTTAAATGACTGGATATTTAGAAAGTATTATCGAGAATCTCACTTATCTTTTACCTGAATGTTCACGCTTTGATCTGCCGCCATAAATTGTTAGACACAAGATTAAGATACTTCTTTTCTCAAGGTTGTTTAGTAGATACGCTTTAAATCGAAAATTGTTACCTCAACACTCATGACACTTATGATTAAATTATCCTTACTTCTTTTAACTAGCTTCCTCTTCATCGGCTGCGGTGAAACGAATTATAGTTTATACTCGACGAACCAAGGCGAGAAGACGCAAGCTCTCTACAAGATCAATAACGACACGGGCGAGACATGGATTCTTCAGGGCGATTTAACGGAAGTCACCGCAACCAATGCCGCCGCCCAATATTTCCAAGGCTGGAAACTTGTGAAGTCGCACGCAGAGGCTAAAGCCGAAGCGTTGAAGCGTTAAGGGCAAAGAGCTTTCTCCGCAGATTACACAGGTTTTTAACAAAGGTTGCAGATTCCTAAAAAAGAATCTGCGTAAATCTTTAAAATCTACGGACAATTCTTTTCTTGGTCTTCTAGGTTTTGAGTTTCAAGTATCCTCTGCCGAAGGTATACGATATTGACCAACGTTCTTTATTATCTCATTGTCTCAGGCCATGGGTAAGGAAAGTGTTGAACAAATCATTGGTAAATCCATCCGCACCTGCCGGACTCAGCAAAGTATCACGATCGAACAGTTGTCTCAGATGGTGGCTCTAACTAAGGGTCAGATTTCTAAAATAGAAAATGGTCTAGTATCTTCTCCCGTGGGAACGTTAACACGGATAGCCCAAGCGTTAGGAACGGAGCCAAGCACCTTTTTCAAAACCAGTCAGGACCGTAAGTCCGCCCAGTTAGTGCGGAGTCATGAGCGTAAGCCCGTGGTAGGGCGCGCCTCTAAGATGGGACATTATTATCATTCTTTAGCTTTTGATTTACCTTTTCAAAAGTCTTTTGAACCTTATTTGATGATCATCGAGGAACAGAAACTTGATCCCAAAAAGAACTCGTTCCAACACTCCGGTCATGAAATGATTTTTATGCTCAAAGGACAAATGAGCTATCGTCATGATGGATCAATCTATGATTTAGAAGTGGGGGACACGCTTTACTTCGACGCTAATAAAGAGCACGGACCTGAGAAAATTAAAAAATCACCCGTGCATTTTCTCAGCATTATCAGTAATCATACCCCACCCATTTCTTGAAGCATGGCTTTAACAAAACGAGCACCACCTTCAAACTGAGTTAGGGGAAAAGTCTCATTGGGCGCATGAGCCTGACAATCAGGTAGTCCCAGACCTGCTAGGATGACCGGCACTTGAAGTTGTTTTTGTAAAAGTGCGGCGACAGGAATGCTTAAACCTTCTCGCGTCCAAGCGGGTGCGCGGCCAAAGGCTTGAGTTAAGGCACGACTCACAAGGTTCATCGAAGGATGATCAGGAGCCGTGAAAAAGGGGTCGCCGCCATGGTCATAAATGCAGCGGCCTGTGACGTGCTCACACATTAATTCTTGCTTAAACCAAGTCTGCACAAGCTGGGCAATGCGTTGAGGGTCTTGTCCTGGCACCAGCCGGAAACTGACTTTTGCTGAGGCGCAGGCGGGGATGATGGTTTTGCTTCCGCTGCCTTGGTAACCGCTCGAGATTCCGTTAATTTCCGCCGTGGGACGAGACCATACTTTTTCTAAGACGGAGTAGTTTCTCTCACCCGCAGAGGGCTTTATACCAGTGGCTTGCTCAAACCAAGTTTCATTCCAAGGGAGGTCTTGCCAGCTCTTAAGCTCAGCGGGACTTACCTCGATCAGTCCATCGTAAAAATGCGGGATGGTAATTTCTCCTGCGTCATTATGCAGACGAGTTAGGATTCTCGCTAAGGCCAGTGCGGGATTCGGCGTCGGGCCTCCGAACATGCCCGAATGTAAATCGCAACGTGGTCCGTTAATTTCAAAGTCAAAACAATCGATCCCGCGTAGACCTGTGGTAATGGCCGGCCAGCCAGTCTCGATCATGCTGGTATCACAAATCAGAACCGCATCACAACGCAAGGCCTCTTTATTTTTCTCCACCCATGCTGCGAGGTGCGGGCTACCTACCTCCTCTTCTCCTTCCAGCATGACGGTGACCTTCACGGGCAAAGCTCTTGCAGCGAGCATTTCACGTAAGCCGAGGAGCAGGGAAAAAGTTTGGCCTTTATTATCTGTCGCACCACGAGCGACTATTTTTCCGTCACGCAGTTCTGGACTAAACGGAGGTGACTGCCAGAGATCAAGAGGCTCGGCTGGTTGCACGTCATAGTGTCCGTAAATGAGAAGTGTGCTGGCAGTGTTAACCTGGGCGGGAAACTCTGCTAGGATTATGGGCGGTCCACCTGTTTCTTCTAAGCTGACGCTAGCTCCCCAACTCTGCATCAGTTCTAGTAACCAAATTGCGCAGGAGCGCATGTCAGCAGCATGTTCGGGGCGAGCGCTAACGGTGGGAAAGCGGAGGTAATGGAAAAAGGTATCGAGCCCTTCTTGCGCGGACCAAGACTTCATGCAGTTTGAAAACGGCTTAATCTAAAAGGATGTAGATCCACTTTAGGTTTTTTTTGTTGAATCAGATCACACGCTATCTCACCCACGGCACTAGCATATTTATAACCATGACCGCTAAAACCGCCTAGGACCCAGCAGCCGGGCTCACCAGGTAGATGATCAAGAATGGGGGAGCGGTCGGGAGTGTTTTCAAAAAAACATGTTTCCATGGAAAGCACACTGCCGTTGGCGTCAGGAAAACATTGGGCGAGGAACTCTCTCATTTCCGTTTCATCTATTTTATCGGGATGCCGTCTCTCTAGGTCAGGATCAATAGCGGCGGATGGAACTTCCCGTAAACGTCCAAGTTTGAAGCCAGGCATACCATGGATGGGGAAGCCGTAGAAATGTCCCGTCTGTTCGGAGTCTATAATCCAAACAGGAAGTTGACCTTTAGAAAGTTGCGCTGCATTTCTTTGGGGAGCAAACCAGCCCAGCACACAACGCTCAGCGGTAACGGGAATTTTTTCTTGGCCAAATAATTTCCCCAACCACGCGCCTGCCGTGACCACCAGCTGTTCTGCGTCATAGTGCCCACGATCCGTTTCAATACGATAGATGCTGCCACGTTTTTCCCAGCCTAAGGTTTTTTCCTGACCATGTATTTCCGCTCCTGCAGCTAGGGCTAAATTGACATGCGTGCAGATGGCGAGCTCGGGCAGAACAAAGCCAGAACCGTGTTGATAGACTGCCATCATGGTGTCAGTGGGATGGATAGCGGGAAAACGTCGCCTCACTTCATGCGCATCGAGAATTTCATGGGAAATGTCGCAGGTGCGGCAGGCATCACGCGAACCCCAGAAGATGCGGCTGTGGGGCTCGGCCACGTCGATGCTGCCCACGGCATGGAAAAGCTTTTCCCCAGATTGCTGTTCTGCATCGCGCCATAACTCAACCGCACGCATGACCATGGGCACGTAGGTCTCGCTCTCGTGCAAACCTAAACGCAAGATACGCGTCGCACCGTGGGAGCTTCCTTTAGTATTAGGAATGGAAAACTGTTCTAGCCCTAACACGTTCAGACCGGCTTGAGCCAAACGATAGCAAGCGGCACTGCCCATCCCGCCGACGCCGATGACGGCTACATCAAATACTTTACTCATTTCACTCGTGCTGGGGTTGTTAGAAGAACGTTAGATAGTGCTCTGTTTCCCACTTAGAAACGAAGCGATGGTAGTCATTCCATTCCTGCCATTTAAGTTTAAGGAATTCATTTTGGATCGGCCCCATGGCATCGAGCACCACGTTATCCTGCTCTAGTTCCGTCAGGGCTTCCCGCATGGATTGTGGCAGTGTGCTCAGTCCCTTCCGATAAATATCCTGCTTTGTCATGAGGTAGAGGTTGCCTAAATTAGGCTCGGGACAGATTAATTTCTTTTCAATCCCGTCCATGCCAGCCGCAAGGTAAGCGGCTAGGGCTAGGTAGGGATTTACGGCAGCGGAGATGGTGCGATCCTCAATGTGTCCGGGCCCGCAGATACGCAGCATCTGGGTCCGATTATTGTCGCCATAACTGATGAAGGCTGGTGTCCACGTAAAGCCGGAGCGTGAGCTTTGTAGCCCAGGACCGATGAGTAATCGTTTGTAACAGTTAATCGTAGGCGAGGTCACCGCACAAAGAGCGGGCGCATGTTTAATGATGCCAGCCAGAAAATGGTAGGCCAACGTAGATTGACCAAAGCCTTTAGCATCTTCCATGTCGGTGAAAAGATTAGATCCAGAATTTTTGTCCGCTAAATGATAATGGATGTGCGCTCCGCTTCCTGTGCGATTTGAAAAGGGCTTAGCCATATGGGTAGCAATGGCACCATACTTCGTCGCTACTTGGCTGGTCATCATTTTAAAAAACGTCATGCGATCAGCTGTCGTCATAGCATCGGAGTAATCAAAATTAATTTCATACTGACCATTCCCATCTTCATGATCGGCTTGATAAACTCCCCAACCGAGTTGGTTACAATACTCTGTAATGTCCTGCAAATAACCCATGGCTGGAGCGATGCCTTTATAGTCATAACAGGGCTTAGCTAGGTTATCTATTTTAGCAGGATCCCAGGGATGAATTTCACCGTGCTCATCTTTGGTGACCAGAAAATGTTCCGGCTCAATCCCGACATTAAAAATAGCACCTAGGCGTTCTTCCGCTAGATTAAGGATACGACGCAGATTCGTGCGCGCGCAGTATGGATGCGGTTTATCATCCACAAATATATTCGTAGCGAAGCGAGCCACTCCTGGGCTCCAGCCTAATGGGGAATAGGTGTCTAGATCAATCCGAGCCATCATGTCATGGGAGTTAGGGCCCTGCCCTAGACCCCAGACCGCCGCTCCCGCAAAACCTGCTCCTTCCGTAAATAAGTTATCTACAAAGGAGACCGGACACATCTTAACTTTAGCAGAGCCGTGGATGTCCACGAACTGAGCCAGCACGTAACGAATGTTGTCTTGGGTTAATTGCTGTTTGATCTCCGCTAGCGTTTTAATCATAAAAAAGAATCCTGTTTGAAAGTTACGAAAAGTTCTCATCTTCACGAGAAGGAGTCAATTTAAAATGAAAATAAAGTTGCATTTAAGGAAACTCGGCTTTAATTAGTTGTTATTATGTGTGGAATCGCCGCTTTCTTTTCTAAGAACTCTACCTACGAAAGTAGGCTAGGAGAATTATTCGTTCCTATGCTGGACTGCTTAACGGGTCGTGGCCCTGACAGTGCAGGTTTTGCGGTCTATCGTGATCCCGCCCCCGCAGGCAGCACCAAGATCGTGGCACAACATCCTTCGCTGCATTATGATTGGAAAAGTTATTTTGATAAAGTCGGTAGGGTCAATAGCGTAAAAATTCTTTCCACCCACGCATTGGCCTACGTCAGCGGAGAGTCTGAGATTCTACGTGCGGCGGCAGAAGCAGCTGATCCTGCCGTCACGGTAATGAGTGTCGGTTCAACGATAGAAATCTACAAAGAAATGGGGCTGCCCTGCAAAGTGATGGCTCAATTCAATCTCAGCACGGCACAAGGCAGTCACGCCATCGGCCATACTCGTATGGCGACGGAGAGCGCCGTAACAACCGCAGGCTCACATCCCTTTTCTACGGGTATGGATCTCTGCCTCGTCCATAATGGTTCCCTCAGTAATCATAACAGATTACGTCGTAATCTGGAGCGTCAAGGCATTCGCTTCCGCACGGATAATGATTCTGAAGTGGCGGCAGGCTATTTAGCGTGGCGTTTGCGACAAGGCGATTCACTCGAATCTTCCTTGAAGGGTGCTCTCCGTGATCTGGATGGATTCTTTACCTTTGCTATAGGCACAAAAGACGGTTTCGCCGTGCTTCGCGACCCCATTGCTTGTAAGCCTGCCATCCTCGCCGAGACCGATGACTACGTAGCGATGGCCTCCGAATACCGTTCTCTGGCTCATTTGCCAAACATAGATAAAGCCCGTATTTGGGAACCTGAACCTGCCCGCATCTACACTTGGAACAAAGCGGACTCCTCCCTAAATTTGAAAGCTGCTTAATGAATTTTGATCTAAGCCAAGTTAAACTACGTGAGGTTAATCAGGCCTTACACGACCTGCCCGAAGCCGGGGTGACGGAAACGATTCACCTGCATAACCCGCGCGGAGCCCATGCCGTGGCGTGCGGATTACGTGTAGCCGCTAAAATAGAGGCACACGGCCCTGTGGGCTATTACTGCGCTGGAATGAATCAAAAAGCTGAAATCACGGTGCACGGCAATGCTGGCACGGGAGTGGCGGAGAACATGATGTCTGGTCTCGTGCGTGTGAAGGGGAATGCGAGTCAATCGGCCGGTGCCACAGCTCATGGCGGCCTACTCATCATTGAGGGTGACGCCTCGGCGCGCTGCGGCATTTCGCTCAAGGGTGCCGACATCGTCGTGCAGGGTTCGGTCGGACACATGAGTGCTTTCATGGCGCAGGCGGGGCGCATGGTAATTTATGGTGATGCGGGCGAGGCTCTCGGAGACTCCATCTACGAGGCACGGCTCTACGTGCGGGGTAGCGTGGCCAGCCTAGGTGCAGACTGCATAGAAAAAGAAATGCGGGATGAACACAAGGCCGAGTTGACCGAGTTGTTAAGCAAGGCTGATTTACCAGTGCAGATTGATGGGTTTCGTCGTTACGGCAGCGCTCGCAGTCTTTATAGTTTTAAAGTGACTAACGCTTCTAGTTATTAAATGTTATGAATAATCAGTCCCCTTCTCTTCGTGAATCCGCTACCTACAATCGTCATATCATCCATGAGATCCAGCGTGCGGCGGAAACAGGCATCTATGATATTCGTGGCTGGGGTGCCAAGCGTGCGCTACCTAATTTTGATGATCTCGTTTTTCTCGGTGCCAGTATGTCACGTTACCCGCTGGAGGGCTACCGCGAGAAATGTGCGACAGATGTTGTCCTAGGCACGCGCTACGCTAAGAAGCCCCTGCATTTGAAAATTCCTGTCACGATTGCTGGGATGAGTTTCGGAGCTTTGTCCGCTACGGCTAAGGAATCTCTGGGACGCGGAGCCACTGCGGTTGGCACCTCCACCACGACAGGAGACGGCGGCATGACGGCGGAGGAGAGGCTTCACTCCCAATATCTTGTTTATCAATATCTTCCTTCTCGCTACGGCATGAATCCTGATGACTTGCGCAAGGCCGACGCCATTGAGATCGTCTTAGGCCAAGGTGCCAAGCCCGGAGGTGGCGGTATGTTGTTGGGTCAGAAAATAAGTGACCGCGTGGCGCTGATGCGCACGCTGCCCAAAGGGATTGATCAACGTAGTGCCTGCCGCCATCCGGATTGGACGGGGCCTGATGATCTAGAAATTAAAATTCAAGAATTGCGCGAAATCACAGATTGGGAAAAACCCATCTATATTAAAGTGGGTGCGTCTCGTCCTTATTATGACGTGATGCTGGCCGTGAAGGCTGGGGCGGATGTCGTCGTCGTTGATGGAATGCAAGGCGGCACGGGTGCCACACAGGATGTCTTTATTGAACATGTTGGCATTCCCACCCTGCCGGCTTTACGTCAGGCGGTGGAGGCCTTAAACGAACTGGGTATGCACCGGAAAGTGCAGCTCATCGTCAGCGGCGGTATTCGCTCAGGTGCGGACGTGGCTAAGGCTATCGCCATGGGAGCGGATGCCGTCGCTATCGGGACAGCGGCTTTAATTGCTCTGGGTTGTAATTCCCCGAAGTGGCAGTCCGAATATGAGAAGCAAGGAAGCTCCGCTGGATTTTATGATGATTATCAGGACGGGAAAGATCCCGCAGGTATCACTACGCAAGACCCTGAGCTGCAAAAACGTTTAGATCCAGAAGTGGGTGGCCGACGCATAGCTAATTATTTAAGCGTGCTAACGATGGAGGCACAAATTATTGCAAGGGCTTGTGGTAAATCTCACTTACATAATTTGGAACCGGAAGATCTAGCCGCACTAACCATGGAGAGCGCTGCCATGGCGAAAATCCCACTTGCCGGCACGAACTGGTATCCTGGCCAAGCTGGAGCATTCTGAAATTATCTTTATCCTACGAAGCAGAAGTCTGCAACCGCACGAAGGTTTTTTTGCCTGCTTGGAGGATGTCGCCGCTCTTTATTTCAAGCTGAGTTTGCACATCGGTTATCTTGATCTCGTTTACTTTGACGCCACCTTGTTGCACCAATCGCCGTGCGTCTCCGCCGCTGCTGACGGCTTTAATATCTTGAAGTAATTTTACAATCCAGATGGGATTTTCAGACACGCAGTGCTCTGGTAGTTCCACAAGGCTTAGATCTTTTTTAGAAAACTTGGATTCAAAATCTACCCGTGCTTCTAACGCCAGCCCGTGACTATGAAAACGTTCAACAATTTCTGCTGCTAATTTTTTCTTAGCTTCCATGGGATGCACCTCTAGGTCGATTGATCTACCTAAAAGAGTCGGATACCAGCGAGCCATTAGTTCATCACTGACGCTCATGACTTTCCCGAACATGGCGGAGGGAGCCTCAGTTACGCCGATGTAGTTGCCAAGAGACTTACTCATTTTTTCGACGCCATCCGTGCCTTCGAGAATCGGTAAGGTCATAACAACTTGGGGTGTTTGCTTTTCTTGTTGTTGGAGGTCACGCCCGGTGAGGAGATTAAATAATTGGTCACTGCCGCCCAGCTCAACATCCGCCCGCACCATGACGGAGTCCCAACCTTGCAGAATGGGATATTGAAGTTCGTGCATCATGATGTCATGTCCAGCGGCCATGCGTTCTTTAAAGTCGCGCCGTTGAAGAGTCTGAGCCACGGTCTTGCGGGCGAGCAGGCGCATCGTGTCCATGAGTGTCATAGTGTCAAACCACGAGCCGTTCCAGACGACCTCTGTTTTGGATCGATCGAGAACGTGGAAGGCTTGCTCTTCGTAGGTTCTGGCATTGCTCTGAATGTCTGCCGCTGAGAGCATGGGGCGTGTGCTGTTTTTCCCAGTGGGATCTCCGATGCGTGCGGTGAAGTCACCAATAATGAGGACGGCGGTATGGCCGAGGTCTTGGAACTGGCGTAGTTTTAGAAGGGGCACGGTGTGGCCGAGATGGATGTCGGGAGAAGTGGGATCCACACCGAACTTAATGCGAAGGGGACGATTCTCTTGTAATTTTTTGAGCAATTCTGGTTTGGAATGAATCGTTTCTAGTCCTTGTGTGAGTAGGTCGAGTTGGGCGTTAGGTTCCATAAAAGATATTTATTAAAGGCGAAGTGGCCGCTGACGTCAAAGGACTTTGATCTAAGTTTTAGAGATGGCCTGTGATTAATGTAGATAGTGCTAAGCAAGGCTTGGCAGATGACACGGTTTGTTTAGAATGAACTTTATGTCTCATTCTCCACTAAGTTCACGCGAGCTGTCTTCCCTCAAAGCTCGCTCCCAAAAACTCGAACCTTACCTACGTGTCGGTAAGGCGGGATTAAGCGATAGTTTCATTGCTCAAGTGGAGGAAGCGTTGCGCCACCATGACTTAATCAAAATTAAATTTGATGGTCATAAGGATGAGAAAAAAGAATTGGCCCCCTTGATTGCCGAGAAAACAAATAGCCTTCTTATTCTTCGTGTAGGTCACACGGCTACTTACTTCCGTGCCGCTCATGCTTAGAGTGGGATGATCCCTCTCGCTGGACGTTATTATAATATAGATTACTTTACTCACATGGAATCCAAAGGTTACGTCGCACTCTTTCATCAAGTATTGACTAAAGAAAGCATCCAATCGTTCTTAAAAATCTGGCTGGAAAGTTATGACAAAGTAGAGCAGGTTTGTCCCGGCCCCGTAGCGGGCGGAGTTACGGTGCATCTTAAATCGGTGGAAGAAATCCTGTGGGAAAAGAATATGCAATTTCGGATACTAACGGGCGGAGAATTTACTTGGGCTTATCTTCGCTTGGAGGCACTCATCATAGAAACCTCTGGTCTTCCCTTTGCAGATAATACCATGCCGCTCGACGTTCTGGTGGAACTGCCTGGATTGGCCGAAATTATTGATCAGAACAATCACCGAAGGCTCGACCAACTTGAGTCCGAAGGTCTTCTGTAGTTTATTTAAGCAATTGTGTTGCACGTTAATCGTAGCTAGTTAATGTATTTCAAGTTCTTTGTCAGAATTAGATGGATGCTGAATCAGGGAAAGCCGTTAGAGCCGGCTACAGTTGCGCTGCGGTATCGAGTTACAAATTCCCATTGCCTCATGAATAGAGGTGAACAAAGCCAATCTTGACGCAAGTCAGGGTGAAGGCGGGAAGGAGGTTTCTAAACGTTTAACATGTTTAGATAGAAATTCGGAGTCCGAACATCTGCTCATCATTCCTCACCGCGTTACGACCTTTTAAGAAGATCGTGGCGATAAACCTTCATCGCAAAAATGAAGCGTGAGAGTGGAACTCTGTTTTGCTCTGGTCATTCACCAAGCACTTTTCATTTTCACTCTTGCCTTTAAATCAGGAGTTAAAAATGTTATTTAATCGAAAAGCCAGATTAGAAAGTCTGGTCGCAGTTGTTTTATGTCTCAGTAGTCTTAACCTTACCCAGGCACAGCCAACATCCACCCCCGCAGCATCTTCTCAAAAATCTAAAATCGAGAAAATCGAACCTGCTTCAGATCCGAAAGAAGAGGAAAAGTTCGAGCAAATTCCAGACATTGTTGTAACGGCTACTAGAACGGCCACCGCCGCTGGTAAAACTTCGGCCAGCGTTACCGTCATCAATAAAGAGGAAATTACTACGAAGCAATACCACAGCATTGATCAGGCTCTCCGTAGCGTCCCTGGCGTAACCTTAGCTAGCTCAGGTGTCCCCGGCCAATTAACCGGAGTTTTCGTGCGCGGAGCCAAAACAGAAAACACCAGCATCCTAGTCGATGGTCGCCGGCTTCCCTTTAACTTAGCGGGAAGTTATAGTCTAGAATCCTTAACTACGGACAATGTCGAGCGCATCGAAATTGTCCGCGGGCCTTTAAGCGCTGCCCAAGGTGGGCCTGCCAGTGGCGGGGTTATTAACATCATCACCCGTGACGGACGTGGTTTAGAAAAACCCGAATCCAGCGTCAAGTTCGAGGCTGGTTCTTACGGAACGTTCCAAGAAGCGGTTGCCTCACGTGGAGCTGCTGGCCCTTTTGATTGGTCTGTAGGAGCTAGCCGCTTAGACACCGAGAACCAACGCGCCAATAATCAATACAGACTCACCAATTGGAGTTCCAAATTCGGCGTGCAAGCAACAAAAAATTTATACCTAGATATCGCCTTAGGCTACGGCCTTTCCGATGCTGGATCACCTAACAATGTCTTTAGAAGTGATCCTGCAGCGAACTTATTGCGTGAGAGGTGGACGGTATCACCTGGGGCGACATGGCAAACTACGGATACGTGGAAGCAAAGCCTCTTTTACTCTCACAGCCAACAACGGCAGGTTGCCGAATCCTTCCCCGCAGGGTTTTTTGGTGATACGGGCCAAAACAACCGAGTGCAGGCAAACACAGATCAGATGGATTACCAAAGCGAGATTCAAATCTTTGAGCCTTGGAAATTAACTGTAGGAACGTCCGTCTCGGATACTAGCTATTATCGAAAAATCGATGTTGAAAATAATTTTGCCTTCCCCGTCACACCCGCTGGGACACGTGATATTGAAAACTCCATTACGAATACGGCCATCTTTATTCAAAGCCAAGTGGACATCACGCAAGACTGGGCTTTTGTTTCAAGCTTGCGCCTAGATCATTACTCCGATTTCGGCACTCCTATCACTTATCGTCTAGGCACAAGTTATCGCACACCTTTTACAGATACTTTACTCTGGGCGAGTTATGGAACAGCCTTCTCTCCGCCGACCCCGCAGGACCTAGCCCCTGTGTTTGGGGGCAGCCTCACGCTGAAGGCAGAACGGAGCGAGAGTTATGAGATAGGAATAGAACAACCCTTATGGGATGAAAAAATACTATTAACCGCAACGTGGTTTCATAGCGATGTGAAGAACCCGATAGTTTTTGATCCAAACACGTTCACAGCTACGAATGCTGGCACGGGAATGAATGAAGGCGTGGAATTAGGCTTTAAAGTAAAACCCTTTAAAGAAATACAACTTGCAGTAAACTACACGTATTTAACGTCCCTAGTGGACTTTGATGTGCTAACGTTTACGGCCACTCCTGACACGCGGCAGTTACGACGTCCGCGCCATGCTTTAAATGCGCAAGTGGGCTACCATCCAATTCCACCGCTTCGCTTCGGGCTTGAGGCCAATTATGTGGCAGATCGTGAAGATAACGATCCTTCCACCTTTGGCCGTGCCGAGGGTGATGATTACTTAGTCATGCGCTTGACCGCTGCGTGGGATATTAACTCAACCGTGCAAATTTTTGGCCGAGTAGAAAACTTAACAGGTGCTCAGTATGCCGAGGCTATCGGCTTCCCTGCTTTGGACACGGGACTTTACGGAGGGGTAAAAGCTCAATTTTAAATGATGCCAAAACCGCAACCGCCATTAGGATCCAAAGATAATTTCACTTCGCCTGTTGAAGAGTCTGTAAAGGACTGTCCAACAGTGGAGGAGGGAGATTATTATATAGAAAATGGATACTGGGTCTTTAGGGCTCAGTATCATCTGCGTCGTGGAGCTTGCTGTGGCAGCGGTTGTCGGCATTGTCCTTACTAGAATGATTTAACATCAACCAATATTCAGACCGCTCTAAACGCAAAAACTAAGCCATTAGGATCACTTAGTCAGCTGGAAAATCTAGGCTTACACTTGGCGGAAATCCAAGAAACTCTGCAATCTAAAGTGGAGGCGTAGCGGCTCGTTCTCTTTGCCCTATCTCACTAGATTAACTCAGAAAAATTGGCACTTTATCCCCCCTGAAGTCATGACCCAGATGATGCTACGATTTGGTAACTAAATGGAATTGAAACAACACTTGATAGCTCACTAAAAGAAGCTAATGGTAGGTATGAATCTTTAAGTGAGATGCTCAAACGAGCTAGGTTACAGATGTCGATGAAGAAGACACTATGGTCGTAAAAGTTTAGCAGTAGATAGATTAATTTTGTGAATTCAAAATAAATGAAGTTAAAAGAGAAAATCAGCATCTATGAACTAGATGGCAAAAGATTTCAGGTCAGATTAGTCGAGCCAGATTCGACCAATCGCAAAAAAGCCGTAATTACTCATTATCTTCACAACATCAATAATGGTGTCTCAAAATTTTTTAAGAAGGAGGCTGAAAAGGCAATTAAGGAATATGTTACTTTCAAGAATGAACAGGAGTTCTCGAGCTTAGTTGTTAGAGATGTCTTTGAACAATTTCTCTTTGAAGTTAATGATGTCCCCTTCCCAACTCCTAAGAATTATACATTTCAGTTTATTGATTTATTTGCTGGCATAGGCGGCTTTAGAATTGCTCTGCAAAATTTGGGGGGGAAATGCGTATTCACTAGCGAGTGGGACAAGGAAGCACAAAAAACATACAGAAAAAATTTCGGCGAAGTTCCTTTCGGAGATATAACTAAAGAGGAAACAAAGAAAAGTATTCCTAATGGCTTCGATCTTTTATGCGCAGGCTTTCCTTGCCAAGCATTTTCCATAGCTGGAAAAAAGGGTGGGTTCAATGACACAAGAGGAACCTTATTTTTCGAAGTCGCTAAGATCATTAAAGAAAAAATGCCTAAAGCATTTTTTTTAGAGAATGTAAAAGGACTACGTAATCATGACAAAGGAAGAACTTTGAAAACGATTTTAAACGTTCTTAGAGATGATCTCGGCTATTATGTTCCCGAGCCCAAAATTATTAATGCAAGAGATTTTGGCGTCCCTCAAAACAGAGAACGCATTTACATTGTTGGATTTAGGAAAGATCAAAATGTTACGCATTTTGAGTATCCGCAGCCTATCAATAAGAATGTGAGATTTGGTGACATTAAAGAGGAAAAAACGGTTCCTACTAAATATTATCTATCAACTCAATATTTGAAAACATTACATGCGCACAAGCAAAGACACGCAAATAAAGGTAATGGTTTTGGATTTAAAATTATACTTGATTCTGAAGTTTCCAACGCAATTGTCGTTGGGGGTATGGGGCGTGAAAGAAATTTAGTAATCGATAATCGTATCGTAGATTTTACTCCAACAACGCACATTAAAGGAACCGTTAACAGGGAAGGCATCCGAAAAATGACACCTCGAGAATGGGCAAGGCTTCAAGGCTTTCCTGATAGATATGTCATACCTGTAGCTGATGCTTCAGCTTACAAGCAGTTTGGAAACTCTGTTGCTATACCTGCTATACAAGCAACAGCAAAAAAAATATTGGCGGAGTTAAGGATCCTTAATGATAACAGGAAATAAAGGAGAATGGAGTGAGGTTTACGCCTTATTTAAATTGCTAAGCGATAAGAAATTATTTATAGGAGATGCCGATCTTAATAAAATTAAAGATTTATTTTACCCTATAATTAAAATTATTCGGAATGACAATCAAGGAGACGTTAGTTACAAAATTTCTAAAAATTGGGTTGATATTTCTACAAATGGTAAGTCTTCAAAACTAGCCCTAAATAAATTCACAGAGCAGGCCGAGCAATTATTACAATCAATACGAAGCTCAACTGGCATTTTTGGACTTCCAAAGGTCGAGGCGTTTATGAACATCGTTCATTGTCGTACACTCAAAGCCAAATCCACTTCAAAAACAGATATACGAATTGTTATCCACGATATAACTATTAATCAGATAGCAGAGTTAGGCTTTAGCATAAAATCCCATTTAGGCGGTGCCTCAACTCTTTTAAATGCTGGAAAGACTACGAATTTTATCTACGAAATAATTGGATTTAAACCTACATTCAATGAATTAACATCAATTAATGATATTGCGACTCCACATAAAGTAAGGGATAGACTGAATGCGATAAAGAGCCGTAACGGAGTTTTGAAATATGTAGGATTAGAGAATCATCTTTTTAAGAGTAACTTAATACTTATAGATAGTTTATTGCCTGATATTTTAGGGGAAATTCTTAAAACTTTCTACGCATCAGAGGCTAGCTCAGTAGAAGATCTGGCTACTTTAGTTAGTTCATTAAACCCGCTCAACTTTGAGACTAAGTTTGAGCACGCTTTTTACAAATATAAAATCAAGCGGTTCTTATCTGATACTGCCCTTGGAATGATGCCTTCAAAAGTTTGGTCAGGTATCTACGATGCTACTGGTGGATACTTAATTATTAAAAAGGATGGAGAAGTTCTTTGTTACCATATTTATAACCGCAACCAATTCGAAGACTACTTGTTTGCTAACACAAAACTTGAAACAGCTAGCACGAAGCGGCATGACTTTGGTATGATCTACGAGGAGAACGGCAGGTATTATTTTAAGTTAAACTTACAGGTTCGTTTTAAATAATAAAATTTAGAAGTTTTTACGATCCTTTTTGGATCAGACTATAAAATTCTGAGATCCATTATTAATCTCCGATCTCTTGCGCAAGCTGGATCGTGGGCTAAGATTTATTTCGTTATTTTAAATTTATGACCGCCTTAACTATGAATAAAATTTCTCCTCACCTTCTTGCACCTTTTAACTTAAACGGTCTGGCTCTGCGTAATCGCATCGTCATGGCACCGTTGACACGCGGACGTGCTGGTCAGGAGCGGATTCCAAATAAATTGATGGTGGAATATTATCAGCAGCGCGCTTCGGCTGGACTCATCATTAGCGAGGCAACGGTGATTTCTGAGCAGGGCTGCGGTTGGGTGGATTCACCAGGGATTTATAACGACGCGCACGTCGCAGGTTGGAAGGAAATTACTTCCGCACTGCACGCTAAAGGCACCCCGATTTTTCTACAGCTTTGGCATTGTGGGCGTGCCTCTCACAGTAGTTTTCATAACGGTCAGCCCGCGGTGTCGGCCTCGGCCATTAAGCTCATGGGAGATTATGTGCATACTCCTGTAGGTAAACAACCCCACGAGACACCGCGCGCACTGGAAACCGCAGAGGTAGCCGCCGTGGTTCAGGATTACCGGCGTGCGGCCGAGCAAGCCAAGGTGGCAGGGTTTGACGGGGTCGAAATCCACGCTGCCAACGGCTATTTGATTGACCAGTTTCTCCAATCAAAAACAAATGAGCGGACAGATTATTATGGCGGCAGTCTGGAGAAGCGTTTCAATTTTCTAAAAGAAATCACAGAAGCCATACTCACCGTATGGCCAGCTAGCAGGGTGGGTGTGAGGCTAGCTCCTAACGGAGCCTTTAACGACATGGGAGCGCCAGACTTCCGGGAAACTTTTACCTACGTAGCCAAACAACTTAATGCCTATGGCCTAGCCTATCTACATGTCATGGATGGCCTGAGCTTCGGCTTCCACAATTTAGGCCAGCCGATGGTGCTAGCCGATTTTCGTGAGGTTTTCACGGGACCGCTGATGGGTAACTGCGGCTACACCCAAGAGACTGCGGAGGTGGCGATTGCTTCACACCAAGCCGACCTCATCGCTTTTGGGCGTCCTTTCCTTAGCAATCCTGATCTGGTGGAACGCTTCGCCCACGGCTGGGAGCTGACTCCTCCGGCGGATATGAGCGTATGGTCGTCACCGACGGCGGCGGGCTATACGGACTTTCCTTTTCACGCCGAGATTTGACCTGAGATGTTTTTTAAAGGTCTTGATTCGTTTTTCGTAAACATTGCTAAACGGACTGCCTCAGCATTATTGTTAAACGGGTTTAAGGCGCTTTTAAAGCTCTCAACCCAGATTGCATGTAGAATTCAGTCCCTAATGGTGGATACGGCGATCTTTAAACTGCCCCAATGGGGTCGATTCTCTCAGGCTGAGATGTTTTATCTACGCCATTGCTGTAGGCGGAGAGTCTCATGAAGGAGATTAGGGCGGCACGCATTTCTTCACCATCGGCTGAGGTGGCTTCGACTGGGATGTGGAATTTCCCATCGCTGAAGTTAAAGTGGTAGTGGAAAGTGCCGTCAGGTTGGAGTTGGATGTCGGAGCCGTTGATGCGCAGTTTAGCATCAGGTGCGGTGCCGCCGTAGATGATCAGCTCAGCGTTCACGTGCATGAAAAAGTCGCGCGCTTTTTGTTGGCCAAAGGATGAGCCGAAGGGGCTGGAAATGCTGCTGACCCATTGACCGCTGCTTTGGGCATTTTGCCAGCTTTTACGTAAAATTTCCACGATTTCGCCTGAACCTGCTTGAACGCGGCGGATGATGTCCCCGCCCATGTAGTCGCGGAGTTCATCTTGCGCTGTTAGGGGTAAAGCCTTGCGTTGACCGACGTGGAAGGGAAATTCGAAGTCGTTGCTTTGGAGACGTGCTAGCGCCGTGGCAAGTTCCTCTCCTTGCAGAAGGTAGCCCCGGATCAAATCCAGGAGTTGAGCAAAGGTAAACTCGAAGGGGATAGTTACGAATTGAACTTTGGTGTTTGGGGAGAGGTTATCGCGCGGAGTCAGAGCCTCACCCGAGCGGCTCATGACCTCGAAGCTACCGTCATGGCGGTAATAGCCAATTTCGGCGTAGAAGGCAGAGTTGGCTTCGTTGATGTTGAGATACCATTCCTTAGACCATGGGGAAAGTTGAACTTGTTGGAGGCGTGTCCCTCCTTTGCGGTAAAGTTCTAGAAAGACTTTACCGTCGTGGGAGGAGCGCTCTCCTTCTACGATTTGGTCATGGTTCAAATCCCAATAGGCATAGAGGGTATGAGGATCGCGGGCTGTGAGGTAAAGTTTGCGGGTGCCGTAGGAAGATGGGAAATCGCCTAGGTATTCGTAAGCGGGCACTTCATGGTGGGTGTCTTGGGGTTGCGGCTGTGGCTCAAGGATAAATTTAGCGGCCCGGTGATCGAAGGGCTCTACTCCTTCTTCGGCACTGCGTAGTTTAGGATCTTGGGGCTTCCTTGCGAGAGTTGTTTCCGCACTTTGGTTTTGTTTAGTCAGCTCAGCGGCTTCTTTTTTAAGCGTCGTTAATGGAGCTTGATCGTTGCTGCCCTTTTCAATCGATTCTAAATTTTTTTCCTTTTTAGCCATAAGATACTTTCGTTATATGAAATGTTCGTGTCGATTTTAAGCAGATTTCAAACCAATTTAGTGACAAAGACAGAAATTTTATACCAAATTTGAATAATCATCCTAACAGGCAGCAATCTTGCGACAACATTTATTCCTAGTTTTGTCTCGTGAGAAATGGTTAAGCTTCTAGCTCAGTCAAATCTTGAGTTTATCTTTATTCTTTATGTTAGCAAAACGTGTTATTCCTTGCCTTGATGTCGATGGAGGTCGTGTGGTCAAAGGAGTTAAATTTGTCGAGATACGCGACGCTGGCGACCCCGTCGAAGCCGCCCTAGCTTATAACCAACAAGGTGCGGATGAGCTGGTATTTCTCGACATCACCGCTTCCAGCCAAGGGCGCGCCACGATGCACGAAGTAGTCAGGCGCACAGCGGAGCAAGTGTTTATGCCCTTAACGGTGGGCGGGGGTATTCGAGAAATTGCTGACATACGACTCATGCTGCAAGCAGGTGCGGACAAGGTGAGCATGAATACGGCGGCCTTACAGCGTCCAGAGTTTATTAAGGAAGGAGCTGAAGCCTTCGGGAGTCAATGTATTGTCCTAGCAATTGATGCGAAACGTAAGCCCAGCGGCGGCTGGGAAGTGTTCACCCACGGCGGTCGGAAGCCAACGGGGCGCGATGCGGTGGAGTGGGCGACTCAGGCGGAGGGTTTGGGGGCGGGTGAGATTTTACTAACTAGCATGGACGCAGACGGCACGCAGGCGGGTTATGATGTGGAATTAACTCGCACGATTTCTCAAGCCCTCCGCATCCCCGTCATCGCCAGTGGTGGTGCGGGTAAGATGGAGGATTTTCTGGACGTCCTAGAACGCGGTCAGGCCAGTGCGGTGCTGGCGGCTAGCTTATTCCACTTCGGGCAAATGACCATTCCTCAAGTCAAAGCCTACCTGAAAAGCCAAGGCGTTCCTGTTAGATTATAAAACCCTCTCCTTACGTTTTCCTCAAAAACAGCCAACCCAAAAAATCCCATGGAAAAAAGAATAAATAACCCCCTTAAAAAAAGCTACGAGCCAGCCTTTAAACAAGCTGCTGTGGCACGCACTTTATTACCCAGAGCGAACCTTAAAGTAATCGCAAAAGAATTAGGCATCCCCGCAATCACCTTACGCCGCTGGCGGGATCTAAGTGCGGGAAAATCCCGTGCTCAGCCCGATTCCAGCGATTGCCAAAACCCATAGACTACGTTACGTTTACTCCTTATGGTTTTCCCTTCCAAAGACATTTTTTGTGAGTTAGCCCGGCAGGGGAACTTGATACCCGTTTACCGCGAAATCATCGCTGACCTAGAAACACCCATGTCGGCCTACCTTAAGCTCGACACAGGTCGCCACACCTTCCTTTTAGAGTCGGCCGAAAAGGGTCAACGCTTCAGCCGTTACTCCTTCGTCGGAGCTGACCCGAGCACTATCTTTAGCACTAGTAATGGACATGTTCGCATCGAGGAAAACGGCCAAGTGCGCGAGTATGAAAGTCACACTGACCCTCTGGAAGAACTTCGCCTACTCATGGCCCGCTACCGCCCCATCACCTTTGGCGAACTCCCTATTTTCTACGGCGGCGCCGTCGGTTACCTCACCTACGAAAGCGTGCGTTACTTCGAGCCTAAGGTGCCTATGGCTAAGAAAGATGACCTGAATCTGCCCGACGCTTACTTCATTGTCAGTGATTCTCTTCTTATCTTTGATCACTCCACCCGCCGGATTAAAATTTTAGTCAATGCCCATGTCCTCGACGATCCCGGAGCCACCTTTGACTTAGCCGTTAAAAAAATAGACGAGCTCGAAAATCGCCTCCGCCGCCCCATCTCCCACAGCGTACTCGAAGTCAACCGCGAGCTAGAGCCCTGCGTCTCCCAGCCAAACATGACCAAGGATGAATACGTGCAGATGACCTCTCGCATGCAAGAATACATCCACGCTGGCGACATCTTCCAAGTCGTCCCCTCCCAACGCTTCAGCGTCCCCTTTGATCGAGACCCCATCGACCTTTATCGCAGCCTCCGTTACATTAACCCATCCCCCTACATGTTCTGTCTTAAACTCGGAGACGTCGCTCTCGTCGGCTCCTCTCCTGAGACTCATGTCCGCTGCGAGAACGGGCGCGTCGAGATTCACCCCATCGCCGGCACCCGCCCCCGCCGCGCCTTACCCGATGAAGACGAGGCCATGGAAAAAGAACTCTTAGCTGACCCTAAAGAACGCGCCGAACACGTCATGTTGGTCGATCTTGCTCGTAACGATGTAGGCCGCGTCTGCCGCTTTGATTCCGTCCGCGTAACGGATTTCATGAAGATCGAACGCTACTCTCACGTCATGCACATTGTCTCCCATGTAGAAGGTCAACTTGATCCTCAATACTCTGTCTATGACGTCATGCGCGCCACCTTCCCTGCCGGCACCGTCTCTGGCTCCCCGAAAGTGCGCGCCATGCAAATCATCGCCGAGCTAGAACCAACCCGCAGAGGCACCTACTCCGGCGCTGTCGGCTACTTTGGCTTCTCGGGTAATTTAGATTCCTGCATCGCTATCCGCACCGTCCTCATTAAAGATGGCCTAGCCCACGTCCAAGCAGGCGGAGGCTTAGTCGCCGACTCTACCCCTCTGGGAGAATACGAGGAAAGCGTGAATAAAGCTAAAGCCTCTCTAAAGGCCATAGCCCTAGCTAAATCATTTAAATAAAGGCTCCCCATGATCCTCATTATTGATAACTACGATTCCTTCACCTACAATCTCGTCCAATACTTCGGTGAGCTTCACGCTAAGCCTCTCGTCAAACGTAACGACCAAATTACCCTTGATGAAATTGCCGCCTTAAAGCCCGATCGCATCGTCATCTCTCCCGGTCCTGGCACTCCACTAGACGCCGGTATCTCCAACGCTGTGATCGAAACCTTCGGCCCCACTGTCCCCTTATTAGGCGTTTGCTTAGGCCACCAATGCATCAGCCATGTTTACGGCGCCAGCGTCGTCCGAGCACCCCGCCTGATGCATGGTAAAACCTCCCCCATTGAGCACAACAATCAAGGCGTCTTTGCTCACTTATCGCAATCTTTTGAAGCCACCCGCTACCATTCTTTAATTGTTAAAAAAGATACTATTCCAGAATGTTTAGTCATAACCGCTTGGACGAAAGAAGACGAAATCATGGGCGTGAGCCATAAAGTTCACCCCATCCACGGCGTGCAGTTCCATCCAGAATCCATCCTTACCCGTGAAGGTAAAAGCCTTCTCCAAAATTTTCTCAACCTCTAGTTACTATGAAATTTTTCCTAAGCCTTCTCCTACTCATGACACTTAGCCTAACTTGGGCTCAAGACAAAACCCCCGTTGCCACTGGTAAGCAAACAGGAGACATGATTTTTCTCCGCGACTACGGCACTGACGATACGGGCTACTTAGTTGTGCCAGAAAAACAACCCAGTGCCGGCATCGTCATGCTCCCAGATCGTTACGGTATAACTCCAAAGGTCAAAGAATTCTGTGCCGAACTAGCTCGTGAAGGTTATCTTGTCCTCTGTCTAGACATTTACAACGGCCGGACCGCTAAGACTGAAATAGAAGCCGAACAAATGGCGGCCATGTTATTTGAAAAAAACATTAGGAAAACCCTTCGCACTGGACTTAAATTTTTTGAAGCCAGTCCACGTTTCCAAATGGAAAAAAAAGTCGTTATTGCTTGGGGAGCGACTGATCAGCTAGCCGTAAGATGCGCCGCCAATGAAAAAGACCTTTATGGCCTCGTTCTTATCTACCCCTCCCATGCGCCTGAGCAAGAACAGATGCTGGATTTAAAAACCTCCCTCTACATCCAAATCCCTGAAGATTCCCCTAACATCACAAGCTTCCGAGCCTTAGAACCCGAATTAACCAATCGTCTGCGTAAAAATTTCGAACTAAAAATCCTTCCGCGCGACTCGGGAGAAACCATCGCCACCACAGCCCTCCACACATTCATCCAGCAAATACTGATCCAGCCGAAGACCGACACCCTCCTCGAAAAAATATTCTGAAATAGGTTCTATGTGACCTATATGCCTGCCCTACCCCTTAATAAGTTCCGCTAAAGTCTGGGAGGGATTATCTCCCAAGGTCGTCAGTTCCAGCCGCTCAAGGGACTCGTGCTGGAGATCTACTTCATAAAGCCCAAAGCGGGCGGCGTAGGATCCCCACTCATAATTATCGGTTAGTGACCAATAAAAATAACCGATCAAAGGATAGCCCTCTTTTGTTAATTTAATAACTTCAGGGATATGTAGGCGTAAAAAATCACTGCGAGTTAAGCCGTCTCGTCTCCAAGGCTTTTCCTTAAAATGAGAGCGCAGGTGTGCCATGCCATTTTCAGCAATCACGAGGGGCAGTCCTGCATAGGCTTCTGAATAGTGCGTGACAAAAAAATGCAGACCCTGCGGCAACATCCGCCAATCCCAAGTCTTGGCCGTTAGATGATTAACCATCCACGCATGAATACTTCGCTGTGGGGTTCCCCACTCTTCCCATTGCGGCCATCGAAAGCTATGCCCAGCGAAAGGGTCATAATAGTCAAAGGCTATATAATCCATGCATTTCCCTTCGGGACTTTCGTAAATTACTTTTAAAAGTTCCTTAAACCCCATGTCGCGAATAACTAGTGGTCCAACGATATACTGGATGCCCTTAACTAAAATTCCTAACCAATAAGCAGGCCCACGTCTAAAAGGTAAGTCGGCCTGTCGAAAATTTTCTCGGTAGGTCTGGCATCGATCGTAAAGCCAATCTGGGACATCCTCTCTCGCAACCCCTTTTTCTGGTGCCAGCATAATATCCATTAATGCTTGATCTAACCAATACAAGTCACTGGTGTAATTATTAAAGGTAACCATCGGTTGACCTAGCTCTAGATTTTGTTCATACAATTCATGAAGTAGGCGATATGCTCGAACATGAGCTGTCAGTAAATGCTGAAGAGCCTGACGGGCTTTTCCCAGTCGAAAGGGGTAGTGGGTTGGGAAGGTTCCCATTAAATAGGTGGCCGTTACGAGCATGTTCGGCTCGTTAATGGTAATAAACCAGCGCAGCGGCTTTTCTCCAGCCTTTAGCAAGAAACTGTTCAAGGCAGGAACAACCTTGGTTACGTATTTTAGGAAAAGATTAATCGTCTCAGGCTTTAACCAAGCGTCGGGTCCTAACCAATGTGGAGTGGTAAAATGGTGTAACGTAATTAAAGGCTCTAATCCATGTTGCCGTGCGCAGAGAAGTATTTTCCCATAATGATTAATAGCTTCTTCATCAAAATCAGGTTCTTCAGTAGAGTCAGAACAGATACTGGGCTGAACACGGCTCCATGCTATACCAAGCCGAAAAGAATTAAGACCCATAGCTTGGCAGCGCTGGAAATCTTCTTCGTATCGGTTCCAAAAATCAATGGAGCGGCCGGACGTCTCGACCTTACCGTCACGCTCCCATTCATACCAGTTGTTTAGAGGATTCCCTGTTTGATTAAAACCACCCTCGTGCTGATAACCTGAGGTAGATACTCCCCAAAAAAATGGTGACGACTGGGACATGATGAGTCTTAAACCTTGAGGTTATTCTTAGCCATAGATAATTGTTCCGATTTAGCCACAGTGTGAGGCTCACGATCCATTTCCATCAATAATGTTTGCACGACATACGCCGCAGCATCGGGGCGGGCAAGCTCTAAGGCACAAGCGCGCATACGGGCGAGCCGTCCAGGGTTTTTAAATAAGAGATCTATCTTATAAGCTAAAGTGGTAAATTCATTACACTTAATAGCCACACCTTTTTCTAAGAGGTGATCACTGTTCCGTTCTTCTTGTCCAGGGATGGGAGACAGAATAGCCATGGGAACACCCTTAGTTAAAAGTTCGGCCGTGGTCAGTCCTCCAGGTTTTCCAATATAAAGATCAGCCATGGTCATCCACTCATCCATCTCTGTGGTGTAGCCGAGGACATGAACGGAAAGATGCGGCGGGTAATTCGTGCCTGAGAGTTCACGAATTTTAACCTGCAACTCCTCATTCTTACCGCAAATAACAATAATTTGAGCTGGAGTTTCTAAGTGCCGAAGAACCTGCACGGCAGTCTCAGCGGGCCCGACTCCTAAGGCTCCAGCACTAAGAAGCAAGATGGGTAGGTCTGCGCGGAGCTTATGTTTACGACATAATTCTCCCTTATTTTTTTGTTGAGAAAAAATCTCATGCACGGGAATGCCTGAAACAGAAATACGATCTTGGGGTAACCCTAGCATGGTTAAATGAACCTTCGTTTCTTCCAACGCCACGAAGTAATGGTGAAATGTTTTAGATAACCACATGGCATGAAAATCAAAGTCAGTTACCACGATCGAGAGTTTAGCCTCAATATCTCCTTTAGCGATTAGGTGAGAAATAATTTCAGCCGGCAAGAAGTGTGTGCAGATGGTCATGTCAGGTCTGAGCTCCTTTATCATGCGGACAAGGGGACCTGTATTCATCCGATCCAACAGCAAGCGCATTCGATCCGTTTTCCACGGCTCATCACTGTTTTCATACCACCAACCGAGAAAGGTTGGCGCATCTTGGATTAACTTGGTGTAGAGCTTTGAGTAAAAATCACGAAAAAGTTTATTGGTATAATCGAGTGCATCCACATGAGCCACCTCAACGATGGAGGGATTCCTGTGAGCAGCATTTTCTAAAGCTTCCGCTGCCTTTAAGTGGCCAGTGCCTGCACTGGCGGATAAAATCAGGACACGATAGCCTTTGCCTAACGATGGTTGTTCAGTCATAACGAATATTCCTGAAGCAGAGCGTAGGCCGCCATTAGTAAATGTCAAAGGCGGCTCACAGGGCAGAAATCATAGTTTGGAAATCAGGAGACACGCATTTTGTCCACCAAAGCCAAAGGAGTTTTTTAAGATAGTGCGCAACTCTCCACGCTCTTGCCCAAGACGCGCGTAGTTTAAGTCGAGGCTTGGCTCAGGAGTTTTTAAATTTAGAGAATTAACGACAACGTTTTGTTGTAGCATCTCTACACATGCCACGGTTTCCAGAGCCCCTGCCGCCATTGAGCAATGACCAAAATAGGGCTTCAACGAACTAATCAAGATGCGCTCACTTTCTTGACCCAAGGCGTGACGCAGAGATACGGCTTCCGCCCGATCATTGGCTAGAGTGCCCGTTCCGTGTGCTTGTATATAATCTAGATCCTGCGCTGCGATTCTAGCCTGTGCTAGACAGGTCTTGATGCAATGACTAGCTGCTAAGCCCTCTGGATCTGGATCGGTTAACCGGTAGGCATCTGTCGTTGTTGTAGCAGCAAGAATTTCCGCTAAAGGCTGAACTCCTCGCCGCTGAGCTTGAGCCAGGGTTTCCATGACGATAAACCCTGCGCCCTCGCCAATAACAAAACCTGAGCGATGAAGATCGAAGGGGCGGCAAGCTTGTTCTGCTTGTGCTTCAAAGCCTGTCGCTAAGGCACCTAGTTTATGATAACCCAAGATGCCCGCTTCATGCAGGCGAGTGTCCGAGCCGCCGACTAAACACGTGTCACAACGACCGTGCTTCAAATCATGAAAGGCCCGCCCAATAGCTTGAGTAGAAGCGGCGCAGGCCGCTAAATGGCTGAAGACACCGTTACTCGGTTGGAAAAAATTGCGCAAGACGCCTTCCCCATAGCCGCATTGTGTTCTTTCCTGAAAGTCTTTACCTAGCGGCGTGTCGTGTAATAAAAAATCTGAAACTTCTTGAAAATCGTATGGGCCCCATCCAATGCTGACATGGATGCGCAGGCCATTTATGGTTGAAAAGCGGTGGTCCATTTGCGCTTCCTGCCACGCTTCATGGGCTGCTACTAAAGCCATGGCAGAACTGCGAGTTTGCAAAGGTTTTAGACCCGCGGGCAGAACCAACTCTTCGCCTAAAGATGAACCGATGCGGCAGGGTAAAGCTTCCTGAAGATGAGGCTGAAAGCGGATGGCGGATCTGCCTTCTTTTAACCCTTCGCCTAAGGCCTTAACACCAATACCATAGCCTGAGATGGCTCCACGTCCCGTGATGACAATGCGCTGAGAATCTGTCAGAGAGGCCATCAAGCGTGGGGTGAGGTCTGCGCCTTCGTGAGGTAGTTTAAGACTTCTTGCACCGTAAGTTCCTGCACAGAGGAGCTGCGCGATTCGAATAAGTCACCTTCAGGAATTTGTAGATGGAACGTCTTTTCTAAACGGAAGGTGAGATCGACTAAGTCGAGGGATTCGGCACCGAGGTCTAGAACTAGACGATCCGTAAGCTTGACCTCGGCAGGACTTAAGCTGAGGGCTGCTGCGACCTCGCGTTGTAGTAATTCAGTGGGAGTGAGGTTCATGATTGAACGGTTGGTAACAGGACATTGATAGCATAAAAAAGTTAGATACAAAATGTTTTCACATACTGGCGCCGCCGTCGATAGAGATGACTTGGCCAGTAATATAGGCGGCTGAATCTGAGCTGAGAAAGTAGGCGAGTGCGGCTACCTCCGACATGTCACCCCAGCGGGCGAGAGGAATTTTTCCTAAGAGCTCTTGTTGCTGGGGTAAGGGCAGAGAGCGGATTATGGATGAGCCTAAAAAGCCTGGGGCGATGGCGTTAACCCGTATATTACGTGCAGCGTTTTCGCGGGCGAGTGCCTTGGTAAAGCTTTCAATTCCTCCCTTAGCTGCGGCGTAGGCTGCTTGACCACTCTGGGGGCGGCTTGCGGCAAGGGAGGAAATATTAAGAATGTTGCCGTGGCGTTGGGAGATCATGCTTGGTAAGGCAATGCGGCAGACTTCCATGGTGCCGAGGAGATTGACGTTGATTATTTTTTGGAGATCGAGCGCAGAGAGAGAAGAGAGGTGAGCGTCGTGGGTATGGCCAATGTTATTAATCAGAATATCAATTGAGCCTAGTTGTTGCTGGACGTAAAGTAAGGCTGGGCCGATAGTCTCTGGCTTTTGGAAGTCAAGGGAGGCGGAAATTTTTACACTGGAAGGCGCAGGTTTTTGAAAGGTGAGACCAGCAACCTGCGCACCAGCGGCGGTGAAGGTTTCACAAAGAACCCTTCCTAATTCTCCGGCGCAGCCTGTGATGACAATGCGTGCGTCTTGAAAGTGGGTGTTAGTATGATTATTATTCATAAATATTATCTGGAGCAAGTTCGAGCCAGGTTTTCCAGTAGTCCTTTCTAGAAATATGCTGGAAGACTTTGCTCTTGTGCGCCTCAGCAAACTCTAGTGTAGCAAGAATAAGGATAGTAGAAGTTCTATCACTGACCCCGACGAGTAAACAGTCGGCCTCATTATTTTCAAGTATATCAAGGGCATCGCTTAGAGCTTGTCTTACTGTTAAGCAGGTCAGGACGGGGCCTTGACATTTAAATTGAATAGCAAGGTGAGAGGCAGGTATGTTGGGCAAGCGACCGAGAATCCAAAGTGGATTGAGATGCTGGTTTAGTTTTTCTACGAGTGGGAGGTCGTCGCCGTCTTGGAAGGCTTGACGTAGATCCTCTTCTCCCATGGTGGCTGAACCAACAGCAAGGCTAATACCACGCCGAAAGGAGGGCTTGGAATAGTCAAGAGTCGCTTGCTCCATGGCCTGCCATGCTGCTTTGAGAGCTAGGCGCCCGCGTGAGTCGATCACTTTAAGTGCTTTGCGCTGGTAAAGTCTATCGCTCCAGGTCGAATCTATACCCCATGTGGGATCATTAGATTGGCCTAAGGCTAGGATAGCATAAGGGAGGGAGAGAGAGTCTGCTGCTGCTTGATGATTGATCATTTCTGACTTTGAGATTTTTAGTGCTGTAAACAACTAATTATCAGCAGGTTATAGATTCATAAAAGATTTGGGGTTTAGGTATCTAACTCTTTTTTATTATTTTTGAATAAGACCTCCATGATAAGCGTCGAAGGTGTTAAGGAAATTACAATGAAAAAATATGTAGCTATTGGTTTGGGTTGTTTGGCCTTGAGTTTAATGGGTTCCGCTAATCAGGCGCAGGCTGGACTAAGGGCTGTCTCTTATACACATCTCCGAGCCCACGAGACTAAGGCGAATCTCGTATGCCGT
>ENA-ORBV01000490-ORBV01000490.1-microbial-mat-metagenome-genome-assembly--contig:-NODE-490-length-90772-cov-12.168477_pt1 | contig 90772 bp, 74 predicted proteins | sample MGYA00237777_ERZ505514 | MGnify/ENA primary metagenome ERZ505514 (study PRJEB26160, sample SAMN06269048) | microbial mat metagenome | isolation source: Oligotrophic lake microbial mat | place...
TTTCAAGCAGAAGACGGCATACGAGATTCGCCTTAGTCTCGTGGGCTCGGAGATGTGTATAAGAGACAGTCGCTATACCGTACATAAAACTGATCTGGTGAAGGATTAATGAAGTATTCGCTTAGCTCGGAACTTTTCTTGCCACAATATACTTCATAGTCTTTTTCAGTAACTTTGTTTTTAGGAAAATTGGTTATTTCCTTAATGTAAAACTCGTTTTCAACAATTCGAGTCTCGCTCCGTTCGCCGAAACTGTAAGAGATTCGATTGCTAAAAGTTAGGGGAGTGGAATCCTTGGTAAAGGAGACAGGTTTGATCTCCTTTGAGCCAGGATATCTTGTAATGTCACAATGACGAAATGGAATGCTATTAACACTATGCTCACTAAAATCTTTTGTTGTTTTGGGGGGAATGCACACTTTGACTTCTTCAACAAAGGATACTGAATAACTCGATCCATTTGATGTGCTTGCGGAAACGGCTGCTCCCTGTCCATTACTTCGAAATAATCCCCATGGATTATTAAACCCTGAAACTCCTACTGAACTAGAGTTCATTGCAGCGGCAGTTACTCCTCGACTCGAAGTAGAAGAATAAATTCTATTTTTATAATAATTATATGAGACACCATTTAGAACAAAAAAACACTCATCTTTATTAATAAAGATATTATTATCAGTTTTATTGTATACGGAAAATCCAATGTCTCCTCCGTCAGCCCAAAGGTTGTAAGCTATGGTACAGTTACCATCTTCATATTTAATTAACGATCCTGAATGAGTGAGGTTCTCTGATGATTCAGTTTTATAAACTTGATAAAAGTATGAAGTTGACGAACATGAATATAAAATCAATGACAATAAAGCAATGGTAGCATAAGCATTAGTTTTCATTTAGATGGGATTTTTTTTGTAATTTGAAATGAACTGTTTGTAGCAAGCCGTTCATTAATTTAAACGAAAGGTAGATGGTCTAATTATTCAATCGGTTTGTGGAGCTTACTATTCAGTGCTGGGTTAAATCAAATCAAATTAATTCAGTATGAAATTATACAATTTCTTCTTATCATCTAAAGTTAAAGTCATCGAATCATCTGTGACGTAAATCACACGCATTTTTAAATTTTCAAACCCTTGAATTGTTGTGGTCATGTAAACAAAGGCTCCCTCTGTTGTTGGGTATGAATAGGATATCACCCCCGAGCCTCCCACAAGAGCAGGTTCGACAATATTGTTACCTTGGGATACGGTTGTAACGTGCTTTAGCTGAGAATGCTCTTCCAGAAACTTAGTGACCTCTCCTAGACTAACGGTAGATTCTGCATAGGCAACACCTGACATAAATGCTTCTGCAGTCGTCCCAGAGTTACCATAAAATCTATTTCCTTCCACGTCCTCATCGGTAATGTAGACGATGTTTGCCCCTTTCATGGCAGCCTCAATTTTAAGTTTCTTATAAGCTCTATCTTTAACTCTGTTTACATTGGATATGGTGGACGCTCCACGTGATTTACTGGTTACTTCGTCAAGTCGTATGAGTCCTTTAATCTCATGCTCTAATTGAGTTATTGAAACACTTTCCCAGTCTTCCCATGAACGGACGGGTGGGAAATTAGAAAACCGCGTGAATTCCTGGATTCTCCCTGAACTGAATCTAATCTTTTTAACAAGGCTTTTATTTATTGAGTTTACTACAGTTTCGTTTGGGTAAGTATATCGTATACTTTCCTCAGAAATTTCCGTTACAGAAGCTACAATACATTCTTTGGTCGTGAATATTGAATCTTGGGCAGCCAATGGAAGTTGGGAACCCAGTAAAAATGCTATCGTGAGAAGTAAGGTATTTTTCATAGTAAAAAAGTTTGTTATAAATAACTATTATTTTTGTTATTGCGATTATACAATATTGGTTTTAAGAAAGTGTAATTTAGTAATTTGACCTCGCTAAAATACCAAATTTAGGGCATCTCTCAAAACTACCTATTTTTATCAGGAAAATTTTGTTTTGTTAGGATAAACTAAGACTGACATGAAGAGGCACATTCGAGGACTTTTTGATGAACAGTACCGGATGGATAAGGTCAGCAATCAGCGCGACCCTTTGGATCGTTTACAGCGTCACATCAATTTCGAGTTGGTTCGCCAGCCCCTAGAGGAGCATCTTCAAAATCGCAAAGAACGTAGGTCATAGTCTTATGCCCTGCGTTACTTCTTTTTGCCCTTCGGGCAAGCCAGATGCTGCCCTCAGACTCGCATTACCCGGTAGTTGATAATGTTTAACGGTGAGTTTATGTTGGTTTGCTCCCCTTTGAATCGGACAATTTGAATATGAGGTCAAAAGTTGAAGGTGAATGATAATATATTTTAATATCTATATGCAACAGAAGATGGTCATTAGGCCGGTAGTTCAGAACGCAGGGCATATCCACTGTGGCAACCCCACCTGTGACAGTTACTTCTTTTTCAGATCTCAATTTGAGGGCAATCGCTAGGGTGTATGGGTATGCCAGATGTTTGGACTTGTAGTTATTAAATAAATTATTAAAATTTACTAATAAGAGACTTATCTAAGTAAGTGAACAACTCCTTGTTTTTGGATTGTCTCGCCTCTTAGTTTATATCTCGCAATGTAGTAATAGCCACCTGTATCCTGCTTCTTACCGCGGTAGGTTCCGTCCCATCCGGGGAATGGATCGCTATCAGAGTATAATAGTTCACCCCATTTGTTGAAAACCTGAAAGTCAAGGAATTCAACGATGATGGTATGAACAATTGGTCTAAAGAAATCGTTGCGTCCATCATTGTTAGGTGTGAAACCATTTGGAATTGTTACAAATACATCAGCACTGCTTAAAACGATGCTTTCATCACAATATATGTCTAAACATCCAGCGGCACTTCTCATAAATAAACAGAATTCACGAACACCTTCATCGCGATACAAGAAGATGTGGTCATAGTCCCAAACAGTATCACCGTTTATTGTCCAGAACCATTCAACGAATGGTTCACTTGCGGATGATTGATTAAGTATTGTGTCGTATATGTTTAGTGGCAGAGTGTCAGGTAATTCGAAGAATGCTCGGATATCTCCTTGGACAACCTGTACTTCGTGTGTGGTATCAACCATACAACCATAGCCTGAAACATTCAGGTAGATATCATAGTTTCCAAGCTCGGTAAACGTGTAGCTAATAGTTGGTTCAACAGTAGAAAATGGAGGTTCACCATTATCTAAATCCCAGCTGAATAGTTCTGCGTTTGTCGATCCGGACGCATCAAAGAGGATTGTCTGACCTAAACAAATTGTATCAACCGCGTCAATCAGTGCAGTAGGTCGTTCAAGTACGGTAACCATTTGTGTTACCGTAGAGTCACAGCCATTGACTCCTACAAGGGTCAGACTTACTTCGTAAGAACCTGGTTCCTGGAAATCGTAAGTTGGTTCAAAATCACCAGATGCATTCCCATCACCAAAGTCCCAAAAGATTGTTTCTATAGAATCATTAGGAGTGACACCTGTATATTCAAACGTTGTAGTGGCATATTCACATACAAGCTCGTACCCAAAATCAGGCTGAGGCTTCTCCCTTACTGGAAAATTGTACGTAGCAGTGTCGAAACATCCATTCAATCCCTCGACATATTGTGCTATTGCAAGGCCGGCACCGTAAATTGGAAAGAAGAGTATTGAATCACCAGGAACATAGGGTAATCCATAGACAGACCAGCTTCGGTAGTCTACTTGCCCTGGAGAAATGTCGATCAATGTAACTGTCTCGAATTCACACGGTGCTTTTGGTGCCCAACTAAAATCAGCTATCGGAGTGGGATTCACTACTAATGAATGCGTTATTGTATCGAAACATCCATCGTTGTTTGTTACTTGAAGCGTAACCGGATAAATGCCTGCATCGGGGAAAATTAGGCTTGGATTGGGACCACTCGATGGTGGAAGCGGCGGATTTTGCCACAACCAGTTGACCAAAAAGTCATCGGCTTCTCCCGCTATGGAGGTGTCGGCTAGTGTGATGGCTTGACCGGAGCAAGCAGTATCAAACTCAAATCCTGCAATTGGATTAGCGTGAATGAGGACAGTTTGTTTGGCTGTATCCGAGCATGCGGATGAACTGCGTATTGCTGTAATCGTATATAATCCGGGCAATGGGAAATCTAGGAGTACCGAAGGAGCTGCCACACTAAAGGAGTCATCTAAGTACCAAGAATAAAAGCCAACGGAAACAGATGCTGGAAAAAATGACAGACTACTTCCCGCACATGCAAAAGTGTCAGGGAGGGTTACGAATTCAGCTTCAGGAACAGGATAAATTTCAGGTTTAATGGTATCTCTTCCAATGCAGCCAGTTAGAGGATCACTTACTTCCAGGATAACAGTATTAGTACCAATTAGCGTAACCAACAGAGTTGCGGTATCAGTGAATGCAACGGGTGTGCCGTTTAATCTCCATAAGTATTGTAAACTGGACGATGGTGTTTCTGCTGAAAAAAAGAAGGGTCTTGGGCCACAGGAGCTAGAGTCCTCAGCCAAAATTGTAGCCAATGGAGGACCATAAACTGAAATGTATTGTTCTGCAGAGTCAATGCAATCTCCTAGTGAGGTGTTCAATGTAACCAAATAGGTCCCTGCAGTGTCAAACAAGTGGCTCGCAAGCGGCGTACTAGATGTTCCTCCGTCTCCAAAGTCCCATACATATGAAGCACCGGGGACTACCACTATTGTAAATTCTGTTGTTTCATTGGTACAGCTTGGATTAGGTAAAAATGTGAAAGCTGGATCTGGGGTGGTTCCAATGAACACTTGAAGACTGTCTAGGACTGAGCACCCGGAGAGCGGCTCGGTTACAGCGAGAGTAAATAGGTTGTTGCCTGGCTCCGTAACGGAGACAAGTTGGGTAGGTCCAATGAGGGTGGTAGCATCTGGGAGCGTCCATGTATACTGCCAAAGGGAAGATGTAGAATCTGGCTCAAGTACAAGGTCTATAACGTCACATCCAGCAGTATCTTGAGGCAGAATGCTCGAAACGGGGTATGGGGTAACTAGTACTATGGAAGTTGCTGAGTCAGCGCATGCGCCTAACGATGCATTTAGCTTTATGGTATAGGTTCCAGGTGCAGCATACATATGGCTGGTAGGCGATAATGTACTGGTACTTCCATCACCAAATTGCCAGATATAAGTGACCCCAAGAGTTGGAGTTAATAGTGTAAATACTATAGGTGTTCCCTGGCATGCATTTGAGTCATCTGGATTGAATGCAGGGTTTGGTGTTGTACCGATGAAAACATTCAGGCTATCGGAAACACTGCATCCTGAGAGGGGTTCGGAAACACTTAACGTAAATAGGTTATCCCCAGGTTCGAGCACAGTTAATGTGTGGACCGGTCCAGTTAAGGTACTGGCGTCAGGCAATGTCCAGATGTAATTCCAAATTGCGGTGGTGGAATCAGGCTCAACGGTGATCGTTAATGCATCGCATCCAGCAGTATCAGGAGGAAGTATACTCGCTAGAGGGTAGGGGGTAATTTGAACAATAGCAGCGGCAGAGTCAATGCATGCTCCAAGTCCAGCGTTTAATTCAACCGTATAGCTGCCCGGTGCGGCATACAAATGAGAAACTGGTGCTATTGTACTCGTGGTTCCATCCCCAAACTGCCAGAAGTAGGTTGCGCCAGTGGATAAACTAGTTGGCGTGAAGACTATTGGGGTACCTTGACAAGCATTGGAGTCGTCGGGGGTAAAGGCAGGGTTTGGTGTGGTCCCAATAAATACGTTGATGCTGTCAGTTACCCCGCAACCTGAAATGGGCTCTACGACATTCAAAAAAATAATATTATTTCCAGGTATATTAACTGTAATAGCATGGAGAGGCCCACTCAGGGTACTTGCGTCAGGTAAGGTCCATATGTAACTCCAAGTTATTGATGTTGAATCTGGCTCAACAGTTATATTGACGGCATCGCAACCTGCTGTATCTAAAGGTAATATATTAGCTACGGGGTATGGAGTAATCTGTACAACGGCAGATGCAGAGTCTGCGCATGTACCTAAGCCAGCAGTGAGTGTAACATAATATATACCTGGAGCGGCATACAAATGGGTGGCTGGTGCGACTGTACTTGTGGTTCCATCCCCAAATTCCCAAAAGTAGCCTGCGCCAGCAGATAAACTTGTTGGTGTAAAAACTACAGGCGTCCCCTGACATGCATTAGAGTCATCGGGCGTAAATGCAGGGTTTGGAGTTGTTCCGATGAAGACGTTAAGGGTATCTGTTATTCCACATCCGGATAAAGGTTCCATAACATTTAGCGTAATCAGGTTATTTCCTGGCTCCACGACATTGATCACATGTGTTGGACCCAATAGTATAGTTGCATCGGGCAGAATCCATGAATATAGCCATGCTGTAGAATTGGAATCTGGTTCCAAGGAAATGGCAATGTCGTCACAACCGGTGGTATCTAGGGCGGTAATACTGACCTGCGGATAAGCAGTGACGTTTATATCGACTGAAGAAGAATCAGAACATCCAGCCAAAACTTGGTAAGCGGTAATAGTATAGTTTCCTGGTATTGCATAGCTATGGGAAGCAGGGCTGCCGGATCCAATTACTCCATCACCAAAATCCCAGTTAACTGGTAATCCAGGAGAGGTAAGGGTAGCCAAAATCACTTGATCTACACAACTTTGTACATCGGAAACTGTAAAGGCGACAGAAGGAAGAGGCTGAACTGTTACGAGAACCGAATCAGAGGATTGGCAGCCTGTTACATTGTCCAATACAGTAAGAAGCAAAGGCCAAGTGCCCACTCCTAATGTCGCAGAATGGCTCGGTCCGGAATAGACAGAACCGGCTAATTCCCAAGAGTATTGAAGACCTGGTAAAACTGTAGCGGGAAAAAATGCGATGTCTAAACTCCCACACGCGCTGGTATCATCGATACCTATAAGCGCAATTGGATTTGCAGAAACATCGACAATCTGAGTTAAAGTATCTGCACAATAACCGGTTCCTGCAGTAAGTGTAACGAGTTGAGGTCCTGTGCAATCAAAAACGACGCCACTTGGATTTTCATCTAGTGAAATTGTAGGTGTAGAACAACTGCCGAAATTCCATGCGAAGTTTGACGTTCCAATAGAACTATTTAGAAAATCAACAATTCCAGATTCGCAAAATGGGGCAAGTGGAAAAAATGATGCGGTTGGCAGTTCTTCTATTACTAAAGTCGTAAAATCTGTTCGTGTCAGGCATGTTCCCGCTGTGGTAAGCGCTACAAAATAGGTTCCAGCAGATCCGTATGATAAGGTGTGTGCTCCTGATCCAATTGCAGTTAATGGTACTCCACCAGGGAATGTCCAAGTGTAACTAATGGAGGAATATTCGCTGCACGCATCAATCGTAATCGGTTCCCCAATGCAATAGGTTGTTGCAGGTACACAGATATCACTGGCTAAAGAAGGTAGAAGAGTTACAAAGTAGGCAGTTGATTCAGTCCCACATGAATTATTGGCGGAGATTTCAATTGTAAATACCTCCGGAACCGTTAGCCCCGGAGTAATAGTCAGCGGAATAGGAAAAGGGAAGCCAGTAATAGGCAATGGATAAACTGTTCCGTTAACGGTGACCTGATAACTAGTGCCTGGGCTATTCAGTGAGGTGTTTAAATCCAACATAGCCGAGTAGGGCGAGCAAACAGTCGTATCTGCAAAAGTTGTTAGCTCCAAAATTGCGGGGGACTCGATGACATTAGATAGTGAGCTCACATTATCGGAGCATGCACCATCGGTTGTTAATACAACAGTGGCTAACCCTGCACTGGAATACGAAATATTATGAGGTCCAGGACCAGCAGCAGTGGATGGCATTGCTCCTGGTCCAAAATCCCATATGTAAGAAAGTGATGGATATGATGCACAAGCCACAACCGAAAAGAGAGAACCCTCGCACGCTGTTACACTAGGGGAACAGATTTCGTCCGTCAAATTCGGTAAGACAGTAACCGTATAGGTTTCTGTGTATGTGCCACATTCATTCTGGGCAGTAACCACAATAGTGTTGATAACAGGAGTAGAGCCTAGCCCAGGAGCAGTAAATGTTTGTGAAAATGGAAAGGTTGCTCCGGTTGCCAAGACACCGTTTACCGTCACGATGTAATCTGTGAGAGGACTATTGAGGGCAGTGTTCACATCGATAGAGATAGCTAGTGGCGAACATCCAGTGGTATCAGAAAACGCGTCGAGGTTGATTGTTGGGATATTTTCAACAAAAATGGAGACGGTACTTGTTTGTGTGTCGCAAACCCCAAATGTTGTTAGAACCACGTTATAGGTACCTCCAATGTTGAAGGTTACGCTATGAGGTCCTGGACCTGTAGCGGTTGCAGGCATGGCACCTGTCCCAAAATTCCACGAGTAGACAAGCTCACTGTAGCTGTTACAAGCTTGAAAAACAGTGGGATCGCCTTCACAAGCTATAGCTGGAGGAGTGCAAATGGCATCGATTAGGTTTGGAAGTACAGTAATTGGAAAATCTTCCCAGACTGAGTCACACTGGTTGGCTGCGGCAACAGTAATCAAGTGCACCTCAGGAGTAGTAGCTGCGGCTGGGAGCACAAAAGTTGTATCGAAGGGAAAGATTGTTGGATCTAAGACAACTCCGTCGACGATTATGTAGTAATTCGTGGCCGAACTATTCATGGAAGAATCTATGTCAATGGAGATATCCATCGGGGAGCATCCAGGCAAGTCAGCTAAAAACTCAACATCCAGAATGGGTATGGTATCTATCGTGATATTGATCGCATCACTTTCAATACCACAATTCAAGTCATCAATAGTCATAGTGACGGTGTAATTACCAGGGCTCGTGTAGGTATGACTCGGAGGTACTAAGGAGCCGTTAACTACAATTGGTGGCGATCCATCACCAAAATCCCAAGTGACGATAAATAGAGGACTTGTAATGGACCCTGCAGTACTTAGTCCAGAGCCAGCACTTAGCAGGTAAGGGGCACATCCAAATGTTGGACCGTTAAGAACAGCTTCTAGTTGATAAATACTTATAAGTTCATCTCCATTTGCATTAACGCCACATCTATTATATGCAAATAATTGTGGGAAGTAACCAATTGACGTTGCTGGTGCAGTTGTGTAGGTGTGGCATACGGAAGTTTCTTCACCAGGAAAACTAAAGGTTGGACTTGTTGTTCCATCATCCCAATCAATGAACATGTAGTCTGCGTACCCGCTGATATTTGCACATACCTCATGGGGTAGACAACCTTGGTTGTCCTCTGGTAAAACAATAATTATAGGCTGAGGTAAGCCAAAATCAATCCTTATCTCCATGGAATCAGTACATCCAAGGATCGTACTCCGAACAACTAGTTGAATGGGATAAGATCCTTGTGTTGTAAAGGTCTTAGGAAATGGTGCTGGACTAGTAAAGAAGTCGGTAGTTCCATCTCTATAGTCCCATTCATATACTATTGATGGCCCGGTACTTGAACCGGAGGCATTTAGTGTTACGGTAAGAGGGGCTGTTTCTGATGCAGGTGGGCAGTACGTACTATCATTAAAAAGAGCCGGAGGGGTACCAGAAGCTACTGCGGTAAATTCAGCCACCACGGGACACTGGCCATATAAGCTATTGAGTATTAGGATGCCTAATATACAGAGAGATAGGAGATGTTTCATTTTTTAAAATACGGGACAGTCCATTGTTGATTTAGAACGAGTACTCAAAAACAAGAGCAAAAAAGCTTCGAATGTAACCGGACTCGGACTTGCACCACTAATTCCACCAACAGATTGATTTACATTAAAACCGAAGTAAACATTTCGATAATCCATGCCTACATGGTAAGATGCGCTTTCTCCAATTCGATGCGAGAAGCCGGTATAGGCCACCGCATCCCGAAGTGGAGTGCCAATATTTGTTCCGTATTGAATGATTCTTGCGGTTCCTTGGGCTTGCTGTACGTACAACGCATTAGGTAAAATAATAAGGTATGAAGCAGCATCCCACTTTGCAGAAACATGACCCGTATACCTTCGACTTAACCTGCTCTGCTCGCCTAAGAAGGAGTAAAGCGGGGCATTGAGATGAAAAAATCCTAAGCCGCTGCGTATTCTAAGTTTGGAACGGCCGGGAATTCTTCCTTCGCCCAGGAAACTTCCCTCCCAAGCAATCCCTGCACTAACATCTATTGCGTGCCCTGTCGGATCGAATGTCTCCTGTGTAGGAGTACCGGGTATATAGCCATCAGGGCCAACCATATCTTCAAAGACCAATCCTGATATATCTAATTTTCTTTGATTCAAGGCTGTTTGAAGACCAATGGATAAGGAGTGATTTGCTGTAAGTGCCTGCTGGTAGGCTACAGTACCTGAGAAATTTGTTAATGACAACGTTCTCTCAACGGTGTAGTCGTTGGTTAGTGAAAGACCTAACCCTAGTCGGCTTCGATTTAAGCTACCCCTGGACGATCCACCAGCTTGTGGGAGTTTGTTCTCTAAAAGCCCAAAATCCATAAAGGCACCTACCGTGCTGAATGCAGTGCTTCCCCCAAACCATTGATCCTGACTCAACCATTGTTGACGCATGAATATCCCCATGCGCGTATCTAAGGGACCGCCAGTACAGAGCGCAGGGTTAATCAGCGTAGGAGTTGCATAATGCTGGGTAGGCAAAACATCTTGAGCCTCAATTGATTTTGAGCAAGTTATGTAAACAAAAAAAACAATAACGGAAGTGTAGAAGTATCGACTCATTCCAATTCCAGATTTACTAGGGGTACAATGTAGGATATTTTAATTCAACTTCTTAGTAATCACTAATAATGTTCTTAGTAAAACACATTATAATATAATTTCATAAAAATATCATAATTCATTTACCGGAGTAAACGCCGTTTTAAAACTTGGGTATGCCTTGATTCTGGGGTTTTAAGAGTACAATATACTCGGCAAAGTGTATCATAAATTAAAGTATTCAATTAATTAGCTTAGTCGATATATAAGCAACCCTAGTGCAAATTCAGCTTAGCCAGTAACGCCTAGGTTGCCTTGGAAGCCGTGAAGAATCACAAGACCTTCGCCCTACTGGGTCAGCAGCATGAGTTCAATCCGATCACGATTGCCAAAGGAGGGCGGAGCGGGTGAAACGGGTCTGCACGGTTTTGAACAAGTGGGTGCTACCGAAGCCTAGGACAGTTCCATTGCGTTGGATCAACTCTTTGCCCAACTCGGTCTGTGGCAGGTAGAGGACGACTTTCTAAAAAAAGTCCGGCGAGATCCGGAATTTGCGTCAGCGAACTGAGGTGATCGAGACCCAGACCCAATGGCTATCCATAGGGCAGCAATGCACTTTGCCGAGCACGCATGCTTGGCTGGGTTATCCTAAATACTTGATTTGTAAGGCTTTATTAAAAATTGCATTTCACCTGACCTACTCAGAGGCGGCAAATCCCATGAACCAAAGCAGGATGCATGGAGGTTAACTAAGCTGGATGTTTAAGCCAAAAGCATATTAAATTCTAATAGTATTTTGAAGAGTTACCATATTACCTTATTTTAGAAGTCTTGCGATAAGCCTGATAAACGCTAAGCTTGCAATGAAACAGCATTATCTAGCTACAGGAATGATGGTCGCGATGAATATTGCGATGCTACCATCTGCTCTCCAAGCTCAACCGTGTGATCCATCCGTTGCCCCTACGGGCTTGAGTTCTACCTACACCCCTGGTGTAGGTGCTCAGCTTCAATGGAATGCAGTACCATCGAGTGTAGGGGTGCAGATCAAAGCTACCTCACCATCTGGAGCCAATTTAACCAGACGGCTCATTGGCGGTGCTTTAAATCAATACTTAGTGCCACATGCTGTGTTGTCCGCTGGTGTCTACACTTGGCAAGTTCAAGCAGCATGCAGTACCACGCCACCCTATGCGATAACTCCCATTAGTGCCGTGGCCAACTTCACGGTAGGCAGTGGGAGTTCCTGCCCTGCTACCGTCACGGACATAGACGGCAATGTGTACTTAACGATACCCATCGGAAGTCAGTGCTGGACGGCGGAAAATTTGAAGATGGAGCGCTATCGCAATGGGGATGCAATTCCGACGGGGTTAAGCGACGGCGCCTGGAGTTCAACTACCAGCGGCGCCTTTGCAGTCTATAACAACGTAACAGCCAACAAAGCTACTTACGGCTTGTTGTACAATTGGTATGCAGTGAATGATTCACGCGGTTTGTGTCCAACGGGCTGGCACGAGCCGACGGATGGGTAGTGGACGGAAATGATTACTGTTCTTGATGCCTCCACGTGTGGTTCTTGTACTGGAGCTCAAAGCACTATTGCCGGAGGTTCCATGAAGACTACGGGTACGCTCTCCGCCAGCACAGGACTTTGGCTGAGCCCAAATACGGCTGCCACGAACAGCAGCGGTTTTTCCGGTCTTCCCGGTGGCTATCGGAGCAGCGCTGGTAACTTCCTCTTTCAAGGGTTCAGCGGCTACTGGTGGAGTTCGAGCGAGAGTTCTTCTTCCGATGCCTGGTTCCGAATTCTTGACTACAATAACAGCAATGTTTTCCGCTTTGCCAACGCCAAGCATTACGGTAACTCGGTCCGCTGTCTTCGGGATTAATGCAACAGTCTAACAAACCTGTGTCACAGGTTAATATATAAAATTATTTTAATTATCCGAAAATTAAGCAACCCCAGCGCATATTCAGCGCAGCCATCAAGCCCAATGTTGCCTTGGATGCCGTGAAGAATCACAAGATCTTCGCCTGACGGGGCCAGCAGCATAAGGTCAAGCCGTTCACCTCGAAGATGAAGGTTTCCGGATTAATCAGGATTCACTGGATTGCATGGTCCAGCAGACTTTTGGCTAACCTTACTTCTTGCAGAAAAGAGGAACAGAAAAGAGGAACTGAAAAGAGGAACTGAAAAGAGGAACAGAAAAGAGGAACAGAAACGAGGAACAGAAACGAGGAAAGCATACTTGGCAGGTGGCCGAGTGTAGCCCAATCACCCTCCAAAATGCCCATAATGCCCTCATATTGGCGACAGCGGGGTTAGATGTTCGTTTTTCCCATGTCCTATTTTATCGTCTAACGCCTTCACAGAAGCTTCCGCATTGTCCGCTAAGACGGCAAGTTTCGCTCTTTTCGGCCTTGCAAACCCTATTTTTGCCCCATGGAACCTGCCGCCACCCAGCCATTTTTGGCAGACACTGAATCCATTGGTTGTTGTTTTTGCCAAAGCAAGCAGAGCAGCGTTCATGTTCGCGAAGGGCAGTGGACCATCGTGCGGTGCAGCAACTGCGGGTTTTGTTACACGAATCCCCGCCCAACGATGGCGTCCCTTCCCCGGTATTACGAGGAAAGCTATTTCAACGACGAGCGGCACCGGCTCAAGTTTTACAACCCGGATGGCAGCATCCGCATGGAGTCCGGCGAGGGCTACCAGAACCGGATCGAGGATGTGGAGGGCAGGGTCAGCGGCAGAGGTAAACTTCTGGAACTGGGCTGCGCGCGCGGCTTCTTTTTGCAGACTCTCCAAGATCGGGGCTGGGAAGTAGAGGGTGTTGAAATTTCGGCGGATGCCATAGCCATCGGCCGTCAACATTTAGGATTGACCATTCATCACGGCACTTTAGAAGATTTTCCCGGGCAGGGTCCGTACGATGTTATTTGCATGTACCAGACCCTGGAGCATGTGCCCGATCCGCATTTTGTCATGACGCGCAGCCGCGAATTGCTGCGCAACGGTGGTGTGTTTGTGGCGGAGGTCCCCAACTTGACTTCGTTCGACATGCGCGGCAACCCGGAGCGCCGCCGCCTGAGCCACGACCTGCCGCGACACCTCAACCATTTTACGCCTCAGGTGCTAATCCGGGAATTGGAGCGCGCAGGTTTCCGCGACGTGCAGCTGAGCCTCTTTTACCCGCAGTTTTTGGTCAACATACTCAACGGCCGCAACGGCGGGGGAATGGCCCCGTCTCCACAGGCAACGGCATCGTCAACAGCTACTAGTGCGCCTTCTGCCACCGGCAAGGCACTAACCGCCGCCCGGGCAACGGCAGCCCTTGCCCCGCTGGCAAAACCCGCTTCGGGTTGGAAACAGCAAGCGATGAATGGCATAAGCCGTGTTTTTCCCGGCTGGCGAATGACCGTAAGTGGCGTAAGGGGTTAGGAATCCGGTTCAAGCGATTTGTCCCGATCAACGGCATAATTCCGCTTCTTCCAGCGCTTGTGCGACCATAGCCAATATTGCGGTTCCTCCAGAATCTGTGCTTCAATTAGGCGCGTCATGCGCTCGGTGATGTCGCCATAAGGGGTGGTGCCCGGATGCTCTTCCATAACTTGCAGCCGCGTTTCATACCAACCCCTTCGGACTTTCCTGATGGCTGCAAAAACTACGGGATAGTCATATTCGCGGGCAAATTTTTCAGTGCCGTACATAACATCCGTTTCTTGGTTGAGGAACATCATCCGGTACGCTCGCTTGGTAGAGGGCGATGGGGCCTGATCGTTAGCCAGAATAGTGGCCGTTAGCCGGTGGCGGTTCTTTTCGTGAAAGGCTTTGATCTCTTTTTTGGTCACAAGTTCCATGCCGTAGCGGCCGCGGGTCACTCGCATTACTTTTTCAAAATATTTGTTTCTAATTTGCGTATAAACACCTATTGATTTATGTTTCAATTGTGCATCGGACGCCAGAACGCATAGTTCCCAATTGTTGTAGTGCCCTGCGGAGAAAATAATACTTCGGCCTTGGTCAAAAAACCGCGCGGCTACCTCCGGGTTCACAATTCGGTTGCGGACTATGGCTTCTTCAATGCTGATGCTGAAAATCTTTAGACTTTCCACCCCCAGATCGCAAAGGTGGCGGTAGTACAACTTTGCAAGGCGTTGGATCTGCGCAGTGGTGTAATTCGGGAACGAACGTTGCAAATTGCCAAAAACCACCTTTCGCCTGTACCTGATAATATAATATATAATATAATATCCAATATCGGACAATCGGTACAACACCCAAAATGGCAAATTGGAGAGGGGAAGAATCAGCCCATAGTGGAGACATCGGGAGAGCATCGGGGTTAAAGTTAACAGCCTTTCGGGCTAAGGGCCCGCGTCACCTTGGGCAAGATTTTCATCAATCTATGCTCTTTTGCGCTGCGATATGAAAGCTGTAATTTTACCCCCGCGAATGTGTACTTTCGACACTAAGAGTGCACTTTTCTTTCCGCTCTCGGCTACTCAGAACTCCATCGCTAAAAGGGTCAATCCCGAACTATTCAGCCCAAAAACTTTGCAATGAATCACAATTACCTGAGAATCAAAACATTAGTTTCGATCCTTTGCCTGCTGCTCCTGCCTGCTTTGGCATGGGCGCAACAGGCTACCCTAACGGGTAAAATCACAGACGAAAGCGGAGAGGGGCTCATTGGGGCCACCGTTTTGCTGGAGGGAACGACGATCGGTGGCATTACTGACCTTGACGGCAGCTACCGGGTCAACAACATCCCCGCCGGCACCTACAATATCAAGTTTACTTATGTGGGGTACGTGAAAAACTCTCGCCAGGTCACCCTGGAGGGCGGTCAAACCCTCATTGTTAACATGACCCTGGCGGAGAATGTCTTGCTTCTGAACGAAGCAGTCGTTGTCGGTTACGGTACCACGCAAACCAAGGACCTTACTGGCGCGGTCACTCAACTTACCACGGAGGATTTCCTCACAGGTAACGTCAACACCGCCGAGCAGTTGATCACGGGTAAGGTGGCTGGTGTTCAGATCACCTCCAACGGTGGAGCTCCGGGCTCAGGCAGCAGGATCCGCGTTCGCGGGGGCAGCTCTTTGAACGCATCCAACGATCCGCTCATTGTCATTGACGGTGTCCCTGTAGATAATGACGGGATTGCCGGCTCAGCCAATGCACTGAACCTCATCAACCCGGATGATATCGAAAGCATCACGTTGCTTAAAGACGCATCCGCTGCGGCCATTTATGGCTCTCGCGCTGCCAACGGCGTGTTGTTGATCACCACAAAAAAAGGAAAAGCCGGGGGTGATTTTCAGGTCGGCTTTAGTTCCAACAACGCAGTTACGGCCATTGCTCAGTACACCGACATCATGACTGCTGATCAATACCGGGCGTTTGTCAACGAGTTTGGCACTGATGCGCAGAAAGGTTTGTTAGGAGAGGCCAGCACCGATTGGCAGAAGGAAATCTATCGCCTTGGTTTTGCCACCAACAACGACATTTCCTTCACTGGCGGACTCAAAAACCTTCCCTACCGATTAGGCTTGGAATACTACAGCGAGGACGGCATCCTGCAGCGTTCAGCCCTTGATCGCTACGGAGCAACGCTCAACCTCAACCCCAAGTTCTTCGACGATCACCTTTCTTTTGACGTCAACGGCAAGTTTTCTTATACCAATAACTTCTTTGCAGACCAGGGAGCGATCGGCTCTGCTGTGGGTTTTGATCCCACACAATTGGTAAACACAGGCGATGAAATATCCGGAGGCTACTCCGTTTCTGAATTGTACGGGGGGTACGGGGAGTGGGTGACTGCCGGAGGACTACCTAACGTATTGGCTGCTCGCAACCCGCTTGGCTTGTTGTACCAACGCGACGACGAGTCGAATGTTTACCGTTTTCTGGGCAACGTCGCGGTGGATTACAAATTCCATTTCCTCCCTGAACTGCGGGCAAACCTGAACGTAGGGGGTGACTTTAGCCGTTCAAGCGGAAACGTTTTTGTACCCGCAGAAGCCGCTTCGAACTTTAACCGCGGCGGCGTAGACAACCAATACGAGCAGGAGAAGAATAACCAGTTGTTGGAATTCTACCTCAACTACGCCAAGACTTTTGGCATCCATAAAATTGATGCCACGGGTGGCTACAGCTACCAAAACTGGTTCACCTTCAGTCCGGCTTTCCCGGATGTCAACGTAGCGGGCGACACAGTCAACGTAGCGGACCCCTTCCCCTTTGAGACGGAGAACACCCTCATTTCGTTCTTTGGCCGTCTTAACTACACCCTCAAGGAGCGTTACCTGTTAACGGCCACCCTGCGGAACGACGCCTCTTCGCGCTTTAGCCCGGATAACCGAAACGGCTTGTTTCCCTCAGTGGCAGCAGCCTGGCGCATCAGCGAAGAAAGCTTTCTAAAGGGTTCACAAAACCTGAGCAACCTAAAACTCCGCTTGGGTTGGGGGGTAACTGGTCAGCAGGACATCTTTAACGATTATCCCTACATTGCCAATTACTCACAGGGCACAGGAACGGCCGCCTACCAGTTTGGTGACATATTCTATACCGTGCTTCGTCCGGATGGCTATGACGCCAGCATCAAGTGGGAAGAAACCACTTCCTGGAATGTTGGTTTGGACTTTGGTTTCAACAACAACCGCTTCTACGGCAGTTTGGACTTCTACAAAAAGGTTACGGAAGACTTGCTCGCCACCGTACCGGTTCCGGCAGGTACCAACTTTACTAACCAGATCCTGACCAACGTTGGCAGCTTGGAAAACACAGGTCTTGAATTGATGCTGGGTTACCTGGCTATCGACAAGGATGACATTAGTCTCGAAATTGGCGCTAACGCCACTTGGAATGTTACTGAAATCACCAATCTGAGCCTGGTTCCTGATCCGGAAAACCCGGGTGTCCTGGTGGGTGGGGTAGCCGGTGGAGTTGGTAACACCATTCAAATTCACACGGTGGGTTTTGCGCCGTTTACCTTTTATGCCTTCGAGCAGCTCTACGACGACAACGGCAATCCGATTGAAAATGACGTTGCCAACGGCATTTTCGGCTATGTGGACCAGAATGGCGACGGCAATATCACGGCCGATGACCGCATCCGCACCGAGAATCCTCAGCCCGATGTTTTCGCTGGCTTGTATGCCAACCTGCGCGTCAAGAAGTGGACAGCTGGATTCACGATGCGTGCTGAAATCGGCAACTACCTGTACAACAACGTCGCTTCACAGCGTTCTTTCCGAGATGGTGCCTTTGGCCCCAATACGCTGAACAACCTGAGCACGGCCTATTATGAAACTAACTTCAAAGGGGTAGAATTGCTCTCTGACCACTACATTGAAAATGCTTCCTACGCCAGGATGGATAACATCTTTGTAGGGTATAACTTCGGTAATCTGGGAAATAGCAACATTGGCCTTAGCCTCAACGCTATTGTTCAGAACGCCTTCGTGATTACCGGCTATTCGGGTCTCGATCCCGAAGTAGCTGGTGGAATAGACAACACGATCTATCCTCGTCCCCGGGTATACTCCCTTAATTTGAATCTCCGCCTCTAATTTCCTCCCAAAAAGCCAACTTATGAAACTTAGAACAGCACCGCTCTACGCCGGGCTTCTGGGTCTCGCCCTCAGTCTGGGTTCCTGTTTTCAGGATCTGGATCTTGAACCCCCATACGGTTTGAATGCTGAGGTCGTATATTCTGATCCAGCCAATTACATTAACGTCCTTGCTAAAGTTTACGCAGGCTTGGCCACAACAGGCAATGACGGTCCTGCAGGTCAGGGCGACATTGCTGGCATTGACGAAGGGTTCTCCAGCTATTTGCGGGTTCTTTGGAACCTTCAAACCTTGGTTACGGACGAAGCCATCTGCGCCTGGGAGCAAGATCCGGGAATCCCCGAGTTGAACCGGGTTACCATAACAGCCTTGAACGAATGGAACCAGGCCATGTACTACCGCGTCTTCTTCCAATTGTCGCTGTGCAACGAATTCATTCGCCAGGCATCGGATGCCAAGATGGATGAGCGCGGATTCTCCACCGCAGATAAGGAAATGATTCAGGAAATGCGCAACGAAGTTCGCTTCCTCCGCGCCCTGAGTTATTATCATGCGCTGGACTTATACGGTAACGTACCTTTTGTTACGGAAGATGACATTCCAGGAGCATTCCTTCCTGAGCAGATTACTCGCGCCGATTTGTTTGATTGGGTAGAAAGCGAACTTTTGGCTACCTCCGATCTTCTTCGCGATCCGGGAACCCACGATTACGCCCGTGCAGACAAAGCCGCCGTATGGATGACGTTGGCCAAGCTTTACCTGAACGCGGAAGTTTATGTTGGCCAGAACCGCTATGCCGACGCCGCAACCTATGCCAAGCGTGTCATTGACGCCGGGGTGTATTCGCTTGAACCCAACTACGAGCATTTGTTCCTGACCGACAACAATCAGAGCAACGAGATGATCTTTCCCGTTGCTTTTGATGGCAACAATACCAAAACTTATGGCGGCACCACCTACCTGGTGCATGCCTCTATCGGAGGAACCATTCCATTGGAGCCCTATGGTGTCAATGTCGGCTGGGGAGGCCTGCGCGCCACCCCCGAGTTCGTGGACCAGTTTGTGGATTCCGTTGGCGATGGCCGCTACCTGTTTGAAAAAACCGGACAAGCCCGAAACATCAACGACATCGCACTCTTCACGGATGGGTATGCGGTGGCCAAATTCAAAAACGTTGATCAAGACGGAAATCCAGGTGTGGATGCCGTTGGAGACTTTGTTGATACTGACTTCCCGCTCTACCGCTTGGCTGATGCATACCTGATGTATGCAGAAGCTGCGCTCCGTGGCGGCGGCGATGTTGGCTTAGGTGTCAATTACGTTAACGAACTCCGCGAGCGCGCTTATGGCAATGCTTCCGGCAACGTCGCATCAATCGATCTGGATTTCATTCTGGCCGAACGCTGCCGCGAATTGTATTGGGAAATTGGACGCAGAACGGACCTGATTCGCTTTGGACGCTTTACGGGCGATTCCTACGTTTGGTCCTACAAAGGCGGAGCACCGGAAGGCGCCTCCATTCCTGAATACCTGAATTTGTACCCCATTCCCGCATCAGACATTATCGCCAACCCGAACCTGCAACAGAATACGGGTTATTGACGACAGCACTCGTTTCACGTGCTCTCACCGAAGGCTTCCCCAAAAGGGAAGCCTTCGTTTTATAGACTAGACTTGCTTGCATTCTGAAGGCTTTGTTTTTTCAGGTACAGCGGGCAGGCAAACCAAAGCCTTCATTTTTTTCAAACTTGGCAAACTGGACACAAGCTGTTTATCTTGAACAGGCATATGGAAAAACTGAAGAAGGCTCAGGGAAGTCTGGCCCATTTTCGCGAGCTGTTCAAAAATCTCCCGCCTGCCAGACCGCAGGAAGCAGACTATGCCGCCCAGATGGCCGGACCGGCATGGTTGCGCGGTGTGGCACCTCCCGGCCTGGCGCTTTTAGGCCTTCCTGGCTGGACTGGGAAGCGTTTCCTGGCCGGAGGCGAAGGCATCAACCTGCTCAAAGGACGCAAGGGCATTCGACCTGCCTTGGCGTTTCGTTGGTCGCAACAGCCCTCTGCACTAGACGGTAAGCCAGTGCTGCAAATCCGCTACCTGCCCAATGCCCGATGGCCCTGGTATGGGGTTGTGGACGAGCTGCGCGACTGGAAGGAAGACACCTGGCTAGGCATGACGTATCTGGAGGGATCCTCAGCGCTCCGAATGCCTTTGCCGTTCCTGCTCCACCAACCCAAAGCCCTGCACGAACCGCATAGCCCCAACCGTGTTTGACACGGACGTGGCTATTGTGAGCAGCGGATTTGGGCGGTTCCGCCGCTACGGCAAAGCGTACAATGTCCCCTTAGCCGGCAGAGGCAGCGGCATCTGCAAAATTGGAATAGATTAGCGGGGGTGGCGTTTGAGTCCCGAAGGGTGTAAATTTGATTAATTACAGCCAGGCAGTTTCCTGATGTTTTCATTTTTTTACATGCGTTCCACCATCGCCAATTTATCGCTCGTCCTTGGCCTGTTTTTTAGCGTCGGCCTTTCGGCTCAATTTGTTTACACAGCCGGAAGTGCGCCAGAAATGTTGCCGGTCCAAGAGGGCCCTTCCACCGAAACAACGGTGCAGGCTGACAGCGCCAATGCCATCCGTCCCTACAAACTGGGCGAAGCCGTGGAGGACTTTCGGCTGCAAAACATCGATGGCCGCTTTGTTTCGCTGAGTGACTACCCGAATGCCAAGGGCTTTATCGTCGTGTTCACCTGCAACAACTGCCCTTGCGCCGGTGACTACCAGGAGCGACTGGTTTGGATGACCCGCAAGTACGACCCGCAGGGCTATCCTTTACTGGCCATCAACGCCAACAAAGCCGACCGGAAATTTGGCGAAAGCCTGAAAGACATGCAGGCCCGTGCAGACACCGCCGGTTTTAACTTCCCCTACTTGTACGACGAAACCCAGGCAGTGGCCCGGCGCTACGGGGCCAGCAAAACACCGGAGGCCTTTGTTCTTGTGCGTGACACATCGCAATATGGTATGTACCGCTTGTTGTACAGCGGCGCCATTGACGACAAACCCTCCGACCAGCGCAAAATCAAGCGCTTTTACATCGGCGAGGCTATTGCCATGCACCAGGAAGGCTATGCACCCGCCTTGGCGCGGGTAGAGCCCATGGGGTGCACCATCGAAGGTGTTGGCATTCAAGGCAAGTTTTGCCCCATGGAGGCGCTGGAGAACAAAGTAAAATCGACCCTTGGTCAGTAGGGAGCAACCCAATAGTGAACCTCTCCGTTGGGAACCTCTAAAAAGGGAACTTTCTAACAGGGAGCCTCCGGAAACAGGGAACCTCCGGAAACAGGAAACCGCCCCCATTTAAAGAGGGCGGCTTCGGAGTTGGAGGTAGATGGTTAGTGAGCCTGGTGTTACGGCCTTGAGCTGCCGCGCGAAGCATTTGTCGCCCCGGCGCTATTGGTCGATCGGATAGCTGCACTGATTCTGCTTGACGATTGGCTTTGAATTGAACTGCTGCTGCGCGGCTCGGCTTTGTTGCTGCTTCGGGGAGGGTTGGATACTCCCCCGCGAGGCGTGGAGGGTGCGGGCGCTGCCCGGTTAGGTGCGGGCGCTGCTCTAATAGGAGTAGGTGCTGACCGGTCGGGAGTAGGGGCAACCCGGCTTGGTTCGGGACTGCTCCAGGTTCCTTTGTGCAAGTCTTCCGGACGCGTCATGTGGCTGGGTTCAGCCTGCGGACGTTCGATCACGCGGTCCGGTGCAGCAGGTTGAGCATTAGGCCGAACCTCTGGTTGCGAAGGTCGTGGCGAGGATGGAGCGGGCTTTCCAAGAGTTGGTGCCGGTCTGATGGTCGGGTTTCGCTCGGGGTCTGCCGGGTTGGCACTCGCGTTAGCAGATGGTCGGGATACCTCCGGTTTTGCGGGAGTTGGGCGCACACCAGGCCGGTCAGGATCAACTGTCTGGGCGTTGGGAGCCTGAATAGTCGGGTATTTTTTAGGGTTTTCCCGCAACAACTCGGTCCGGGTTTTCTGGCGGTCAGCCACGGCGTTCTGAGCCGCATAATCCATTTCCAACTTGCCGTAATCCCGGATCTTGTTCACGCGGCCATCTTGTACCTCCAACCAATCCTTGCCGGCGATGCCTTCGCTGCGCTGGATGAATTCGCGGGTGGGACCGTTAAGCGCTACCCCAGTGCGACGGTGATTGTTGTAATACGTAACACAACCGTTGGTGAGGTGAGGGTAGTAGTAGTGGCGGTATGGGTTGCCGTAGTACCAGCCCCAGAACGTATAGGTGGGCATGCCAAAGACGAACAGCGAGCCTCTAGGGCCGTAGTAAAAGCCCCAATCGTACCACCAAGGGTAAGGGTACCAACTGCGATTAGGGCGCCAGTAGGGGTAGCCAAACCAGTATGGATATGGCTCATATACATAGCGCACCTCTACGCGTGTCGTACTTTCCTGCGGGGGAAGGGTGTATTCTTCTTCAGACCAACCCTGTTCTTCGGCGTACATGGCCGCAGCCGATTCGAGCTCGGTGCGCATTTGCGGGTCGCTTTCCAATTGCGCCTGCCAGTCGGCCAATGCTTCTTTCTGTCGGGCGGCCGCTTCAATTGCCAGCGCATCCAGGTGCGCACTCACGCCTGCCGGGTCGCGGCTGTACAAGTCGCTCACCAGGACCGTTAAGTTCAAGTGGCTGGTCAAAATTTCCAACACTTCCGGCATTCCGATCAGTTGATTAAAAGCGCCGCGCACGTCTGTTGGATAGGGGACTAGGAGGTCGTTGTACCCCTGTTCGGCTAATTTCTGGGTGCCATTGACTGCGGCAAGAACATTGAAGTTGCGCTGCCCCTGGTCCAGAATACTCGGTCGAATGGCTTCTTCGTATCCAGCGGCGATACGCTGCAATTCTGCGGCAGAGGGGCTCCCGGACCGGGTCATGGTCTCCACCAATCCGCTATAGCGCGTCAACTCCCAAATAGCCTCCTGGTCCTGCTGATCCAGCGATTGCAAGGCGGCTTCAAAGTTGCCCTGCGATTCTTTTTGGAGGCGATCCAGACGGACCAAAAGTTCCGGTTTGGTACCGGCAACCAAAATGGACTGGCGAACATCGGCGGGATAAAGCACCAAGGCATCCAGGGCTTCCCGATCGGTTTCGTTGAGGTTGTCGGACCAGTCATCCGAAGCCATGACGGCAGTGCTTATCAGCGCAGTCAGGCTTAAAAAAATCCACTTTTTCATGATTGTCAGATGAGTTCCCGAAAGATTAGCCAAAAACCGGGCCAATTTAGATGCTCCCTATAAGCGGGCTTCCTGATTTAGGTCAGCGCTGGGCCAGGTCTCGTTTTTTTTTCCACACGGGCGAAATGGATTTGCGCTTTGGGCAAATGCGCGTTTAAACAGCAATAGACTTGCTCGATGAAACGGATACTTCTCCCGGGCTGTGGACCAGGTCTTCGAGCCCTTGTGATGCCCAGACCGATGGCGCTCCAGGTCTATGTTTTATTTGCCTCGGTTTTGGCGCTGGCACGGCCAGTCTGGTCGCAAAACGTGGGCATCGGCCAACCGCTGCCGCAGGAAAAGCTCCACGTCAATGGAAACCTTCGCCTGGATGGCGATACGCTTATGGGCAACCAGAGCAGCCCGGCCACGGTGCTGCACTTGCTTTCCAACGGGGGCATTTCGCTCAAACTCGACGCGAACGACGATGGGTCAGAGCGGTTCAGCGTCAAGAAAAGCGGTCCGGATTTGGGCAGTGTGGTTTTTGAAGTGACGGAAGCGGGCAACACCACCGCCGATGGTTTTGGAGATTTCAACGGCTATGGCCGCTTCAATGGAAACTTTACCCTTGCTGGCGATTCGCGCAAATTCTACACGGGCGAGAATTTTGATCTGGTAGCCAATGGAAGTGTAGAAATCTACCTGGACGCCAATGCCGATAATGCCAGTTCCGACTTTGGCATCCTCAACGATACCGGAGATTTTCTTTTTTTATTAGAAGAAGACAAAAGTCCCACCGTATATCCCTTCGGTACACTGAGCGGCCAATCGGGGGGAATTCGCTTTCGCGAACTGGCTGCTGGAGGGTCCAGTTCCATTGGACTTCGCGCCCCGGATGGGCTTTCGGCCAATATCTGGCTGACCCTGCCCACCACCGATGGATTGCCTGGCCAGGTGCTTCAGACCGATGGTTCCGGTGTTTTGTCTTGGGTTAATCCGGCTTTTTTGAGGTCGGGGGAGGATGGTCGTGAAGGAGCAGCTCTCTGGAGTATGCGTGAACTGTCGCTCAATGCCGGGGATTCCACGGGGGTGGCCTTATCAGCGGAAGGTCCTTGCTGGTTGGCTGCCCAGCATGTGGAGAGCGGGGGGGTGGGGGGCATCAACACCAGTTGTGCGGTGCTCCCGGCTGAACCTGTTGGCGTCCGGGAAGCCAGTGCTGGTGGAGCCATTCCGGATGTGTCGCTTCGTGCTTGGGGCGCCGGGGAAACTGATTTTCCTACTGCAATCCGATCCTTGGACATGGATGAAACCAGAGCTATACCCGTAATTCGTCGCCCACCAGGTTGGTCGCTTTCCGGAACCTGTCTCGGCGCTTGCACGCGTTTAGTCTGCCGCGCAGTCTGCGCGCCTTAAGCGAGCTTGCGGCTAATGCTCCAACTGTAGGCCACTGGCGAAAAAGCCAAAAAGAGCATCCAAAGCAGCGAAACCGGCAATTGTGCAGCAGATGGAACCAGCAGCACCAGGGGTATGCCCAACAGCCCCCCCAACCCCCAAACGGTTCGGGTAAACCGCTGTGTTTTGTTGGCTAAGGCGGGATTGTTTCGCGTCCAGGGCGTGCGGATGGCCAGAGCATTGCCCTTGCCGTCTGCCGGAGTCAACAGCCCGAATCCCGCAAAAAGGACACACAGCGCTACGCCAAGCCCAAGGGCCGGGTCCAGACTTCCGAGGTTTTGCGTCGTGTAGACAATCCATGCGGCTACTGCCGACAAACAAACTTGCATGAAGAGGCGCAACCGGTAAAAGGACCGCTGCCAATTCTCATCCTGACGCCTTTTTTCTTCCACCATGGGCAGCACCAAAAGGATAAAATATATGGGCAGGGCTACCATGATCACTGGAATCCAACTCTCTTTTTTAGGCCGTAACGATCCACTTCTCCAGCCAGGTTGTAGTGCATGGGAATGGTCTCCGGTAGGCTGGACCAAATACTGGCCAGGTAGGCTAATGGTGCCAGGACGAAGGCTAGAATAATCCCTTCAGAGATAATTCGGGGCACGTTTTGCGGCTTCATGGCCGATAGTTTTCTGAAACTGCGCCTGCTGTTTGCGAGAACGCCAGCACACTGGCAAGTTGACGATGGAATTGATGGACGCCTGCCTCCAGGTCCGGGGAGAATCGCCCTCGGCGGTACAGGTGTGATTGCACTCCCCGCTGAACGGCATGCACGACCTCTTCGTCCTCGCGCTGCACCTCGTCGATGTTATAGGCTTGTTCCAAGAGGTCGGGTCTTGCTACAAAGGTCCGAAAGCGAACCAGGCAGCGATCTGGCCCTTGCGGTTCCACCAGATTGAGCGACAGGCCCCAGGGATAGAAGTTCAGCATCAGGTTGGGAAACAGGAAATAGTAGTAAGCAGCCACATTCGGTTCCCCATAGTCAAAGCAAAGTTCCCCGGGTTTAGCAATACCTGTTTGCAAGCTTCCATGGGCATAACATTCTGTACGGTATGCACTGAAATCCAACAATTTATTGAGGGCTGGGTGCACAAAGGGGATGTGAAAACCCTCCAGGTAATTGTCGCAGTACAACCCCCAGTGAGCGCCAACGGGATAGTCAATATCCAGGTCAGGCCAAGGCTGGAGATCGTTTAAAAAGGCAGTGGGAATCCGATCCAAAACCGGTTGCATCCAGGTGTTAAAGTCAACAGCCAGGTGGTGGGTGGAAAGCAACCGCGCAAAGAGCAAACTCCCCAGTTTCTCCAGCGGCAATTCGGGCAGATCATCTTCGGGTTCCGGAAAGTTTAAAGCGTTCTCAAATCCAGGGGCATTTTTTAAGCAACCCTGCCGGTCGAAGGTTCGGCCGTGGTAACGGCAGCGAATACGCTCCCCCCGACATGGTTCGTGGAGCATGACATGCCCGCGGTGGGTGCAAACATTGGACAGGCATTTCCAGCCTTCGCCGTTTCTGCTGAGTAAAAGCGGTTCATTCAGGCTTTCGGGCAACAGCGTGAAGGGGAACCAATCTACCTGCTCCAAAGCAGCACCATGCCCAACATATTGCCAGGACGGAGCAAATCCATGCCGGAGAAGGAGGTCATATGCCTCTTTGCTTCGGTAAAATGAGGCTGGAAGGGTGTGGGCTTCTCGGATGTCCTGTTCTACAACAGGATGGGGTGTGGCGGACAAACCAGGGGCAAAATTTAGGTTCAAGGGCAATGTTTCCTTTGTGTAACACCCAAATATACAGGCTGGCCAAAATCAGGCAAGCATAAATTGGCCTTTCCTTTGGCCCTCAACCAATTATCTTGACCCTCTTGAGTTAGTATCTTAATTACTTGCAACTATAAACCTGTATAAAGAATTGGGCCGACAGGATAATCCCGCCGGCCCATTCTTTCCCATCTCTCAGAAGTATCGAAAATCCTGAGGTAAAACTATAGGGAGCGTTTTAGGCCGGGTTCACTATTAATGGTGATTTTATCGGTAATGGTTTTTAGCGCCGTAATAACCCTGGATCGGCCCGATACAACTGCTCTTTTTGCAGGCTGTACCCAAAACTCGTGTGGGACAAGCTGTTCCGAAGCGCGTTCATAATGGCAATGCTCTCCTCCTCTGTAGCGCGCAAAGCGATGTGACTCTGCTTTTCGGTCCAGAAGAAGAGGGTGGTTGTCTGACGGACGTGGACACCGAAGGGTTGGATATCAACTTTGAGGTAGTAGATCCAAACCAGGTTTTCGGGCCTTTTGGTCAGCAGTTGCTCAAAATCTTCACGGTTTGCGTCATACCTGAGGCGTTCCATACCAGCAAAGGCGATTGCGGCGATGAGGCCTCCTGCCAGAAACAGGTTGCCGCCTTCCCATAGGGTTTCCGGAAGGCTAAGTTGCCAGCCCAACCAGAAACCACAGCAAGCTGCCAAAAGCAGCGCAATCAGGACACTCCTGTTGCGGTTTTTGCGGAGCACTTGAAGAATCAGCGCCAAACCCTGATTCGAAACATGCCCGCCTTCCTCCTTCATTCTTATTAATTTTTTTGGTAATGTTTACCGAGTAGGGGAAGCCCCTTCTTACCTTTCGCGCATGTCGATGGAGATCATGCTCGTTCTGGGGATTATTCTTGGTGCAATCGTCCTATTTGCCACTGAAATCATCTCCATTGACCTGGTAGCGATGATCATCATGGTGGTCTTGATGTTGACGGGGCTGGTTACCCCTGAAGAGGGCACTTCGGGCTTTTCCAATTCTGCTACAATCACTGTTTTAGCCTTGCTGATCCTTTCCGCCGGATTACAAACAACGGGCGCAGTGAATTTGCTCGGGCGTTACCTCATTAAAATTATCGGCAAATCAGCCAATCGGGCACTTTTCATCATTTTAGTGGTTTCCGGGCTATTATCAGCCTTTATCAACAACACAGCAGTGGTGGTCATTTTCATGCCCATCGTTTTCCGGATTGCCAAATTTACGCGCAACAGCCCAGGCAAATTTTTGATGCCCTTGTCTTTTGCGGCCATGGTTGGGGGCACATGCACAGTTATTGGCACCTCAACCAATATCCTGGTTAGTGACATCTATGCCAATTCCAACGGCGGAGTGGGCTTTGGCATTTTTGAATTCAGCTTGATAGGATTAGCTTGCCTCATTGCCTTTGCTATCTACATGTTCGTAATCGGGGACAGGCTGATCGGTCATCGTCCGCAAGATGACTCCCTGACCGATCAATACGAGCTTAAAGATTACCTGACTGAAATTGTCATTACGCCAGGTTCCTTGTTGGCCGGTCAGCACATCAGCCAGACCTTTTTAAAGGTGGACCTGGATGCCGAAATTTTGGAGGTCAGCCACAAGGATGGCAACGTGTGGCTCCCTTCCCATCGGGAAGTGCTTCGGGAGGGTGACCAGATTCTGCTCAAAGTGAATGTAGACGACATCCTGGTTATACAGGATCAGCCCGGCGTGGCCATTTTATCGCGCGGAGAGTTCGGCGATGAAGATCTCATTTCCGGTGAAACCATGTTGCTGGAAGTGGTGGTGGCCCCCAACTCCAAGCTGGTGCGCCGCACGGTTCGGGAAATCGATTTCAAGACCCTTTACGGAGCTGTTCCGCTGGCTATCCGCCGCAGAGGTACCTACTTGCGCAATAAGATTGGCGATACGATCCTGCGCTTTGGAGATGATATTTTGCTGGAAGTAAAAAAGGAATCGCTCAAAGGGTTCAAGCGCAACTTCGATTTTATTCCGATGTCGGAGATTGAGAAACCTGTTTACAACAAGCGCAAACTTTTTCTTTCTGTGCTTATCACCGCTGGGGTTGTGTTAACCGCTGCCCTTGGGCTGGCCCCCATTTTGGTCACTTCGCTGACAGGTTGTGTGTTGATGTTCCTTTTTGAGTGCATTACCATCCGCGAAGCCTACCGCAGTGTGGAGTGGAAGATCATTTTCTTGCTTGCAGGCCTCATTCCACTTGGATTGGCCATTGAAAACTCGGGCGCGGCTGCGTTGATCTCCGACAATCTTTTTGCCTTACTGGGCCAAGCAAACCCCACTTGGGTGGTGGCTATTTTGTTCATGTTCACATCCATGTTGACCAGCATCATGTCCAACAACGCTACAGCCATTTTGGTAGCGCCAATCGGCATCGGGCTGGCTCATCAAATGGGTGTTGATCCCAAAGCTTTTCTGTTGGCCATTATGTTTGCCGCCAGCACAAGTTTCATTACTCCGGTTGGGTACCAGACCAATACGTTAATCTATGGACCCGGAAATTATCGCTTTTCTGACTTCTTTAAAGTCGGTGGTGGGCTGACCATATTGTTGCTTGTGGTCGTCACTATGATGATTACCTTATTATATTTATAAATTTTATGAGTACAAACCAGCAGGTAGCCATTTTAGGTCGAAGGGAGGCGTTTCACGGAGCGGCCGCCGGGTATCATTTTGGAAGCGACGTTCCGCTTCTTGAGTCCGAGAACTTTGATGTTCTGATCGATCACGTAAGATCAGGTCGGGCGGAGTTTGGGGTCATGGCCTGGGAAAATTCGCTGGCCGGCCCGGTGCCTGGCAACCAAGAGCGGTTGCGGCTTTCCGGTTTGCAAGCAACCCGCGAGATCCTGCTTTCTATCAACCTGCATCTGGCTGGATTGGCGGGAACGCCGCTCGCCGATCTGCGCGAAGTGCATTCCCACCCCATGGCGCTCAAGCAGGTCTCCAGATTCCTTGATCAACACCCGTGGATCAATGCCATCGAGGCTCCGGACACGGCCAATGCTGCGCGCAGGGTTGCCGAAAGAGGGGAGCGGACCCTGGCTGCGGTAACCGGACAGGCTGCTATTGATCGATTTGGTTTGGCGGTCTTGCAACCCAACGTAGAAGACCGAACCGGGAATCAAACCCGGTTTTTGGTACTCCAAAAAGAAGCACCTGCCATAGAAACACCAGAGCGCATCTTGCTCAGCGGCCGCCCGGATGGCGGCTGGGCTGGGCTGGCCAAAGCGCTCGCCGAGTTAAACGAAGCAGGGATTAAACTTCGACGGCTGGATTCACTCACCGATCCGGACGGAGGGTGGCGCTACCAGCTTCACCTGGACTTCTTCATCGAAGCACGAATGCCGTGGCCCAGCGTTCAGGATTGGCTGTCGCGTTCGATGCCGGAGCTCAGCTTATTGGGGGCGTTTCCAGCAGGAAAAACCTTTATAGGGTAACCACTGGGCTACTAATTCCGTTAGGATAAATACGGCGCAGAGTTTGAAATACCTTTGATTATCCGTACTTTACACGCTGGTTCATGGCGCAGGTAAACCTGGCGAACAACCTGACCAATTGGGTTTGATGAACCCGGCATAGACCTAGAAACAGACCTAGAAACAGACCTAGCAACAGACCTAGCAATAGATCTAGCAACAGACCTTAAGAATAACCGCAACATGAGCGTAGAATTGCAGATTACCCCCTTGTCAGAATGGGGTTATGGTTGGAAGACCCCCGTGTTTTTTGCTGGTCCCTGTTCCGCTGAATCGGAAGACCAGGTGATGCAGACCGCGCGCGGTCTTGCCAAACATCGCGTGGATATGCTTCGCGCAGGCATTTGGAAGCCCAGAACACGCCCCAACAATTTTGAAGGCGTCGGCTCCGTTGGCCTGAAATGGCTCAAAGACGCCGGTTTTGATACCAATTTGCCCGTTTGCGTGGAGGTGGCTAATGTTAAACACGTATACGAAGCCCTCCGCAGCGGTGTGGATGTGCTTTGGATTGGCGCCCGCACCACCGTGAACCCGTTTGCGGTTCAGGAGATTTGCGATGCCTTGCACGGAGTGGATATCCCGGTCATGGTCAAAAACCCGGTCAATCCCGACCTGGAGTTGTGGATTGGTGCTTTTGAGCGCCTCAATCGGGTGGGAATTACCCGCCTGGCCGCCATCCATCGCGGTTTTTCCACCTACGAAAAAACCAAATTCCGGAACCGACCTAAGTGGGAAATTCCGATTGAATTGAAGCGCCGCTACCCGGACCTACCGGTCATTTGCGATCCCAGCCATATCTGTGGCACGCGCGAACTGCTGCAGGAAGTTTCCCAAACGGCCATGGACATTGGGTTGGATGGCTTGATGATTGAAAGCCACATTAATCCTGACAAGGCCCTTTCTGATGCCCAGCAGCAGGTGGTGCCGGATGCCTATGCGCACATCATAGAGTCGCTGATTTTCCGCCACGAGGAAACGCCGCCTGAATCTGCCTCTACGGAGTTGGAGAGCCGCCGCAGCAACATTGACCGCATTGATAAATACATCATTGAATTGCTGGCCGAGCGCATGGATATTGTGCGCGAAATTGGCCTGTACAAGAAGGAGAACAACCTGGCCATCCTGCAACGTGGTCGTTGGAATGAAATCCTTGAGAGCCGCCACGAGTTTGGCCGCCGCAAAAACCTGACTGATAAATTTGTCAGAGACGTATTCCAGGCCATCCACAAAGAGTCCATCCACCACCAGGCACAGGTCATGAACGAAAGCGCCGACGATGCGCTGAATGATCTGAAGAAGGAAGCCAAAGTCCGCAAGCGCTAATCCCCAAGCGTTAAAGGGGGCAAATTCGCTACAATCCACCGCTTAACTCGCGGTAGAGCAACTTTTGAATTAATGCCCATTTGATAGCCGGGGTAAACTCGCTACAATCCACCGCTCAATTCGCGGGCCCGGGCTTCTGCCCGCTGCAGTCCGCTGCGAAGTACTTCGCCCAAACGGCCTTCCGCAAAGGCGCGGAAAGCAGCTTCCGTGGTACCTCCGCGCGAACTGACCGAGCGAATCAACTCCGCCGGACTTTCTTCACTTTGGTTGAGCAGGTGGTAAGAACCCAACATGGTTTGCTTAACCAGCACTCGTGCCGTGGCTTCGTCCAGGCCCATGTCAACAGCGGCCTGCACCATTTCCTGCACAAAGTAGAAAAAGTAAGCTGGGCCACTGCCGCTGATGGCCGTAACCGCATCCAACAGCGATTCGTCTTGAAGGTAAACGGCGCGGCCGGTAGTGTTGAGCAGCGTTTGGGCTAGTTGCAAATGACCGCGATCCACTTCCGGTAGCGCGGCAAAAGCCGTCATGCCCATGCCAATTCGCGCCGGCAAATTGGGCATCGCGCGCACCACGAGCCGCTTGTCCAAGCTGTCGCTGATGCGGGCCATGGTAATGCCTGCCATGATGGACAGCAGAACCTGATCGCTATGCAGGTAGGGCGAAAGTTCCGGAGCCAGCGCAGCGAAGTCCTGGGGTTTTACCGCCAGCACCACGATCTGGCATTGGCTCAGCCGCTCTCCCGGGCCGTGGAGCAACTGACCGAGTTGGTGCAGCTCCGGCTGCGCGCGTTGTTCAGCGCTCTTTTCCACCAAAACCAACTGCTCAGCAGTGCACAGACCGTACTGGCGAAAAGAACGGGCATAGGTCAGGCCCATGTTGCCGCAACCGATGATCGCGATTCCCTGCGGTGAGCGTGTAGTCCGGATTTCCATTATCCGGCAAAGGTAGGGCTGACCCCGGGTTTACTTGGTCGCCTTTCGGAAGTTCTGGCGGAACCAAGGCTCTGTTACGGTGAATTCAAAGTACAAAGCGGACAGGCAAGCAGTGGGAGAGGTCCCGTCGTAGGTACCTTCAACGGTCAACGTGTAAAAGCCTGGCTGAAGATCCAGATCGTATAAGTTAAGAATGCGCAGGTCGGTAACCGGCAAAACTTTAGAGAAACGCCCGTCTTCGGATTTCAAGGTGAAGGTGCGCAAACGGTTGTTAGCAGCGTATTTCTCGTCATTGAATTGGTACCCGTTGTGCACGTGCATGGCGTGTGCCGGCTGGGTCAGTTCAAACCGGAGATACTCGCCTTTGCCAGGACCAGCGGCATCTTCGCACCAGGCAGTTTGCATTTGGAAACCCTGCTCTGGACCCAGGTCAAAAGCGAAGACCGGATGGCAGTATCCATCAATGGAAATAGCCGGGCCTTCAGGGCGGTTGCAGGGCAGGGAGGTGATGCGCTGGGCCGCTGGGTTCGGAAGGCTGGAAATTTGGCTTTCGGCGGCGAGCAGTGTCAAATCGAATCCGCTCAGGTGTTCGTATTCCGGAATTTCACTTGTAAGAAGCAGCGTAGAGCGCTCTTCCACTTGCAGGTTGGGAAACTCTTTGGGTCTATTCAGGTAACTCGAAGCGCTGATGTTGCGCACCGCAGAGGGAAAGCTCACTTCGCTGGTGGAGACATCACACGCGGGGTCTCCTGGGCTGCGGTTGTAAAAAGCAATGCGGTCGCCATTGCGGGGGCTAAGGTTTTCGATCAGGGTGACACTGTTCTCCAGGCCTTCCTGAAAACGGCGGTGGCCGAACGTGGCGGGAATGGCCAGCGTAGCTTCGTGAATGTTGTTGACCAGAAACAATTGGCTGATGTTGCCATCCCAGCGACTTGGGCCAGCCAGTTCGAAAGGGGCGTAATGCTGGGGCAGGGTTTTGCCCGTAATCAACGAGGGCAGTTTCAGGCGCATTTCTACTGTGCGGTTTTCGCCTGGCTTGATCAAAACTTCGTGCTGCACCCGCACTTCCATGCACAGAACACGACCTGTTCCCTGCCACTCAGCTTTGACAGGTTCTACCCAGCGAAACTCTAAGAAGATTTTTTTGGCACTTAGCGGTGTTCCCGCAATTTCGGCCTGGCAGGCAATGCCCAGACGAGCCAGATCCATGGTGGTGACAAACTTTCGGATGAAGAGGCGCTTGCCGAAGTTGGCCTGCAAGTCGGCGCGGGTGTCACTGTAGGGGTTAGCGACAAGGAAATCGGTGGGGAAAACGTCAGCGAGACGCTCCAGCATGGGGGCCCTCAGGTCCGGGCGGAACTCGTTGAAGTAAAACCGCATCGGCGTGATCATCTGCATGGCCTGGTACTCGCTGGTGGTGTTCTTGAAGTCCAGGACCAACCGATACTGCGCAAGGGTGTCCAATGCCTTGAGTTCTACAATGCCGTGATTCAGGCTTACCCCTGGCAGGTCCTTTTCCGGGAAGGGCAGGCCGGCTATAGACGACACGCCGCTGTAATGCTCCGCTCGTAGCGCGAAGCCTGGGCAAAAGCTCATGGCCAGGATCAGCGAAAGAGGGAGAAAACGCAAGATTAAGGAGGGGATTAGCATGAAGATAGTGTTACATACCACCGAAACGGACGGAACGCCGGGAAGTTACAGGCAGCCGGGGTGGAATGGGACAAAAAGAGCACTTCAGGGGTAGATTTGGCTCAGCGAATTTGTCCGGTTTGCCGCAATTTTTCTTGAAGTTCCATTGGTATAGCTAACTCATTTAAAATGGCTTGTGTGTCCTTACCTAAAGTTGGAGCTGAATGTCGGGGTTTTGCCGGGCTGGCGCTGAATCGCCAGGGAAGGGGCACGCCGCGAAGCGCGAGCGGCGGGTCAGTTTTGCAAGCCTCTGCGCCTCTGAGGGCGTCCAGATGAGCGTTGTTTTCGGCTTCCTCTAAATTGAGCACCGGGCTAAGGCAGCAGTCGGACTCCGCGCCGAGCTGAACCCATTCCGAACGGTCGCGACCCGCAAATAATTGTTCCAGGTCCAGGCGCAACGCTTGTTGGGTTTCCGGGTCAGGCAGCATCCGAACCCCCCATTCCGGTACGCCGGCGGCCTGGCAAAAGCGCGTCCAGAATTTGGGCTCCAGGGCTCCAAGGGCCATCCAGCCGGCATCGCGGCATTGGTATAATCCGTAGGTGGCTAGTCCACCGGTCAAAGGACCCTTTCCAGGAACCGGAAGCTGCCCGGTAGCTTCCCATTCTGCCGAAGGGAGCACCGAAAGCAGGCGAACTGCCTCGGTCATTGCCACATCGACGTGCTGCCCTTCGCCCGTGCGCTCCCGGTGCCAAAGTGCCGCCAAAATGCCGGACAACACCGCATACGAGCCACCCGCAATGTCGGCAATTTGAAGACCGGGCTGCATTGGCCGCCCTTGGCTATCTGCGGTCAGTGATAACAAGCCGGCATAGCCCATGTAGTTGAGGTCGTGTCCTGCGCGCTGCGCATAGGGTCCGCTTTGCCCGTAACCCGTCACGCTGGCGTAAATGATGCGCGGGTTGCGCTGCCTGGCGGTCGTGTACCCCATACCGAGTTTGTCGAGGACACCCGGCCGGAACGATTCCAAAACAATGTCTGAGCGCTCGATGAGCTGAAAAAACAGCTCCAGACCTTCTGCGCTTTTGGTGTCCAGGGCCAGGCTGCGTTTGCTTCGGTTGAGCGCGTGGTAATAGGCGGATTGCCCGTCAATGAAGGGCGGGTAATGGCGCACGTAATCCGGTTCTGAAGGCCGTTCTACTTTGATGACGTCAGCGCCCATGTCTGCGAGCAGCATACCGGCCAAAGGGGCGGGGAGAAGCCGGCTCAGGTCCAAAACGCGCAGGCCCTGCAAAGGGCCGGAGGCTGAGCGTGGCGCTGGCGTTGTGCTCTCGTGCGCTGCCTGGTCATAGCGCTCCTGCGAGCCTGCTGGGTTCGCTTCGTTCCCTTGCTCCTGGTTCATGACCAACGCGTAAACAGGGGCGTAAAGGCCATCATAGCACCCAGGTCGCTGATGCGAACCTTGCCGCTCATTAGCGCAGTTTGAGGGTCCAGCCGGCCCAGTTCCAGGCTGGCATAATCGCTGGCTTCGGCTTCTACCAAGCAATCGGCATCGCCGCTTAGCCCCTCGCTGACCCCGACGCCGTCAGCCTGAACATGCACGGTAAATTCCCCTCCACCATCGCCTCGCAAGGCAAAGTGGAAGGATCGATTCAGATCGGCTTTGGCTTTTTCCGGCCGAAAGCGCTTGGGCAAACCCAGGATGAGTTCGCGAGCGCTGGGCGGGGGGGGGGCGGAGTTGCTGCCGCTCGGGGAGCTGAAAGAAGTTGCTGCGGGAGCGGTCTCCTTTCCCCCGTAAGCAGGTTGGTAAGAGGTCCCGTCAAACATCATTTTGCCCACAATCTCGCGCATGATTTCCGAGGTGCCGCCAACGATGGTCGCAGCGCGGGAGTCGCGGTACATGCGGGCGATGGGGTATTCTTCCATGTAGCCGTAACCACCGAAACACTGCAGGCAGGCATCGGCCATTTTGAGGCCTAATTCAGAAGTGAGAAGCTTGGCCATGGAGCACTGGCGCACAGCAAATTCGCCGCGCTCAAAGAGCCAGGCGGTGTGGTAAACGAACTGCTCGGCAGCTTCTAACTCGGTGGCCAGGTCAACCATTCGGTGGCGCAAAACCTGGTAGCGATTGAGTTTTCGGCCAAAGGCCTCACGCTCATCCAAATACTTCAGCGCAATTTCAAGGGCGTGCCGCGCCCCGCCGATAGACAGTATCGCTGCCACCAGCCGTTCCAGTTGGAACGAGTCCATGATGTAGTAGAAGCCCTGGTTTTCTTGCCCGATTAGATTTGCCACGGGAACCCGCACGTCGTCAAAGGCCAGTTCTCCAGTGTCTGAGCTGTGCCAGCCCATTTTGTGCAGGTTGTTGGCGCGGAAACCCGGCGTGCCTTGCTCCACGACAATCAGGCTAATTCCCCCCGCCCCGGCTTCGGGTTTCGTCTTGCAGGCCAACGTGACAAAATCGCCGTTGACCCCGTTGGTGATGAAAGTTTTAGAGCCGTTAATGACATAGTGCTCGCCGTCGCGAACGGCAGTGGTTCGTAGGGCTGCGACATCCGATCCTGCACCCGGCTCTGAAATGCCCAGTGCGCCCCATTTCTGGCCGGTGATGGCCGGTTTCAGAAAACGCTCCTGCAAATCTGCAGAGCCCACCCGCGCGATGTGCGCCGTTGCCATGTATTGGTGCACGCTGACCGCACTGGTGAAGCCGCCCATGGTAGAGCGCGCCAGCTCTTCGAGGTACACCACCGAGTAGAAGAAATCCGCGGCGATGCCTCCAAATCGCTCTTCGTGGTTGATGCCCAGAAAGCCGAGTTCACCCATCCGATCCCAAACCTGCCGCGGGATGAAGCCCTGCCCTTCCCAAAGCGGAGCGTTGGGGACCACTTCTTTTTCCACAAAATCGCGAATGCTTTGCCGAAACAAATGGTGTTCCTCGCGGAACCAGGGTGATGCCATGATAGTAAAAGCTATGTTTTGGGGAAAGGGCCCCACAGGAAGTGGCGGGTGCTGTGTTGACCTCCCAGCAATTGCTCTTAAAAATACCCCGCGCAGCAGGACTTTCCAATCGGCACCCCGATCTTGACGGCCGGATGCCCGGGGCTACCTTTGCAGCACAACATTGTTGTTCGCCATGCCTGCAGCAGACAAGAAATCCAGCGACAAGCCCTCAACCGACGACAAAAAGAAATGCCGGGTTGACCAATGGCTTTGGGCCGTCCGCATTTACAAAACCCGGAGTTTAGCTTCTGAGGCCTGCCGGACCTCGCGTGTCAAGCAGGACGACATCGCCGTAAAGCCCTCCCGGCTCGTCTCCGGAGGCGAAATCCTCACGGTTCGAAAGGGCATGGTTACGCACCGCTACCGAGTACTCCAGCCGCTGGAAAAGCGCGTTGGCCCCCCGCTCGTGCCGGAGTACATGGAGGACCTCACGCCCCAGGAAGAGCTGGACAAGTTGCTCCCGCTCAAAAGCATTCCCCTGGCGCTTCGCGAGCGCGGAACCGGCCGGCCCACCAAAAAGGACCGGCGCGACATGGACGACTGGCGCAACGACCGTTAGCGCCTACCGTACAATTTGCAGCCTTCCACTCCAGCGTTCTGCACCTGAAGACAGGTCCAGGAGGTACAAGCCGGGTTGCAAGGTCTGAACCTGGAGTTGGAATTCACGCTGACCTTCCGGTACGACGAACCGTTGGTGGATGCGCCCATCGAGGCCGCTCAACTGACCGAAACCCCTTTCGCCCAAGGGCACCGCAAGCGTAACCCAGACGGCGGAATTGGCCGGGTTGGGGAACAACTGAACCGCCTGTGCAACGGGACCGCTGATGCCTGAAGGCAATTCTGAAATGGTCACGTTCTGGCAGGATTCTGCGCTGCTGCCCGCTGAATTACTTGCGATGAGGCAAACCGGGTAGGTGCCCAGCGCGGCATAACTATGCGACGGGTTCTGCAAGGTTGAGCCGGCGCCATCGCCAAAGGTCCAGGCCCAACTGATGGGTGCGTTGGTGCTCAGATCGCTGAAGCTGGCGGAGTCCAGAACAACCACTGCGGCAAAGTCGGCGACTGGTGCCACCACCACACCCGTCACGACAACGTTTTGGCATTCCGTGTCAGCTCCCGTGCCGTTTGAGGCGGTTAAGCAAACAGAAAAGGTGCCATTGGCTGTGTAAGTATAAACGGGGTTCTGATCGGCACTGGTGCTGCCGTCGCCGAAGGTCCATGCCCATCCCGTGGGGCTGTTGCTGCTCAGATCGGTGAAGCTCACTTCCGGATCTGAACTGGCGTCGATACTAAAGCTCGCAGCGGGCGCTCCTATGGGCAATGTCGTGATGGCCCTGAAGTGGTAGTCATCGGTGATCAGGCTCCAGAACCCAGCGCTTTGGATGGCGGTTCGCCCAGCGATGCCAGGCGTGGTCTGGCTGACCCAGGCTTCTCCGAGGGGCACTTCAAAGCCAATCCAGATATCGCCGGACAGGCCACTTAGTGCCGAAGCGAAAGAACGAAGGTCAACGCGGGTCATTTGGTTAGGTGCGCCCAACGAAGCTTCCGGTGTAACGAAGAAAGGGGTGAGCAAGTCCGCACCGGGAACCCCTCCTGCGTCATCCCAAACGTGCACCAGGATGTTGTTGTTGGGTCGGGTGGGATCGGTGTAGTTGCGCAGCAACACCGTGGTCAGATCGGAAGTTCCCGCCAGGCTGATTCGAACGGCGGTAGAATTGGCACCGCTCAAACCTGAAGGCCCGAAAGAGTTAACAAAATCAATAACGGTATTATCGTATGCGATGTAATTACCAGCGATGTAGTTAAATGAAACGGTTGTTCCCGCGTTTGCCGCGGCAGAGGCATCGGTGGCCGAAAGGGAATAGCTCACCCAACTTCCCGCAGCTTGTTCGGGGATGGTATAACTCCATTCCGTGCCGGTCACAGCAGAGCCAGCGACCACCGCAGGCGTTCCTCCATCTACAGTGTAGGTCAGTGCAGTAGTAGCAATCCCGGAGGGATCCAACAGATTAGCACTAACCAGAAAATCGCCCGAACTGCCTTCGTACAATAGAGGACCATCGTGCAAAATCAGCGGTACTGCAAGGTCCGTGCTGGAACTGGTAATTTCTATATCATCCACGTACATGCCATCAAAGTTGACGGCTCCGTCGCTGACAAAGCGGAACCGGATTTTAACGTTGCTGTTGCCAGCAAAGGCCCCGAGAGAATAAGTATACTGTACCCAGGGCGACAGTAGTCCTTCACCGTCAAAGGCATCCAACAACACCCAGGGACCGCCGTCGCCGGAAACCTCTACATAGGTGTAGTCAAAACCGGCTTCAATGGAGTAAATGGCCCAGAAACTCAGGTTGGCATCCAGTGCCCCGGTCAGGTCTGCTCCGGTAGCCATGGTTGCGCTGGCGGTAATGCCATCGCCGTAAAAACCCACCGGACTTTCCGTGAAGCTGCTGGTTCCCGCATAACTGAAGGCAGTGCTGATGCCGTAGCCTCCCGTCAGTACCCAAGCCCCGGCGCCTGATTCAAAATCATCGGAGAATTCCACCGTTTGAGCATCCACTTTTGCCCCGCAAAAGAAGACCAGAACAAGGGCTATAATGGCCGGGATTCTGCCAGGTGCCAATTCCGATAAGCCAAAAAAATGTCGGTTCGTTTTCATAGGTCGTTCGTTTTAAAGGGCGAAGGGAGTGAGGTTGAGCTGCTCAACTGCGGTTCAATTGCCAGGCGGTTCGGGGTTGAGCTAGCGCGGAGGCAGCCCCTTGGGTCACCTGGTGTAGGCTGTTCAGCCGGGCTGCGAGCAGCGCTGCGATTTCTGCTTCATCGGCGTTGTCGCGCTTCAGTTTTTCAGGATCGAAATGCTGCTCCACGAATTTAGTGTCAAAATCACCCGTACGAAAGGGGACCGAATCAATGGCGAAAGCACCAAAACCCAACGTGGTTTTGACGCCATTTATCCGGTACTCAGCAATGGCCCGCAACATGCGGTCAATGGCCTGCTCGCGGTTTGCCCCCCAGGCGCAAAGCTTGGCGATCATGGGATCGTAGTGAATGGGAATTTCCATGCCTTCCTCAAACCCGTCGTCCAGGCGTATACCGGGACCCTGGGGGCGCCGGTAGGTGTGCAAGGTGCCCACATCGGGAAGGAAACGGTTGGTTGGGTCTTCGGCGTAAACGCGCAATTCCAGGGCATGCCCGTGAATGCGAAGATCTTGCTGGCGGAAAGAAATGGGCTTGCCGGCGGCGATGTTAATTTGTTCGCGCACCAAGTCAATGCCCGTGATCAGTTCGGTTACCGGATGCTCCACCTGGAGACGCGTGTTCATCTCCAGGAAATAATACTTATGGTCGGCGTCCATAAGGAATTCTACGGTACCTGCGCTCGTGTAATTCACCGATTTGGCAACGGCAACGGCACTGGCACCCATGGCCGCGCGCAGCTCCGGAGTCAGGATGGACGATGGCGCTTCTTCAATCACCTTTTGGTGGCGGCGCTGAATGGAACATTCCCGCTCAAAAAGATGAACGACATTCCCTTGGGTATCGCCCAGCACCTGCACTTCAATGTGGCGGGGTTTGGTCACAAATTTTTCGACAAAGACCGCGCCGTTTCCAAAGGCTGAGGCAGCCTCGCTGGAGGCCCGGGCCATCTCCGCTTTCAAGTCTTGTGGCCGCTCCACCACACGCATGCCCTTTCCCCCGCCCCCCGCAGAAGCTTTGATCAGCACCGGATACCCGATTTCAGCTGCCAGTCGCAGGGCCTCGTCGGGATCGCTGACCGCCCCCGGCGTGCCGGGAACCATCGGGACGTTGTACTCGGCTACTGCCCGTTTAGAAGCGAGTTTGTCGCCCATAATTTCGATGGCGTGAGGGGTCGGGCCGATGAAGACCAGTCCCGCATCGGTAACCGCCTGGCAAAAGGCCGCATTTTCGCTCAGGAAGCCGTATCCGGGGTGGATGGCTTCAACCCCTAAGCGCAGCGATTCGGCAATGATTTTGTCGCCGCGCAGGTAGCTCTGGCTGGAAGCGGCAGGACCGAGGCAAATGGCTTCGTCTGCAAAACGCACGTGCAGCGCGCTGCGGTCGGCTTCGGAGTAAACGGCAACGGTTTTTATGCCCATTTCCCGGGCGGTGCGCATGACCCGCAGGGCAATTTCACCCCGGTTGGCGACAAGAATTTTCTTAAACATAGATCGAGGTTCCTGCGATAAATTTAGGACAACGGGCGGCTAAGTGCATCATTTCCGGCAATGCGTGTGCGAACTTTGTGCCGTTGGTGCCTGATTCCCTGCCCGATGCCTGTATCCTTTTTTCAGCAAGTACTCGCTCTCACCGTTAAGGAAGCCCGTTTGGAGTGGCGGCTTAAATACGCACTCGGGGGAATTGCCCTGTACCTTCTTGCCGTTATCTTGCTCATTTACCTGACGTTTGAGCAATTAGAAGACCGGGTTTGGGTGCTTCTTTTCTGGATGGCCGTCCTGTTTACTGCGGCAAATGCTGTGGCAAAGAGTTTTTTGATGGAAAGCGACGGGCGTAAGCTCTACTACTATACGGTAGCATCGGCAGAGGCTGTTATGCTTTCAAAAATTATTTATAATTTTTGTTTGATGATGATCCTGTCCCTTGTTGGATTGGGGCTTTTTTCGGCCATGATGGGCTTCCCTCCAGAACGGCCCTGGCTTTTTGTGGCCACAGTTGTCCTGGGCAGCGGTGCCTTTTCGCTCGTCTTTACGATGGTTTCGGCTATCGCCGCCGGTGCGTCCAATTCCGGGACATTGGTCGCTATACTGGGTTTTCCGGTCTTGGTTCCCGTAATCCGGCTGCTTACGGCGCTTTCCATGCTCAGTTTATTGCCCTTGAATGTGGCTTCAGCCGGTTTGACGCCCGGACAAGGACTCTTGCTGTTGGCGGGGATCGACGTGCTTGTGTTGGCTTTTGCGATGGTCCTTTTTCCTTACCTTTGGCGCGATTAATCGAGCCCTGATTCCTCTCGATTTCACTAGCCCGCACGCCGCCCCCCATGGCCTCTATTTCTTGGTCTGCAAGCCTGAAAGTCTTAACAATAGTCCTGTTGGTCTATGTGTTTGTCCAGGGATTGCTCGGTCCGGTGCCTGATCTCGTGGTCCTGGAAGAAACCATCCGAAACCTGTATTTCCATGTGCCGCTCTGGTTTGCCATGATCCTGATGCTGCTGGGTTCCCTAGGCTGCAGCATCGCGTACCTGGTAAGCGGTTCGGATCGCTGGGACGAGCGAGCCTCTTCGCTGGCAGTTGTTTCTATTGTTTTTGGGTTGTTGGGCTTTGCCACTGGCATGTTGTGGGGCAATTACACCTGGGGAAGCCTGGGGGCTTTTCTTTTCTCTGACCCCAAAACGCTTGGGGCCATGATCGGTTTGCTGATCTACCTGGCCTACTTCATTCTCCGCGGCTCTGTCGATGACCACGAGAAGGCTGCCCGCTTGTCAGCCGTCTATAGCATCTTTGCCTACAGTTTGCTCATCTTTTTCATTTTCATTTTCCCCAGGATGAGCGGCGTGGATTCTCTTCACCCGGGCAGTGGGGGAAATCCTGGCTTTTCAGCTTACGATCTGGACGACCGGATGCGCGCGGTTTTTTACCCCGCTGTATTGGGTTATACCGGGCTGGGAGTTTGGATCTCCAGCCTTCGCTGGCGCATGAAAGCAGTGGAAAGCACCCTTCAGGAGCGCGACGAAGACCTCCTGGATTTGTCCTTCCCAAAAGCGTAGCGACCAGTTTCCCATCTTCATGAACACAAAAAAAATCCTTGGTTTCGCGCTGATTTACGGCATGCCCTTGTTGATGCAGGCTCAGCAACAGGATCAAGCCACTGGTTTGCGTGCTTCTGGTAAAATCTATGTGGTTGTCGGGGTTATTCTGATCATCCTTCTGGGTTTGATCACTTACCTGATTAGCCTGGATCGAAAAATTAATCGGATGGAACGCCGACTGAATCAGCATCACAAGCGCGACAAATCCTGAAAAATCCTCCTTACATCCCAGCCCAAATGACCCTCCTATGAGCACGGCGAAATCAAAATACTCCTTTCATCAAAGTGTCGACTACTACTTCGACAAAGCGGCACCGATCACCAAACACCCTCAGGGGCTTTTGGACCAGATCAAGGTTCCGAATGCGGTTTACCAAATGCGTTTTCCGGTAAAAATCGGAAACGACTACCAGGTTATTGAAGCCTTCCGCGTCCAGCACAGCCAGCACCGTCTGCCTACCAAAGGGGGTATTCGCTACAGCATTCATGTGGATCAGGATGAAGTGACTGCTTTGGCCGCGCTGATGACGTACAAATGTGCGATTGTAGACGTTCCGTTTGGCGGAGCAAAGGGGGGCATCAAAATCAGCCCGAAAAACTACTCCACTTCGCAGTTGCAGCGCATTACCCGTCGCTACACCGCAGAATTGGTCAAGAAAAACTTCATCGGTCCTGGCATTGACGTTCCTGCCCCGGACTACGGCACAGGTGAGCGGGAAATGGCCTGGATCCTGGATACCTACTTAACCCTCAGCAAGGGCGACATCGATGCTTACGGCTGTGTTACAGGCAAACCGGTTAACCAACACGGCATCAACGGCCGGAAAGAAGCCACCGGTCTGGGTGTGTACTACGGAGTGCGCGAAGCCATGGACAACGCTGAAGACATGAAGCAGCTCGGGTTGAGCACGGGCATTGAAGGCAAGCGCGTGGTCATTCAGGGCTTGGGCAATGTCGGTTACTATTCGGCTAAATTCTTCCAGGAAGCAGGCGCCATCATCGTCGGTTTGGGCGAATACGAAGGGGCTATCCACAACCCCAAAGGCTTCGACATCGAGCAGGTCGTCAAGCACCGCAAGGAAACCGGTTCCCTGTTGGATTTCCCCGGTGCCAAAAACATTAAGCCCACCGAAAAGGTGCTGGAATTGCCCTGCGACATCCTCATCCCTGCCGCCATTGAAAGCGTGATTCACGAAGGCAACGCAGGCCAGATCAAAGCCAAAATTGTCGGTGAAGCCGCCAACGGCCCGGTCACGCCGGAAGCTAACGAAATCATGCGCGAGCGCGGCATCATGATCATTCCCGACATGTACCTGAATGCTGGCGGTGTCACGGTATCGTATTTCGAATGGCTCAAGAACCTCTCGCACATTCGCTTCGGACGGATGCAGAAGCGCTTTGATCAAAGTTCCTCCGAAGCCATGATCAAAATGGTGGAGAAGTTGACCAACAAACAGGTACCTCCAGAAGAAATCGCCAAGTTAGCCCGCGGTGCTGATGAGATTGACCTGGTGCGCTCCGGTTTGGAAGAAACCATGGTGGGTTCCTACCAGCAGATCCGCGAAATCTGGCGCAAAAACAAGAAGGTAGAAGACCTCCGCACAGCAGCCTTTGTCAACGCCATAAACAAGGTGGCCATGGACTACCTGGCCCTGGGCATTTTCCCTTGATCGGGCCCTTTGGTACCTTGAGTGTAAGGGCAACCCGACCTGCTATTTCACCCAAACCGGTGCTTCCGGCCAGTTGGGCCAGCCCACCAGAAAACGCCGTTCCCCCTGGACGAAGTCTACCTGAGCCAGAAGCAAGTCTGTACCGTTGCAAACGGCTAAAAAAGGGGCCTTGAGCACAGTGTTGTATCCGGCAGCCTGGTCCAAAACCGCCTGGTTGAGCACAACCTCTGGTGCCTTGCATTCTACCACCATCCACGGTCGGACCTGCTGATCGTAGACCACAGCATCGGCGCGGCGCGTCATGCCGTTCAGGGTCAGTTTTTTTTCAACCGAAATACGCGACGCCGGGTAGCGGCAAGCCTCCTGAAGGTAGCGCAACAGGTGTTGGCGCACCCATTCTTCCGGCGTAATGGTTACGTAGCGGCGGCGCAGCGGATCGCGGATCATCCGGACACCGCCGGATTCGCGCCAGATAAACTCGTATGCAGGAAACTCAATATTCATGGTAGACCCGTACAGGTCAAAGCGGGACTGGGAAATTAACTAACTTGGCCCTTACGGATGAAAACAAAAGCCGAAATCGTCGCTAATTGGCTGCCCCGGTATACTGGTTTGTCGCTGGAAGAAATGAGCCAGTACATTATGCTGGTTAATTTCCAGGCTTATGTGGAAAAGTTTGCGGCCTTGCACGACGTGTCTGTCAGGGGGCGGGATAAGGCCATGTCCAGCGCCACTGCGGGCGGCATTACCATCATTAACTTTGGCATGGGCAGTGCCAATGCTGCCACCACCATGGACCTCCTCTCGGCAATCATGCCCAAAGCGGTCCTGTTTTTGGGCAAGTGCGGTGGCCTGAAAAAAAAGAACAACATCGGTGATCTTATCCTTCCCATCGCGGCTATTCGCGGTGAGGGAACGTCCAACGATTACCTGTTGCCCGAAGTGCCCGCGCTTCCGGCGTTTGCGCTGCAAAAGGCCATTTCCACCTCCATCCGCGACCAGAACCGCGATTACTGGACGGGCACCGTGTACACGACCAACCGCCGGGTTTGGGAGCACGATGATCGGTTTAAGCGCTACCTCCGCCGCATTCGGGCCATGGCTATCGACATGGAAACAGCCACCATTTTCACCACTGCCTTTGCCAATAAAATTCCGGCGGGCGCGCTCTTGTTGGTTTCTGACCAGCCCATGATTCCGGAAGGCGTAAAGACCATCGAAAGCGATCTCAAAGTCACCGCGCAGTATGTCGATCAGCACCTGAGCATCGGCATTGAGTCGCTGCGGCAATTGATTAACGGCGGGCATACCGTCAAGCACCTGCAATTCTGATGACGATCCAGAATCTCCGAGGCGACCTGCTTAAACGCCGCTTCAAACCGCTGTACTTGTTGCATGGCGAAGAGCCTTTTTATTTGGACAAGGCCGAAGCGCTTTTTGACGAGCTTGTGTTGACTGAAGCCGAGAAAAGCTTTAACCATACTATTTTATATGGCAGGGATTGCGACGCGCAAACCATAACCGATGCTGCGCTTCGCTACCCCATGTTTGCAGAGCATCAATTGATTGTTGTGCGCGAAGCGCAACAACTGCGCGACCTGGATAAGCTCCAGAGCTACGCCGAAAAACCGGTTCCCACAACGGTATTGGTGCTGGTGTACAAGTATAAAAAACTGCCGGCCAACCGCCGACTTTACAAAGCCATCGCCCAGCACGGCATAGTTTTTGAATCCAAGAAAATTCGCGATTATGAAGTGGCCTCCTGGGTGCAGGGGCACGTCAGCGAATCAGGTTACAAGATTCAGCCCGCTGCTGCCCAATTGATGGAGCAGTACCTCGGCAGCGACTTATCGCGCATAGATGGCGAATTGCGAAAGCTGATGATCAACCTGGAGCCTGGCAGCACCATCACGCCGGCGCATGTGGAGCGATTCATCGGCATTTCGCGCGAGTACAACGTTTTTGAATTGCAGAATGCCTTGCTCAAAAACGATACCGCCCGTGTTTGGAAAATTGCAGAGAATCTGCGTGCCAATATTCGGCAGCATCCGCTGGTCATGATTGTAGGTAGTTTGTATAATTTTTTCAGCAAAGTTTACGCCGTTCATTTCATCGGGCAGACCAACGACAAGGAGCTGGCGCAGGTGCTCGGGGTACATCCGTTTTTTGTCAAGGATTACCGCAGTGCAGCGAGCGCGTGGCCCATTCCCCGGTTGGAAAGAGGTTTTGCGCAACTGCTCCAATACGACCTGCGCTCCAAAGGAGTAGATGACGCCGGCACAGAATCCGGCGAATTGCTCCGCGAGTTGATTTGGAAGTTGTTGCGGTGATTGAGCGCTGCTACAAAGAAGAAGGTGCCGAATTGACTCGAGCAACACCACCGCGCCCCGCAAGATGTGCCAAGCTATTGCGTCGGTCTTGGTCCAGGGCGGCTATCAGCGCTTCGCGATTGGGAAAACGCGCTTCGCCACGCAGGTAAGCCAGAAAATGCAAGCGCAGGTCTTCGCCGTACAGATCGCCGTTAAAATCGAATAAGTTGACTTCAATGCTGCGCTGCTTGCCATCAAAAGTTGGCCGAAATCCGATAGACAACATGCCACCGAAGCGCTGTCCCCGCGCCTCCACCAGCACGGAGTAGATGCCATCGGCTGGCACTAGTTTGCTGGCATCATCCACGCGTAAATTGGCGGTGGGGTAGCCGAGTTCACGACCAATTTGCTCGCCTTTGACCACCACGCCGCTGAGCGTGTATGGCAGGCCTAAACCCTGCTCGGCAGCTTCTACTTGCCCGCTGAGCAGGGCTTTGCGAATGCGCGTGGAACTCACCGCAACATCGTCCACTTCCTGCGGGTCAATTTCAACAATGCGCAGCCCTTCCGGCTCGCCGAACTTCCGCAATAGCGCAATGTTGCCGCTTCGATCCCGGCCAAAGCGATGATCGTACCCGATGACCAGAGTGTGCGGCCGAATGCCGCGAATCAGAAACTCGCGCACATACGCTTCCGCACTGATTTCGGAAAATTCGCGCGTAAACGGCACCACCAAAACAGCGTCGGCCCCGTAATGCGCCAGCAGGGCCAAACGCTCTTCGAGCGTGGTGAGCATCCGCAGATCGCCGTCGGGTTGAATAATGCTGCGGGGGTGCGGGTGGAAGGTCACGATCAGGCTGGTGCCGCCGGCTTCGGCGGCCAATTCGCGCAGCCTGGTCAGGATGCGCTGATGGCCTTTGTGCACCCCATCAAAGGTGCCAATAGTGACCACGGGTCGGGGGAGGGGGGGCAGCTCGCTGACGCTGCGGTAGATCTTCATGACCGGCTTTCGGGGCTTGGTTTGGCAAGAGAAGCGGTAGAGGCAATATAGGCCAGCGTCTGGTCCATATCGCGGGCATCACAGAGCAGGTACGGACCGATGGCATCGCGCTGCAAAGAAGTCATCCAGGCCCCCACACCCAGCAATTGCCCCAAATCGTATACCAGCGATCGAATGTAGGTGCCTTTGCTGCAGTGTACCACAAAGCGGGCGTCGCCGTCTTTCAGATCCAAAATCTGGAACTGGTCCACGCGGACGCTCCGTGCCGGCAATTCGGGGGCATTGCCTTTGCGGGCCGCGCGGTAGCTGGGCTTGCCGCCGGTTTTAATGGCCGAGTACACCGGGGGAATTTGCGCCAGCGCTCCGGTCAGCGTTTCGGCTGCTGCCCGCACCCGGTCCAGGTCAAGGTGCTCCGTGGGGACGGGGGGGGTGGGGGGCGTTTCCCCATCGTAGCTCGGGGTCGTCTGCCCGAGCCTCAAGGTTCCGCTATATACCTTATCCAACCCCTGAAAAGTCTCCAATTGGCGGGTTGCTTTGCCGGTGGCCAGAATCAGCAGGCCGGTAGCGAGCGGGTCAAGCGTGCCCGCGTGCCCGACCTTGATCCGGGATCCATCCGCTTGGGCATGTTTGATCGCAAATCGCACTTTATTGACCACATCAAAAGAGGTCCACCCAAGCGGCTTAGTGACCAGCAGCATTTTACCCGCAGCAAATCCGGAAAGTTCCGGTTGTCGGGAATGCAGTTCTGTGAAAGTCAAGCGCAGGGGTTAGGCGATGAGGCGAAGGTGAGTCGTCGGTTCAAGCAAGGAGGGCCAGGACGCCGGCCACAGCACAATACACCGCAAAGTACCAGAGTTTGCCTTTGCGAACGATGCCAATCATGGCTCGGCACGCGAAAAGCCCAGCCAGGAAAGCCGTGGCGAAACCGACGGCTAAAATTGGCGCCGGTGTTGCGATGGTGCCAGCGGGTTGATCGCCCACGGAAACGATATCCAAAATGGTGCCTCCTAAAATCAACGGAATCACCATTAAAAAAGAGAACTGTGTGGCGCGCGTTTTATCGATGCCCAAGTAGAGGGCGGTAGAAATGGTGGAACCGGATCGCGAGATGCCGGGGAGCATGGCGATGGCCTGTGCGATACCAATAAGCAACGCTCGTCCATAAGAAAGGGGTTTGTCTCCACCCGGGGCAATACTGGTCAGGGCCAGCAACGCAGCAGTGACCAACAAACTAATTCCAACCAGGGTCAGGTCTTCGCCAAAGAAACTTTCCAGTTGCTCGTTGAAAAAGACATAGACCAGCGCCGCTGGAATCATGGACAAAATGACCTGCGCGGCAAAAGTCAGTTCCTGGCGCTGGCCTTTAAAAAGACCCTTGAAAATGCCGGCGATATCGTTTCGGAAAACCACGACGGTACTGAGCATGGTCGCTGAGTGCACCAGAATGGTAAAACTCAGGCTATTGGTATCGTCAACACCCAAGAGCGCTTCGCCCAATTGGATATGCCCACTGCTGGAGACTGGCAAGAATTCGGTCAATCCCTGGACAAGGCCTAAGAGGGCGGATTCAAGGTAAGTCAATGGATTTCGCTTAAAGAAAAGGTCAGGAAACGGGGGAAGGGCAGGCGAACCACTAAGCAGGCTTGCGGAAAATTGCGGCGATTTCGATGGCAAACCCGGCCAGGACCAGAATTGGAGCCAGGGTTATGCGACGAAAGCTGTAGATCTCCTCGGCCTTGAAAACATTGGGATCGTCAGAACCACCACCGGCCATCAAGAGGAAACCCAGCACAATGACCACGAGGCCAGCCAGCATCCACAGGTAGTTCTGGCGTGTAAAGACGGAGGCTTTGGCTCCATCATGATCTTTTGTTGCAATCAACGTTTGGTGGTCTGCGTGTTTACTCATAAGGCTCAAAGCAGGTCAGGTTAAGCGGGGCAGGGTTTCGCGTCTGAAGTGTCGCAAACTTGGCGTCAGTACAATTCGTCCAGTTTCATGCGCAGGTATTTGCCAACCGACCGATGGGTACTCCACCACGAAATCAGCAAACCCAGCAGCAATATGGCCACGAAAAGCCCGGCAAATTTAAGGTATTCTTCCTGGAAGCCTGCCGATCCCAGTGCTCTTTCGCTGAAAATCAACAGCCCGCAAAGGATTCCAACGGCCAGGAGACCGGCAATTAGCCCGTTAATTATACCTTTTCGAATATAAGGAGCCATGATAAACCACCGCGTTGCCCCTACTAGCTGCATAGACCGGATGATAAAGCGGTTAGAATACATGGCCAGGCGGATGGTCTTGTCAATCAAGGTAGCGGCAATTAACAAGACCAGGGCACTCACTACAACCAAAATGATCCCGAGCGTTCTGATTTCTTCATTGAGCTTGGCAACGATATCGTCTCTTGATTTTATATATTTAGTTTCTCTATACTCATCGAGCCGCTCCACAATCACTTTTATGGAATCGGTGTTCACATAGTCCGGCCACAGTCCAATTTCATATGAAGCGGGAAAGGGATTGAACTCGCCCAGAATTTCGCTGGGATCTTCGTTGCCGCGCTTGATGTGAATGGCCAGCGCATCCTCTTTAGAAAGGTATTCGGTGCTGCGCACAAAGGGCTCGGCCTCAATTTTCTTGCGCAATTGAAGCATTTCCACCTCATTGAGGTCGTCGCGGAGAAAGACGGAAATCCGAATGCTTTCCCGAAGCGTTTTGCTCACAATCTGGGCATTCAGCAGGATCATGCCCACAAGGCCCAGCAACACCAGAACCAGTGTGATCATGAGAATCGAATTCAGGAAATTCGGATTCCGTTTGCGCCGAACCACTATTTTTTCGTCTCCTTGCTTCATGCGGCCCTAAAAATAGCCATCCTGCGGCATTCGGCGCCGCTTAGTTATTCCCACAACCGCGTTCTTAAGTCTATACAAGGTCAAAGGGTCATAAGGATGCCCATAATTGCGTTAAAGTCTGTTAAACGCGCAAGACGCATTTTGCTATTAGCTAACTTTATTGTTTACTTGACAGCAGTCTCAGATTAGCACCTCCTCAACCCCCTCATTCGATGGAAAAACATACGCATACAAGTTTATTGGTCCTGTTATCGGTTTGTCTGGCTTGGAACCACCCGGTTAATGCTCAGAATGCCAGCTTGGTAGGCCAGTTGACCTATCCCCAGCAGCTCAATGACATTTGGGGCTGGGCAGACGCTGCAGGCCATGAATATGCCCTGGTGGGGGTCCGCAACGGACTGTCCATTGTAGACGTAACCACGGATCCAACCTCGCCTACGGAGTTGTTTTTTGTCGAAGGGCCCGCATCCACATGGCGAGATATGAAGACATTTGGCGACTATGTCTACTGTGTACACGACAATGTGGACGCAGGCGCCCCGGGTGCTCCTGGAATTGGCTTGTTGATTGTCAACATGGCTTCCTTGCCGGCATCTATCGATACGGTGACCATTAAAGAGTTTGGGGCAGGCGTTCGATTTGATCATGCCCACAACATTTACATTGATGAGATGGGGTTTTTGTATGTTTTTGGCGCCAATTACGGTGTTGGAGGAGCCATTATGCTGGATTTGAATGCCGATCCATGGAATCCGACGCTTGCTGGTGTGTATAACGCGCAGTACTGTCACGACGGTTTTGCCCGTGACAACAAGCTTTGGACTGCCGAAATCTACACGGGTAGTTTTGCGCTGGTAGACGTTTCTGCTAAGGCTTCTCCGGTCATCGTAGCAACCCAGCAAACTCCGACCAACTTTACCCACAACGTTTGGTTGAGCGATGATGACGCGGTGTTGTACACCACTGATGAGGTGAATTCAGGCTACTTAGGGGCCTTTGACGTCTCTGATCCATCTGACATCACAGAATTGGACCGCTGGAATTCCAGCCCTGGAAGCGGGGTAGTTCCTCACAACTCCTTCGTTTACGGCAATTATTTGCTCACCTCCTATTACCGCGACGGGGTTACGGTTCACGACATCAGCCGCCCGTCCAACATGGTTTTGGTAGGCCAATATGATACGTCGCCGCTTTCCGGGTTTGGGTACGACGGCTGCTGGGGAGTTTATCCGTACACTCCTTCTGGATTGGTGTATGCCACAGATGTCCTCACGGGATTTTTCGTTGTGGATGTAACGTATACCCAGGCCGCGTGGTTAGAAGGCTCCGTTACCGTTTCAGGTACCGGAGGCCCGTTAAACGGCGCAACCGTGGTTTTGGAAGGCACACCAGGAGTGGGCACCTCCGACATTTTCGGCAGTTACGGCACCGGTGCCGCCGGAGCGGGCACCTATTCGGTAACCGCCGAAGCACCGGGATACACGCCTCGCACCTATCTGGGCATTGTCCTTACTCAAGGCGTTGTGACTAACCTTGACATTGAATTAGACCCGTTGCCCACCACCATCTTTTCTGGTCAAATTACCGATGCAGTTTCTGGAACACCAATAGCTGGCGCGGAGATTCAGCTTGTCAGCGGCGACTACGTGTTTGAAGCAACGGCAGATGCTTCCGGAAACTTCAGCATCAGCAATGTTTACGTTGGAACATATGAGGCTGTGGCAGGAAAATGGGGCTTCATCAGTGCCACTGAACCTTCACTGGATGTTGCCACCACCAGCACTTGGAATGTGGAATTGGAAACTGGCATCTACGACGATTTTACCTTCGATTTTGGCTGGTCAGCTATTGGCAGTTCCTGGATTGGTGGGCAATGGGAGCGCGCCACGTCGCTGGTTTACGACCCGGGCTACGGTTACCCCATCACCCCGGATGGCGATTACCCCGATGATCCAGGACAGCGCTGTTACGTGACGGGAAACACCTCCGATATAGACTTCATCCACGCCGGTGAAAGCCTGCTTCGCTCTCCTGAATTCGATCCTCGCTCGCTTGATCGCCCCACTATTCGCTTCCGCGCCTTTGTCTTTAACACCGACTTCAACGGCCTCTTGTCAAACGATGAACTTATCGTTCGCCTGAGTGACGCAAGCAGTACCGTTACCCTGGAAGAAATCATTGCCCCTTCTGCTAATGATCCCCAGTGGATCGAATACGAATATGAAATTTCTGAATTTAAGGAACCCGCACCTGGCATGCGCTTGTTGCTGACCGCCAAAGCAGACGGTGTACTTTTTGTGGTTGAGGATCTCTTAGAAGTAGCGATAGACGCTTTCCGGGTTGAGCCTTACGTGCGGACCACGGGTTTGGGCGAATCACCATTCGGGTTCATCGAAGCCACCGTTTTTCCCAACCCAGTGGTCGCTGACCAGGCTGTGATCCAACTCAGCGGTACAGACCTGGCTGCTGGAACACAGGGCCAAATGACCTTGTCTGTTTTCAGCGTGACCGGCAAAAAGTTGCTCGATAAGTCCGTTTGGGCTACCCAGGGACAAATCGCCTTCTCCACAGCTGATTTTGCTCAAGGCCTCTACCTATTCGAACTAAAGCAACATGGCCAAAGATTGACCAGCGGCAAGTTCAGCGTGGTTCGATAGCCAGTCAAGGGCAGACGTCAATCAGACGTTGTATTTTAGGCGCTTCAATAAAATTGGACAAGAATCGGAGCGTCTATGGATTATGATTTTTCCGCCATTGAGAAAAAATGGCAGGATTGGTGGCAGGAGCAGGGTGTTTATCGGGTTACCGAAGATCCGGCAAAGCCCAAATGCTACGTGCTGGACATGTTTCCCTACCCATCCGGAGCGGGCTTGCATGTGGGGCATCCGCTGGGCTATATAGCTACCGACATTTACAGCCGTTACAAACGCCACACGGGGCATTGCGTTTTACACCCTATGGGGTTTGATGCCTTTGGGCTGCCTGCTGAGCAATACGCTATCGAAACGGGTCAGCACCCGGCCAGAACAACGGCCGACAACATTGCCACATTTACCGATCAGCTTCGGCGCATCGGTTTCGATTACGACTGGTCCAGGAAAGTGGTTACCGCTGAACCGGAATACTACCGCTGGACGCAATGGATATTCTGCCAATTGTTTGGTCATTGGTACGATCCGGTAGCCCGAAAAGCACGCCCAATCGAAACGCTGGACGCGCAGTTCCGGGCAAATGGCAGTGCGGGTTTTACGGCACAGGAGTGGGCGGCGATGGATCATACCCGCCAGCAGGAAGTGCTGATGGGTTTCCGACTGGCCTACCTGGACTATGCCGATGTGAACTGGTGTGAGGCATTGGGCACCGTCTTGGCCAACGACGAGGTTAAAGACGGATTAAGTGAGCGGGGGGGACATCCGGTGGTTCGCAAGCGGATGCGGCAGTGGTTTCTGCGCATCACTGCTTATGCCGATCGTTTGCTGAATGCACTCGATGCCCTCGATTGGTCGCCAGCGCTCAAGGAAATGCAGCGAAACTGGATCGGCCGGTCCGAAGGTGCCAGTTGCGTGTTCCGAACAACAGAGGGCAATCACGCCATCGAAATTTTTACCACCAGGCCGGATACGTTGTTTGGAGCAACGTTTTTGGTGCTCGCCCCAGAACATCCCCTGGTGGCAGCGCTTACCACTGCTGAACAATCAGCCGCAGTTGGCCAGTACCTAAGTTATGCTTCCAGCCGCTCGGAGCGCGAGCGTATGGCCGACACCAAAACAGTGACCGGGGTGTTCAGCGGCAGCTATGCTGAACATCCGTTCAGTGGTGAGCCCATTCCGATTTGGATTGCCGAATATGTTTTGGCTGGATATGGCACAGGGGCCATCATGGCCGTCCCGTCTGACGATAACCGGGACTATGCTTTCGCGCAACATTTTGGTCTCTCTATCATAGAGGTCATTGACCGTTCGGAGCACCCCACAGCGGAGCGTGAAGACAAGTCAGTTGGGGTGTTGATGAACTCCGGCTTCCTGAACGGAATGCCCATTCCCCCGGCTATTCAGGCGGCCATTGCCGAGTTGGAAAAGCGCGGAATTGGCCAGCGAAGGGTCAATTACCGCCTCCGTGACGCCGGATTCAGCCGGCAGCGCTACTGGGGCGAGCCTTTCCCGGTGGTGTATCGCCAGGGAGTTCCGGAATTGCTGCCGGAGTCAGCGCTTCCGGTGCTGTTGCCGCAGGTCAGCAGCTACCGGCCTACCGGAGATGGCAATTCGCCTATCGCATCCGCCAAAGAATGGGTCCGGTTGGAGCCAGGGCTGGAGCGCGAAACAGACACCATGCCGGGCTACGCGGGATCCAGTTGGTACTGGCTGCGCTATATGGACCCGGGCAATAAACAGGCGTTTGTAGACCCCAAAAAAGAGCAGTACTGGGGCCAAGTGGATTTGTACATAGGCGGTGCCGAGCACGCAGTCGGGCACTTGTTGTATTCGCGTTTTTGGAATCAGTTTCTGTTTGACCTGGGTCTGGTCAGTCAGGCTGAGCCTTTCCGCAAAATGGTGAACCAGGGCATGATTCAGGGCCGCTCCAGTTTGGTCTACCGGGTGGAGGGCACCAATTTATTTGTATCGGCAGGCTTGAAAGAACAGTACAACACTACGGCGCTTCACGTGGATGTTCATTTAGTCCATGACGACAAGCTGGATCTGGAGGCTTTCCGCGCGTGGCGGGAGGAGTACAAGTACGCAGAATTTATTCTGGAGGGCGATGTTTACCGCTGTGGCGCAGAGGTGGAGAAAATGTCGAAGCGCTGGTACAACGTAGTCAATCCGGATGAGGTTTGCGACCGCTACGGGGCGGATACGCTGCGTATTTACGAGATGTTTCTCGGGCCACTGGACCAGGCCAAACCCTGGGATACCCGCGGCATTGACGGCAGCTATCGCTTTCTAAAGAAAGTGTGGCGCCTTTTTTATCCGCGCGATACACAAGCCCCAATTTCCGAAGAAGCCCCATCAACAGAAGCGCTTAAAGTGCTGCATCGTGCCATTGCCAAAGTGCAATCGGACATCGAGCGTTTGGCCTTCAATACCGCCGTCAGCGCTCTGATGGTAGCCGTCAACGACCTCACCGCGCTTAAATGCCGCAACCGCGCCATTCTGGAGCCACTCGTCATCCTGCTGTCCCCCTTTGCTCCGCATATTTCGGAGGAATTGTGGCATGAAATCGGCCACCAGAGCAGTGTCGTCCACCAGCCCTTTCCCGAATCAGATCCCAGCTACCTGTCTGAGTCCAATTTTGAATACCCCATTTCCGTCAACGGCAAACTGCGCGACAAAGTCACACTCTCCCTGGAACTGAACGAAACCCAGATCCAGGCAGCTGTTTTGAACCGTGAATTGGTCCAAAAGTGGCTGGAGGGCAAAGCGCCCAAAAAGGTCATCGTCGTGAAAGGTAAGATAGTAAATATTGTGGTTTAGCGGGCCAAGGGCTTCAGTCACTCCGGGCGAGCATAGGGAGTAATTCCAATCTGCCCGTTCATTCAGGGCCAACGTTCCCCCCCACCCATGAGCCCTTAAAATCATGGCCCTTTTGTCCGGGATTGCAAAAATTTTGTCCTTTGAAATCCACCTAACCCCAGCCGCCTTTTTTCGAGAAGGCGGCTGGGGTCTTTTTAGTCAGGCTTTAGCCTAATTTTAAGCCTTTAACGCGGCCAACAAACACTCAGGCTATGATTAAGCTGGTGGAATGTCCACGAGATGCCATGCAGGGCCTGCATGACTTCATCCCAACCCAAGACAAGGTTGACTACCTCAACCTGCTCCTCAAAGTAGGCTTCGACACCCTGGACTTTGGCAGTTTTGTTTCGCCCAAAGCCATTCCCCAAATGGCAGATACAGGAAGAGTGCTTGAAAGCCTTGATTTAGACGGGACCAAAACCAAGCTCCTGGCCATTGTCGGCAACGGGAGGGGGGCAGAATTAGCCTGCGAGTACCCAGAAATCGCTTACCTCGGATTCCCCTTCTCTATCTCAGAGACTTTTCAACAGCGCAACCTGCACGCTACGGTAGCCGACTCGCTGGAGCGCGTCCAGGATATTCAGGACCTCTGCCTGCGCCACAACAAAACCATGGTGGTTTACCTGTCTATGGGATTCGGCAATCCTTACGGTGAGCCCTGGAGTGCTGAAATAGTGGGGGAATGGGCCGGTAAGATGGCGCAAATGGGTATCCAAATCATTGCCCTGGCTGACACTATCGGGGTGGCCAATCCAGAAAGTATCCGCTACCTATTCGGGCACTTGATTCCGGCCTTCCCTTCGGTGGAATTTGGAGCGCACTTTCACACGACCCCTGATACCTGGTTGGAAAAAATTGACGCGGCTTACAAGGCTGGCTGCATGCGTTACGATGGCGCCATCATGGGTTTCGGCGGGTGTCCCATGGCCAAAGACGATTTGGTCGGTAACATGGCCACCGAAAACATCCTTCAGTACTTTGAAAATCAGGGAGAAGCACTCGGATTAGAAAAGCAGGCCTTGCGCGAAGCGTTCCGCAAGGCCAGACAAATTCTTCCGGGGGCAGAATTTCAAAATCTCAGTTGGCTGGTCAGTTGAGCTTATCTCTGCCAAGCGCTTTCGATCCCTTTTTAGGATCGCTGCCCAAACAGCAAACTTCCAATTCTAACCAGGGTAGCGCCTTCTTCTACCGCTATTTCCCAGTCGCCGGACATGCCCATAGAGCATTCGCAGAACTCGGGAATCCCGGCGAAAACGCCCTCCTTTAAGCGATCAAACAGTTGCCTGAGGCTTCGGAATTCCATTCGCACCTGATCCCGGTTGTCCGTAAAGGTGGCCATGCCCATCACCCCGTGGATGCGCGCATGGGGGTACTGTTTCCGATGCCCGGCTGCTAACCAGAGTTCCAGTTCTTCGGCAGACCAGCCGAACTTGGTTTCTTCTTGCGCAATGTGCACTTGAAGCAGCACGGGAATGTCGCGGCCAAGCTTTTCTGCCTGGCGATGCACCTCCTCCAGCAAGCGCTCGCTGTCCACCGAGTGAATCATGGCCACAAAGGGGGCGATAAACCGAACTTTGTTGCGCTGCAGGTGCCCGATCAGGTGCCATTCCACGTCCTGCGGCAAGACAGGCTGCTTTTCTAGTAACTCCTGTACGCGGTTTTCGCCGAACAAACGCTGGCCAGCCTCATACATTGGAAAGATTGCTTCGGGAGCGTGGGTTTTGGACACGGCAACCAAGCGGGCGCCGCGGCTTTCCAGCTTCCCGTTCAAATCGGCTAAATTGGACCTTGAAATCATGCGCAACCTACCAGCCACGAACTTCTGCAGCAGCCGGCGCGGCAAACTTAGCCCAAAGACCCGGCTGACTGGGTGGTTTTTTCCGGCAATTCAGCCAATGGGCATAAGTTTTGGGGGTCTGGCTGGTTTTCTTCTCCTGCTGAGTCTTTCCGGTTCCTCGTGTCGGCCCACGCAACCGCAATGGGAACCCGGCGGCAAGCTTCCGGAAGGAGTTTTGGACCGCGAGGCCATGATCGCCCTGCTGGTGGACATCCATCTTGCCGAAGGTGACCTGCTGGAGCGCAACCTGCCCGTCGAAGAACAGGAGCCGCTGCTGAAAGCGCACTACGGGCCCATCCTTTCCCGCCACGGCATCACGGCCAAGCAACTTTCTGACAGCTATACCTATTATGTCGAAAGGCCGCTTACGCTCAACGAGTTGTACGTGGAGGTCATCGAAGAGCTCAATCGCATTCAGGCCCAGGTGCAGGCAGACATCCAATCAGATTCCGAAACAAAGAGCCTCAACGACAATCCCGATCAAGGGCAACCCGCTCCACGTTCCGGTCCGGCCAAAGCACGTCCGACAGAAGAGTAAACAGCAAGACCAATAGAAAAGTAAATAGAAGAGTCAACAGCAAGACCAACAGAAACGCGACCAGCAGAGCCATCCCTCACAAAACGGTAGGGCGCGAATCGCTAACTTCGCCCGGACCCTTTAAAACAGACCGATTCATGAAAAAGGTGGTGCAAAATGCTGACGAAGCCGTAGCCGACATCCGCGATGGGATGACGCTCATGCTCGGCGGCTTTGGCTTGTGCGGTATTCCTGAAAACTGCATCGAGGCGTTGGTGCGCAAAGGTGTCCGCGACCTGACCTGCATATCCAACAATGCCGGCGTGGATGACTTTGGCATTGGGTTGATGCTCAAACAGCGGCAGGTACGGAAAATGATTTCCTCCTACGTGGGCGAAAACGCTGAGTTTGAACGGCAACTGCTCAGCGGAGAATTGGAGGTAGAGTTGATCCCCCAGGGATCGCTTGCTGAGCGCTGCCGGGCTGGTGGCGCGGGCATCCCCGCCTTTTTCACCCCAGCAGGTTATGGCACCGAAATTGGCGAAGGCAAAGAAGTGCGCGAATACAACGGCAAGATGTACCTGTTGGAGGCTGCGCTGACCGCCGACTTTGCCATCGTAAAAGCCTGGAAAGGCGATACGCACGGCAACCTGATTTACCGCGGCACAGCCCGCAACTTTAACCCGATGATGGCCACCGCCGGAAGAATCACCATCGCAGAAGTAGAGCATCTGGTGGAGCCAGGAGAGCTGGATCCAAATTTCATTCACACGCCGGGCATTTATGTCCAGCGGATCTTTCAAGGACCGGCCTACGAAAAACGGATCGAACAACGCACCGTTCGCCAACGCAACGCATAACTTGGAAAACGGCCTTTATCATGTTGGATAAACACGGCATCGCCAAACGCATCGCCCGCGAACTCCGCGATGGCTATTACGTCAACCTTGGCATAGGAATTCCTACGTTGGTAGCGAACTATGTGCCTGCGGGCATTGAAGTGACGCTGCAAAGCGAAAATGGCCTGCTGGGAATGGGCCCTTTCCCTTACGAAGAAGAAGTTGATCCCGATTTGATCAATGCCGGAAAGCAAACCGTAACCTTTCTTCCGGGATCATCGCTGTTCAGTTCCGCCGAAAGTTTTGCTATGATTCGCGGAGGCCACGTGGATTTAACCGTACTGGGCGCTATGGAAGTCAGCGACCGCGGCGACATCGCCAATTGGAAAATCCCCGGCAAGATGGTCAAGGGAATGGGCGGCGCCATGGATCTGGTTGCCGGCGCAGAGAACATCATCGTTGCGATGATGCACGTCAATAAAGAAGGCGAATCCAAGCTGCTGCCTCAATGCTCGCTGCCGCTGACTGGTGTCGGTTGCATTCGCAAGGTAGTTACGGAATTGGCCGTGTTAGACATCGACCCCGAGCGCGGATTTGTGCTGCTGGAGCGCGCGCCAGGGGTATCGGTTGATTACATTCGCCAGAGCACGGCAGGCCGGTTGCTGGTTCCCGATCACGTGCCGGAAATGCAACTCGATTAACCCTACATGAGCGCTCGCAAACTCGTCTTTCACCGCGACCTGGTCGTTCCGGAAAGCGAAGTGCACATCAGCCCGGGCAATCGCGCATTCCGCTACGGCGATGCCGCTTTTGAAACCCTGCGTATTTGCAAAGGGCTCCCCCTGTTTTTCCCTCATCATTACAGCCGTTTTATTTTAGGGTTAGAAACCCTGCGCATGGACATTCCGGAGCATTGGCAACTGGATTTTCTGCGCCGAGGCATGGTTGATCTGGCTCGGGAAAGCGGCATGTCCAATGCCCGTTTGCGCATGATGGCCTGGCGGCAAGGGGAGGGGCGGTACCTGCCTAAAAGTCATATTCCTGAACTTTTTATGGAGATCGAAGCCCTTCCCGATCCGTTTTATGGCTTTCCCTTGCAGGGTTTGGTCGTGGACATTGCAGAAAGCCTGGAGCTCGGAACCAGCCCGCTTGATCGCATTAAGAGTGCTAATTCATTGCCCTACGTGCTCGCTGCCATACAGGCCCGTGAGCGTGGGCTGGATGAAGTTATCTTGACCAACCGTCACGGGCATCTTGTGGAAGCCAGCTCCAGCAACCTGTTCGTTTTCCGCGGCGGTGAGTTGTGCACACCACCTGAAAATGACGGGGGAATTGGAGGCGTTCTCCAGCGAGTTTTGGTTAAACTTTCCAGACGCGAGGGCATACCGTTGAGGCAGGTATCGCTCACCGAGCAGGACTTGCTGGACGCTGATGAGGCATTCCTTACCAATGTCATTAGCGGCATCCGCTGGATCGGCAGCTTTCGAAACAAGAGCTACCCGAACCAATTCAGCCTTGGCTTGTTCGGAAAATTGGAGGAGAAGGTGTTGGCCGATCTGGCTCGCTAAATCCCCGTGAACCTGCCCCATGGCCAAGAGCCCTTCGCCCGTAGTAGCCTTTTGGTTTCGCCGCGACTTGCGGCTTGACGACAATACCGGGCTTATTCGGGCGCTGCAAAGCGGGCAGGTCGTCCTGCCGGTTTTTGTGTTTGACCGCAATATCCTGGACCAATTGGAAGACCGGGATGATGCCCGGGTTTCGTTCATCCACCGGCAATTACAAAGCCTGGATGCGGAGTTGCGAAGTTTGGGAAGTGGCCTGCTGGTGGGCTATGGCACGCCGCTGCAACTGTTCAAGAACTGGGTGGAACAATACGGCATTTCGGCATTCTACACCAACCGCGACTACGAGCCTTACGCCATCAAGCGAGACCGGGAAGTGGCGTCGAGCCTTGCTGAATGGGGGGTTGCCTTTCACGCCTTCAAGGACCAGGTCATTTTTGAACGCGATGAGGTGCTCAAGCCCGACGGCAGTCCTTACTCCGTGTTTACGCCATATAGCCGTCGCTGGAAGCAAGCGCTGGTCGACGATCCGGCTCTCCCGGCAACCATCCCGGCTACGGGCAAGTGGCATCCGGCTGTGAAAGAGCCCATGCCCGAGCTTGCCGCGATGGCCTTTCAGCCATCGTCCGTCCCGATCCCCGAGCCCGAGTTGAGCACGGCCTTGTTAAAAGCGTATGCGGAGCGCCGGAATTTTCCTGGCCAGCCAGGCACCTCCCGATTGGGCATTCACCTCCGCTTTGGAACGCTGAGCATTCGCAGACTCGCGCTTCAGGCCCAAAAACACAGCGAAACCTTTCTCAATGAACTCATCTGGCGTGAGTTCTACCAGATGATCCTCTTTCACCATCCCCTGGTAACCCATCACGCCTTTAAACCCGCTTATGACCGCATTGTTTGGCGCCAGTCTCCAGGGGATTTTGAGCGTTGGAAATCCGGCATGACCGGTTATCCGCTGGTGGATGCCGGTATGCGAGAGCTGGCGGCAACCGGTTTTATGCACAACCGGGTCCGAATGGTCGTTGCCTCTTTCCTGACCAAGCACCTGCTGTTGGACTGGCGATTAGGCGAAGCTTGGTTTGCCCGGAAATTGCTTGACTTTGAACTGGCCTCCAACAGCGGTGGTTGGCAATGGGCGGCTGGTTGCGGTTGCGATGCCGCGCCGTACTTCCGTATTTTTAACCCCAGCAGTCAAGCTGCCAAGTTTGATCCAAAGGGCGATTACATCCTGCGCTGGGTACCGGAATACGGCACCCCGGCCTATCCACCACCCATGGTAGAGCACACTTTTGCCCGGGAAAGGGTCTTGAAAACCTTCAAAGAGGCGCTTGCCTCAGCGGAGGGCTGACCCAGGTTTGATAGTTCAGTATCCGGGTACAACAGGCAACCAGACTCTGCTCAGCGCCGTATTCAACCTGACCACTAACGAACCCGGCCCCTCCTGAACTCCCAAAAGCCTTAAAACTCCAGTTAGCGAACGTTCACCCATGCGCACCCTTTCCCTCTTTCTAATTTCGGTTTCCTTGTTGTTGAGCGCCTGTAAATCCGATGGCCCCTGCGAAGTGTGCCCCATGAATTTTGATCCGGTATGCGGGCTTGATGGCATTCCCTACTCCAATCCTTGCGAAGCCCGTTGTGCAGGGGTTTCTTACGTATATGGCTTTTGCGAAGAAGAGGATGATGCCCTTATCCTTGACCTCGGCGCAGTTGCCGCAGATGGCTGCGATTTTATGCTGCTGATCAACAACGAGTACTATCATCCGAAAGGCATGGATTCAATCTGGCGCGTCCACAACACTCCCGTGCGCGTTGAATTCCGCCGCACCTTGCAGCTCTTCCATTGTGGTTTGTCGCCGGAGCCTTACGCAGTCCTGGAAGTGCTCTCGGTGGAATTGCGATAGCGCATTGCCTAGCGTCTGCCATGCCCCACAACGCAGGGTCTGGTCCAGCGTTCTGTTCTGCTCTTGACCAAAAGCATTTCCCGTTGGCTCATGCATCACAGGTCCGGCTTTTTCGTATTTTACAAGGGCATGGAAACCCTTTATAACACGACCCAACTGCGCTGCTTAGCTGGCGCGCTGCTCCTTCTTTTCGTTGATGCTCTGCCAATTGTCGCGCAAGGTCTTGCCCTGGACCGCCGTTCTGACTGGCAAAAAGCCGGTCTGGCTGAACCGGCACCCGCACTACTTAAAGGGCTCAACGCGCTGGACTTCGGTGCCTGGCCAGACGACGCCATTGGCGATGCATCCGCCATTCAAAGTGCCTTGGATGCGCTGGATGGCAAGCCCGGAATGGTCTTTCTGCCCGCTGGAACCTACCAGTTAAATCAACCTCTGGATGTGCCTTCCGGGGCAGTTCTTCGCGGTGCCGGCGCAGATTCTACGCATTTAGTGGTTGATTTTGGTGGCGCGGACCTGGATGCCATCAGAATGGGGAGTGCCATCCAGGGGCCGGATTTGCTGTTGAGCCAAGTGCCGGTGAAAGGCACACAGACCGTTCGTCTGGCCGGAACTACGGCTGTTGCCGCAGGCCTGAAGGTCGGCGATTGGGTAGAGATAGTTCAAGACAACGGTGCCTGGGACGAAGCCCCTGCTGGATGGGCAGCCGAATCCATTGGCCATCTTAGTCGGATTCGGGCGCTCGGTGCAGACAGCCTCCTGTTGGACGATGCCTTTCGAATCAGTTTTACCCCAGCCGACAACCCCCGTTTGCGCTGGGTGAGCCCGGTCAGTGCATGTGGGCTGGAATGCCTGAGCCTGACTCGAAGCGATTCCAACGGCAACGGTGCCATGATTTGGTTCTACCTGGCCGTCAATTCCTGGGTTCGCGGCGTAGAAAGTTTCCGCAGTGCTGGTGCCCATGTCCTGGCTGCCCGCTCCGCTCATTTAGAAATCAGCGGAAATTACTTCCACGAAGCCTGGGCTTACGACGGGGTTAAAACGCACGGTTATGGCGTCACGCTGGTTCGGCACACGGTAGCTACACTGGTGCAGGACAACGTCTTTAGGCGCTTGCGCCATGCCATGATGGTTAAGCAGGGGGCAAACGGCAATGTCTTCGCCTACAACTACTCTACCGACCCGCGCCGCAGTGAACCCGTGGCTGACTACAGCGGAGACATCTCGCTCCACGGCCATTACCCCTTCGCCAATCTCTTTGAAGGCAATACCGTTCAGAACATTTTCACGGACAACTACTGGGGTCCCTCCGGACCTGGAAACGCCTTCTACCGCAACCGAGTAGAGCGCTACGGCATTGTCATGACCTCACCAAATACCAACCAACAAAACTATGCGGGCAATGACCTGACCGGTTCGGGCCCTTTTTTCGGATTCATGCTGCTCAGCGGAACCGGAAACTTTTCATCCGGAAATTATGTCGGGGGAATGGCGGAGCCGCCCGGAACGCCATTGTCGGGATCGTTGTCCTGGTACCTTCAAGCTGCTCCAACCTGGTGGGATGGACCGGATGCCTGGCCAGTTTCAGGATTTGGGGCGGCAGGCAATCTCCCTGCCCAGGTCCGGTTTCAGGAAGCGCGGGCTGCTGTGTGCAGAAGCGCCCGCTGCGCAGCCCCGCAGGGTATGCAAACCGATTCCGTGGGGAGCAGTTTTGTAGCCCTTTCCTGGACCGCCGTGCCAGGTGCCGTCAGCTATGGATGGCGTGGTCGGGAAGCAGCAGGAGGACCCTGGCGCTACCGTAACATTTTATTACCTATGGTAGAGCTGGCTTCCGGGCTAGATCCGGGCACCCTCTATTCCTGGCAATTGCGGGCGCGTTGCCTGAACGGCTATGCGGCTTCCAACACTCCGGCCGGAAAACACCGCGAAGGTCCGCCGAGTGCTTGGTCCACCTTTGCCATTCCCGCAGAAGCTCCGGAACCCGGCGCAAAGACAGCCTCGCAAAGCGCAACGTTAGTGGTCTACCCCAATCCGGTTTCCCGCTCCGGGAGCGTTTGGGTGGAGACCCCGGCTTTCTGGACATTTACCGATGCGCAGGGCCGTTTGGTCCAAACAGGCATTGGTTCAGCGCAACTATCTTTTGGCCAGCTCGCCCCAGGGATATACCGGATAAGCGACGGGCAAAGCAGCCAGTCCTTATTGGTGGAGTAGCGCTTCGGCCAGGCTCACCGCCAGGCCAGCACCTAAACGCGCATTGTTCAGCGCCAGCGCAACATTGGCTTTGAGCGACTCCCCCTGGCTAAGTTCTGCAATGCGGGCCAGCAAAAACGGAGTTAATGCCTGGCCATAAATGCCTTTTGCCACCGCTTCTTGCAATGCCTCATCCGTGGCGCGCTGAACAGTTGCGAACCGGGCTTCGGCAAATGCAGGGACGGGATTGGCAATCAACATACCCTGAGGCTGTTCAAGCTGTTGGCGCGCGCGAAAAAGAGCCACAACAGATGCGGCATCATCCATTCGCAGGCTAAGCTTCAGGCCGCTGTTGCGGTGGTAAAAGGCCGGGAACTCGTCCGTTCCATACCCGATTACCGGCACCCCCAGCGTTTCCAGGTACTCAAGCGTGGCCGGCAGATCCAGGATGGATTTTGCCCCGGCACTCACCACCATCACCGGACTCCGGGCCAGTTCGGGCAGGTCCGCCGAGACATCAAAGGTGGCAGACGCGCCGCGGTGCACGCCTCCAATTCCCCCGGTGGCAAAAACGGAAATGCCCGCCAAACGCGCTCCAAGCAGGGTTCCGGCCACAGTAGTTGCTGCACATTGGCGTCGGGTAATAACAGCGCCCAGGTCTCGCGGACTGCACTTGATGGCACTGTTCCCCAACCGGGCCAGCCGCTCCAATTGATCGGCGTACAGGCCCACCAGGAACACGCCGTCCAAGACAGCGATGGTAGCCGGAACGGCGCCGTGACTCCGGATCTCCGCTTCCAATAGTTGCCCGGTTTCCAGGTTGACCGGCCAGGGCATTCCGTGGGCAATCAGCGTGCTTTCCAGGGCCACCACGGGCCGACCTTCCAACATCGCCTGGCTAACTTCGTCGTTTCGCTGAACCATGCCACAAAGGTATAAGTCGGCAGTTTGAGCCCAGTAACATAGATCAAGGGCAAGCACGCAATGCCTGATTCAATAATGGCGAATGGCGCAATCCGGATGCGCGCTCTGAAACTGGCTGACTTTGCCCGGCGAAAGGTCCGTATTGAAAATGACCAGTTCCCGCAAGGTTTCCATCGCGTCAATAGGGGCCAGACTGCGCACGCGCGTGTTGGAGCAATCCAAAGAAATAAGCCGCCGGTGCAAAACCAATGGTTGCAGGTTTTTAATTTCCGTGCCGGCTACCGACAATCGCTCCAGCATCAGCGAACGCGCGAGCGGATCGAGGTTGCGGATCGGCGTGTTGTCGGCGCGCAATTCCCGCAACCGCCCGTGGCTTTCCAGTCCATCCAGCGAATAAATGGGATTTCCCGTCACGTCTACCCGTTCCAGATGGCTCAATTTTGCCAGCGGAAGCAGGCTGCTGATCCGGTTGCCGGCAACGCGCAAGGTCTTGAGTCGGCTGAGGTAAACAAGGGGGTTTACCTCCTGAAAATCTGCCGGGGGAAGGGTCAGGTCGCGAATGTGGCGAATGCGGGCCAGGTCTTCCGGATTCGGCTCTCCGGTAAAGCCGGCTGCAGCGGCGAGTATATTTTTCCAATCCTCCCCAAGTGCTGACCACCAGCTCAAGCGCATGCTGTTGTGGATCATGACCAATACGTCCGGCATGTTGACTTCGTAGGCCAGCCAAGCCGAGTCGCTCAATGCTGTGCTGTCTGCAAAAACCCGCAAGAGACGGGGACAACTCGTCAAGGGTTGCAGGCTTTGCACCGGCGTGAGGTCTATCCGCAAGGATTCCAGGTAGGGCAGTCCCTCAAGCATGTCCAGGGAGTCAACCCCGGTCTGGCGCACGTCCAACTCCCGAAGAAATCGCAGTTTTTTCAGGCTCTCATAAGAGCCAAAGTCTGATCCTGCCAACGACAAAACTTCTAATTCAGGCAATTCCAACAGCGGTTCCAGCGAAAGCAATTCGCCCGAACCAACAAACTCGGACGACAGATCCAAGGTTCGCATGGCAGAAATGGCGTGCAGGGTTTCTTTATCTGGAACCCCTGAAAATCCGATGCTGCGGAAAAATACCGCCTGCCAGGCCGCCGGCAATGCTCGCCACCAGTTTTGCAGGTAGGCTGTTTCGTGCATGATCAGCACTTGTGGCTGCTGGCGGTGAAACTGACGCACCAGGCTGTCAGTTATGCCCGTGCCGTCGCAGTACACGCGTTGCAAACTCGGTTTTCCAGTCAGGTTCTCCAAACTTCGTATCCCCGTGCCATCCAGGTGCAGCCGCTCCAACTGCGCCATGTTGCGAAGGGCGTTTAAGTCGCTGATCGCAGTTTGTTCAGCCAGCAAAACCCGAAGCTTGGCCGCATTCTTTAAGGGTGAAAGGTCCCGTATGGCTGTGTGCGACACATCCAGGTATTCCAGGCTGTTCAGCCCTTCCAACCCGCGCAAGTCCCCAATACCGGTCTTGGACAAATCGAGGTAAGCCAACACCGGTTTTGGGCCCGGAGTCCATGTGCTGTCCAGCGGGCATTCGGACAGGATCAGCTCGCGCAACGCAGGCCATTCAGGCAATTCCCCTCGGATAGCGGCTCCTTGTGCCACCAGTTTTTGCATGCCTCTGGAAAAACGCAGGGGACCAAGGTCTTCTACCAGCGTGCGAGATAAATTAAGCTCCTGAAGTTGGGTCATGGACCGCAGTGCATCCACATCATCTATGCCTGTGCCAGCCAGATTCAAATTCCGAAGACTTTTTAAGGGTGCCAGACTTTCCAAATCCGGAAGCTTGCGGTTTTCTAAATTCAGCTCCTTGGTAGCCAATAAGCCTTCTAAGAAGGCATCCAATGCTTGAATAGAAAGTCCCAACTCTGACCACCGATAAGCCAGAAGGGTGTCTCCATAAAAAATGTAATGGTTGCCGTCTAAGCGCGATGCAGCCTGCTGATGGCCGGGCAGAAAAAAGGTGTCGCTTTCATTGATCAGGATGGCTTCGTCAAATGCCACAACACCTTGCAACGGAAAACCCGCCATCAATTCAGCATCACCAGCCAACAGGGTTTTCCAGGCAATTGGCAATCGTCGCCACCAGTTGCGGTTAGCTTCGGAGCGGTTCAGTTTGGTCGTGTAAACACTGACAATCTTTAACCCGTCCGGCGTGCGGTTGATTTCCAGAAAGCGTTCCAGATCATTTTTAATGGTATCTCCGGAAAGCGAAACGCCCTCCAGGGTTCTGATAGCATGCACCAACCAGGATTCCTCTCCCGTTTCTGCTGTTTGCGACTCCACGCCCTGGATAGCGTATGAAAACCGAACCTCTTCAAAGAAAAAGTCTACATCCAGCAAGTAGGAGGGAGCATCCTTGTAGGTGACCGTGCTCCGGTATACTTCCAGATCGTCTTCAATCTGAACCAAGGCATCGCGAAAGAGCTTTTTGTAACTCTCCGTGATCAGGATATCCTTGTCTTCAGACAGCACATCGGGATCTCCGAGCGTGTTGAGGTTGGCTTCCAGGTATCCGACCATTCTGCGGATCATCGCCTGTTGCGGGTCAATTGGGACCGGTTCACGCTGCGCTATGGCATTGCTGGAAAACACCAACAATACCAGGCTTGCAAGGGCTGCTGAAATCCCTGTTAGTTTAACGCGTTGCATGGTAAATGTCCCGGAGCAGCAGCGTGCGCTCTTCTGCTGAAACCCGCTCTAAGCGAGTAATTAACCAGCCGGTATTGTACCCGGCGCGCTGTAAATCGCGCAACTCAAAATACCAGCCTTCCACCTGGAAAAAGTGGAAGCGCATATTGGTCACTGTGCGAAATGTCAGCTTTCCCGCGGCCACATCCAATAAAAACAAAGTCAGTTGATCGGGCTCGTAGCCGACGGGAACATAACCTTGCAAATCTTTAGACGAACGAAAAACCTTGCTCAGGTTCATGAAATCCAACTCGTGGCTCAGCGGATGAAGAAACTCCGATTCCCCGGCAGGACGCTGGGAAAACCGTTTCAGGTAAGGGGCAAATTGCACACGGTCAATTACCCATTTATGCCCGAGGCGATCTGCCTCGAGACGCATAAACAACGTCAGTTCGCGCTCGGTGCCCTCGTACAAAAAGCGGGTGTTGACTTCGGCCAGCCAGTCCCCCCCGTGAAAATCCAGGTAGGTGGGCAGACTGGGTTTGCAGACCTCGCGAATAAAATCCTGCTTGTCTGCTGATGCGATCGAGCTTGATTCCCCGTCAAATAAGATGTCCAGGTATCCGAGACGGAACTCAGGGTCCCGGTACAAGGGATTGCCGGGATAAAAGCGCTCTCCATTGCGGCCTTCTTCGCAGTTAAAGCGACGGAAAAACTGGTTGACCTGTTTGGTTTCTGCGTAGAGCGCCGTTTCGTTGCCAAAATCTTCCCCCGTTTGGGCACTTGAGCCCTGGAAAAAGAACATGACGATGGCTAGGTAAAGGCAACCCTGTAGGGTCATCGGCGTGTTTCTGTTACGCGAACATCGCCGAGCATCACATCCCAAAAGCCGATAGTGCGGCCCCCGATTTGGGTTTCCTTGCGCTCCACGTACACCGTAATGTCTTTTTTGGTGGTGTCTTTGTAGAGCAAAACATTACCCTCATAACCTTCTTTGTAGCCGCTAAATCGCTGGTAAATGGTAATGACGCCCACGTATTTACCATCTGGTTGGCGCTCCAGGTCAGAGATGTACTGGATGTTGTACCACTCAATCTCTACCCGGTCGTAGTTGAGTTGCATCAGGCGCTCCAGATAAGTCCGCACGCCGTAGTACAGAATTTCTGTGCTGTTGACAGACGAGACGCCCATTTCGCTATCCGGGGCAAAGAGCTCGAGCGTGCGCTGGATGACGCGGTCTGCCTCCGAAAATGGGGTGCTCTTGTCCCCGACAATAGCGATGTACTTGCTCAGGTCCCGGACTTTTTCCAAGGCCAGCGAGTCAATCGCTTTCTTTCGTTCGGGACTGATGTAGTCGTCGTTCTGCGGAGTTGTCTGTTGTGCATGCACCGAAGCACTCAAAGCAAACAGGAAAAACAAAGCGAAAATGGAAAGGGTTCGAAACCCGTTATTGGTACGTTGCATGTTTTTTCTTGTTTAGCGCTTGATAAGTTCCACCTCTGAAATAAGACCATTGCTGTCCATGGTCAGGTGGGAGAGGGCATCCGGAGCATTTCCGGTGTCTTTGAGGTATTCCAGGTAAAGCCGGATGCTGGTCGGACGATCAAAATCTTTCTGTCCGTTTTCTTCTGCGATCACAATCAGAACAGGCGCATCAGGCGAGCTGAACAGTTTCAGGGTCTCACTGATTTTTCGGTTGGCTTCTTCAACGCTCCGAGCTCCGGAAATAGCAGTCATCGCCGAGCCTAGTGCCCGTTGCTTGGCCTGGAGCTCAGTAGTGCCGGTATTGTTGGAAGCATTTCGTTGCGCCTCGCGTTCGGCAGCCAGTTTGGCTTCTACCTTTTCGATCAGTTTGAGCACCTCCGGATCGGTCAGACCGAGATCCTTGACGGCCTGCAAATCGCGCTCTTTTTCTTCCAGCGACTTCGTGTTGTTGTCAGACAACAGTGAAATCAAATCTTTTTTGGCCTGTTCGGTCTGTTTGGCTAGCAGCGCTGCAGCTTCTTTTTGCGCTGCTTTCTCTTTGGCCTTGCAGGCTGGCATGCCTGTAGAGACCAACAAACCGAGCATCAAATAGAGACCATAGCGGGTAACCGTCCTGAAGGTTATGCTTTCCAGTCTTTTAACAATCATCATGGGTTGAAATTTGGGTCAGGCAAGTGCATCCCGGACAAGGAGATGCCCAATGCTGCTGCAAAAATAAGTCCACTTCACCTAGGAGGGGCCAAAGATTGTGCACTAAGTAGGGCAAGAAGCGCAGAATACTAAAAAAACGAGCCACCACAACCTTGTTGTTTCCAAACGCGCAATGGGTTGGCTTGTTGTCAGAAGCAGCTTAACGCAGATTCAACATTTCCACAATCTGCTTGTGATGATGGTGGAAGTGGGAGCGGTAGAAGGTCAACGCAGAAGCCAAATCCATGCGACCCGCCAAAGGGTGGCGAAAGAGCTCCCGGTCCACGAGCGCGTCCGGAACTTGATCCAGCAGATTGGCAAGTTCCTGGCGAATACGGCCATAGTCGGCCAAAACAGTGTCGCGATCCTGGTTGGAATCAATGGTGGCAAAGGCCGGCGGTGCTTTGGCCTTCATGCCCAGCTTGAACCAGCCGATGAGCAAAGCCGCCCGGAATCGCGTGGACAGGGTTGATTTTTTAGACCGATTGGGATCCTGCAACTTCTTGCGCATATAGCCAAGCGAACTCTCTTCGGCCATAATCAAGTGGCGAAGCGATTGCAAGGCAGACCATTTATTCGGACCTGGAGCCCGGTTAAGCGCGGCATTGTCCAGCTTTCGCAATTGCTGGTCCAGCGCAATGCGGTCTTGGTCAAGGTTGTTGAAAAGTTGTTCCAATTTAGCGTTCATACCCTGGTTTGGTTCGAAAGTTAAGCCGCTGGCTCCCTGTTTGCCCAGTTCTAAAGAAACAAGCGGAACAGCTAATCTTCCTGGCCTGAGAGAAGCTGTCGGATTTCCTCCAGGTTGTTCATTTGTTCGTAGAAACGGAGGACCTCTTCGCGGGCCATGGCATCCTGCCTTCTAAGACGGCGTTTCAGGTAAATGCCTTCCAGCGTCCGGCACCGGCTGAGCGCTACGTACAATTGCCCGGCAGCAAAGGCCCCATTGCCCAGATCAATACAAGCCCGGTCAAAGGTCAGGCCCTGGCTTTTGTGAATGGTCACTGCCCAGGCCAGTGCCAGGGGGAGCTGATCAAAAGATCCCATCACTTCTTCGCTGATTTTCCCCACTTTGTCCACGGCATAGCGAATATGCTCCCAGCGTACCTGCTCCACTTTGTGCTCGGTGCCATCCCGGAGACGGACGATTACCTGGTTATCGCCCGTCTCGGTTATGACCCCCAAGGTGCCGTTAACCCATCGTCGAAAAGCCCCGATGTCGTTTCGGATAAAAATGACTTGCGCCCCTTTTTTAAGCTCCAGCAAACGCTCGGTAGGCAGGTGGTTTTGCGGGAAGTCACCGGTCACTCCTCCTTCGTAGGCCACCAGTTCCGCAGCCAGATCTTGTAGACGACTCCGGTTCGTGCTTTCGGCAGAAGCCCGCGTACCCGTTAGCACAATGCAGTACTCCTCTTCAGACGGACTCGGTACTTTGGGCAAATGGTTGAGCTGCACCATATCCTCGTAGGTAGGCATCCCTTTCCTTACCCGGTCCAGCAGCGCGATGAAGGCTTGATCCTGTTGCCGATAGACTTTTTCCAACTCGATGTTGACCAACTCCATTTCGCGCAACACCCGCGCTTCAAAAAAGAAGGGGCTTGCGTACCAGTTGCATAAAAGCTCCCAATCCACAGCCTTAGTAACTGGCTCCAGTTGCAATAAGTCGCCCACCAACAGCAATTGCACGCCGCCGAAAGGCAAAAATTCTTTGCGCACCCGGCGCAGGCACTCATCGACAGCATCCAACAGGTCAGCGCGCACCATCGACACCTCGTCGATGACCAACACCTCCATGTCCACCATCAGCTTTTTTTTGTCTGAGGGGTAGCGAATTTGTTTGAGGCGCTGGTCGCCTGGTGGAATGGGTCCAAATGGCAGCTTGAAGAACGCGTGGAGGGTTTCTCCCCGGACCTGGATAGCGGCAATGCCCGTCGGGGCTACCACCACCGTCTTTTTAGGTAAACGCTGCACAGCCTCACGCAGAAACGTACTTTTCCCCGTCCCTGCCTTTCCCGTCAGGAAAACAGAAGATCGCGTTTCGGCGAGTAACTTGAAAGCGTATTCTTGCAATTCCACAGGCAGCAGGGCAGGCAAAGATCGTTTCCGATTTTGGCTGCCCTGGAACAAGATCGCCCAAATTTTTTTCTCGGTGGAAAACTATCCGGCTCCCGGGCAACGGTGTGGTCTCTTTCAGAGACTCAGGCTCCAAAAAGGAAGCCGTCTAAAGTCAGGCCTTAATTGGCATCAATGACCTCACCGCTGCCGCTGATGACCAATTCGGTCAGTGTTGGATAGCCTTTGTAGTAGACTGTTCCGGAGCCGCTGATTTGCACGCTGAGCTCATCTTGCGCATACACCCGGCAATCGCCGGAACCCGAAATGCGCACAGCGGTCTTTGAAGTCCAAAGTTCATAGGCGTGTACCTTCCCGGAGCCTGCGATGTCCAAATCCTGGAGCACAGCAGAACCCGATAATTCAACATCACCAGAACCGCTGATGAACACGGCAACCTGATCGGTTTCCAGCGCTAAAACCGCGTCGCCAGAACCTTCAATTTGCAGCGAGAAAGCCGGAGTGATCAGGGGTGCGGTCGCGTCTAAATCGCTGGAACCTTTGATTTTAACCGCTTCAAAAGTGGGAGCATATACCGTGACATGGATGGGGGCGTAGTTGCGAAAACACTCGTCCAGGTCCAGGACAAGTTCTCCTCCGGAAACCCGGCTTTCTATGGCATTCATCACGTTTGCCTGGGCTTGGATGACCACTTGGTAGGTGTCATGCGGAATCAGGGTAACGTTGAAGGCGCCCTTGGTTTCCAGTTTGGAGAAGGTGGTAAGAATGCGCGTTTCTTCTACCAGAGGTCCTTCTCCGCGGGGGCATAGGCCATTTTCATCGCATCTGGAAAACACGAAGCTGCCAAGCAGCAAAATGGCAAACAATTGAATCGTTCTCATGACAATCTTTAGAGTTTAAGAGGAACTGGCAGAGCCTGAGCTCTCCCTTGCCCGGTTATGGGTGACTGAATGGAGGTAGTAATTACCCTTTAGACGCCACAAAGACCAATTCGGGTTACCGAAGTTGCGCGGAGGGCTATTTTTTTCGCCCGATTTATGGAATTCTTACCCCTCTTGCATCCAAGTGGCAAATTTCGTCCTTATGAAGCTCATCCTTTTTGCCCCTTTCCTGGTATTTAGTTCCGCCGCGCTCTCCGCAGCCGAGGAGCGCATCGTACCCTCTACCATTGACAAAGTCACAGTGTTTTTGAACCGCGCGCAGATTTTTCGCAGTGCAGAGGTTCAACTACCCGAGGGCCAGACCGAAATCGTCCTGGAAGATTTAAGCCCCTACATCGACCCCAACAGCATTCAGGTCAGAGGAAAGGGCGCTTACATTATTCTCGACGTTCGCCACCACGTTCATTACCGGCAGCCCTTGCCTGCGCAGGAGCCGACCGAAGTCAAGGCGTTAAACCGCAAAATTAAATGGAGCGAAGACTCGCTTCGGACCTTAGGATATTCCATCGAGCTAATCCAGGCCCGGCGCCAGGCTTTGCAGCAGGAAAAACAGGTTTTGCTCACTAATCCCATTATGACCAATGCGAGCGGCAGCGATACGATGCCTGTTTTGCGCGAAGCGCTGATTTTTCTGCGTGCCAAATTAGAAGACATCCACGAGCATATGGTTGAGGCACATGCAGAAGAAGATGCAGAAACGCTGCTGTACAGCCAGGTGCAATCGAGGTTGCAGATCTGGGCCCAATACAAAAGCACCATCCTGTATGTGCCTCAACAACAGCCTGAACCGGTACAACAAGTGCGAGTGGTGCTGTACAGCAAAGTGGCAACCGCTGGTACACTGGAGTTTAACTATACGGTCGGTGGCGCCAGTTGGAGCCCTGGGTACGACATCCGTTCATCCGGTCCTGACAAACCAGTTACACTGACCTACAAAGCCAATGTGCGCCAGAGTACGGGAGAGGATTGGAAAAGTGTGCCGTTAACGCTCAGCACCCATGACCCAAGCCTGGGACAAAGCAAACCATCGCTTCCCATATGGTATGCGCAATATTACCAACAGGTTCAGGAAATTTCCATGTCTACCATGTCCGGTGCCAGAGCGAAAAACCTTTCCTATGATTTCGCGGAGATGACACCAGTCATGAATGATGCTAAAATAGCCGCGGACTATGCCAGCGTGGTGCAAACTTTTGCCAACGTAGAATTTGCCATTGACCTGGGTTACCATATTCCCTCTGATGGCGTTGACCACCTCTTGTTGATCCAGGAAAAAACCCTCCCGGCTACCTACCGGCACTACATCGTTCCCAAAATGGATCGCGAGTCCTTTATCCAGGCACAGATCACTGGCTGGGAAGACCTCAACCTACTGCCCGGGTTAGCCAACCTCTTTTATGATGGCACTTTCGTGGGAAGGGCGCACATTGACCCGCGGGTTTTTGGCGACACCATGGACCTTCCGATGGGCCGCGACCGATTGGTTTACGCAGAGCGCAAGCGGGTGAACTCAGAAGAGAAGAGCAAGGCTTTCAGCTCAGACCGATTCCGAACGGAAGAATGGAGCCTTGAAATCAGGAACTCGCACAGCAAGCCCATTGCGGTGGTGGTTCAGGACCAGGTGCCTGTTGCTGCTGATCCTACCATCAAAGTGACCTTGAAAAAAGGTGACCCAGACCGGCATTCCGAAGGCGATGGCATGTTGGAGTGGGATGTTGAACTGGCCGCAAATGCCCGAAAAGTTTGGGCCTTTGCTTATGAAATTCAGTGGGACAAAAACAGGCAGTTGATGCTCCAATGATGTTCCAACATAGATAGTCACGAATCAGGATAGGAAATGCCCTGGTAGAGCCGGTTAACATGCTGGCTTTACCAGGGCTTTTTATAGGATTAGGCGCTCTTTTTCAGGCTTTGTGTCGTTGTGACACTTAAAACTAATTTTTTTTTGCGGATGACCAACTTATTTTTTGTCACTAAATTTTTTATCAATCAATTCATTGTCAATTAGTTAAAGGGAGTTTACGAACTAAATCCATGTCACAAAATTTCCAAAATAAACCTTTGGAATTCTGCGTTAAAGCCTATATTGATGCAAGTAATCAGGTGATTATCTGTGACCTTGTCACATTTCTGGTTTTTTTACCATAAAGTTCAGGTGCATGAAATCGATTCAGTCAATTGCCGAAATAGTGATGGCCATTCCCATCGCCGTTTTGGCTATTCCTTTATTATTGGTTGCGATGACCATTAAAATGTTTGTTCCCGGACGCAAACCAAAGGCGATGGTTATTGCCATGGACAACCGTCCTGGGTTGTCGCGAAGCGCTGGTTAGGTCCGGCCGATAGGTCCTGCTTCATCGCCTCAGCGCAGGTGCGTTTTACCGCATGTGCTTTCCCTCCTCGCGTCGGGTTGACGCGGGTACTTTGTTTCCCACCAACCATGTTCGGACCCCTTCGGGGTCCGTTTTTGCGTATTCCCGCAACGCCCAGCCCATGGCCTTTTGGAGAAAGAATTCTTTGGAATCTGCCAAAGTGAGCACGTGCCCGTAAAGGAAGTCTGTATTGGTTTTTTCTCGGTACGTCAATTGATGCAAGACGGCACAACGCTGGAGCCAAAGGTTGCCGGACTCCATCCAGCGCTTCAGGCGCTGCCCACTTTCCTCCGGAAACGAAAGCAGGTAAGTGCCCAACACGTGGCTGGCTAATCCGTCTACGGTGTACCACCAGGATTTTCGGCAAACCCAGTCTTCTACTTTATCCGCATAGCCTGTAGGTAACGTTTTTGATTCGCCGTGGGGCCAGTCACAGGCCACATATTGGCATTCGCGATTCGGCGCTATCCAGAGGTCCTCCAGCACCTGATCTTCTCATGCCGATCCAGTGACTCATAGTCTTTGACAAAAAGCAGTTGAATCTTTCGGCGCTCCGGCGCAGGGATACCGAAGAACACAAAATGATTCTTCATGTACCGTGCCATACCGATTGCCCTTTCAGGGTCCGAATGAAGGGCAAAAGCATCTTGCAGCCCGCCGCTCAGGGCATGGCGCTGGGGTGAGGTGCGCTTTACTTCCGGGCCCTTTTACTCCCAAAAGAGGGGAAGCGTTTCACTGTAGCGGCCGTTGCTGAGCCTGACCAGGTAAGTTCCGGGCGAAAGGCCGTCGCGTTCCAGGGCGACCTGGGTACCCGTAAAACGTTCCACGCGCAGGCTACGCCCCAGCATGTCCAGCAGTTCCAGGGTCCAGGGCCCTTCGCCCGACCATAAACTTGCTTGTGGTGCGGCAATCAACACCTGATTCACTGCCGGGTTTGGCGAAAGGGACCAGGTTCCCTGAACGAGCTCACCGAGACGGGCACCAGGCGTGGTGAATTGCGCCAGTGCCGAGAAGCCTGTGGCTTGGAGCGGGGCGACACTGCAGGCGCAGCGAATTTTCCATTCATAGGTGGTAGCTGACGCGAACAAATTCAGCGGCAGCGTTATCGAGTGCGGCGGCACATTGAACCGGCGTTTGGCGAACGAGGAAGTTCCCACTTTTCGGCCTTGCAGTTCGCATTTTACCGCTTGATCAATCTCGCCCCAGGAGAATTGGACAGACGAGGTGTTGATGGTGGTGGTCAATCCTGCTGGCGCCAAATCAGTAGAGCATCCGATCCGGCTTTCGGCTTGAATCAGGATGACTAAAGTATCCAGCGCAGCACCATAAACAACGCGGAGTTCTGAAGCATACCATCCGGTATCTTCTGGAGAGAACGCAAAAGAGAGCGCAAAGTCGTTGGCCGGAGCCAGCGCAAAGGGAAAGATCAAAGAATCCAGGAAAGCGAAGGCCGGCTGATCTCCGGAAAGGATGTCGTGTATCAAGATAGCCTGGTTGCCCGCAGCGTGCGCCACTTGGATGGCAAAGGGGGTTACCTGGTCAGGCTCCGTTAAAGCAATGGTCGGGCTCGAAGCACTCGGGACACCGGCTACCAGCGCGGTACCAACCGGAGTGGTAATACCGTCAAAATGGAAAACTTCCATGCTGTTTAACTCGGGACTTCCGCCGCGACTTCCTGAACCGGCAGCAATGTAAATGCACCCGTTATTGACTATAGCCTGGCTGCCGTGACGGCCAGTGATGAGGTTGGTCAGTGTTCGCCAGGTTCCCGCAACCGGATCAAGAGCCTGGGTTTGTTTGTGCGCACTGCTTTGGCTGGAGCTTTCGCCCCCTATTACGATGATTTCACCATCCAATACGCCTGCAGCGCAGCCTGCCCGCCCCGTCGGCAAATCACCGGCAGGCGAGGCGAGGGTGGTCCAGAAACCAGTATTGAAGTCGTAGATGTCTGTTTTTTTAACGACTGAGTCGAAGGTGCCAAAAAATCCCGTGCCAGCACCGGAGCGCCTTCCCCCGGCACAAACCAGCAGATCATCCACCTGGGCAGCCGCGAAATGGTCTCTGGCGCGTGGGGCATCTGGCAGCACGGTCCAGCCGTTGGTAGCCGGGTTGTACTCGTCAAACCATTTGACCCATCCGGAGCGGTGCCCGTCTGTTAGCCCACCTGCGATGTAAAATTTGTCATCGCGCAACACCACACCGGCAGAGCCCCGAACGCGTGCTGAGGGAATGTCCGGTCCGACAAACCAGGAATCGCTCAATGGATCGTAGATGTACAGAAAGGGAATTCCTGTTTCTGCGGGGAAGTTTCCCTGGAAGGCACAAATGAGGTACATCAGCCCGTGAAATTCAACGGCCTGAAAGTGGTGGATTTCCTGTGGCGTAAATCCGAGTGTAATCCAGGAATTGGTAGCTGGATCGTAAGCCTGAACGGGCTTTAGGCCTCTTCCGCCAAGCAGGTAGAATTTGTCGCCCAATTGGCCAAAAGAACACTCATGGCGCGCAGTTGGAAGGTTAGTGGGCGTGACCGGGCTCCAAACACCGCTTTGACTCTGCAATCCCGAGGGGAGCAGTGCCAGAAAAAACAGCATGATGAGGGTACAAACGGACAGCGGGAGAGCAAAGCGGGGGAGCTTAACGAACATGGTAAAACATTAATGCAAAAGAACTTGGGCAACATGCCTTTACGTCCTGAAACTCATTGAAATACCTCCCTGTCGTTGCTTAATAAAACTACCTTAAAACTACCACAGTTCCAAATGTTTTGGTCAAAATTCCCGCGCTGCGAAGTTTGTAAATTCCGGCAGGCAAGTGGCTGACCGCTACTTGTTGAAGGGGTTGGTCCGCCCTGCCGGTGGCGACGGTTTTGCCCTGGACATCCAGGAGCACCCACGTTAACCCAGGTTGAACCTCAGACCAATGAAGATACACCACATCCGATGCTGGGTTCGGGTAAATTTCCGATACGGTGATCCCAGCAAGGGCATTCCTCTGCGGCGCTGTTTGCGGCTCTGCTTGCTGTTCGGAGTTTTCTACCAACCGAGCTACCGGCCAGGAGAAGCTCTGCAGTGTTGAGAAAGGGGTAACCACCAGCGGGCTCAAGGTACAGGCACAGCGAACTTTCCATTCATAAGTTGCACCGGGGTTGAGTTGCGCGGCGGGCACAAATGCAGCGTAGGGAGGGACGTTCACGCGGATTTTTGCAAAAGACGTTGCTCCGGAAGGTCGGCCGTTTACTTCGCATTTGACAGCGCCATCCACATCATCCCAACTCAGCGAGACGCCACCAGGAGCAACGCTGCTGGCCAACCCTATTGGAGCAGTAACCGGGGAACACAACACCGGGGGCACCTCGCAGGGATCCGCACTGTGGCTGCCGAACTTACTGAAGTCGTCTTGCGGAAAAACCAGCCATTCCCCCGCTCCTAAAGCCCAGTTGGTTTGCCCGGACTGCACTTCGGGTTTCCGCACCAGTGTGTATTCCGAAGTAGCGCCGGTTCCGACGGTCCAATTGGTTCCCGGATCAATACCGATCACGCCAATTCGGTCAATGATCACGCTGCCGCGGAAGAGCGCCAGGGCGTCATCGCCGTTGTAAAAGGTAACCCCGGAGGTTACATCGGCCAGGGAGAGTAGCGGAGCGCTGGCCGAGCTATTGACCACCTGGTAGGTCTGTCCTGCGTCCAGTAGGCCCGTCAGCGATAACGTGCTGTTGGCAGTAGTACCGCCGTTGTTGTACAGCGCAATGCTGTAGGCACTGAGGTCAAGGGTTTCAGCGCTGGCGTTGTAAAGTTCCAGCGCCTTATTGTTGGATGTTCCTTCGACGTATTCTGAAAAGAAAAGTTCGCCGCATGCTGTACCTGTATCTACGGGTACGATGGGTTCAGAGTTCAAGATCAACTCCATGACCACAGGAAGGTGGTCTGAGCTTTGGTACAGGGCTGAAATCACGGCTGGTGGTGCTGAGTTGTTCACCCCGCTGTTCACACTTTGATTAAAATGCGCTCCATCGTTCCCAATGGCTTTGTAAGAACCAGTGTGGTAGCGGACATCGCCAGTAGCATCAAGGATGTTATCAGAGAGCAGAATAATGTCGAATCGATCATCCAATCCGCCGCTCGCCCCGCCGCCGAAGGAACCGCTCCGGGTACTTTGGGTGTGAATGTCGTCAAAGGCGATGCTGTTAGACCAGCTTCCGGGCCTGTTAATCGGGTCTTCAAAGACAACGGGTGGATTGTTGAGAAGCGCTTGGTAACCACCCTCGAAACTGTCGTAGAAGTTCAGGTCGCCGCCAAAAACAAGGTTTCGGCCGGGGGGACGGGTATTGAGGTGGGTCTTGAGATTAAGGATGGCAGCTTCGCGCTCTGCTTCGTTGACTCCGCCCGACGCGGCTTTGAGGTGTGCCACATAAAAGTCCAGGAACACGGTGTCACCGGTTATGCCATCAACCTGAAAAAGCTCGTATTCGTTAATGTCGCGAAGGCCGGTCAGAATTTCATCCTGGCCCTGCAGCGACAGTTTTTCGCTGCGGTAGAAACACATGTTTTGGAGGTTGTTTTCGCTACTTTGATTGGCCACATAGTTGGCGCGCTGGTAGGGTCCTGCACCAAGTCCGTTCAGCGTGGCCAGAAGCTCATTGGCTCCGGAAACACTCGTTAGCTCACAAACAAACAGCACATCGGGCCGAACGTAATCAAAGATGCGCTCCATGGTATCCTGCCGATTGACTGCCCCGCCGTCAGGAAAGTTCAACAGGTTGTAATACATGACCTTAAGGGTGTCCTGTGCCTGTAACGGGAGCACTGCTGATCCAAGCAGAACCAGCAATACGGGGATGGAACGGTGGAAAGAAAACATCCTCACAAGGTAAGGCAATTCCGCCTTTCTATGGCGGAATCACCGGCTAATCCGCTTATTGATGGCAAAGAGCTCATCGTCTACCTGGCCATCCCGGTCGTAGTCTACCAAGCTGCTGAATCCGTAAACAGAATCGTTTTTCTGGATCCAGGAATGGCGAATGGTCTCCTTGCTGGGAACTAGCCGATGGATCAGGAGCGAGTCCCGGCCAAACATTTCAAAATACCCGGAAGTTTCGGAGCGTAGGGTTCCATCCGGTTCGCGGTAGACTGCTGAATAAGTATAATCCGCGTTGAACGTGGTTTCAATGGGCAGCAAGCCCATGACTTCGACCCAATTGCTGGGCTTTGCCTGCACTTCCGCAAGGCTGTCGGGTACGCCGTAAGCGCTGTGGAGGCGAATAGTCAGCTCTTGTGATTGCCAGGTTCCCACCAAGACCTCAGAGCCAGGGTATTGCTCAGGTCCAGCTTTGGGCTGATCAGAGCAGGAAAGGACCAAAGAGGCCAGCGATACCTGAAGGAAAATGGTTCGAATCATTCGGGAAGGCATTTTGCGCATCGGAGGCGAAATTTCGGCATTTCTGCTGGCATTTTGGGGAATCCTTCAAAACCAGGTGGGCTTTTGTTTGTTTAATGTTTTGTAACTTTACTTAAACAGAGCATCCGTTGAAAGTCAATTATTCCATTCGCGATTTAGAACACCTTTCTGGTATCAAGGCGCACACCATCCGCATGTGGGAGCAGCGCTATGGTATTTTGAGCCCAAACCGGAGTTCTACTAACATTCGCTCCTATTCGGATGAGGACCTCAAAGCCCTGCTCAACATAGCGGTGCTCAACAGGCAGGGGGTCAGAATTTCTCAGATTGCGGGAATGAGTCCGGGAGAGATTGAGGCTAATGTTGAACAAGCAGCTATTGTTGAGGGTGTTCCCGAGGGACAGGTCGATGCCATGGTCCTCTCCATGATTGACTTGGATGAGGATCGTTTTGAGAAGATTGTCAGCACATCTACGCTGCGAATCGGGTTTGAGGATACCATGCGCCACGTAATTTTTCCATTTCTCAACAGAATCGGTGTGATGTGGCAAACGGGCTCTATTACCCCGGCTCATGAGCACTTCGTCACCTGCCTGATCCGGCAAAAGCTCATTGTGGCCATTGACGCCCAGTATGCCAAACCCAGCGAGGAAACTAAAACGCTCATGTTGTACCTCCCAGAAGGAGAGTGGCATGAAATTGGCTTGCTGTTCTGGCATTACGCCTTGAAAAGGAGGGGGCACCGGGTCATTTATTTAGGGGCGAGTGTTCCGTTCGCCGATCTTGTCAGCGTAGGCAAAGTGCGCCATTTTGACTGGTTATGCATGATTGGGACCACCCAACCCTCCGTTGCTGATCTGGAAGGATACCTTCACCGCCTCGGAGACGCATTCCCCGGCCGCAACTTGGCGGTGAGCGGCGCCCGCTTTCGGGACTTCCACGGCCGGATGCCCACTGGAATACGCTTGTTGGACGGAGAAGAGAGCATGATGGCGTTCATCGAGTCGGTTTGAGGGCAATCTGAACTGTTTAACCTTTTCTTAAAATAGTTAAACAAAAGTTGGTCCTTTCGCTATTTAGGGTGTAAATTTGAAGAGTAAAATGAATGATCCCTTCAGCACCACCTAATCTTCGTCTTATGCAATCCTCCGAATTCTCCCAGTCCATCCAAAAGCACGACTCTCCCTTAACTGCGTATGCGTACAGCCTGACGCGCGACTACAACAACGCACACGACCTGTTGCAGGAGACGTACTACCGCGCTATTGCCAACCGGGAAAAGTTTTCAGACGGAACCAACCTCAAAGCTTGGTTGCTGACGATCATGCGCAACATATTCATCAACGATTACCGCAGACGCGTAAAGCACTCCACCGTACTTGATAAGACCGATAACTTGTACCTGATCAACTCTTCTCAGGAATTCGCCAGCAACGAGGCTGAGGACAGTTTTGTCATGCAGGACCTCCAGGCTGCTATTAAGACGTTGGCTCCCGAGTATCGCGTGCCTTTCTTGAAGCATTTTCAGGGCTACAAGTACCAGGAGATTGCGGACGAATTGCGCTTGCCGCTCGGCACCGTTAAAAGCCGCATCTTTTTTGCCCGCAAGCAACTCAAAGATTACTTAGAGCGCATCGGCTTTGAACGCTGACGGCAGCGCTCCATTCCCCACCCCAGCAATTATTTCTTCAAAAAGAACGCAAAGAAAGAACCGAACTATTCGGTTCTTTCTTTGTTTTGCCCCGGATGAAATCGAGGTACTTGCTGGTTTTGGCTTTTATGTTTGCCTATGTTGCTCAAGGCCAGACCGGTGTGATTGCAGGATCGGTATTGGATGATACGGATAACCAGGGCATCCCATTTGCCAACGTAATCATTCAGGGAACAACCATAGGCGTTGCCACAGACGTAGAAGGCAATTTTCGCCTGGAGAATCTTGAGCCCGCGGTATACAACCTTGAATTCACTTCGGTAGGATACAAACCAGCGGTTGTTTATGAGGTCAGGGCTTACAACAACCGCGAGCAACGCGCTGACGTTCGCCTGGCACCTGATGTCAAAATGTTGGAAAGCGTTCAGGTGCGGGCTAGCCCTTTCAACAAAACAGCAGAAAGCCCGGTATCCTTGCGCACCATTGGCACGGAAGAAATACAGCGCAACCCTGGGGGAAGCCGGGATATTTCGCGGGTTATCCGAAGCTTGCCCGGGGTAAGCTCTACATCGTCGTTTAGAAACGATATTCTGATTCGGGGCGGAGCGCCCAACGAAAACCGCTTTTTTATCGATGGGATAGAAGTCCCCAACATTAATCACTTTGCTACACAAGGAAGTTCCGGAGGTCCGGTCGGTTTGATCAATGTGGATTTTTTGCGCGAAGTGGATTTGTTCACAGGAGCTTTTCCAGCGTCCAGGGGCAACGCTCTGAGCTCTGTCTTTGATTTCAAGTTCCGCGAAGGGCGTACGGACCGCTGGGGGGCAACCCTGACCACGGGCTCCTCCGACGTGGGGGCTACGTTAGAGGGACCGGTGGGGACCACAGGCAACGTGCTCATTAGCGCCAGGCGTTCCTACTTGCAATTCTTGTTTAAAGCACTGGATTTGCCTTTTTTGCCTACGTACAACGACTTTCAATTCCGCTACAAAGTCAAGATAGGGGCATCCAACGAGCTTACTTTTTTGGGCATAGGAGCCATTGATCAGTTTGCCTTGAACAAGGATGCCAACGAAACAGAAGATCAGCGCTACCTGCTGGATTTATTGCCGGTCAATGAACAATGGAACTACACCCTTGGAGCAGTATTTAAACACTACCATAATAAAGGCTATGTTACCGTGGTAGGCAGCCGAAACATGTTGAACAACAGCGCGGTCAAGTATGCGGGCAACGACGAATCCAGTCAGGACAATTTAATCTTAGACTATGATTCTCAGGAGATGGAGAACAAATTCCGGCTGGAAAATACTAGCCGATTAAACGGTTTCAAGGTTGATGCAGGGGTGGCCTACGAATACGTGCGTTACACCAACGAAACTTTTAACAGGGTTTTCGATGCTGCCGGTCCGCAGACGATCGAGTTTTCTTCCGCATTGGATTTTCACAAATATGGTTTATTTGCACAGGTTAGCCGGTCGTTTGCAGCAGACCGCGTAACGTTGGCGGCTGGATTGCGCGCCGATGGGGCATCTTATGGCGACGCCATGAGCAATCCGTTGGACCAGCTTTCTCCGAGGGTTAGTGCCAGTTGGACCTTTGCCCCTGCCTGGAGTTTAAACGCGAATGCCGGGCGCTACTACCAGCTTCCGGCATATACCGTTTTGGGTTACCGAGATGAGAACAACACCCTCGTCAACCGGGATAATGGAGCCAAATACATTCGCGCAGATCATCTCGTAGCTGGCCTGGAGTACAACACCACTTTTAATAGCCGGGTCACGGTGGAAGGGTTTTACAAGCGCTACGCAGACTATCCCTTCCTCATCCGGGATTCCGTTGCCCTGGCTAACCTCGGAGCGGACTTCGGGGTCATTGGCAATGAACCCGTTTTGCCCATCGGCGAAGGCAGGGCATACGGTATTGAGTTTTCTGCCCAACAAAAGTTGTATAAAGGCTTTTTCGGCATATTCGCCTATACGTATGTGGTTTCAGAATTCCAAGACAAGCGGGGCGAGTTCGTCCCTTCTTCGTGGGACAACCGGAGCATTGTCAGCCTGACTGCGGGGGTCCGTTTTAAACGGAATTGGGAGCTTGGTGCGCGTTTTCGCTATGCAGGGGGCTTGCCTTACACGCCTTTTGATCTGGAAACCTCTTCCTTGATCAGCTCGTGGCAGTTGAACAACAGCGGTGTGCTGGCCCTGGATCAGTTAAACAGTTTAAGGCTCGGTGCAAGTCATGGTTTGGATGTGCGGGTAGACAAGAAGTGGTCGTTTGACCGTTGGAACTTGAACTTGTATCTTGATATTGAGAATTTATATAATTTCCAATCGCCTCAACCTGGCTTTTTGTTGCCCCAGTCTTCTGCTGACGGTACTTTCCTGGTGGATCCAGCAGATGACCAACGCTACCTCATGAAAGAGCTTGAAAATGAGGGTGGGACCTTGCTGCCAACCTTGGGCTTCATCTTCATTATCTGATCAGGACTTCTTTACCGTCCCCATGACGCGGCGGCATTGCCCAACCCAATCTTCGCGTCGAATGCGTCCGGGCAGGATTTCTATGGCATCGTTAACGCGGCGCACCTGATCGTCACTAAGCCGGGCGATCTGATCATAGGTGCGAATTCCAATGTTCTTGAGCCGCTCCGCCAGATAGGGACTGATGCCTTGGATATGGGTCAAATCGTCGAGGTCTTCCGGCGGCACTTCGCCCGTAATGGAAATGCCTATTTCTTCCAGAAAGCGCAGGTCATCTGCACTTTCCCGTCGCTTGCCCAGCAACCCGAGGGCTACACGGCGCTCCAGTTCTACATGTTCATACTCCATCAGATCATAGCGATCGCGCAAGGCCATGTACACTTCCGGATCAACACCAGCGGCAATGCGCTCCCGCAATTCTTCTATTCTGCCAGAAGTTTTGTCCAGCGCCTCCTGGCTTTCCTGGAGTTTGGCATTCAGCTCTGCCAAATCAGTCTCCGCCTGATGATGGCGGGTTTTGGAGGCGTACAAAGCCGTAAACAGCCCGATGCAAAAGGCTCCGAAAAGGCCGCAGGCTAAAAAAATCAGTTCCAAAGTCATGAATATGCGGATAGAATGCTGAACTAGCGAAGCAGAAGTTCTACTCTGCGGTTGGCTTGCTGACCCGGGCTGCTGCTGTTTTCACCGATCGGTTGCTCTTCGCCTGCCGAACCTGCTTGCAACCTGTCCGGAGCTACACCCAACTCAAGCAACCGCTGACGGACGGAAGCAGCTCTCGCCGCCCCCAACCGCTGGTTAAACCCGGCGCTGGAGATATCGCAGGTATGTCCGGTGATGCATACGGATTTTTCGGGATGTCGGTTCAGGTATTCGCTGAAATTTGAAAAAAAGGCTGCGGTTTCGGGATCGGTTGGCAGGGAACTGCTGCCGTAATCAAAGCGCAAGTGCCGTGTCAATAGCATTCCTCCTTGGCCCGAAACGGCAGATGACAGCTCCTTTTCAGGATTTTTCGCAGCGAAGGTTGATAAGACTCTGGTCATGGAAGCGGACCAAGGAACCGGGTCGTCGGCCACGAAAACCAGGTGAGCATAACCCTCGCGTTTCAAAGCATCATCGCTGACCTGCCGGTAAACCAGCGTACATCGGGCCGGTTGGATGCCCTGCTTAAAGAGGGCTGTGCGAACGGCATTGCCTCGGGAAGCAGCCGGGTGAAGCGACTTGCCTGGTGTTGGCGAGGGCTGTCCTTCGGAAGGTGAATAGTTGCAAAAAATGACGACGCCAGAGCCGGGTTGATCCGCCAGTTTTTTGGCCCAATTTTCCAGGGCATCTGAAGAAGCGGGGTCGGGAAGCCATGGCGCCGCGCCGGAAACCGATACAAGATTTAGGCGCTCAGAAACTGGTAAAAGCGATGAAGCTGGTTCAGCGAATTCCTGATTCCCCGCCTGGTCACCAGCGTTATCCTGTCCGTCCGTTTGGGCGAAGGGCAATTTGGCTGCCTTCAACGGAAGGTCAGTATCAGCAGTTTTAGCGCTTACTTCCGGCGCGATCGACCCCAATGTCCTTGCAGCCTCCGGACCAGCCAGAAACCAGCGTTGGTAGAGGGCCATGGTTGCGGCACTCCAGACCAGAAAGGCGAGAAAACCAGGCAAAAGAAGGCGCATAAGGAGTAAACAAGACAGGCTTAATAAGAGGGACCGGACCATGCGGACCGGACCATGCGGACCAGACCATGCGGACCGGACCATGCGGACCGGACCATGCGGACCAGACCATGCGGACCAGACCATGCGGACCAGACCATGCGGACCAGACCATGCGGACCAGACCACTCAAGCGAGACCGTTCCGGCTAGACTGGACAGAACCCGCAGCCCGGAAGGGACCACTAAGAAAAACCAGCCAGGGATTTTTTAGGGCCAATTCGCGTGATAATCAAGTTTCTGCACGCAACGGCTTAAAGTTACGCTTCAGGAGCCTTTCCCGTTTTGAAAGTGGGCAGGGAACGGCTTTTTTTATCCGCTTTCTTTGCACATTTCGTTAGCGAATGGGCTTTGGCTAAGGCGTAAGCACCCCCGAAATGCGAGCGTTTTGAGCTATCGAAAAAGCCAACAGAAATCCCGTGTGTTTTTCAAAGTTGGCTATATTTGCAGTCCTTATTCCGCTTTGGGTAATTAGCTCAGTTGGTTCAGAGCATCGCCTTGACAGGGCGGGGGTCACTGGTTCGAATCCAGTATTACCCACCACAGCAGTAGCGTGCTACTCCATGCCAAATCCTGCAGCAAAGGGCCGTTCACTCTGGACGGCCCTTTGTCATTTCAAGCAGGAAAAGAGACCGGGAAAAAGGCAAGCAGAAAGGCGAGGAGAAAGCAAGGAAAAAGGCGAGCAGAAAGGCGAGAAGAAAGGCGAGAAGAAAGGCGAGGACAGAATAGAAGACTGGAGAACGGCCAGCACAGAAGCGAGCAGAAAGCAAGGAGCCGCCTAAGGAGCCTCCTGATCATCCTGCCCGGGAATAATGATGGTCTTTTGCGGCTGGAGCAAATAAATGACCCAGTGGCTGTTGCGGCAAACTACTGGAAAAGGCAACTGCACATTGCCAAAAGTGAGCAGGTGGGTGATGCCAGCAGCGGCGAGGTCCTGGCACGCCACCGGGCTGAGGTTCCGAAAGTAGTTGTTGGCCCAACGGTAGCGCTGGGACGCGGGCAGGTCTTGTTCCAGCGACAGGCCGTAAAGGAGTTGAATACGAGCATACCAGCGGTGCATGGCCGCTCGGGTGTGCACCAGCACTTTGTAGTCCACATAGCTGCTGCGTTTGCCGTAAACCTTGAGTTCAGTGAACCCGATGGGATGGGCAAAACACGCGTTAACGGGGGTGAGGGTACTGGCCTGGATGCAAATGTCCACAGCGCTGCCGCGCTCCGCAAGCGCCCGGGTGTCGCGCGGCACATCCAGCGGAATTCGGCCACCAAACCCAAAGGCCAGCACCAACGCGAACAACGTCAAAAGGGACAAACTCCGGCGGAAGCGCTGTTGCCAACGAGGGTTAATCGCCCAATCTGCAAAAGGCTCCAACCACGCAGCGAGCGCTACCAGGCCAAAAAATTCCAGCCAGATGGTCACCTTAAATCCCTGCAAAGCACCGGCTTCCGTAAACCGCAGCCCGACGGTGCCCAGCAGGTAGAGGCCGCAGGCCAGGAAACTGAGCGCAATCCATTGGCCTAAAATTGGGGCGCGTCGGCGAAAAAAGACCCAAGCGGCAACGGCCAAAGTTCCCTCCACCACCCAACTTTTCAGCGACCACGAAGGGGGCCAGTAGTGGTGGGGTGCGCGAAAGACGAAGAGAATGTCAAAAAAGCGATCCGGGTTGGGGGGGGATTCCTCTTCAAAGTGAATGCGAAGAAAAATAATCCATACGCCTGCCGTGAGCAGCCAGAGGGCATTTGAACCGAACCAGGCAGCCCATGAAGTTGCAGCGGCTAAAGGGGCACTTTTGCGCTGCCCGACCAGCGTCAGAAACAGCGCGCCGCTGGCCAGCCCAAACAGTTGAATGCCCACCACTGGTTGCATGAGGGCCACCGCGGCAAAAGCGGCAAAAACTGGCCAAACCCGGCCCTGGAGCAACCACCATATTCCGGCCATGCCCAGTGTTTTGACCACGTTGGACACAAAAAAAGAGTTGTACCAAAGTTCGTTGCCGCCCAGGTTGACGCCGTAAAGTGGAACAAAGAGCGCCAGCAATAGACCCCATCGCAGCGCGTCGTTTCGCACAAAAAGACCGGCAATCCGATCCATGTAGTGCAGGAGCAACAGCGAAAAAAAAACGTGGCCAACGAGCGAAACGAGCGGTAGGTTCGCGGCGCCCAGCGCGAGCAGGCGCGAAAAAACGAAGCGCTCGTTAGGCACATGTTCGTGGACGCCGCGCAGGTAAAAGTCGACGGGATAGAGCGAAGGGTCGGCCAGCATTTGCGCGTAGGCCAGCGTTTGCATTTGATCGTTTCGGCCGTACTCATAGCCCCAGCGCAGCACCATCAGCGCATACAGCGAAGCCAAAAAGAAGAAGCGCAGCCAGCCGGAAAGCGGACGGCCCTCGTTCGCAACTGGCGAAGGGCGGAGTACGCTCCACAGCAGGGTTGGAACATTCGCGAGCGCTCTAAGCGCGGAAGATAGAGACTGCACACAGCGAAGTTGCCAAATTTCGCTCGCATGCTTGCCTGGGTTTAGAACTGCCGCCAGCGCCATCGCCCGAGGGTCCAAAGGGCTTCGACCCCGTCTTTCCAGCCGATTTTTTTGCCCTCTTCCGGTTTGCGCGGCGCGTAGCGAATGGGAACTTCCCAGATGGGCACATTAAGCCGCAACAGTTTTGCGGTCACTTCCGGACAGAATTCAAACCCTTGGCATTCCAGGGGAATAGCTTGGAGCAGGTCGCGGCGGAAGAGCTTGTATCCGGTGGGCTCGTCGGTGAGCTGCGACCCGAACAATAGGTTCGTGACTAAGGTTACGAGCCTGCCCCCAAGGTAAAAGCGCAATGCGCTGTGCCGGTGGTTGCCAGGATGCAAAATTCGCGAACCATAGACCACGCGAGCGGACCCAAAAAACGGGGCAAGCAGCGCGGGGTAATCCCCTGGATCGTATTCCAGATCGGCGTCCTGGATCAGCACCACATCGCCCTGGCAATGCACAAAGCCCTGGCGCAACGCGGCGCCTTTGCCCTGGTTGCGGGGCATTTCCACCAGCTTGTAGGTGGCGTTTTGCTCTGTGGCGCCGGATGCATTTTCCTGTGCGGCCAGCCAGGCGCGCAGTTCATCGGGCGTGCCGTCGGTGGAACCATCGTCTACGATTATCACCTGGCGCCGCCAGCCGGGGGCGGGGGCCGCGCGCACCCGGTCAAGCAGCACCCGCACGGTATCCCGCTCGTTGAACACCGGGATGACGATGCTCAGCTTCTGTGTCA